>ERZ1292644.87-Hain-H14-01um-R2-87-length-60096-cov-7_pt1 | contig 60096 bp, 77 predicted proteins | sample MGYA00564402_ERZ1292644 | MGnify/ENA primary metagenome ERZ1292644 (study PRJEB36523, sample SAMEA6512644) | groundwater metagenome | collected 2019-01-09 | study: AquaDiva: Metagenomics assemblies of 32 groundwater samples
CAAGCGCGTGCGGGCATCCGCCTGGGCCGAGTACAAGCGCGTGCGGGCATCCGCCCTGGCCGAGTACGAGCGCGTGCGGGCACCCACCTTCGCGCGGGTTTCACTTCTCTGAGACCCCAGCGTCATGCCCCTCCGGGAGCATGGCAGTGCGGTTTCGCACTTCAACCAGGAGCCCGCCATGAAATCACCCTTCGTCCCTCGAGTCTTAATTGACCACGAAGGCCACCCCTTGATTATATTTGGGCAGGGTCGCTTGTTTTTCACTGCGATCGCGACGGACACCAACATCCGGCTGGTGCAGCTCGACACCCTACGCGGGTTACGTCCCGCTATCTACCACGGGGAGCCATACGCGGTGCGCAAGGCCGCTAGCTTCTACCTCAATCACACCGGGCGAGAGATCACAAAGCGCGCGCGAGCGGTGCTTCGGGGACTCGTTGCCAGGAAGTTAAAACAGGAGGGAACATGAACTTTCTTGAGCGTGTCACCCGCAACAACAAGGAGGCCGCTCGCATCCTGGATTTTTTCGAGGATGCGGATTGCCGGAAAACCGAAGTTCTGGCTGATTACTCGAGGCCGGTAGACCACCACACACGGCCTGGGGCTTGCCCACAGGTTCCCCACTGGCGCGACACCCCGCCCGCTACCCCAGGCACCTACCGCTGGCGGCTTACCAGCCAGTGGGAGGAGATTCGGCGGGAGCTGGCGGGGGATGGAACCGTCTGGTCCCACCGGTTTATGCAGTTTGTACCGGCCGTCCGGGTTGGCGGTGAGTGGTTCTACTAGGAGAGTGTAATGGCTACTGGAAAGTACACCCGTGCAGAGAACGATGCCCGCGAACATGAAGAGTTCAGAACGGTGGTAATTGTTCTGATCATCGTCGCGGTAATCGGCATGTTCGTGGCCTTGAGCTGAGTCGCGGCAGCTATAGCCCCGCGACGGGTAGCGATGCCCGTGGATCAGATGGAAAGGTCCCGCGTGAACGAGCCGGTGGTTGACCGTTACGAGCCGGTAAGGAAAGCGCCGCACGAAACGGCAGCGATGCGCGAGCGTAGCGGCAAGGGTCGATAGGCCTTTGCCAGTACGTTCATAACAGGAGGCCTTATGAGTGAAAGACTCGCCAAGCAGTTTCTGATCTGGTACCGCGAGAAGTACCGGGAGCAGGCCGCCCTCAATGGTGTCCAGTACGCTGCCCGCAACCTGAGAAAGCAGGGCGTCCCCGTCGACTATGCGGTGGGCATCCTTGCAGGGCGACAACCATGACACCGGAAAATATTCGCAAAGCCCGCCTTGCAGCCGGCCTGACCCAGGCCCAAGCGGCACGCTTGGTGGGTCTGGGCGCCAGGGAGCGGTGGACAGAGTACGAATGCGGGACACGTAGGATTAGCCCCCGCATGTGGCAGATGTTCAACCTTAAAACAGGAGGTAAATCTTGATGATAAACGAAGGAGGCCAAGCCTTCCCGATGTATGCTCCAAAGGTCGCTGGCCCGGGCGGCCACGAGGAGATCATAACCCCGGGCCTAAGCGCACGCCAGTATATAGCCTGTCAGGTGTTGCAGGGTCTGGTAACGCGCACCCTTCCGGCAGTTGACACGCAACGGGATGATCGTGAGATGGCCCTGGCAGTCGAAGCTTTCCGACATGCCGACCACTTTTTGAGGGCTGACAAGTTGGAGGTGCTGTAATTTTTAAGCCGTCTGGGGGTCACCCCCAGACGGCTTTTTTATTTCTTTTTGCCGGCTATAGCCGGCTAGTTTCACTTTTTCCTTTTTGGGAGGGAAGGTAGGTATCCTCATACCAGTACTTCAGTACAAGAGAAGCAATGTGACCCACGCTACGCTTGCAACGCTTCGCCTCAGCAAGCAGACCGACAAACACCGGGACCTCGACGTTGCACCGGATGGGTGTTCCGTATCGAGCCTGGGATTTTTGACTGGTTCGGGTCATCGGGCTGACGCTGGCTGCTGTGTATGGAACTGGCCTTCAACGATCTTGTTTTCTGTTCCGTCTGGATGCCAATTTACAGCCACGCAAAAGCGTTCTGCCTCGGCGTCTGTAATATCCAGCTCGTCAGCCAAAGCCTCTGCGTTAGGGTGGTTGGAGGACTGCTTGCCAGTACCCTTCGTATCGCTGGCTTGTTGGGTTGCAGCCTCCGAGCGTTGATATTCTAACGGCAATCCAAAAGTGCCATCATTAGGATTTGGGCCGGAGTCAGGCTTTGGCGAAGTGGTTGCGATTTTGGCTATGGAATCGTTGAACCGGCGCAGTTCTTCAGTGTGCTCGACCGTGACTTGATCGCAGACAGGGCACCAACGGAGTGAGGGGTCGAATGTGCCACCACACTTCCTGCATTCAAAGTAACTCATCCCTTCCCTCCCTCTGCTCGCCCGCGCAGGGCGGCAACAAGGCGTCTTACATACTCGTCTGGTAATCGAATGACATCCCCACATTGGACTGTGCGACGTTTATCTAAATCGTTAGCTAAAGCCTCTGCATCCAGCAGTCCTTTCATGTGACGTATTAGAACATCGGTCAATGGTTCGTCACAAATAGTGCATTCATTCATTCCGTCTACATGTACATGTGGCTCTAGTTGCTCACAGAGAGCCTGTAGGCGTTTCCAGTGGTCTACACGAACGGAAACTTTATCCCACTTAATTTGCTCAACGCGAAGGTCTTGGGTCATGGCTACTCCTCATATGCAATGTGCGGGAATATCTCGTCGAACCTTGTCTCAGTCACTCCACATTTCTCGCACTTGTGCGGATATTGAGCCGGATTGCTCGTTAAGACCATCCCCGTATGCCGCATTTCTCCTCCGCAGTTGCACATGAGACGTACCTCGTATGTTTTTACTTCAACCTTTTGCTGCGCGCTCATCTCATTCCTCCTTTTTGCTAAGGGCTTCTCGGGCATTCTTGCAAGCCCATCCTGCTTCGTTGCCATATCCATCACATACTTCTGCTATCTTTAATAGCGCCTGCTCCATCGCCTCGTTCGCAGCGATAAGGCGCGGGGCGAGCTTCACAGCCAAGTATACCTTCCTCGTAGGATTGCTTTCTTTGTAGTTTGCAATATCATCGCGCAGCATGGTCAGGCTCCTGGTTTTGGAAGGTTACGCAGATACGGCCACCAATGCGTCGCGCCTCGTTGAATGTATTCATCCCGGATCCATCCCGGTTCCCAGATTGATACTTTTTTCCAGCCGAATCCTGGAACATATTGCCCGACTAGCGCATCGCGCCCATAGACAAACTGGGGTGCTTTCTCAATTGGTTCCCAAGTTCCTGTATGCATGATTACCCTCCCATCCAGTTGAGGTTAGCGCAAGCCTAGGATTTGTCTATAACAGACGCGGCATTGAATCCAGCCATGAACGCTGCCCAGAGCGAGCCTTCAACATGCCTCTCGCGTTGCACTATTGGCATGAGGCTGTATCGTTGACGCTTCGCGTCACGGCTTCCACCTTGGATCATTGGGGCTATCTCCAGAGCCCAATGCTTGCTGTTTGCGAAGTCTTCAGTGGCCCTATAAGACTCCCAAGCAATGTTTAATGGTGAGTCCTTGAGTACCGGCGTTGATACTGGCATTTCATTCCTCCTTAGTTAAACCACTTCGCAGCGAGCCAGACCGCGCAGTTGAGGAGGCAGCCGACTCCCGTTGTTCTTTCTTCACCGCCGCAGCGCGGGAGAGTATAGCTGTTGCACATGCTAATGCTGTATCGCGTTCTCTATCCGTTACTGGCTGCATTTCATCTTCGTTAAGACAAATCGCCGCCGCCTTTTTCAGCCCGTCAAGGTATCCGTAAAGGTGTCTGTAGAGGAGGATTTTGTCGGCATACTTGTTAGCGATTTCCAGTCCGTCGGCGTTAAACTTGAAAGCCACACAGCCTCTCACCTCAGCGACGAACACTGCCAGGTCGTTGATGATCTGCTCTCGGGTCATTTCATTCTCCTCAGTAAATCTGTCATGAACCGCCCACCGGGGTGATCCATTCCTTGGCAATGAAGACGTTCGTGCTCGGTGGATGCTTCGTCAGGGAAGTCTCCATTCAGCCAGATATTGCACGTCTTGGCGTCGAGGTCTATTTCTGCGCACGCCAGTGCAATCTCACCTGGGCCTGTGTATTTTGTACAGACATCACGCATCTCGCGGCTGCTCACCGCGTGTTCGGTGACAGTCAACACGGGCCACCCGGGGGTGGGAATGTGCTGGATGGTGGAACATCCAGCAAGTAGAAACAACCCAAAAATGGGGAAATATTTCAGGCTACCTCCGGTTCGGTTTGGGCGTCAACGAGCAAGGCATTCCCATCCGGTTTGGCGCGGATTGCTTCAACCTTCTCATGGGTGATGTCGTGGGTGAGTTCAAACTCGTGGGTCATGATTCGCCATTCATATCGCCGGCAAAGTTTTTTCGCCGGCGTGATGCACACCAGGAGGGTAGGCTTCCCGACGTTGAGAGTCATTCTACCACCCGATGTATTGGCGGACGCAGCGTGACAATCGTCTCGTGTTCAATCATGTTAATGATCCGTTTCGTCAAGTCCACCTCGTGCATGAGGAACTTCACTTTTTCGGTAAGATCCATCAACTGATTTGCATAGAACTTCAACTCCCGTTCCTTACGCAGGCGAAGCTCCCGAACGTCGGAGAGCAGGACGATGCGGCTCACGGGCGCCCCGCTACGATAATCTCTATTTTGGCTCCGCGGACGCCGACCGCGATGATCTTCAACACCCGATCGACATGATTGCCGCGCTCGAGGACGCGGATGTCGGCCTTATGGGGCACCCGTTGGTTCGCCCCCTGCCGGTAGATGTAAAGAGCATCCTGGGCGGCATCGAGTTCATGTAAGACTGCGCCTAGGCGTTCGGATAGGTTATTCATTGCCGGTTGTCCTTGGCGATCATTTCGATGACTAAGCAGCACGTCAGGATGCTCCAGAAATGCCAGTCCCAAACCTGGAGCCCCGCATCAGCAAGAATGGCGCCGATAATGCCGTAACCAGCAGCGGATATCAGTACAGTGTAGTGAACCATTCTTTTGACTCCTTCAGTTCTTCGATTAAAACCCGCGCGCTTTTTTGAATCGGATGTCCAAGCACGCGACGGGCATCCTCATTCTCCATGATTTCTACGTCTTTGTCAAGGTCTTCGTCCGCCGTCACAGGCGGGATGTTGCCGACATTCCACCTGCTCACTCCAGTCTCCAGGCAGCTCGACTTATGAAGGCCGCCAGGGCATTCGCCATATCCTTGTGGCAGGCAGCCATTCCCGCGTCAATACGGGCCCCATACGTGCCAATCCGGGCCCGTCGGGCGGCGTTTGTGCGCCGCTGCAATCCCGAGCCGGCGCACGACCCACAGGTGATTTTGATCTTGTCAAAGAGGACCTCCCGGGCGCCGTTACACACCCCACACCACGGCGAGCGAAATTCCTCGAGCGCACAAACGGCCACCCGGATCGCAATCGAGCGGGTCAGATTTTGAGCAGCAGCAACCCGTTTTGCCAGTATCAGGACGATTCGCTTTGCCCACTGGGGCTGTTCGCTCTCCCGGAAACGCAGGAGAAGGCCCCCTAGGGTATTCCCTCCGGCCATCGCTGTTAGCCGGTCGACGTCGTGTGTCACACCGGACTCCATCTCGAGGTTGACGGAGTTATTTGCCCGCGCGAAAGATTCTCTGCTCATAACCCCGCCTCCAGAATTGTCAGGTTGCCAGGTGCTACACGTTGGAGTTTCCTCATCAGACACCAGGTATCAATTGCCCGGCTCAGGTCCCGATCGAGGTTTTTCGGGTTGACGTTTGCCTTCAGGGCGGCCGTTCTCGCTGCGGCGATGACTGCGTCTTCGGAAACAGTAGCACCCCCAATACTTTGCAAATCGAGAGTGGCCATCCAAATGCGATTCATATTGTCCGTTGCTTTTTTCTCTTTCACTTTTGGGGCAACGACCGCTCCGTGCTCAACGACACAGCTCGAGATAACGTCCCCGTCCTCGTCCATGCCGATCTGTACTTCTTTTAAGACGAAACCAAATTGGGCCCCATCGGCGCCGTCTTTCATTTTACGGATTGTGGCCGTTCGGTTATTGTCTTCGCGCGATATCTCGATCCCCGCTTCGATCGCCCCCGGCATCGCAGACGATCCTCGCATACCCTTCGTTGTATCCTTCCCGGTGTGGTGGATCAGGAGGATTGTCGCTCCAGTGACCTGGTTCAACAGCTTGCAGTTTGTGATGACGATCCCCATATCCTGGGCGGCATTCTCGTCCCCGCCCGTCATGGTCTGTGCGAGGGTGTCCACAACCAGAAGCATGAAGCGGCCCAGCCGATTGACCGAGTTGCCCAACTTAACGACGTCTTTGGACTGCAGGAGGTTCGGTGCTGCGGCAAGAACACGTAGGTCAAGCTCCTCGCGGCTTAGGTCGTGGTGGGCAATGAGAGCTTTTAGCCGGTTACGAAACCCGGCGGCCCCCTCCGCGGCAACATAACACACCGGTCCCTTTTTTACCTTCCGGCCACACCAGGGGATGCCGCATGCAACGGTCGCTACCAAGTCCAGGACCCAGAAGCTCTTACCGCTGCTGAAGGGCCCGAACACGACGGACAGTTCGGCCTGGGGTATAATCCCTTTCACCACCCAACTGAGCGGTGGCCCGTCGGCGAAGTCGTGTGCCCGGACGATCTCGTAGTATGCACTATTATCCGGCTTCGCGGGGACCTCTTCTTCGATTGGCTGAAAGTCTGCGGCCAGATCGGGGGCAATCCCTAGTGCGGTAAGAAAGTCTCGATCGGTTCGAGATTCGCAGTGCGCGTGTAGACAAGCAAAATGTCCTCGCTCGAAACCCCCCGTGAAAGCTGGAAAATAAGTTGTTGCGCTGTCAGCTGAATCAGCGGTGTGTTCGGCTTCGAATGGACATATGATATGTAGACGTCCGTCCCTTTCGGTAGACTTAACAAGGCCCGTATTGCTGAGATGTACCGCGACGAGATCATTCTGTGCTGCCTCCGCGAGTTTTATTGCTTTGGATGGTACGCTGGCTGTGGTGCTGGGTTCAACGGCAAATTTTGCTTCGAGTTGGGACCAGAGTGATTCGAATTGATCCCGACTTAGTGTCGGGATTTCTGTCGGGATACCGCCGCCCCAGTAGTATTTTGATCCAGAAGGGTGAGTCCCGACAGCGATGAACTGCTGGCCGGTGCCGAGGAACTCGATTATGCCCTTGCTTGTTCGCAGTACCCGCTTCGGCATCTCGCCCGGGAGGTCGAAGACGACCAGGAATTTGACGCCGTTCTCCCGCCGGCGGCACGGAAGCCCTCCGACCGCTCGGACGATCTCTATGAAGACGTCCCCCGATTCTTTCGGATCGTCAATGTCCACATCAATAGCTCGCACACTACGGGTTTGGACGCAAATTCCGTAGTCGTTTTCGGTCGACCATTTCGCGATCTCTGCGGGAGTCGAAACGTGTGATGTCCAATCCAGGATACCCGCCACCTGTCGCGACTTGTTGTAACGGGAGGGCGTCTTCCCCAGGGCCTTCATCTTCGATTGGGGACTGATTACCGCTGCAGGGTTGCTCACCACCGGCAGAAGATCGGGTCCGAGACCGAGCACCAGGTCGAAGTGGGCCCACTCTTGTTCGGTAGCCCCGAAGCGTTCGGTTGTCATAGATCCTTCACCCAGCGTTGTTTAGCTTCCATCGGCTGATCGGTACGCCTTGTCCCGGCCCTACTCTTACTGTTATTCCAGTCGCCACCAAGAGTATGGCCGTCGAAACGCCAGCCGCTCGCCTTTAGAGAAGTGCCTGGCTCGGAGTCGAGGATATAGGTCTGAATGCGCTTAAAACCCATCGCTAGACACGCGCGGGCCGCTGCCCCGTATAGAATACTACAAGCGTTCCGTGTGCCATCTGTAACGAGCCGGGTAACCTCAGCCGTCAGATAGGGATCACACCCTCGCGCCACCGGACGACCGACGGAACAGGCACCGACCATAGTGTCTGAAATGTTGGCATCGAGAACACCCAGGCTAAATCGGTGTCCTTGTACCTTTTTGTGATGCCTGTGGTGCTGCTCAACAAAAGCATTCAATTGTATTAGGGTGAGTGGGACGACCCGAAGTTTAGATTTAACTTCCGCGGCGCCGAAGCGTTCGGTTGTCATAAGGCAAGGGGATTCCGCACAAGGGCTCTCCGATCAATGAAGGGATAGGGTATCACAAAGAGCCGAAAAGAGCAAATTTCTTTCGCGGGGGTACTTGACAGGACCCTGAAAATGCTTTATAGTCCGCCTTGCTTCATTCAAATCCACCCCCAACTCGAGGAAAATTCATGTCCCTGGAACAAGCGATAAGAGACAACACCGCTGCGGTTGTCGCCCTGACGGCCGCCCTTTCTATCAAGAGCTCGACCCTCTCGGCGCCCCCCGTCACGACGCGTCCGACGAAGCCCTCTTCGGCGCCCACCCCTCAGGTTCCCGAAGCCAAGCAGGTCGGCTTGACCTATGCAGACGTCGCCACGGTGGTGAACGAGTTTGTCAAGAACCCGACCAACAGCCCGGAGCGTGGGGCCGTGAAGGCACGGGCCATCTTTGCCAGCTTCCAGCTGCCGAACCTGATCCCGCTGCGGGATGACAAGACCCCCGATCCCGTGAAGCTTGCTGCGGTGATGGCGGCCTTCCAGGCGGTACCCGCCGGCGCGCAAGCGTGAGCGCCCTATCCAAACCATTTGCCCGCGCGAAGGCGATGTTCGCTGCCATCCAGGTAGCAATCACGCTCCCGTTCCACGAGCAAGGGGCTGCCTTCGGGGCCCTTGGGGCGTACACGTCGCACGGCCACGGCGAAGGGTGTCTTGGCAACAAGCACTCCAAACACACCGTGTCGATGGACAAGCGGGCGGCAGCCAAGGCCCGCAACAACCGGAGGGCCGGGTGAAAAAATACATTGTCATCTTCCTGATGCTGCCATTCATCGCCGTGGGGTTTATCTATGGGCTGGCGGCCCAGGCCTTCATCGTCGGGCAGGATGCGCTGGAAGATTTTTTAGAGGATCTCGAACGATGAGCCAGCACGCCGTCCTATCCCCTTCAGGGGCCGAGAAGTGGATGAACTGCTCCGGCGCCCCCGCAATGGAGCAGGGCCTCTCGGACAGCGCGACCGATTACTCTGATCACGGGACTGCTGCCCACTTGCTGGGGTCTGTGTGCCTGGAGCAAGGCAAGCACCCTCTGGAATTTGAAGGCCGGAGGATCGTGGTGGGGTTGACCGACGTCTTCGATGGGGCCGCCTTCGAGGGTGAACAGGACCCACGGTTCGTTGTCCGGCGCACCTATCCTGTTGATGAGGAGATGGTGGCGGCGATTGGCCGGTACGTCGATCGCGTACGGGAGTACGTCGGCACCGGCATCCTGCTGGCCGAGCAGCGACTCTCAATCTCGAGTTTCACGGGCGAGGCGGGAGCCGCCGGCACCGCGGACGCAACGGGCATCCTGCCGGACGAGCTGCAGGTCCATGATCTCAAGTACGGGATGGGTGTCAAGGTCTTCGCAAAACGAAACAAGCAGCTCATGATCTACGCGCTTGGTGTCCGTGAGTCCGTGGAGCTGACGTATGGGCCCTTCAAAAAGATCCGGCTCGTTATCCATCAGCCGCGGCTCGAGCACCTAGACGAGTGGGACTGTACGTCGGAAGAGTTGGACGCCTTTGCTGAAGAAGTGAAGGTTGCCGCCGATAAAGCGCTTTTTATCTACGAGAACCCCGGTCTACTTTCGGCGGTCGAACTCAATCCGTCCGACGATGCCTGCCGCTGGTGCAAGGCGAAGCCCACCTGCCCCAAGCTGGCGAAGTTCGTCGCCGACTCCGCGGCGATGGACTTCGAAGCGATCGATGCCGCTCCCCAGATCCCGGGGGGATCGGTTATTCTCGCCCAGAAGATGGCTGCCATTCCGCTGATCGAAGACTGGTGTAAGGCAATCCGTGCGAAGGTGGAGAGTGAGCTCTTTGCCGGTGTCGCAATACCCGGTTGGAAGCTTGTGCAAGGCAAACGGGGCAACCGTTCGTGGAAAGATGTCGAGGCGGCGGATGCCCTTCTGAAACTCATGCGGATGCCGATGGAGGATCGGTACAAGATGACCCTGCTCTCTCCGACCCAGATCGAGCGGGCACTCAAGCCCACCCCGAAACGGTTGCAGCGCGTGCTCGATGCGAAGTTGGTGGAACAACGCGATGGCTTGCCAAGTGTCGCGCCCGAGTCCGACCCGCGGCCAGTGTGGGCGCCCCCGGACCAGGCAAAAGATTTCACCGTGGCGCCTGAAAGTGTGGTACCACTCAACGCAGCATAACCAACCAGGAGAAAATGCAAGATGAAAATCGCAAACGTACGCCTCTCGTTCCCCGACCTGTATGTACCGATGGAGTTCAAAAAAGGAGACGGCAAACCCCGGTACAACGCGAGCTTTCTGTATGAAGCCGGCAGCGATACCGACAAGGCCATCACCGCGGAAATCCAGCGGCTTGTGGTCGAGAAGTTCGGCCCGAAGGCCACCGCGAAGTTGGCCGCATTCAAGGCCAGTGGTGACTACTGCATCGCTGACGGGAATGCCAAAGACTACGACGGCTACGATGGTATGTTGGTGCTGTCGTCTCACCGCGGCGCCGAGAAAGGCCCGGTTGGTGTCTATGGCAACGTCATCGACCCCAGCACTGGCTCCCTGGTGAAACTTACTGCCGAATCGGGCAAGCCCTACGCTGGCTGTTACGTGAACGCAACCGTGTCCTTGTACACGTCTGCCAAGTTCCCGGGCATCTGGTGTGGCCTTGAGGCCGTGCAATTCTGGCGCGATGGCGATGCCTTCGCCGGCGGGAAGCCGCCCTCGCCCGATGACTTCGAACCAATAGCCGACGGGGCAGATGCAGAGGCGATGGCATAGTACCCTCCCCTGCCTTCGGGCGGGGGTTTTGGTGAGGGGGTGGCGTAAAATGGGCAACCGCACCGGCAACAAGCCGGCGTTGGCCTTCGCGCAGAGGCCGACAACTCCAGGTTCGAATCCTGGCCCCCTCACCAAAAACCAGGAGAAATAGTGGAAGAGTGGCGTGTATGATTTTTTTGGATACAGAAACCTTCAACGAGAAGCCCATCAAACACGGGACATATGCCTACACGTCCACCTGTGAGTTGATGGTTGTCACCTACGCGCTCAACGATGAGCCGATCGAGGTGTGGGATCGTACTGCCCAGCCAAAAATTCCAGAATATTTGGGGTATCTGTTGCTGGACACCGATGAACTAATCACCGCGCATGCCGCGATGTTCGACCGAAATGTGCTGAAGTACGCTCTAAAGATGGATATCCCCATTCCGCGGTGGCGCTGCTCGATGGTCCGTGCGCTTGCTCACGCCCTCCCTGGAGGGCTTGATTCTTTATGTGAGATTCTGGATGTCGATCAGGATCTGCGGAAACTGAAATCCGGCAGGCAGTTAATGCAATTGTTCTGCATGCCGCGCCCAGTGAAATCTGTTCTTCGCCGTGCAACCCGGATGACCCACTCCGCGGAGTGGGCGGAATTTTTGAAGTACGCGACGAACGATATATCCAGTATGCGGGCCCTTGACAAAAAGTTGCCGCGTTGGAACTACGAGGGGGAAGAGCTTGCGCTCTGGCATCTGGATCAAAAGATCAACGATCGGGGGTTTCTGGTGGATACCGATCTTGCGACCGCGGCTGTCCGGGCAGTGGAGTGCGCGAAGGCGCGACTTGTCGACCGGACGATGGCTCTGACCAATCAGGAAGTCGAGAGCACGACGAAACGGGATCAGCTGTTGGCACATATACTGCGTGAGTACGGGGTCGATCTCCCGGACGTGCAGAAGGCGACCCTCGAGCGCAGGATTGCGGATCCGGAACTTCCGGCTGAGTTGCGGGAATTGTTGATCGTCCGCTTGCAGGCCTCAAGTACGAGCACCAGCAAGTATCAATCGCTATTGAACGGAACCATGCCCGATGGGCGCCTCCGCGGAACCCTGCAATTCGCAGGTGCCAGCCGCACGCGCCGGTGGGCGGGCCGCACATTCCAGCCGCAAAATTTACCTTCGAAGGGGCTCCCTTCGGCCGATGAGGTGGATCTGGGCATCGCGGCTATGAAAGGTGGCTTCGAAAATGAGGTCTTTAGTAACGTGATGTCGGCCGCCAGTTTCGCGGTTCGAGGGTGCATCATTGCACCTCCCGGGAAAAAGCTGGTGATCTCCGACCTTGCGAACATCGAGGGACGAGATGCTGCCTGGCTCGCCGGTGAGGAGTGGAAGCTGCAGGCGTTTCGCGATTTCGACGCCGGTCTCGGGCCGGATCTTTACAAGTTGGCGTATGCGCGTTCGTTCAAGATCTCACCGGACGGGGTCCTTCCCAAGCAACGCCAAATTGGTAAAGTAGAAGAACTCATGTTGCAGTACCAGGGGCGAGTAGGTGCCTGGGTGACTGGGGCGCTCACATATGACATTGATCTCGAAGCGCTTGCGCTCGTGGTCTTTCCTACCCTCCCGGATGCTGTCAAGCGGCGGGCTATCGATTTCCTGACGTGGACTCGCAGCATGAACATGCCCACATTTGGGTTGACAGACGGGGCATTCATTACCTGCGATGGGCTGACGCAGTTGTGGCGCGCCTTCCAACCGGCGACGAGTTCGTTTTGGCCGGAGCTGAAGGATACCGCTATTCGGGCGATCAATGAGCCGGGGAATACTTTCATCTGCCGGCGTCTGAAGGTCCGCCGCGATGGTGCTTGGTTGCGGATTGGGCTGCCCAGCGGGCGAGCGTTGTGCTACCCGTCCCCGAGGATCGTGCACTCGAAAAAGATCGAGGGCGATCCAGAAGGCCGGGAAGAGAACATCCAGGCTGCGATCACGTACATGGGCAACAACCAGTACACTCGCCAGTGGGAACGCCTCTACACATACGGGGGCAAGCTGTTCGAAAACTGTATCGCCGGTGGAACCCCGGTTCTGACGACGAGGGGGTGGGTGGATATTCAAAACATTAGGAGCGGAGACGTGGTTTGGGACGGGGAAGACTGGGTTTCCCAGGGGGGTTGCATTTACAGGGGAAATATGGCAGTATTGTCAGCTTACGGAGTTACTATGACTCCGGACCACAAGGTTCTTACAACAGAGGGCTGGCAAAATGCATCATCGTGCGAAAGACATAACCGGGTTTACTGTAGGCTACCTAACGGCTTTGAGGTACCAGGGATCAGACGGGAAGAAGTCGTTGTGGGAGGTGGGTTGCCGCTGTGGGAAGACCGTGATTTTGGCGGCAACAGAGCTGGCGAAGCAAAAGAAAAGGGGGATCGTGGCCTCGTGCGGTTGTATGCGGCGAGCGTCGATTGGCTTGAAAAACACCTCACACGGGATGTCCGCCCACCCAGCGTATTGGGTATGGCGTTCTATGAACGATCGCTGCAGCCTTCCTACCCACCAGGCCTGGCCCAACTACGGCGGCCGGGGTATTATGGTCTGCCTGGCCTGGCAGGAGGCCTTCGGAAATTTTTGGCGCGATATGGGGTCGACGTACCTGAGCGGGCTCACTCTGGAGCGGGAAGACAATTCAAAAGGGTATTCTCCGGACAACTGTCGATGGGCGGATCGCAGGGAGCAAGCAAACAACAAGCGCACCAACCGCCGGCTGGCGACTCCATTAGGGGAGATGACGCGTTCCCAAGCCGCCAGGGTTTACGGGTTGAACCGAGGGACTCTTGCGTACCGACTAGACAGCGGATGGCCGTTGCATCACGCACTCGGCCTGTCTATGACCTAATAAATTGCGGCCCACGTAATCGCTTTGTTGTTCGGGGTGCTGATGGCCTACTCCTGATTGTCCATAACTGCTGTCAGAGCCTGGCAGGCGACATTCTAAAGGCAAATATGTTTGCCATTGAAGCGGCCGGGTACAATATAGTACTATCAGTCCACGATGAAGTGGTAACCGAGGCCCCGGATTCGCCGGAGTTCAATGCTAAGCATTTGAGTAGTCTGTTAGCAACCGTCCCGTCGTGGGCAGAGGGAATGCCTCTGGCTGCTGCGGGTTTTGAGACGTACCGTTACCGGAAGGAGTAGAGATGGTCAAGATCCTCGCTTTGCTTTTCTGCATTATCGCAGTGTTTGTACTTAGTCTGGGGGTGATGATTTACGGGTGGGGCCTGCAGCCCGTCAGTTGGGTTTGGATCATCGGAGGATGTTTCGGGGTAATTGGCATTACGGCGTGCCTGGAAACGATAAAGGCCTCGTAATAACTTTGGACGAACTGTCTAGCATGTGCTAGTCTATCGCCTCGCAATTGCTGGATAGGAGAAACCAGATGTTCGACTCGGTCAAGCAACAGCCTGCCTATAGCGTCTGTTTCAGAGACACGCCCCACGAGCGGTATCTGCGTGATCCAGCTTTCAAACAGCTGGTCGATATGATGGAGCACATGGTCCACACCTGCAAGTTCTCCCCCTCGGAGATGCGTGAGGCCGCCCTCCTGGCGAGCATTCGATTCGAGATGGCGACGTTACGATCACGTGTTATCTATGTCGATTCATTCGGGAATGCGCAAATCGACGAGGAGGGGGACTGGTGAGAGAAACTACCGTCGAGACACACCTGAGGACCCAGGTCGTGAACGCGGGCGGGACGACCCGGAAGTTTTCTTCTGCCACCCGCAAGAACAATCCAGACCAGATCGTGATTTGGCCGGGTGCGGTGATCCATTTTGCCGAACTGAAAGCTCCGAAAAAGACCGCCAACGCCGGCCAGCTCCGCGAACATACCCGGTTGCGAAAGCTGGGTTGTACAGTGGTGGTCCTGGATACCAAGGCCAAAGTCGATGCCTATGTGGAGTTCTGGCGATGAGAGACGAGTTCTATTCTCTCGAGATGTTGGCGATGTCCTACCAGCCGGAAAGATATGAGACACCCCAGGGCGGGATGGCTACCCTCTTCCGGCAGGCCCGCAGGGACTATGAAGAGCTTTGTGCTGTCCTTTGCAAACTTGAAAACGAGGAGAACCAATGAGTCCGGACATAGAAGACGTCAATGGTTTTCTTACGATGGCGTTCGTGTACCTCGCATTTGTACTCGTGTGGCTGGGATACCGTAAGTGATCGTCACCCGTCGCCCCTACATCCCGCGCGCCTATCAGCCGCTTGGCACTGCGCACGTCATCGAGCACCCGCGGTGTGCGCTCTGGGTGCCGATGGGAATGGGGAAAGGGGTGATGGTGTTGACTGCACTTGACCATCTGAGTCTGACGGAAGATGTGTTTCCGGCTCTGGTAGTCGGCCCTCTGCGGGTGGCCCGAGATGTCTGGCCGCAGGAAACAGAAAAGTGGGAGCACCTTTCGCATCTGCAGTGTGTGCCGATAATCGGAACCTCTGAAGAACGCCTGCGCGCCTTGAAGACCGAGAGCCCCATCTACAGTATCAACTACGAAAACATTGCCTGGTTGCTCGAGTACTGGACTGTTGATCGCTGGCCCTATAAGACCATCATTGCTGATGAGTCGACAAAATTGAAAGGGTACCGCGGGAGCTTTCGCACCAGCACCACCGGGAAGCAATTCCTGCAGGGCGCCGGCGGGGTCCGCGCTCGTGCCTTGGGGAAGGTCGCCCACTCAAAGGTCACCCGCTTCATCGAGCTCACCGGCACCCCGGCGCCGAATGGGCTGAAGGATCTCTGGGGGCAGCTCTGGTACCTTGACGCCGGCGAACGGCTTGGCCGGGTGCATGAGGGTTTCACGAAGCGGTGGTTTCGACCGAAGTACGATGGATATGGGACAGATCCCTTGCCTGGGGCGGATAAAGAAATCCATGATCGGGTGGCAGACTTGTGTTTCGCTCTCGACGCGAAGGATTGGTTCGACCTGAAGGCACCGATCGTGAACAATATTTACGTAGACCTTCCGCCCGACGCCAGAAAATTCTACCGCGAGATGGAAAATGACATGTTCACGCAGATTGCGGAGTATACGGTCGAAGCCTTCGGGGCTGCAGCCCGTACCCAGAAATGTCTGCAGCTCGCCAATGGTGCGGTCTACGTAGACCAGACTGTCAAGATGGATAGTGATCCTAAAGCTCGTGCCTGGAAGGCGGTACACATTGCTAAACTCGAGGCGCTGGATTCGATCATCGAAGAGGCCGCCGGGGCGGCCGTGATCGTGAGCTACGAATTTCGATCGGATCTGGCCCGGCTCACGAAGGCCTACCCCCAGGCGGTGGACTTGAGCACCACGCCGGGGATGAAAGCCTTCAAGACAGGGGCCGCCCAGATAGGTCTGGGGCATCCATCGAGTGTGGGGCATGGGGTTGACGGATTACAAGAAGTGTGTAATACTATCATCTTCTTCGGCCACAACTGGAACCTGGAAACATACGATCAGATCATCGGGCGGGTCGGAGAGATCAGACAGTTTCAATCGAACTTCGACCGCCCGGTCTTCATTCACCACATCATCGCGCGCGATACGGTGGACGAGTTGGTGATGGAGCGCAGAGACGGGAAGCGTGAAGTCCAGGACATTTTACTTGATGCAATGAAAAGGAGAAACGCTTGATCATTAAATGGGATGGGGGGGACCACCCCCCGGCAGGCAATCTGACAGTGCGCGTGCGCTTTCGTAACGGGGTGTGGTCGCCTTTCCGCGCGGCGAGATCATGGCTGTGGAATCACGCGGACACTCCCTTCGACATCGTTGCCTATGAAGAATACACGTGGGGTTTTCCAGCTGTGATTGACCCCACTCAGGCAACAACCCAGGCCGCGCTACGTTTTTCTGACAATCTATCTGGCGCCCAAACGCCTCCCAAGACTGTACAAAACCTTGTCACTGTCAGCCTCAAACCGCCGGATGTCGATCCGCGAGAACCTGAACCCTGCCAATCTAAGGAGGACGGTGGTTGGGGCCCCGCAGAGAACTGGCAACACGCCGGGATCTCCCCCGGCTCCTTCCCGACGGATGCAAAAGCCCGCAAGCTCCTGCCCATCTACAGCGGGTTTGTGAAGTATTTCCCGGACGCAATAATTGCCGTCGCGGAACTCTCGCAAAAGGGAAATGATCAGCACAACCCCGGCACGCCGCTGCACTGGGATCGCTCGAAGAGTGGGGACGAGCTCGACGCTCTTAGCCGGCACTTGCTCGATGCCGGTGCGGTGGACACCGACGGGGTGCGGCACAGCACGAAGGTGGCCTGGCGAGCGCTGGCGAACTTGCAGAAAGAAATCGAGCGCGATCGAAAACCGGAGGTGTCATGAGCACAGAGAAACTTGTGTACTTGGCAGGACCCATCAGTGGGCTGACGTTCAAGGGGTGTATCGCTTGGCGTCAGTACGCCGCCAGGCGGCTGGCGAAGAACGGCATCAAAGCGTTGACGCCACTCCGGGGGAAGGAGTACCTCAGCAAGTTCGGCATCCTTTCCAGCCACGGCCGCGAGTACACCGGCGAGGGGGTGCTGGCGACAGCCCGCGGGGTGATGACTCGTGATCGGTTCGATGCCACCCGATGCGATGTGCTGTTTGTTAATCTTCTTCAGGCGAAGACTGTTTCTATTGGCACGATGATGGAAATAGCCTGGGCCGATCTGAAGCGCACGCCAATAGTTTGCGTGATGGAGGCCACCGGGAATGTCCACGAGCACATGATGCTCGAGCAGGCAATTGGCTTCCGGCTAGAGACGCTGGACGAGGCCCTGAGTATCGTCGAATCGGTGCTACTCTGATGCCTTACATTCCAAAATCCGATCGGAAAAAGTTTGCTGCTGTTCTCTGGGCTGCGGAGCTCGCGATGAAAGAGCACGGGATCTCAAATGGGGAATTGAATTTCCTCATGACCAGCCTTGGGCTGCTATACCTACGACGGCACGGAAACAGCTATAACACGATCACAGACGTTAAGAAGACCCTGCGCGAAGCCGCCGATGAGTTCAGCCGGCGACTGCTTGCGCCCTATGAGGATACCAAGATTATCCAGAATGGGGACGTCTACTAACAGGAGCGCACGATGTTCATTTCACATAACAAATTACGAAAAATGGAGTCCAGGCTGTTTGATGCTGAGCTTAATATTCGCCGCCTGCAGGCCACCGCCCGTACGGTCGATGCTTTAATGGCCCACCTCCGCCTCGAGGCTCGCGAACGCCTGGCAGAAACCGTAATCAACAGACGGGCTGAGAATTGTGGATGACGTGGACGAGGCAACCGAACGCATTCAGCGGCGCATCGAGGAGGGCATCGCGCGGGCCAGGGTGGCCCTTCCCCACCCCGGGGCGCCGGGGGAGTGCGATCTTTGTGGCGAGTTGGCCGGTAGGCTCGTTCTTGGTGTTTGCGCGCCCTGTCGTGATAGGAGACAACTAACGTGAACGAACACAAAACTTATGCTACCTGCGTCTCCGATTCGAAGGGACTCTGCACAACGGATCTCATCAACCCGAGGATACACACGCCCCCGAGGGCGACCTGGGAGTGGTCTATCCATGGTGACTGGCATGCGATGACTGTTCGCCTGCCCTTGAAGACTGGGCGGTTCTGGTGGCTTCACCGAACCCTGCAGCGTTGGCTACTTGGTATTCATTGAAGGGAGGCCCCATGATCAAACTCATTCAGACATCCGAGGGCGGCACCGTCACGGTCGACCGGATGGACGACGTCACGTTTTCAGAACTGGCGATTGCGTTTCGGCAATTTGCTCTGGCCCTTGGCTACCACCCCGATACAGTGAACGAGGTGCTGGGGGAGTTGCCGTGAGCGACTACCGCGAATTCAACAAGATCCCACGCCTGTCGCGCGAGTGCGTGATCACAGAGAAGATCGACGGTACGAATGCCCAGATATTTGTCGACGACTTCGGTCATGTTTCGGCTGGAAATCGCACGCGCTGGATCACGCCAGGCGATGATAACTTCGGCTTCGCGCAGTGGGTTGCAGAAAACTCAAACGAACTCGAAGGACTCGGACCTGGCTCCCATTTCGGGGAGTGGTGGGGCGCTGGCATCCAGCGCGGATACGGTTTGACTGAACGTCGGTTCAGTCTGTTCAACACCTCACGCTGGGCGGACATTCACACCCTCCCGTTCGAAGGGGAACTAGGGGGAAGGGTCTTCGCCCCTAATTGCTGTCACGTCGTTCCTGTCATGTACTCTGGGGTTTTTGATACTGCGCGCGTGGACCTGGCCCTCTCTGGTCTTCGGTGTAATGGCAGCGCTGCGGCGCCGGCCTTTGCGAGGGCTGAAGGGGTTGTCGTCTACCATGTTGCCGGCGGGCACTACTACAAGAAAACCTGCGAACACGATGACGAGCCAAAGAACGCTCACGTCAAGAAAGAACGTGCGCCCAGGCCACCGAAAGACCCCAGCAAAGGCGGCCGGCGAGTGGCACAGGTCGCGTATGAGGGCTCAGATCGGAGGAAGGCGTGAGACGACTCCTGGTGGCCATCCTCATTTTCTGCGGTCTGGGGGCCTCAATTTTTACCATTGGTGCCGCGGTACAAAGACAGAACGCGCAGGGCGATTCTGATGCCCGGACAAGTTCCCGCATCCGGTACGCCGGTGAGGAGGCCGCGGCAACGAAGATCTGCAAGACCCAGACCCAACGGCCTATGTCCTGGTGGATCTCGGACCCTCGGCAGGGCAAGGCCACCATGCACGTTCGCTGCACTGGAGTGGTGACAATAGAGACGGAAGTGAAATTCTAGTTGCGTGGTTCGTGAAACTGTGGTAGAGTCCGCTCCGTACACCAAGGAGATGTGATGGCCACCTTCACGAAACGCGGCAACACCTGGCGGGCACAAGTCTGCCGAAACGGAACCCGGATTTCTGGGTCCTTCAAATCCAGCATCGAAGCCAAAGCATGGGCCGCCAAGACCGAAGCCGGCCTGACGGCGGAGGATCTGGGCGCGATCCCAGATAAGACTTTCGAAGACCTCCTCGAGCGATACCTGCAGGAGGTGTCTCCCACCCACAAGGGCGCCCATTGGGAGAAGATGCGAATTGGCTTGCTGCGGCGTGACGAGCTGGCGCAGGTGCCACTCAAGGACCTGGACAGCAGAGCGGTAGCCGGCTGGCGAGACCGCCGCCTGGAGGCCGTGACGAGCGGCTCCGTGCGCCGGGAGTGGAACCTTCTGGCCTCGGCCTGTAATATCGCTGTTCGTGAATGGCGGTGGCTGCGGAGCAACCCCTTTGCCGGCGTTCGCCGGCCGATCGCCCCCCAGCACCGGAATAGACTCGCGACAGGTGTCGAGATCGCAACACTCCGGGCTGTCGCCACATCGCCGGTGCAGGAGCAGGTTATGCAGGCGGCCCTGTTTGCAATCGAGACTGGCATGCGGGGAGGGGAGATTGTCAACCTTACGGGACCCGACGTGGCCGGTAAGGTTGCTAAACTGGAGGAGACGAAGAACGGAACACGGCGAGAGGTGCCCCTGTCGACAGAGGCAATCCGCATCTGGGAGGAAGCGGGAGGGGATGGTTTCGGACTGACGTCACGAACACGAGACGTTCAGTGGCGCGGCCTGTGCAGGAAAGCCGGGATAGAGAATCTCCATTTCCACGACCTCCGACATACCGCGATCACCCAGCTAGCGAAGAAGCTCCAGGTGCTGGACCTGGCCCGGATGGTGGGCATCCGGGATCTGAAGATCCTGATGGTCTACTACAACGAAAGCGCAGCAGATATCGCGTTGAGGTTGTAGCGTTGCATCTGATGTATCTGGAGCGGGAGAGGAGGTTCGAACTCCTGACCTCAACCTTGGCAAGGTTGCGCTCTACCAGCTGAGCTACTCCCGCGCTACTGCTGAGTCGCTCCGATAAAGGCTACATTCGAAAAAGCATACCCGAGGAAGGCGAGCGCCAACCAAGGTTGATCTTTCAAATAAAAATCGGCAGCCGTCAGGACGTAGAGGGCAGCCGCCAGCGCGAGACCCCAGGTGCTCATCGTTTCCTTGCCTCATCCATGAGGTGGCCCAGGAGATAGCAGAACGGCTCCCCACCGTTCTGCCGCGGATCTATGCCGATGTCGTTGAAGAGCGCCAGGATGGCGTGACTCAGCTCATGCGCCAGGGTACTTACCTGGGGGGCGAAGATTAGGTAAACAGATGCGTAGCGGTCCCAGGTGAATGGCTGCATCCGCCCCGTCGTACTTAACGGGAGGGTGCAGGAGTTTCCCGAGATGCGTTTGTACTCGCGTTCGAATTCCCGACGGGTTCTAGTCAGGACAACGGCTCCCGGGTACGGGGTGAGGAGGATCTTTCTCATTTCACAGACACCCAGGGCGCCTTCGTCGCCTTGCGTTTGTTGTCCACGTAGACGGGCATCCGAAACGTCTGCCCGTGTTTGGGGTGGGTGATCCAGAGCGCCTGCTGGGGTGGCTCGAACCCGAAGTTGCCATTGTAGGCGTACTCATCCAGGCCCTTGAGGGACCCGTTGATGATAAATCGCCGGTGGTGCGTGTACTGGTGGAAATGGCCCAGCAGGAGGGTGTCATAGTCCATGTCGATCTGGGCATTGCGAGACCTCTTCTTCGTATCCCCTCGGATGATTGGGCCCATGACGCCGATAATTCCATCACCGCCGCGAAATTGATCGCCGTGGGTGAGGAGGTACGCGTGGTCGTACACCCGATAGTAGGCATCGGGCCCGTCTGGGATAAAAAAGGTAACCCGTTTGTCGTTCTCGAAATGCTTCGCCAGGAACCGATAGATTAGCCAATCGAAGGAGGTCGCATGTCGGTCCTTGTTCCAGATCTTCTGGGTGTCGCGGCCGTGATTGCCGCTCACACACGGCAAAAAGACCCGCCCCATTATATCCGCCAGCCTGGTGATTACCCCGACCAGGACACCGTACAAATTCAGCACTGTCGGCATGGAGTTAAGCTCATTGGTGGCTGTCAGCTCGTCGTGAATGTTTCCGGATATCATGTCCCCGCCCAGGATCAGGACGATCCCCGGGTAATCCATCTTCGGGCTGACGATCTTGAGAAGGCTTAAGGTCGACCCCACGAGGGTAGCCATCCGTTCGTGCGCAATTCGGATGTTGTACTCATTCACCCCATTGATCTGGGAAGGGTACACCACTTCACCCCAGTGCAGATCGGAAAGGAATAGCGTGGGGACCCCCGGAGCGCTGACCTTTGGCTGTGGGCGCACGACCCACACCGGCGCATCGAGCTCCTCGACTTGACGAGCCATCCTCCCGATAACGGCCTTGATCACCTCCGTCTCTTCGGTGGTCTTGGCACTAAGCTTAAGCTCGTGCTCGAGCCTAGTGATCTGGCGTTTTAGCTGGGTAGATTCTTCTCCCGCCACGATGCGGGCTCCGCTTGGTTTGAATCCGCGGGCGATCCCCGCATCCCGGCGTTTCAGAACTGTTTCCTGTGGGATGCCAAGCACTCTTCCTGCCTCCCGAAGACTTTTGAATTGGTGGGCAGCGTCAACAGCCTGTTGGGCAAGAGTATTGCTGAGTCGGGGTGCGGACATGGTCTCTCCTTAAACGAAACTCTTGGCATCCCACCCGTGCCACCGGCACACGGTACGGGCGTGTTTGCGAAAGTCGGCGTTGTGCATCACTCCGCTGGTTTCGTGCTTCGTTGTGGCCTGGTGCAGATGGATCATTTCGTGGGCGATCGCCGCGAGCAGGGTGTTCGTGTGCCCGACGCGGGTGCTCGATACGACGATGATGTGGTCCGAGGTCCGCAGATACCGGCTGTAGTGGGCCTCCCGATCACGCTGGCACCCCACAGAGAGTTCGATCGCGTCGGAGTGCGGGAGTCTCCAGCCCCTGAAAGGCGGCGTTGTCCGCAGGAAGTCGTAGGCCGCGGCCAGCATTTCGGGTGTCAGAGGAAGGCTCATGGTGATCTCTACTGTACAGTAAATAACGTGAAAAGTCAAAAAGAAAAAGCCCCCCAGGAGGGGGGCTTTGATTCGGTCAATGGGTGGCTGTCTAGGAGGTCAGTCTCATCTGCAGTGTCCTTCGTCTGGGTTGGAATCCGGGCCCTTTCGAGCTGGAAACCATGATAACACAGGTGCCCCCTACTGTCAAGCCCTATCGGATTTGTCGGGCGATCCGATCTTTCTGGGCGTTCCGGATCGCAATTAAGGCTTTTTTCTCGTCAGGTGTCTTGGCACTCCGCTCGATGATCCGGATGGCCTCGTTGATCTGGGATTCCGCGCGCTTGATTGCTTCGACATGGCGGTACTTCGCCAGCTTGTCGCGATTATCCGCCAGGAATGTCTGGGCCTCTTCGCGCCGGCCGGTCTTCAGCAGCTCGCGGTAGGTGCCATATGCCTGTTCTATGATCTGGGCCTGCTCGTACATATGGCTCACATAACGCGATTGGTTAGCCGGCACCTCGGTGACCATGCCCTGGGTGGCGAACTTCCAGAGGTCGCGCGACGGCCGTGCCGGCTCGTTCGTGAGCGGGCGCACCAGTTCCTCGGAAGCACCGACGATAAACGAGCCCAGCCAGCCGAAATAGCCTTGCAGCATGCTGTCTATTTGGACAGGGGAGAGGAAATTCAGACCGACGGCACCCGCCACCGTTTGCCCGGTGGTGCTGGCTGCCCGGGCGGCCATGCTGGTGCGTGAGGTGAACCGGTAATCGGGCTGCAGCTTTTCCATCCCCATCGTTTCGATCGGACGACCGGTAAAACTATTCTTGTTGGTGGAGATATCCCACAACGGCTTCACCAGTTGCGGGATCGGGTTCATCGAAAGATTGTTTGAGATGAGGGACAGTGTGCGGGCGGTCAAGCGCTCGCCCGTCATCTCCGGGCTGGTGAAATACTCTATTCCGCGTTCGGCCAACGTGGCGATAGCACCTACCTCAAACGGCTTCGGGATACGGAGGGCGACTCCGCCGATCTTGAACCACCAGAAGTTATCCCGATCGAAGTCTTCGCGTTTCTTCCAGTCGTCGTCATCCGAGTAGGCGGCCATTAAGGCGATCGAGAACAGCGCAGTGGCAGCCAGGACCGCGGCGAATCGCTTCGGGTCTTCGTTCGCAGCACGCCCCAACTTATACAGACCCTGCATCCGTGCGTTCATAAAGGGGACAACCTGTGTCAAAAATCTAACTGCCGTGTAGCTTCCCTGCAGTGAGAAGTCCATCAGGTCGCGCGCCATCAGGGCTGCTTGCGCGTGATCCACCCCCTTGTCGATCAGCTGCTTGTAGAGGGCGGCCCGGGTGATCTCTTCCGAGCGGTTGCCCAGCTCGTTGTAGGCGGTCAGCCCTTTATCAAACAGATCGTAGGCTTGACGGATGTTGGAGTCCGTGTTCAGAATAGTGGACTTCTTCACGCCCAGCCGAACAAGCTGATCGACCTGGGCGCTCGCTCGCCCTTCTAGCATCGTCCCGAAGCGAATCAGCCCACCGGAGGCGAGAGCGGAGACATAGGTCTGCGTCGAGTGCTCGCTTGCAGCGATTCCTTGCCTGATATTTGTGATCGGATTGTAACCGATCTCTGATGTGGCGACAGCTTGGAGCGAATCACGGATCAGGTTCCGAATCTTGAAGGTAGGAGAGGCTGTGACGCCAACCGTCAGCACATGCTTGAAGGTGGACATGGCGTCCATGATCGGGCCGTGCATACCGGAGTACTGGAGGCTTGTGATGGCTGTCAACACGAACGGGTCCCCAACCACGAAGTGTCGCTTGACGCCCTGGTCGAGGAACCAGACGGCACTACTTTTCTTGCCGCTCGCGCGGGCCATCTCTTTCACGGTTGCCTCGTTGGATTCTGTTGCCGCCCCGATCGCGGCTGCGGCCTCCAGACTTTCTTTTGCGGCGCGGTTTTTAATGCCGGCATCCAGCAGGTGGTACCAGTTGCTGAGGACGTTCTCCAGAAGGTTGCTGTTGAGTTTCTCAGTGCCGCCCTTTAACCGGTGGAACGGGTGCTGGCCAACCAGTTTGGCGCTCACCTTCCCGCCCACGAACCCACCATCTTCGGAGACCCGGAAGAAAGGAACATACATCATCTTCTCCCAGGTCGCGCGGTCACCCGGGTTGAAGAGCCCGGATTGCTCTGCCATGTCCAGGACATTTTTGTTGAAGGCATCGTACTTGCGGGCGCTATCGCTGAAGGCCTCGAGCCTGTTGCGGGTTACCTGCCCGTTTGACAGGACGTAATCCGCCGCGAGGTTCCCATCGGAAAGTGTTTTCCCGGCAAGAATATCTTGCTTTAAAAAAAGATGCTCGCGGTCATCGGCCGTCAGGTATTCGGCCCGGTGGGCTGCCATCCACCACAGCCAGTCATGGGCCTCGCCCTGCAGGGGAATAAGCACCTGGTCGATGAAACCACCGGTGCGGTCGCCATCGTAGGCACCACCGCGGATGGACACCTTACCGTGTTTCAGGAGGGCTTCAAGGGAACCGGCCGCCCCTTTGGAGAGGCGAGCAAGCAGGTATGCGATCGGGGAGAGTTCCTTCAGGGGCGCGAACTGATCGACCAACCCTTGTGTGAGCTTCTTCCCGAGATCTTTGCGCAGATTTGCGAGCATGTTCCCAACTGTCGGTACGTCCACGGTTCTCCCAACATTTTGGAACATTTGTCGCTGGGCCGCTGTGTAGGGACGCTTGCTGTCGCCGATTGTTTTAGGCGATAGGCTGATATTTGCCGAAGATGTTGGGCGTTCGTTGAAGATGGACTTGATTTGCTCGAGGCGGAAGGCGATGTACATCGATTCGTCTTGGCGCCCTTTTCTTGAACGGATAATTATGCCGTCGTGCCCGCCATCGCGGGCTTGCTTCTGGAGATCGCCTCTTGTTCTATCGTAGTAGTTTGCCCCGATCTTCCACCCACCAGGATCGTTCACAATTAGTGGATTCTTGAGCGACAGATACGCGGGTATGACGTTGCCGCCTTCTGGAACAGCAAAGCCTGCATATCTACTGGCAATTTTAGCGGTAGAGAAAAACGCGCCCTCCTCACCGACGTTGAACTGGCTAAAATCGTCGTACGTCCCGTGATAAACAACAAGAGGCTCCCCACGAGCGTCAACAACCTTCGAGTCGCCGAACCACTTCTCGAACTCGGGTGTTTTGGGCGACGCCATCACATCACCCGTCGTACCCTCCTCAAACTTGGCGTTGATCGAGCGCACCTGCGAGGGATCAGGCACCATGATCCCGGTACCGCCCTCGAACGTGTTCCGGTACTTGATGCCGTCGAAGCCGGCGGCCTTCAGGGCGGCCCAGATGGCGTCATTCGCTGGCTGGCGTTTAACGTCGTCGATGTCTGGATTATCGTCGTCTTCAGGAGAATCCCGACTGTTTTCCCAGGCTTCAGCAAGGGGCTCTGCCTTATGCAGGAAGCTATCGATCCACGGTGTATTCATGTACTGGCTACGAACCTGACGAACCACCGACCCGGGAGTCCACGTCCCGAGATCGCGTAGCTGCAGGGGGTTGTTTGCCTTCAGCCAGTACTGGCCGATGAAGCCGCCGGTTTGGGGCTGGTTTTTCTTGATGGTCTCGAAGCGCTGGTTAGCGCCCGCAGGCGTCGACGCGAAGTGAATGGCGCCCAGATGCAGGCCGTACTTATTACCCATTATATGGTTATAGTCCTCGGTGTCGTACCTATACCAGGTGCGCTTCGTATTGAAGCCCAGGGCTTTGGCGCGCTCGATCTGCTTCGGGGAGGCAAGGATGGAGTTATCCGCCCTGCTGAACTTCCCGCTGTTCTCAATCGACTTGATCTGATTTGGAGACAACACCGCGTAGATCGTTGCGAGGTCGGAGTCACCCATCAGTCCCGAGTCTATTACATTATGGATGATGGCGCCGTCGTTTTTGTAGCGGATGGCCTCGCTGACAACACTGTCTGTTGTCTCGTAGTGCATCTCCTCGTGTATCGCTTCTGAACCCGGGTTCTGTTCTACCAAAGCATCGGCCTCCTCCCGGCTAAAGTAGCCCGTTCCGTCCGGGAGGTAGATGTTATCGTTATCCGCCCCCCGAACCACCCACGAGTTGACATTGTCCCGTTGTCCGTCCCAGTTCGCGCCCTCGAAGTCAGTTTCGTTCGGGTCGCGGATATTCAGGAACACCGGGTACACACCACTCTGTTCTGGTGCATTGCCTTCTTCGTCCAACTCGCTGAGGTCGATCTCATTCACGGTTCCGGAATACGTCCACGCGGTACGCGGATCATCAGTGAAGAATGATGCGCGCTCTTTCTGTGATGAGTCCTGCGAAAATTTGGTAAAGCCGCCGGTTTGTGTGCCGTGGTAGACGACAAGTGGCTCGCTGTTGTCATCCACGACTTTTGAGACGGCCCTCCTATCATCATTCCAGACACCGCCCGGTAAATTCGCGAACTTCTCCCAGTCCCCGAACCACTTCTTGAAGGCGGGCGTCCGGACCATTTTATGTAGGCGCGGTTCGAGTTTGCTCCGTTTGCCGTTCGGGGCAAAAAGAACTTTGGGTGACATCGCCACCACACGGAGATTATTCTCCGCCCGTACGAGCTTCCCGATGTCGCTGCGATAGTAGCGGACGCGATCTTCTATACGCGAAATGATACCCTTCGCGTCAAGTTTCGCATACAGCTCGGGTGCCAGCCTCGGGAGGTCGGCCTTCCATTCCGCGCCGGACATCTCTCCGCCCGGGAGACGTTTGTCTCGTGAAATATCACGGGCGAGCTGTTCATTCGGGGTAAGGACCGCAGCCGGCGCAACCGGCAGATCCACCCCACGGTAACCCACACCCTTGTGCTCGGCGACCACACGCTCGGCGGCGGGCCCCATCAAGACGGCCACTCCCTGGCGATCGCTGCGTGCAAGGTAACCCGCGAACCCGGCGTCAAGGATCATCGACTCGGTGGCGTTGTCTCCGTGTCCGCGGAAGAGATTCAGCGGGTCGGAGTTGGCGTCGTACAGATTGGCAAGTGGGAGGGTGTGGGCCTGACCGCCGACGTACTTCTCAGGGAAGACGCCATTGCCCGTGTTGACGTAGGCGTAGATGCGCGTGCGCAGGCGCTCGTCGGGTGCCGACATCACGCGTTCAACTTCGGCACCCTTCATACCGGTGCCGAAGTACCAGCCGCGCAGGACGTCTCGCGGTTGCAGCGAGAAATGGACCCCTACAAGGTCGAGTCGCCCTTGCTTCGGAGATTGCTGCGTAACCGGGCCAACTCGTTCGCCATTGATTCCTGCTCCTCCTGCTCGGCTTTCGGAGGTTGCTGCGACGTCTGGATGTGTTGGCTCATCAACTCGTCGTTGATTATCGGCCTCTCGTCCGGCGGGTTGCCCGGACTCATTGCGGGCGTTATCGATTGCGGCTTGGTCGATCCCTCGGGACTGGACGTATTTGGCGGTTTCAATTGCATAGTCGGTTGGCTCCTCGGTGTTCACGCCGTGCATGGTGTAGAGGTCTTTCTCCTCATACCACAGTATAGCCTGCAAGTCCGCCGTTGTCAAGGCGGGGTTATCCTTCTGGAGACGCTCAAGCGCCATCTGAATGGTTGCCCGGATGTAGTGTCGATTGCTACCAGTGCGCGGATCGTCAATCAGCGCCATCTCGCGGTTGGCGGAAAATTTACCCTTTGTGCCCGGAATCAGCTTGCGGACAACCTGCTCATCAACCAACTTACCTGTGATGCGCCCCCAGGTCCGCATGAACCAGCGGTCCATTGTCAATGCGTCGAAGTTGCGGTGGATGTTCTGCAGGAACCCACCGCCGATTTTCGAACCAATAACCGTGCCACCGTAGACTATGTCATCCTGCAATTCCTTCATGTTCGGGTTGAATTCACGCAGATCACGTACGGTATGTTTCGAGAGCAAGAAGTTACGGTATTTGTCTATCCCGTCCAGCCTGACATGGGTATTCCAGCGCTGGAAGGCGGACTCCATCGATTCGTGAGCCAGCCCGTATCCTACCACCGGGAGGTGATGTGTCTTCGCAACACGCTTCTCGTAGACTTCGAACGCGTTCTCCACGTTCCTCTTGATGGTATGTCCGTTCGACGTGACGGCCAAGGCATAGGTGAACGCGAGCCAGGCGTTGTCGTCGGTGGCGAGCTCCGGGTGAATGAGCGCGGCAGTGCGGCGCGTGTCCGCCACCAGGTGGTCGTACCAGCCGATGGCGTTGCGGGAACCGGATTGAAGTGCGAGGCGCACCTCGTGCTCGATGACCCGGGCCCCGAACTCGCGGTTCTGCGGCGTGTCCTCGGTGCGGGCCGTCGTGTAGGTGGTAGACATCTCCTGCAGGAGTTCGCCCAGCTCGACCTGGTCCTTGACTGTGAATGGCAACCGGTCGCCGTACTTGAACTCCGCAGAGGTCGTCATCCGCATTTGTTTGGTGAGCACAACACCGGTGCGCTTGTCTTTCGCCGCGGGGGGTGCAGGCGGGGGCAGCATCTCCTGCATCGTCCGCCCGTTGTGCATCTGGAAGTATTCGGGTGAGAACTTCCACTCGTCGGCCTGCGGGCCGTAGCTAGTGCCCTCGCCGTTGCCGAGCTGCGAGATGGCCTGCTGCCCCAGCGCGCGGCTGACTGTCATCGCCTGGACTGGCGTCAGCGCGCGATCCAGGGTAACGACAAGCGTCGGCTCGCTCTTGCCGGCTGGAAGGTAGGTCTTCTTCAAGATCTTGACGCCCGCGAGCCGGAGGGCGGTCTCTGCGGCTTTGTGGGAGACCGCGTTCACCTTGTCGCCAATGTTCAGGCCAATGTTGACGTGGACGCCTTCGGTGGTGGCTCGGACGTGGGCAGCGTCTGATTTGGGGGAGGCTTGGATTCCCGTCCCGGGGGCGTTGGTAAGGTAGGCAGCCCAGTCAGTCGCGAGTAACTGGGTGACGTCGATGGCCTCGATGCTTGTCGCCTTGGCCTCTTGGGCTGCCTTCAATCGGTGACCCCCCTCGACGACTGCGTACCCGCTGCCGACCTGCTTGACGAGAATCGCCGGAGCTTTCTGGGGCTTCAACATCGCCTTGTATTCCGCAACCGCCACGGGCGAGGTCTGTCTCGTGGTGTTGGTGATGCTGCTCGGCACCAGTTTCAGTTGCCGCACGGTCGGGGCGTCGACGAGGCCGAACAGGTTAGCGCCCGCATCCTCCGCATCGGGGGTGCGACCTTCTTGCGCTTCAAATGCTTTGACGAACGCGGGGTGCTCCGCGACGATCGCCTTGATGTCCCCTTGCACCTCGGGGTGTAGGTCGTCTATCTTGACGATTTGCTTGGGGGAGGCCTTGCCCACCGGCTGTAGCGCGCTAACAGACTCTCGCACGCTATCAGCAGTCCTGTTACCATCGCGCGAACCTGTTATCGTCGCGGGGTCGAGGGCCGTCGCGCGGACAGTAAACTTCTCGCCATTCTTGTCATAGCCATAGAACGTGGTCCTAGTGACCGGGTCCGAGAAGCCGGACAGCCGAGAACCGTCAGCCAGATGAATTGGGTTGTTGAGCGCTATCGCGTAGCCGGCTTGTTTGTCAGCGGGCGTCTGCTTTTTGAGGAGGGATTCGCGGACGATGACTCGGGGGGAGGCGGATAGGTCCCCGATCTTCGGCGACATCTGCACACCCGGTTCGGGTAGAGCCGTCGTCTTTCCTGCGAAGGGTTTGTCGGACCACGACTTGATCAGGTTCTCCGACTTCATTTTTTCCCAGAACCCGACGGCATCGTTCGCCACTTCGTCTACAACTACCGGTCGCCCGTATGCCTGTTTCAGCCACTGGACCATGTCGCGTCCGCGGACTTCGTTGCCGGAGAACACGCCGAGTAGACGGATGTTGCCCCTCAGATCGGCGGCGTACCGAACGTGGGATTCATCATCTTTGCCGAAAAAAGCGGCTTTAGCCTGCGCGACGTCTCCGTCATCATTCTGAATGTTGGTTGGTGCAATCGACTTCGGCGACATCTGCACCCCGATCTGCACAGCCTCCAGGTTCAGCCGCTCTGTTGTCGTCCGGTCGAACGGGGCCTTCTGGGCAGCCTCGAGCGCGGACACAAGCTGCGGCGACGCCCCCTCGGGGGCTGTAATGGGGGGCGCCTTCAGGCGTATGTTCTGTATGGCGGTGCGGTCAGCCGGCGAAACGAGTGCAGCCTCGGCCTTCTCGCGTTGCATTTCCATAGCGCGATTGACCAGGAGCTGACTTGCATTCGTTTGCGCACCAGGAGGGCGGTAACCTTCGGAGATGAATTTGTCGGCGATCGCCACCGCGAGTGCATCGTGAACCCGTTCAAGGTTCGTGACGTACTGGGTAGCAAGTCGTTTGCCGTCTGGAGTCGTGAAGGTCGTGCCTGTGAGGACGGCCTTGACACGCGTGATCAACTCCTTGATGGAGTCGAGGAAGGTGGTAGCGGTAGTTTCGGTTTTCTTCTCACCCAATTGCTCGACCATTTTGTCGAGAACGCGGGCGTGAAATGCCGGGTCGGCCCAAGCGTCGCCGGCGATATCCGCACGGATCTCGTTCTGGAGCTTCGGGGTTGCGAGTTCGCCATGCCGTTTGGTGGCAACTGCTGTCGCATCAGCCGTCAGCTCTTCACCGACGATCCGGGAGTAATCCTCAAACTTCGTGCTGTCCGCATCGAGCAGATGCTGGGCCTCGTGGGAGGCCACAACGGCTGGATCGATGGATGCCTTGTCGGAGATGAAGGCAAACTCTGGCGCGGTGGCGGCATTAACCAGGCCATCCGGGAGTTTTGGATCGTCGGCATATATGACCGTCTGCAGACCACTGGCTTTGTTCAGGGCGGCGATGGCCTCATAGGCATCGCGCGTGAGACCCTCGCCCTCCGTCGGGAGTGCCTGGGGAGCAACCACCCGGAGCTGGGCCCTGTTCACTGTGGGGCGCCCTTCTACGTCTGGCGCGAAAGTGGGATCGTTCTCGAAGGCCTGGACGAGTAATGCCTGGTGCTCGGCTGTCACCTCAGAGGCTTGGTCCTTGAAGCCCGCCCGGTACGGGGCGAGAATGGCCTCACGATCAATTGGGCTGGCGGTCGCGAACTTGAAGGCGGTAATGGCGCTGTCGACATCAGGGGCATCAAGGATGGGCTGCTTGGGCGAGGGCGCCCCGCGGCCAAGGACTGCCGTTTGGACGCCGCCTTGCAACGCTCCGATCGCCAGGCCGCCAAACGCTTGGGTCGCGACATCCTTACTCAGGGCAGTGCTGGGGACCGCCGCCTGCATGGCCACATTCTGGGCCACCTGCTGGAGGGCACTCTGGGGGAGCTCTTCAAGAACGCCTTCGGCAACTGCACCTTTTGCGGCACGGGACAGGATGCCACCAGCCAGACCACCCGTCATGGCCTTGACGAGAACACGATCTCCGAGGCCGCCGAATGCTGCCGTGGCGACGCCGGCCAGAACAAATGCCTTAGTGCTGGCGTCATCCGCAAGCTGGGCTTTCGCTTTTTCGAACGTCAGCCCGCTGTCGGTAAGCGCCTTCAGGGCATCCGAATCCTTCAGGTCGGCTTCCGAGAGGGCAAGGATCTCATCTCGTACCTGCCGGCTGGACTGGGCGCCCCCCAGCGAGCCTTCGATTGCGGAGCCCGCGATGGTAGCTGTCTTGGCGGCAGCCTCCCCTGCGGCCTTCTGGGCGGCTTTGTGCGCCAGTGTACCGGCGAGGCCGGCTTCAGCGTCAACGGCAATCGATCGCGCCATTGATGCCGCGGCAGCCCCTTTCGCCAGCCGAAGGGCTGGCACCATCATCACGACTTCTTCCGGAATAGACTGCGCGAGGCCGCCCGTATAACTGCGCCAGTCACGCCAAGCGGAATCCGGGCCCAAAGTATCCCAGCGTTTCTGCCCCGCAGCCTGCTGCTCGGGCGACATGGCAGCTGTCTGGGCCTCGATATCCGCCTTTAGGAGCGGTTCGCTGGAAACCCCTTTGTGGACCCACTCGTCTACCTTGTCCAGCGCGGAGACAATTGCTTTACCAATGCCCGGAACCCGGCCCACCAACTCCCGGACATCCAAGGCCGCGACGTCGGCGCCAATCTTCAGGCCGTGACCAATATCGCCAGCGATGCTAGATGGCTTCTTGGACGCCACTGGGCCCGCCTGGATCAGCTCCCCGAAATCGTTGAACGGGGCGTCCGGGACTACCGGCTCTCCAAAATCTGAGAAGGCCATGCTACAGCCCCTGCAAGTGTTTTAGCCTTTGTTCCATCGCTGCGCGACTTTCGACCCGGTTAATGCGAGTCTCTCCGCGGGCGAGTTTGGCCTTCAACGACGCGATCTCCTCGGCCACAGCCTCCGCGTCGCGCTTCGCCAACCCTTCGGCCATCGTCGCTCCGTATGCCGTCACGGGCGCGGGAGGACCTTGGATCAAGCCTGCCGGCTTGGTGGGGGTGGGTGGTGTGGTGGCGGGGGCGGCTTTGCGCTTGTAGAGGTTCCCGTCTCGCGGATCAATATAGGTTGTCCCGGGTGCAAGCGCTTCTACGTCTGCCATGGTCTTCGGTTTCACTGGACCCGCCGTATCTGGATCACCGATCTTCGCACCAGACGAAGCGAGTGCCCGCATGATGTACTCGCGAGCTTTCCCTTTATCTTCGGCCGAAGCGAGTACATCTCCGAGGATGGCTTGGGCGGCCTTCAGCTCCGGGGCATCTTTCAGTTTCGCTGGGTCGAAGAAGCGAGCGCTCATGGCTTGGACAATATCGTTGGCCCGAGTCGGGTCTCTGTCGGCGATCGCCGCAGCGTACGCGCCCTGCATCGTGTTCAGAGTTTGAGCGCGCGAGAGCTCGAGCTTCTTGATATCCCCCTCGGTAACCTGCCCCGGTGTCAAAACTTGGGAGGCAACGGCAATCTTGCGGAGGGCACTCAGGTACCGCGGGTCGTTACCCTTCTTCGAAACCGCAGCGAGTTCTTTGTCCAGACGAATTTGTGCTTCAGCACCGGCGATCTTCGTCGCGGCTGCAATCCGCTTATCGACGTTCTCCGGAGAGTACTCAAGATCGAAGTCAGATTGCTTTGTCGCTTTGTGCTCTTCCTGCCTGATGCCACTCCGGCCACGCTCGAGCGACAACATGCCAGGTTCCTGTACCGCCTGTGTGCGTGGAATATTCGCGATACCCCTTTCCTCCCCACGTACAGTGGCGGCTTCCGCCCGTGTCTCGCCTGCGACTTTGAAACTTTCGCGCCGTACGTCACCCGCGCTCTCACGCGCCCCGGCGAGCGCATCCGAAAGCCGGATCTTGTCCTGCTCAAGGGCAGCTTTCACGCCTTCCATCCCAACATCAGCGATTGCGCCGCCGGCTTTTGAGAACGCGTTACCCCAATTTAAGAGAGCCACTATCGAACCCCCCGTGGGTGTAGTTGCGACGGTTCTGGTGCCTGCTGCAATTTTGCCATCTGGGCAGGGTCCTGCATGAGACCGTGGACTTTGTTTGTCATCTTGTTGAGTTGGTCTTTTGATACACCCATCACCACCAACATCGTTTCCGCAAAAAGCTGCGTGGCCTGATCAACTACAGCCTTGTCGACCTTCAGAATGCCGATGCGCTCCGCATAATCCAGACCATGCAACGTGAGCGTCATCGCCGCCGGGACCATCGCGCCACCTGGCATAGCGCCCTTTGCCGCACGCCGCAGGAGACCCACGACACTAATCGCACCTTTGACGATGTCGGCCACCGGATCTTTGCTGGATTTGAGCTTCGCAAGGATACCGTTCGGGCCATCCTTGAGCGCGAATTTCATCCCAGCGATAACCACGCGCATATAGTTTTCCCGAACACCGGCCTTCAGACCCTGCTCAATCTGCGCCTCAACCTGTTTCAGAAGGCTATTGCTACTGACGATGCCTTTCATGTTACACTCTCCCGGTCACACCATTGATGATGCCCGCCCCGACAATAGGCCGATTGTACACGGGTATCGGCCCACCGGGGAACACATTGGGGCGAGGACCCGGCTGGGCCACAGCAATCGGCGCCGGTGCGCGGATATTCGCTGACTGTTGCAGCAATCCAGCAGCATTGGCCTCATAATATGCGGACTGGGACTCCAACTGTTTTTTCTTCACGTCCGCGAGCGGGTCGAACAGGGCCTCCAAGAATGAGCCGCCCACCTTAAGTACGCTCCCGAAGAAAACTTGATTCTCCTTGACCACCTTGGCGACGTCCTTCGTCTTGCCCAGCAGGTTATCGAAAAAATCCTCCTCCGGAGCGCTATTTAACATAGCATTGATATCGTACACCGGGGCTTTCGCCCGCGGGGTGTCCACTGCCGCAGCTTCAGTACGAGCAGCCTCGGCCGCACTCGCCGCCGGGGATTGGGCCGGGGGGGATTTGAGCATTGCGTCGGCATCATAGGTCCCGGTATCGACCGGAGTGGCACCATAGGTCCCGATATCGATCGGAGCGGCGGCCGCTTTAATGACAGCACCCGTATCAAGTAAGCCGGGTTGGGTAATCGTCGCTGCTGTCTCGGCAGTCATACCAGTGAATTGATCGGCCGCCACGGCTTCCGTGAGCAGACCCGAACGGGATGCCAGGGAGCCAACCCCGCCGACAAGGCCCATCACTCCACCAATCTTGAGGAGATCTTTATTGCCTGTGACGACACCAACCCCCGCAACAATAGCGCCAATCGCAGCAATCGCAGCGAATCCAGTTACCCCGGCGGCAAGGGACATCCCACCCCACACCGCGGCGCCAACAGCTATAACAGGCATGGTGTCTTCCTTTGTTCGTTACGCATGGCGCAGGTGCTCCAATTTGTAGTGGGTATAGAACTCATCTTCGCCGACAGCGGTAAAACCGATAAGTCGATTAAATCGCTGCTGCCGATAATCATCCTTCGGCGTCTTGGTTTCGACATGTCCATACTTTTCGAGCAGCGGGCCGAGGTAACGGCGAATATCCGCCCGCGTTAGCCGCCATTTCGCCCCGAAGGTTGCGAAATGAAACTCCGGCCCTTTTGTGATGGTGACCCCAACCAAGACCCCCGCGACTTCGTGGGGGCTGACATCCCACCCATCGAGACTTTGTACGTACTGCTCCCGGGACAGAAACACCCCCTCCTCTTGTAACCACAAACGGTCGATCAACTCCGCACGAGGGATCACACCCCGTTCCACTCGGCGTAGAGCGCGTCGTACGGGTTGGTGTATGTGTCTGTGGGGGTGGGTGCTACAGCACCGACAGGAGCCGGAGCAGTCACTACAGTGCCCCCGCTGGTGGTGGTGGTGGCGGGGGTAGTCACTACAGTGCCCCCGCTGGTGGTGGTGGCGGGGGTAGTCGACTCAATCGGTGTAGTTGCAACCGGTGCGCCGCCCGGGCCGGCGAACACAAGATATGAGCCGAGATTCATGTTGTTGATATCTCCGATCAATTTGAGGGCATCGTTCAGTTGCGCGATCCCGGCATTCAAGGCACCGGTTTTGTCGGCGATATCCTTGTTCGCGATAATGGCCGCGAAGTTGGCAACGCTCTGCTTATATAAATCAGCCGCCCCGGCTGAGGTCTGCATGATCATCTTGTAGCCAGCTTCGGTATCAGCCAGGTCCTGCCGAATCGTCCCATCAAGCGTGATCTTTTCCTTATCGGCTTCGAATTGGAAATTCTGCATCACGAGCTTGGTCTCGTTGTCCCGAGCCGACATGATCTCATTGGCAGCAATCTGCTTGTCTGCCGCCGAGAGGGTCGTCGAGGCCTGTAGGTTGGCTATCGCAAAACGAGCAGCATTGTCGGCTGCGGAGATGAGCCCCTGAGACATCGTTTGCTTGTCCACTGCACTAAGCTGTGTCTTTGACTGCAGATCCTGCAGCTGCATTCGCACAGCATTGTCTCCTGCGGCGATGGCCGCCTGAGATTGTGTCTGCTTTTCGACGGCTGATAATTGTGTGTTCGCCTGGATCTCCTGTAATTGCACCCGTACTGCATTGTCGTTGGCCGCAATCGTCGCCTGGGACAGCGTTTGCCTATCCACCACACTGAGCTGTGTCTTCGATTGCAGATCCTGCAACTGCACCCGCACGGCATTGTCTCCCGCAGCGATGGCCGCCTGGGATTGCGTCTGCTTTTCGACGGCCGATAGCTGCGTGTTCGCCTGGATCTCCTGCAATTGCAACCGCACTGCGTTGTCGTTGGCCGCAATAAGAGTCTGGGACATCGTTTGCTTGTCTACTGCAGTAAGCTGTGTCTTCGATTGCAGATCCTGCAACTGCAGCCGCACTGCATTGTCTCCTGCAGCGATGGCTGCCTGGGATTGCGTCTGCTTATCCGCAATCGAAAGTGACGTGTTTGCCTGGATCTCCTGTAATTGCAGCCGCACTGCGTTGTCGTTGGCTGCAATCAGCGCTTGGGACATCGTTTGCTTGTCTACTGCAGTAAGCTGTGTCTTCGATTGCAGATCCTGCAGTTGCAGCTTGACACCATTCTCGTTGCTGGCGATGGTCGTCTGTGTGAGGGCCTGCTTATCCGCAATCGAAAGCGAGGTATTCGCCTGGATATTGGCAAGCGTAGTTTGTGTCGCCGTCTGTTTGTCCGCAAGCGTCATCTGGGTGCTCGACTGCATGTTCTGCAACGTCGTCTGCAGGAGCGCCTGCTTGTCCGCGATCGAAAGTGAGGTGTTTGCCTGGATATTGGCGAGCATGGTCTGTGTCGCTGCCTGCTTATCAGCGAGCGTCATCTGGGTGTCGGCCTGCATTCCTTGCAGGGTCGTCTGCAGGGTCGCCTGCTTGTCAGCCAAGGTCATCTGGGTGTTAGACTGCATGTTCTGCAACGTCGTCTGCAGGAGCGCCTGCTTGTCGGCAACCGTCAGTTGTGTGTTTGCCTGTATATTCTGCAGTACCAGATTGGCCGCTGTCTGCCGATCTTGTGCGGTGAGCGTAGTATCCGCCTGGAGGTTAGCGACATATCTCTGTGTGGCCTCCTGTTTGCTGGCGATCCCCATCTGGGTGTCGCTTTGCATCTTCTGCAAATCCTTCTGTCCCTGGATCTGTTGTGTCTGAAGGCCCTGGGTGTTGACTGCCGCGGCGTTCGCCTGGCTGATCCCGGTCTCGAGTTGAGCGGTCTGCAGCCGTCCGGTATTGATAGCCCCTACCGTGTTTGTTGCCGCGCGCTCGTAAGCCGCGGCATCTGCTTGCGCGATCGGGAGGGCGGCATCATATAGCGCGGACTGGCCTGCACTGATCGCGATGCTCGAATTCAACAGTCCGCGATCGTTCATTCTTGCTCGTGAGCGCGCATCCGCCTGCTGCAGGAGCGGGCTGTCGGCTGCTATGATACTACGGACATTATCTGCCACTGTCTGGTTGGGGGTGACTGTAAAGGCGGCGGGGGTAACGACCGAGGCTTTGGCTTGCTCGACCGGAGCGAGCGGGGCGGGGCCGGTATTGATGAGCCCGTTCGTCAGCGGTGCTACATATCCCGGCTCGCCGGGCAGCGCAGTTCCTTGGCTATCCGGCATCGGATGCTCCTGTTGGGTTGTAGTATCTACCGCCCGCCACCCGTACTCCGGCATACATCAAGCCGGCGCGAAACGAGCTGACGCCCTCAGCGAGGAGAATCGCCCGAAAGATCGCGTCAGCGTCTGCGCGGGGGATCTCCCCGCTCGCGTAGAGATGGTCGTGGATCACCGCTGCCCGGTGCCCGATGTTGCCCAGCAGCATGTAGGCGAGCGGGAGCCGGGGGACCGAAGCAAAATCCGTTATCATTCCGGCGGGAGCACATATTAGAACACCGTCGACGTCGACGCAAAACGGGGCAATGAGCTGCCAGTTGTGGTCGTCAATGTCCCGGATGTCGAGGGAGGTAAGAAATGCGACGGTCATGAGAATACCTTTTTAGCGCGCTCGTAATACTTCATCCGTTCGGCGTACCCATTTGTACCCCCATTGATTCGTTTCGTGATCAAGAGGAAGTCGCCCTTATCCGCAAGCCCATTCAGGCCTCGAGATCGCCAAAACCATCCGGCGGATCGCGCCGCGATGTCAGGGCGTTCCAACAATTCAGGGTGAGCAACAAGATCAACACCAAGAGCCAGACCGCAGGCCCGATAATTATCAGTGCCAGTGATCTGAATAAGTCCGCGACCTTTATATTTCTCCCCGTCGTCGTCGTCATCCGGGGTGTTTCCGAGACGGACGGCCAGAGAGCCGGTGTCGTACGCCGCTCCGCTTGCAATCTCTCGGACATACCGAAGTTCTCCACTCTCGTGCGCAATCTGGGCGAGGAAGGCCGCCTCCCGTAGCGGATTATCAATGTAGAACTCAACCATCGCGGCATTGAGATGATCGACGTAGACTTCCACCCGGGCGCCCGCGAAGGGCATGATCCGGCGTAGTTCAGCAGCAGTAATCAACGTCTGTGCTTCTTAATCCAATCGCGCATCTGCATCCCAAGCCAGATGATGGACATTAGGGCTGCAACATTAGGAAGCCAGCCGACGATGGTGGCAACAACGGTCCCAAGGGAGAGGCCGTCAATTGCCAGCTTGATCTGACTCGGAATATTTTCCACGGGGGTCATTCGGGGACGCAGTTATGATCTACTTCGATGTTCACTGTCTCGCCTCCAATGCTAAAATCCGCCCGGTGAGTTTGCGCAAAATGGCATGTTGATACGCCATGATCGCATGCTCACGGTTGCTGTACGGTAGTCCTTCACGATCCTTGTTGATGAGATGCACATTAACCTTGGCCAAGTCCTCAGCGCTGAATCCGAGAACATCCTTCACACCATTTTCCTTGTAATCCCAGACCATCGGAGCGACGGCGAGGAATGAATCTATCTCATCATCGCTCGGTGCCCAACCACGCTGCGTCACATTCTTGAAGCGCTCGCTGGATGTAAGCGGACGAAGTCTATTGCTGCCATCAAGAATAACTGCTGTACCTGTAGAAGAAGTCGCAGTTGTGGTGAGAAGGGGAGAAGTGAGTTCTGTACCAACTGTAATGAGTATACCGGTCATACTCAAAGGTGTCAACGGTGTACCAAGTGTTCGTGTCCGAAATTGTATTATTGCTCCGGCATTGTCAAACGCATTGTCAATTGACAGGATTGTTGCCCCAGTGTTGTCATAAACGAAGCGTCCATAGTAAGAGACATTAGTGCCTAGTTGTATTGCGGCATTATCCGCCGATGCACCGCCAGACAAAGGACTCCAGCCATAGAATTGAGCCTGATCTCCTGTAATGTGCGTGAGTCGGTTTCTCCCTGCGCCTGTTGTGGTGAGGGTCGTATCATTATTTGTAGCTGTTAAGACGATGGCGCCAGTGCCAGTAACCGACAATCCTCCCGCTGTCGTGCTTAATGCACCAGACAGCGCAAGGCTCGTTCCCGTTGCTGCTCCGAGGACGGGAGTAACCAACGTAGGCGTTCCAGCCAGCACCATATTTCCCGTGCCAGTCACACCAGCAGTCAGCGTGACGCCACCATAAGTCAAGGCACCTGTTGCGGAAAGCGTCGTGAATGATCCAGCGAGCGGGGTCACCGCGCCGAGGACTACGTTGTTCAGGTTGTTGCCGCCGCCCGAGACGGTGCCCCCGAGCGTGAGCGCTGGAAGTGTCCAGGTCGCAGCAGCGGTCCACGCCCCGCCGACTGCTGCCGCTGTGTTGATCGTCGGGGTTATAAGGGTAGGACTAGTATCAACTACAAATTTAGTTCCGGTTCCAGTCTGCGACGCAATAGCCGTTGCATTACCTGTGGAGGTGATGGGCCCCGTCAAGTTGGCATTGGTCGTCACCGCCCCGGCGGTCAGCCCAGCGGCTGTACCCGTGACATTCGTCATTACGCCCGAAGCCGGCGTCCCAAGCGCCGGAGCCACAAGTGTCTTATTCGAAAGCGTCTCGGTTCCGGCCAGAGTGGCGAGAGTCCCGCTCACAAGCGGCAACGTCAGACTGACGGTTGCGCCCTGTACCAAGGTCGTGTTGAAGGCGCCCGTTGTCGCAAGATTACCGGCGAGGGCAAGAGTGCCGGTGGTGACGGTAATGGCGGTCCCGGCCGAATTTATAACGACGGCCTTACTCCCGTTACCTGAAAGCGTCGGCAGCAGGGCAAACCCAGCCTCAATGAGGTCCAGCTCCGCACGAGCAGGCGAGGATGTCCCTGTGGCCCCCGTTGCCGGCCATGAACTGTGCGTGTAGTAGGGTGTTGTCAACGCATACCTCTTCGGGGTGTATATTGTGTGATCACAGAATTGACTGTGTAGGGGTAGATGTAGTCAGTCGCGGAGCTGATTGTGACCTGGAGATTCTCGCCGGTACCACGAACATCTACCTCAGTGGGAAAAATTGTGCGCCCGTCCCAGACGAAGGCATCCCACGTGAATGAGTCCCAGGCCGGGGCGGCTGTAAAACCAGATGCATAGGCCACCGCGGTGGGTTGACCGCGTTCGGTGGTACCATAGCCTAATTGGTAGCCAAACTGGATGGCAGCATAGTAATTTCCTGTCATCTCGACACTGGCATGGCGAAAACGCTTCAACACCCGGGGGGACTTCATTGCATTCCAGTTCAGCGTCACGCTAGCGTCGATTGCTGCACCATCGAAACTTGAGCCAACATCCAACTGGTGAACATATCCACTTGTATCACCGAAATAAGAGACTTCGGAGCCATCCACGGCTTCGCCTTGCCAGGCGCAGTAGACGGTGTTCAGATACAAAACGGGCATGCACCCAAGGAGCTTACCGTTCACGATCGTAACGTACAGGCCGTACCCGTCGGTGAAGAACACGCGATACTGGCTCTTGTCACGACGCAGCGATGAGTAGGCAACCTTCGTCCGCTCGCTATTGATGAATGTCTTGAGCCCGTTCGTCAGGGTGGCCTGCTCAAAGTTCCCGTAGGCGAGGGTCGCGGCAATGGAAATCACTCCGTTGTCGTCAAAGACATAGCTTTGGGCAAGATTCTGGGCAGTATAGTGCAGGCCGCCCGTGCCGCTGGCAAACGGAACAAAGTTCCAGGTTGCAAGCCCCGTCCCATACAAGATGCCCGTGCTGCTGCGACTGAAGATGGCAAGGGCGCCCGTTGTTTGCTCACCCGGTTGCGTCAGGAAATTCGTGATAGTGTCACTAACAGCAATCTCACCGCCGTTATCGGCCGCAAGATACCGGAAGGGGGTCCCCGGCCCGGAGAAAACAGCAGAGCTGGCGATTCCCCAGATCAGATGGTTCTTGTGGATTACAACATGGCTTGGGGTATCGGTCGTCGCTCCGGTAGGGATAGGTGCAAAAATGGTTCCATCGAATTCAAATCCCAGATTCACACCGTCACAGCCGTACAGTCGCAGAGTGCTGGTCGACCCCGCGAGGTTCCCGGGGGCAAATTCAAACCTACCGCCCGTCGCAAGAGTAATTGCGGCGTTTGCGCCAGACAGCGTGACTGTTGCACCTCCGGATAGTGTAGCCGCCCCGGCGGCAAAGCTCCCGCCGGTTGGTGTATCGATCACGAATTGGCCTGCCGTATTCGAGGCGGCCCACGTCAGGCTACCGCTCGAGGCCATCACCCGACGTACAGTCGATGTTACGCCACCTTGGGTCAGCGTTTCCCCGTTTGCTGGAACGGCCGCGTTGCCGGCGGTGAAAGCGACCTTGTGTTTGAATGCAATCTGGGTCCACCCCATCGCGGAGCCGACGTACAGATCCACCGCGGTGGCACCAGCGTTGTCTCGGAAGGCGTAGACCTTGTCTACACCTGAAACGGTTAGCCCAACTACCCCGCGCACGGAGCCTGAGCCGGGTACTTTGTTGATCAGAGCCCGATACACATCCGCGGCCAAATTCTGATACTGGGCCATCTCGAGGGCTGTCACTGCAGTGACCATCGAGGTCGCGGTTCCGATTGTGGTGGCACCAACCTTCACTACCTCGGTGGTCGAAAAGGATCCAGAGACAAGCGTCAGAACCATGTATGCCGCGGTAAGAGCAATGATCTGCCCTGTGGCAAGAGATGTCGCGCCGGTAAGTGTCTGGCCGACGGTCGGAGTGTTTGTGAACGCGGTAACCGCGACATAGGAATAGACAGCAGCACTCGGCTTGGCCTGCCCATCATAGCGCTCGTAGCCGGCAATGCGGGTATATCCGCCAGTGGGGGCGCATTCGAAGTTGACGGCCTCACGCGCGACACCGGGTTTCAGCGACAGCGGAGGGGTAATCTGGTCAAGGCCGCCTTTGAGCGCAACGACATCATAAGCAACCTCCGGCATCCGGATAGGCATGCTGTTACGCCAGGGCGCCCGCGAATCGAATCTCCGGAAGGCGATCGGCTGTCATCCGGCGCATAAGTTTACCAAACTCCAGTTCCCCTCGATTATAGACTTCACTCGCGCTCTCGTAGGCCCCATACATCATGAGGGCCCGGTAGACGATCGCAATCTGGAAATGCGCAGGCAATGTGGGTTCATCAGCATCTGCTGAAAGCACCACCGGCGCTGTGAAGTAATCAATCGTGACGGTATAGCCAGTCAAAGCCGGCGGGAGACAGATCGCTTTCGCCGGAGAGATGGAAAACACGAGGGGCCGAACATTTGTCCCGCGTAATGTTCCCAGCAAGTACGTGTCCCGCCACTCATCGTAGGAAATGTAGTCTAAAAATTGCTCGTCATCCGTACCTGTTGCTGTGAGGTAGGCTCGAGCTGTATTCCGGTCCCATTGCCCAAAATTAGCGGCGGTAACCCCTACAGTGCCTGCGCCGGTCCCGAGAGTGTAAGTCGAGGTTCCGGCGACGGTGGTGAATGATGCGCTCGCGCGCATGAAATCCCAATCGGTATGGGCGCCCTGAATATCCGTCCACGCCGCTGCAATCCAAGCCACCAAACGGGCAAATTCACCCGTTTGGCCTGCCACGGCTGGTGGCCCTGGTGAGGTGCCGCTAGCGCCACTTTCACGCCACAGATCCTGCACCAGGGAAAGGTACGTCATTACTCGGCTACCAGATCACCAAGCGCAAGGAACTCGTACGCTTCGATGCTGCCGCTGTCACCCAACGAGTCGAGGGGTATCGGTTGCGCTTCGATCTCGATCTCTTCGTCTGCGATCTTGCTCCAGGCCTCCATGTACGGCTTGAATTTCTCGGACTCCTGTTTTACGAGCCAGTCACCGGTTGCTACACCGGCTTCGTTCTTGACTTCTTCGCCAAACTGTTCCACCAACTCGTCGCGCTGGGCACTTGCAATCTGGAACTCACTCCTGAGTTTCTCATGCAGGCGAGCGATGCGGTACTTCCCTTTTTGAGGGAGCTCGCGCTTCTCGTTGATGATCGTGGTCAGGGTGATGTATGCTGCAAACAACGCCGATACCTTCAGCTTCATGTGGTCTCCTGTGGAAATCTCCGGGCCGAATAGCCCGGAGGATGTTGCTCTTTTTACCCGGCTATCTTGTAGATAATCCAGGTATCGGCCGCCGTACGTGTTGCACGGAACAGCGCCGCACTACCCGGAGAAACAACCGCCGAGCCGGTAACCGTTACGCCTGTAGCACCTGCCGTCAGCGTGAGGATATCGTCGGTGGCCGCGAAGGCCGCGCGGTTTTGGACCGTAAAGTCAAACCCGAACGTAGCCGGAATATCGCCAAAAGCAAGCCCCAGGTCCATCTCGGCACCTGTCGGCGTTGTTACCGCCCGCGCCACAGTAGGCGTGGCTGAGACAATACCCGCAATCATCTCCGCCATTGTGAGCGTTTGTGCAGCATCACCTGCATCGGCCTTCGGAGCTGCCTGGGGTCTGAAGATCGGCATGAGTTGAGCGTTGCCGAGGATAACCGGACCTGCGAATCCGGTACCATTCTTGACACCACCAGCAACTACCGCTCCGCCGCCGTCACCGTTGGTAGAGAGCGCGGCCCCACCAGTTACCTTGGCTGCACCACCCCGACCCGTCGCACCGGCTGCTGAAGCGCCAGCAACCAGCGAAGCGATCGCGCCATTCTCGGTTGATGGAGTCGCACCACCCGCACCCGCTGTGATCGTAGCCGCGCCACCAACACCTGAGGTTGCACCACCGCGTCCGCCCGTCAGGGAGACCGCACCTCCGGCGCCTGTACCTGTGCCTGCGCCAGCAAGACCGACGATAGCGCCACCAGCACCTGTAGTGCCACCGACTGCGCCCGTTAGGTTGACTGCCCCGCCGGCGCCAGTACCGGCACCAACGCCACCCGTGAGGCCTACCGCTCCGCCGGCGTCGTTTGTCGCTACCGAAGCACCACCAGTGATGACAACGGCACCGCCGGCGCCGGTCGCACCGGTTCCGCTCGCTCCGCCCTTCAGCGTTGCAACGCCACCGACACCCGTACCGGCCGCGCCGCCGGCGCCACCAGTTAGACTTACCGCTCCACCGTCACGCGCGCCCGAGGTACCACCCACACCACCCGCTATAGCAACCAGGCCACCAATGCCTGTAGTACCAACACCACCACCAGTGATGTTGACTGCACCGCCAGCCGCGGAAGTAGTCGAGAGACCACCCGTAATGGTTACCGCACCACCCGCCGTAGCAGCAGCTACCGACGCACCACCGGTAACCAAAGCCGCACCGCCAACACCGGCGGAAGATCCGCCCGCGCCGCCCCGTATCTCGGACGCACCGCCGACACCGGAGGTTGCGCCCCCGAGACCACCGACAGCGAGGAACGCACCACCATTACCAGTGCCAGCCCCGGCTCCGCCTGTGCCTGTAACCGCGCCACCGGCACCATTCGTTGACGCCGCAGCACCACCTGTTACAAGGGCTGCACCGCCGGCGCCGGTCGCACCGGTTCCACTCGCTCCGCCCTTCAGCGTTGCAACGCCACCGACACCCGTACCGGCCGCGCCGCCAGCGCCACCAGTTAGACTTACCGCTCCACCGTCACGCGCGCCCGAGGTACCGCCAACACCGCCCGCAATCGCGACCAGCCCACCGATACCCGTTGTGCCAACACCACCACCGGTGATGTTGACTGCCCCGCCAGCCGCGGAGGTAGTCGAGAGACCACCCGTGACCGTAATCGCGCCGCCCGCCGTAGCCGCAGCAGTCGCTCCACCACCCGTAACCAGGGCCGCGCCACCTACACCGGCGGAAGACCCACCAGCGCCGCCCCGGATCTCGGACGCACCACCGACACCGGAGGTTGCGCCACCGAGACCACCGACCGCGAGGAACGCGCCCCCGTTACCGGTGCCGATTCCTGCTCCGCCCGTGGCGTTGACCGCACCGCCGGCGCCGTTCGTCGACGCCGCTGCACCGCCTGTGATTTTGGCAATGCCGCCCGCACCCGTCGCACCGGCACCTGAGGCACCACCCACGACACTGGCTACGGCACCGTCGCCGGTGCCTTGACCCGCACCTGCGGTTAGTGAGGCTAGACCACCGACGACATCAGTGAGGCCAGCGAGTCCGCCTGCGATAATGGCTGCACCACCCGCTCCGGTGCCTTTACCCACACCGCCGGTAATATTAACCGCGCCGCCGACGTCGTTCGTGGCGACTGCCGCGCCGCCGGCAATGGTAACTGCTCCGCCCGGGCCTGTTGCACCACCGCCACCTGCACCACCCTTGAGGGTTGCAGTACCACCTGTACCTGTGCTGGTCGCATGGCCGGCACCACCGATCAATGAAACCGCGCCACCATCTCGCGCGCCAGAGCTTCCGCTCACAGCACCCGCAATGGCAACCAGCCCACCAACTCCGGTCGTACCGACGGCGCCACCCGTTATATTGACCGCACCACCCGCACCAGAGGTAGTAGACGTCCCGCCAGTTACATTCACCGCCCCACCGGCTGTCGAGGCCGCTGTTGCGCCGCCACCTTGAATGGTGGCCCCACCACCTACACCAGCGGAAGATCCGCCTGCACCACCTTTGATTGTCACCAGGCCGCCGACTCCGGAGGTAGCACCGCCGAGGCCGCCGGTGACATTCACCGCCGCACCATCGCCGGTTCCGGCGCCCGCACCACCGACCAGGCTGGCTACGCCGCCGACGTTGTTGGTCGAGGCCGCGGCCCCACCCGTAACGGACGCGAGCCCGCCTGCACCTGTCGCACCGGAACCTGAAGCACCGCCCGCGATGACGGCTGCGCCGCCCGCACCAGTACCGTCACCGGCTCCGCCCTTGAGACTGACTGCACCGCCAGCGAGATTGCTTGATCCGGCTAAGCCGCCGGCGAGATCGAGTACACCACCAGCATCACCTGAGCCGGCTTGTCCTTTGACTGCATTCGGAGTAATGACTGTTGCGGGAGTTGAGGCCATGATCGTATTCCTTGAAAAGTGTTGTTTTGAAAGTTATTACACGGGCCAGTCGATGACACGCACACCGCCGCCGCGAACGGAAACACCCTCAACCCAATCTATCGTCCAGGGCGAGTACCGCATTTCGCTATTGACCACCATCTGCTCGGTGTTCTGCAGCCCGACCAGCGCATACCCATCGCTCATGTACCGCGAAAAGGGCGAAACATTCAGACAGTATGTGGCCTTCGTGTCCGCAATCATCGCGGCTGTCGGGGCTGCGATTTGCGCGGCCGTCAGTGGAACGGGGTAAAACTGCCCATCAAACCCCCCCGCATTCGGGTTCTGAATCCCGATTGGGGCACCAGTGTCCTTGTCGACCAGAAAGGCATCGGCTGGGACAAGTCGCCGGAATGACGGCGGGGAAACTGTGGATCGGAAGCTGGCCATAGCGATTTTCCTTGTATGTTGGGCGAACTACAAACCTATCCGAAGCTCACCAGGCCGTTAAGCCAGGCGACGCCCTTCGGGCTGTCGTCTCGTATGACAGAGAATGGGGCTCTCGAACTTGTGGACCGCGCGATCTCGTTCTTCTCGCCGTGTTCTTCTTTTGTGACTTCGGTTTGCACCGAATCGACTTTTGAGCGTGCGAGGATCTCGACATATTTCCGCTTGGTCGTAACCACCACACCAACCGGCAGTGCTTGGTATGTCACCCAGCGCCCGTTCTGCAAAATCTCAGGCCCGTGGCCATTGCACCACAGATCGATGACGTTCGGCGCAAACTTCTCGCTCGACCGTTCGATACGAATTGTGACCGGCTCCTCCGCAAACTTGAGTGCTTCGGCATATTCTTTCTGAAGAACGGCCGGGGCGATAACGATTTCCTCTGCCAGATCCTGCCGGGTTTCGATCACCGGATGTTGTTGGATTTCGATATCATCCGTATGTAATTCTCGTGGTGCGTGACGTACTGGAGCGTTCGAGGCGTCCATTGGTTCTCCGTAGGTAGAAAGAAAATGGGCACCCCTTCTCAGAGGTGCCCGGAGGGTTACGCGATTTGCGGCCGCAGCGGAAGCTGCCCGACGTTCTTGAAGGTCGAAGCAGTCACGCCAGACGCGGTCCAGGAACTGGTACCCGGAGTCCAGCTCGCGGCATCGGGGGCCGTACGCACAACGGTGTACGCAAACGGCATGAAGTCATCGGGCATGGGTGGGAAGTTCGGAGCATCTTTGAATGCACCGACCGTGGTCGTCACACCTACGTAGGTGTCGATGATTGGACCTTGCGCCATCTTGAGCGTCCCGGCATCGTTGATACCGAACACAACCGCGCACGTCTTGTTCGCACCCATGGCAACGAAAGCGAGGCCCGTTGCGTGGTCCGTAGTCGGGGTCGCGGCGTTCGTCTGCGCGGTCAGCGCAGTGGCAAACTTGCCGTTGATCAGACCAGCGGTTGTGACGGTAGAGGTGAAGGTACTAGTTGTGCCCGCAATAGCCAGCGGGTTGACAAACGCAGCGGTAAGACCGCGGAAATTTGCGAGACTATCCATGTTATTTCCTTTTCAAAACCTTCTGGGCTAGGGTGACCCGAAATGGGCTGGTTCCTGCCAGAAGGGATATTGCTAAATCAATACAGAGGGATCAAATGGGCCGATCGGGCTTACGTAGACAGTTGTGGCCGTATCTAGAGCAGTCGTTCCACCCGTAAAGGTCGAGGAATGCGTCACCACGATGTAGCCAATCAGTGCCTTGCCCTCCGGAAACGGCGGGAAAGTCACCAAGGCTCTGGTGGCTGCTTCGGTCCCCATAGCCACCGTTTTTGTGCCGGCGGAATCGAGGAAGAAGCAGAAGACGTTGTACTTCGTGGAGGTGATGGTGCCCACGAGCGCTGGCATGTCGGTCCCGGCGGCAATGGTGAGGGATTTCCCCTTCACGGCCGCATGAAACGTGACGCCAGATCCTATCTGGGCTGTCGTGCCGCCGCCGGCGGTAATCTCCAACCCCGCGCTGTTATGCGCTTGCGAAGAAAGACGATCGACGATCGGAGCCAGGATTGCGCGCAAGTTTGCACGATCCCTCTCCGAGGCAACACCGGAAAGATAACGATCAAGTGTGTCATTCATTTGGATGTTCTCCAGGTTGTTGGGGCCGGGCTTGCCCGGCCCCTATGGGTTAGGAGAGCGTCTTGGAACCGACACTACCGATAGCCATCCAGCCGTTGTTTTCGATCATCACGGCCTTCCACCAGATCGTACCGGCGTAGCCACGCTGACCAAACGGGTCAGACTTCGACTTCTCGCCAGGCGGGAGGTATGTGGGCGACAGAACCTCTTTACCGCGCACCGCAACCTGCGACCAGGCGTCTTGCGCGGTCACAATAATGGTGTAGACATCGAGGCTCGTACCGGTTGTAGAATACAGACCAGTGGCACCAATCGCCGCGCCGCCGTCCTGAATGGACGGTAGGTCAGGCGAAGTAATGAAGCGAAAACGCTCGCACTTCCCGATCTCGTTCGGCTGCGCAGTACCGCTCGCGTACGCCTCAACGGGGGTGAAGTTCGGCAGATCACGGATGTCGGGCTCGAGGTCCGTATGGCAGTAGACATTGAAGCCCGAGGCAACCGGAGCGGTGCCATACATCGCACTCGCCTTCAGCATGCTGTTGACCGGCCGGCCGTGGTTGGCCTGGAGGGCCTTGGCGATCTTGCGGATGAAACCGAGGGTGAGGCCCCCATTTACGGTCGCGACCGTTGTTCCGGTTCCGCCATAATACTGGTTTGTGCAGGCACGCAAGGCACCATAGATGATCATCTCGTTGACGAAAGTAACGCGCTCGCCCACAATAGTGATCATCTGGCCAGGGATGTCGTCCTCGTACATGTCGTACGTCTTGTCCGTGAAGCCATACAGGCAGGAATACTGCTGCATGACCACGGTGACGTCCATCGGCGTGATGCTCTCGGGCGCCGGTGTGACACCTTCCTGGGTGTTGTGCGCCTGGACGATTGTCACATCGCGGTTGCCAGTTCCGTCGGCAAAGAAGCGATTCTGCGTGCTGGAGTTGGTGGATGTGGTGTTGTACGGGAGAAAACGCCGGGCAACGTAGGTATCCGAGTTATTCTTCGGAAACTGGACCTGGCGGCCCATCTTGCCCAGCACTTCCAGGGGGACGGCGTGGGCCAGAATCTGCCCCTTGTACTTGTTCAACCGCGCTGTATTGAGCGCGAATGTTTGCATGGTCATGGTGATTTCCTTGGTAAAGTCGTGAGAGGGGACTATGTCCCGGTGGGTGGTACTGGTGCGCTCTCTCCGGCGGCTTTACGTGGGAGATCTGCTGCTGCCCGTCGTTGCGGCGGACAAGACCATCTTGGTTGGCGCGCAAGGCGCCTTGTGCTATTACTACCCGGTCTTGAAACCTTCTTCAAACGGGTCTTCCGTATCGTCGGTGGTGTGCCCACCGGCGCCGCGGGGGGTGGCTGCTGCTTCTAATCGTTGTTTCCGCGTAGAGGGTACTGCCTTGTCGGCTGCGACCTTTACCGCAGCTGCTTTCGCAACCTCAGCTGCCTCAGCCTTGAATTTCACAATCGACTTCCCGATGACCGCGGCGCTGTTCGTGGAGACCAGCTTTTGCTGGTACTCGGCGGGCTGCTTCGCAAGCCATTTCCGATAATCGTTGTTCGAATCCTTGTCGCCGACGATTGTCCTCCAGTCCGGGTGTTCGTCTTCGAGAACCTCAGTCTGTATAGCAACAATCTGGGTTTCGACGGTAGTGCGGACCTGCTTTGGATCTACCTCTGCTGCAACTGCCGCGGGGGGTGCGGTGCCCTTCAGCTTGCTCGCAAATTTCTTGAGGGCTTCGAGGGTCATCTTCCCCAGCTCTGGGAAAACCTCCGCGAGCTCGGCCACCACGTCATCAGTCACATCGACGGTGTACCCCGTCGGGGTGGCTGCTTGGAGGGCGGTGAGCGTGCGCTCAATACCGCCCACTTTCCCGAAAGCCTTGTCGAGCTCTTTGCGGTGGTCGGCCCGAATCGTATCGATCTGGGTGGACATCGCTTTCAACTCGTTATACTCGGCTACGGTAATCTGGCGGTACTCAGGAATGGCTGCTTTTTCAGCAGCGGCCTTATCATCGGCAGCTTTCTTCGCTGCTGCATCCTCTGCGGTTTTCTTCTCAATCTCCTCGGGGGTGACCGGCAGAGCGGACTCTGTGGGTTCTCCTAAGTAACCGGATTCGAATTCCGCCTGGGCGGCGATCTCTGCTGCGTTGTCCACAACTACAACTTCGTCCGTCACTACGACTGCATCGGTCATCTTGTCTCCGTGCGGTTGCACAACGATTGGCGCGTATGGCGTGAATCGTTATAAATGCCGTCTTTTGTCGGCGGCGCAATACTACGTTCGTTTATCTGTGTCCAACTCGATCAGTGTTTTCAGAACACCGATCTGTCCCCTCAACGTGGCCGTTTCGACGGCGTCGCGGGGCCCATCATTCTTGAGGCGGGCACAGCGCAACTTCTCATTGAGATGCTTGAGAAGCTTTTGCCAGACCGCGGAATTGCGATCCCCGGTGGTCAGGGTGAAAACTTCCGGATCTTCAATCTTCATTTAACGAAACTCTCCCCGGGAGGTGCAACCCCCGTCGGTTCGGCCGCCGGCTTTATCACAGGTGGAACCACTTCTTGAACGTCGGGCGTATCGTGCTTGCGAATGTCGACCGCGGCACTGAGACCACTGAGTTCTTTCTGGACTGCCAGCTTCATCTCCGTTGCGGCGAGTTCCTTCTTGACGTCCGCAAGTTTAAGATCCTTCCGGTTCGCATAGTCGAGGAGGGCGAGTTCGCGCTTGAGCCGGAGTTCTTCCATCCGGGCGACGTGCTCGCCTTCTGTTCGTGCGGCCTCAGCATTGACGAATGCTGTATCACGATCCGTATCTTTCTTCACGCGCAATTGGTCGACCTCGACCCGCCCGGCGGCAACCTTTTCTTTCGTTGCATTCACGGCCGCGGTATTTGCCTGTGCGAGCTCGCCTTCCAGCTGGACGATCCTGGCTTCGGCCAGGAGCGCTTTCTCCGCGTCCGCGGACTTGATCTGTGCAACCTGGACAGCGGGCGCCGGCGGGGGCGGCACCGCATCGCGCTTTGCCTGCTCTTCAGCCGTGTACTGGAAGTTCTTTGGGTTCAGATGCTTCGTCTTTGCAAACTCTGCAAACCACCGCTTCGGGTCCACGCCAAATGCAGGCTGGATAACAAATTGCCCCATCTGCTGAATCGTTTGGTCCTGGATCGCGCGCTCCACAAGTGCAACCGATCCGTGGGCGTTTATCTTCCAGTCACCCTTCTCGTCCTCGGGGACATCCTCATCCAGGAGGAGATACTCATAGGACTGATTGACCACCGGTTCGGTAATATAATCATCGAACGCATACCCTATCGAACGAAGGAGCTGGTTCGCATTATTGTTCTGGATCTGTGTTGCCCCGAATGTCTCGGGAGAGGTAGGTCCGGATTGCCCCTGGGTGACCAGCGGGATGTTCGTTACCTCTTCGGCAAGCCGGAGGCACAATTCCACAATGGCCATCAGCCATTTCGTTTGATTAGGGATTTCGAAAGTAGCAAACGCCTTACGGACATCATCCGCTGTGGCGTCGGCTGCTTTGTAGAAAATCTTATCCGGATACAGAATCCAGCTTTTATCGGCTGGTGTGATCGCCCCGTTGTCAATCACAATGATGCTGCCGGCGGATCGACCAGCATTATTGAACATTGCCCGCAGTGCGGCGTTTATCGCTTGCTGCGGCATAGCCAACTGTTCTGCCACCCCGACACCGGCCCAATGCCCGTCGCGACGTTGCCACGGAACAGAATGGTACGGTATATCACCCGAATCGAGCGGATTGATCGTTGCCCGGATGACGGTATCATTCACCATCGTGGCGACTGCATAGACCTCTTCTGCATCCGTCTCGCCATCCCGGAGCCCCCCGGCGGCGATCATGTCATCCCGCCCCATGGTGCCGTGGTAGTGCCAGAGTATGTAGCGGTGGGGATTCGCCTTCTCGCCGGGTTTCAAGCCCTCGGCGGTTCCGGTCGGACCCTCTTTCAGGACCTTGTTAATTGCGCTGGTGATGTAGCCCTTCTGGCCTTTCAGCCTGCGCAATTGCTTAGTCGAGAACGGATCTTTCTCGAAGAGGTGATCGCCGTTCTGGATGTTCTCCCCGCAGGTGGGATCCGGATAGATGTTCCACGGATCTTTCCGCTCATAGGCCGGTACGATCTTTGTGAGGATCGTGATGCCCTTTTTGTCGGCACTGCGCGCCCGCGAGATTTCCTTGCGCGGAAATGGCCCCTTCAGAACCCCGACCCCGATGCGCGCGGCATCAAAGATGATCGTTCGGCCTGCCGCGCGGTACCGAGATTGCACCATCCAATCGTAAATCCGCAGCTCCGCTTTCGTGGCCGCTTTGTTGGCCGTTTCGAGCGCTTCCTCCGCGATATCTTTTACCGTGATCGGAATCCCGGGAGGGGGGCCTGGTGCCGCGGGGGGCACGCCGGTGGGGGGAACCACCGCAGGTGCGCCAGGAGTCGGGGCGGCACCAGGCGAGGGGGCGTTGCGCTCAAGTGGGATACCGTTCAGTATCGCTTGGCTCGTATCCTTGAGTTTATTTACGAGCTCCGGAACAGGAGTACTCGTGAACGAAAATGCTTTCTCGTCGGCAGGGAGAAGAATCTCCCCCAGCTTCGCGGCGCCCGCATCAACATACCGGCTGGTCATACGGAAGAAAGCTGTTGATTCTACCTCGCCGCCTCGCACGGCCCCATCTTTCGATAAGCCACCCGTGAGGTTGGTTGGTTTGGCCCACTTCGCGCCAGAGAACCCCCCGCGGTTGGTTGCATCTATCCCCAGGTAGGCTTCTTCTGCCGCAAGCCAAACTGCCTCGATACCGGATTGGGCCCGAGCCGCTATTGCCTCCCCGCGCTTCTTGGCAAGCGAGATCCCAAGGGCCTTCAGACGTTCTGTGTTTGTTTCCTCGTGTTCCTGCAGCGCGCTGGTGACCTCTCCAGGCAACTCGAAGTCATCGGCCACACTACGTCCTTAACGAGTTCATACGAACGGCGAGGACGACGAGGGTTAGGCTTTGCGTGCCGTCGCCGGTGGTCACGACCGGCTTGATGTATTCCGTAGGTTCGAGGATCTTTTTAATCCCTGCTGCGGTGATATCGATCACCGTCCCGGCGGGATCGTTCAGGGCCGCAAAGGTAACTCCAGCATCGTTCGATCCGTGGACCGCGACGTTTCCGCTGCCAAAGGTCCCTAAAGCCTGGATGGACTTTTCCGTGTACTCCGGAAGGGCGATCGCCGTACAGGTGTCCGCACTGGTGATGGGGGTCCAGGTTACCCGGACAACCGAGCCGTCGCCGGTGCCGACTTCACGTACAATAGTGGGATTGATTGCCGCCATGTCTGAACTCCGGAGAGGATGCCGATCATCTCGCCAGACGAGGATCGGTTCATCAGATTGGCCTGTTCACGTAACGTGAACAGGTGGGAATTACGAACGTGCTATCTGGCGCTCTCATCGATGCTGGCCCTGAGGCGGGCCTTTGCTTCAGCCACCTCAGTATCCAGCATTGGAGCGAATTGCGCGAACTTTTTCTGTTCGGCGTAGAGCTGGGCCTGCAGCGGCGCGATCATGTTGGCCGCTTTCTTCTTGATCGTCTCAATCCTCGCCGTCAGAACAGAAATCCTTGCGTTGATCGCCTGACGGAGCGTGGCCACTAGATCCCCTCGACGTCCCGAAAGGCCTGGATGGGAACCGTGAAAATGCTGTCCGGCTGACCGCCGTCATCAACCACCACCACCATACTGTCGACTACGGCCCAGCAAGCCTTGTAGGATTTACCTTCGTAAATCAGATCTGCGTTGCGCAGTTGGACTACCGGCGGTTTGCCAACTTGTGCCAGCAATTGGTTCAGGCGCGGCAACTCGGCCAACACCGCCGGTGTGGTGCAGATGGGCTCGTGGAGGGTGACAGTCGTCCCGTTGCTGTCGCTTGTCTGGACACCTGCCTGGGCGTTGAAGCTCAGGACTATAGTCAATACCAGAAACAACATTTTCCACATGATCTACTCCTTAAAAGGTATCTGGAGCCACCAGCACGGAATCGAACCTGCGACCCCCTGCTTACAAAGCAGGTGCTCTGCCGTCTGAGCTATGGCGGCGTGTTGCATCTATCCAACCCACCCGGTGGGTGTGTGGATCTCGTGTCTTCCGGTCTGCCCCCGGCGGATAGTCATCAGCCCGCAGTGCGTTCGTACCGGACGGCGATCCCAGCCGGCGGAGACGGTGTTCGACCCATAGATGTCGCGTGTGGCCACCGCGAGAACTGCATCACAGACTAGACAGGTCCACTCGGTGCCCTCAACAAATTTCACGCGCGGGATATCGGCCCGCGTCGGTGGATTGAAGAGCCGTAGAAACCACCGGATGAATCTCATCCCAGCATTCCCATTCCGGGAACGGTCGGCCTGAAACTTGGAACGACGGTAATCGTCGTGGTCTGTTTCGTCGTCGCTTTTCTGAGCATCATGAGAGCGTACCGGGTTGCGGAGAGCAAGTCGTCCAGTTCCGCGACGACCAAACCATCCTTACGATGGTACATCTTATACTCTTCGAACCAATCTGTCAAGTGCCGGGCAACCTTCAGACGGCCGGTTTGCATCCGGTCGTACATGTTCATGAGCCCGGCTTCGAGCCCGGAGCCCCCGTCGCCTTCCTTCTGCCCCTTCGCCGGTGCATGGGTTGCACGGTCTTTCATCATGTTCACACCCGCATCCCGGTACTGCTGGGCGATGATTACGCCCGATGCTTTATCCCGCACCAGCCCGTCGTGGGGCCAGGCGCAGGGTATCCAAGCACCCTTCGCGCGGAGCGCCCCGGCAATCACAACCGGGCTTGCTTCCTTCCGGCGATAGCAGTCATAGACGTGTGCCGTGTCGGTATCCCGATCCCAGGCAATCCAGACGGCGGCAGCCGGATGGTTATAGCCGAAATCCGTCCCGCAGATACGCGGCCAGTGCTCCGGGATCATCACTGGAGCCTCGGCCACCATCGCATCATCAAACGGAAAAATGCGGCCACTCCCGAGGAGCGGCTCCCCGCGCGCCCGCGCCGCCCGCTCGTGGGGTGGGTAGGCCTCAATAATTGCAGCCCGTTGCTCGGGCGTGTAGTGGAGCGCGTCCTCGATCGTCATGACCGTGGTGTGCGTCCCCGGGGCTTTCTTGATCAGGAACCGGCGGACAACCTCGCTCATACCAAGCAGCGGGGTGAAGGTCATGAAGGCGATCCCGCCGGTGGCGTTGGTTCGTGTCAGCCCTTCCGTGTAGATCTCTTCTTCGGGCTCCTCATCGAACCACACCCAGTGCAGCGTATCGCCCTGCCAACGCAAGCGCCCCTGGTCGTAGGTCTTCAGTGTAATACGGCTGATCCCGCCGGTGGGCTCGTGCCTAACCGTGATGGTCTCGACCGAATCGGCCACCCCGTGGGTGGCTTTCTTGATCTCGAGAATTGAGCGCTTCGGGAGCGCCCCAGTCCCAAAATTGCCGGGGAGGCCGAGCAGGAGCCGCTGGACAGTGTCTCTGGTGCCCTGGCTCGTGATCGATGCCGCCCACCCCGCGGTTGCCTTATTGAATCGAATGCCCGGCCACCAGCTGGAGTACAAGCCGGTGGCGTGCATGCCTGCCTCCATTGAAGCACCCAAAGTCTTACCCAGCTGATTTCCAGCAATGAGTAGGCGCTCCCGGATTCCTGGGTTGGCACCCGCGGCGTGGAATTCCAACTGCTTGGGGTAGGGCTTGTACTGCGCAAGCTGGTGCTGTGAGAGCACCCGCTTGATTTCATTTATTCGCCGCTGTTGTGCCGCGATCTCGTCTGAGATGGTCACCCTACGATAGTGCCTTCACGATCGCCGTGAAGAGGACGTCCTTCATTTGCTCGCGCTCCCCCAACTCGTGAAATAGGCGCATGCTGGGGTGCTGCTTGTTCTCCGGGTCTTTTCGGGGTCCATAGATCCAGCCGGCTTTTTGCTTCTCCGCGAGCCAGGCATCGTGGCTGGCGCTGGGTGGGGCGTCCGGAAACTCCTGGTGGAACTTAACGCCGGCGATGGCACTTACCATCTGCCAATCGGGGGACTCGTTCCAGGGTCTCTGCGAGTAGTCACCAATTGTGTGGCAGTAAGCGCGGTTGGCCTCATGGCAGATTCGTGCGATGTGGTAGGCTTCCATCCGATGGGCTACTTCCTTTTTGGGGTCTTGGTTTTTCGGGCCCGGCGCTGGACGCTGAGGGCAATGGCTACAGCTTGTTTCTGCGGGCGCCCGGCGGCAATCTCAGTCCGGATGTTCTGGGAGACGGCTTTCGGGCTCGCGGAGTTAAGGAGGGGCACAAGGGCTCCGGAAGTGGTTTTGCGGCTGGCGGCCAGTTATTACCCCCTATCACGGGGTCGCTTATTCACCTGCTGGCGGGGTCGTCGGATACTGTACCTGGTCTCGAGCCAGTGGCTGATAAGGCCGGCCCCGACATGTTCAACAACGCCATGCACAAAACTACTTGTAAAAAATTACAAGTGCTTTTGATTTTCAAAAAATTTTTTCCGGACCGGCTGTTGATCCCTGGTATGGGTACCCACGCCCGCGGGTCCCATCCCGCGGGGGTGTGGCGGGGGTCGCGACGGACGGGGCTGGAAATTCGATCACCCCGGGGTGGCTTTTCGGCAGGCGGGTCGAGCTCGCGGAGGGCTGCTGCCTGCTAGATTCAACAGGCTGCCAGGTCACTGCACCAGGATTACACCAAGGGCGCCATAACTCCATGATCTATCACGCGCGCATGGTGCCCTTAACAGGACTCGCGCTACCCAATCACCCTTCTGATAGGTGCGGGGGGGGCTGCCACCTCGCCCGTGAGTGCCTGGGCATCCTTCAAGCGCTGAATCTCTTCGCCGGCGACGACGAGCATGGTCGACAGTGCACCGACGTCGGCTTCATCCAGCGGGCCGGTGTTCTTTACTTCTCTCTTTTCAACGAGATGGCCGGCAAGTTGCGCTCGTAGCTTAGTGGCCGCGACGCCCGCACTGGTGTTGCCGAGGGCTTTGGCATCCTCAACCCAGATGTTGGCCTCTTCGATGCAGTCCGCGAGCGTCAGGCCCGCCTTTTTCGCAGCAATGGTGGTCGCCCTCTCGGTTAAGACGGCTATTCTTGCGGCTACGTGAATCTTCGCGGCGAGCCGCGAGGCCATTGAGGCCGTAGTCGCAACCGTCATCCTGGAGGTATCGTAGGCTATTGAGTAAGCTTCGGCTTGGGTAACTTTACGGAACACAAGTGCCTGGCAGAATGCCTCTTGTTGCCTCGTCAGCGCCGCCACAATCTACCTGCTATTTATAACAAGCGGCGACTCCGGCACCTCGGCCAGCGCCTCATTGGCTGCCGTCATATCGCCCTCTTCAGTGGCCTCACCGAGGCGAGTAAGCTCGCCATTATCAGCCATCTTATCCAGAAGCTTGCGGATGATGTTGGCCAGCTGGTGTGCTGGTGACTCAGGCTTGAACCCGCCGGGGAAGACCCAGCGCACGTTTGCACCGGCTTCAGCATCTTCTATGTAACAATCAACCCGCGGCATAACCGGCCTCGAGTTGCTTCTGGGCATCATTCACCGGCGGGTTCGCCTTGATAATTGATAGGACTTCTTTCAATGCCTCACCAATAGTTTCAAAGGGTGTCCCTTCATCCGGCTCGTCTTCCATCGGCTCGGGGCCGCGGACGGTGTATGACCCATCAGGCCGCACGTAGATCTTGATGCAGTATCCCTCCCCGGCATCGGCAGCCGGTGCAGCGGGGGCACCCATGTCATTCATACCTTCCATCATGCCTTTATCCATGCGTGGTCCTTGGTCTGGGTGATTGGATTCGAACCAATGGCCTCCCGCTTCCGGGGCGGGAGCTCTGACCGGACTGAGCTACACCCAGGGGTGTAGGTCGTGGGTGAGAGTGGGCCATGTGTGTAAATCCTCTGAATGTGTGGTTGCGAGAGTAGGAGTCGAACCTACGGCCTTCAGCTTATGGGGCTGACGAGCTGGCCTCTGCTCTATCTCGCGATCGAGGAACGGGGCGCCAGGATTCGCACCTGGGTTGCAACCGCTGGGCTCCGGCTTTGCCAGGTCGCCTACAGCGCCACGTTCATGAATTGAGAACAACTGTTCTCAAAATGAGAACTCGCCAGGCATGCGGCGGCCTTGGCGAGGGTAAGTAAGTGGCCTTTCACTTTATCTGGGCGCCGCACATCACGCACGCAATTTCCACTTACCCTCGCAGTCTAGCACATCCTGGACCTGGTGTCAAGCACTATCTGCAGCCCCCAACCCCAAACACCTTAATTGTAACAATTTGTAACAGTTATTGACAAGCAGGGAATGTACGCTTAATCTCCACCCAAGCAAGGCGAACTAGACCAGACCGCGATCCGGCTGGTGACCGGAGGGACCACAGACCCCGAGTCGACCTGACGAGTAACCCAAAGGCCCGGCAAGAGCGTAGTATTGATGGGCATCGTGGAAAACCACGGTTTAACTTAAGCACGAGCGCAACTGACGCCCAGACATTGTGATCTGGACTCGGCAGGGGCCAGCACTCGCAAGGTGCCGTGCTTAAGCGGTCAAGCAGTGGCCCGTAAATCACTGCATAATCAACCAGGAGAACACTATATTCACCAAAAAGCACTACATTGCAATCGCAGCCACCCTCAAAGCACGCCGGGACAGTTATGGAAAGAACGGGGACCCAAATCTGTTTCTAGCATGTGATGACCACGCCCGAGATTTCACCGAACTGTTCTCGCTGCGCCCCCAGTTCAACGCCGTGAAATTCCTCAAAGCAGCCGGTGTGGTCGAGCTCTGAGACCCCAGCGTCATGCCCCTCCGGGAGCATGGCAGTGCGGTTTCGCACT
>ERZ1292644.44-Hain-H14-01um-R2-44-length-73796-cov-7_pt2 | contig 59662 bp, 88 predicted proteins | sample MGYA00564402_ERZ1292644 | MGnify/ENA primary metagenome ERZ1292644 (study PRJEB36523, sample SAMEA6512644) | groundwater metagenome | collected 2019-01-09 | study: AquaDiva: Metagenomics assemblies of 32 groundwater samples
AGCAGCAGCATAAGCAGCATCATCAGCAGCAGCATCAGCAGCATCAACAGCAGCAAGCTTTCTGGCGGCTGCCTGTGTACCCTCTTTTTCACAGGCATTAACCAGATCCACCCACCTACCAGGATACAGCTCCCTGAATAAAACAGGAATCAGCTTCTGAATGGTGCTCTTTACAAGCCTGCTTGAGAACTCCTTTGAATCAACTACCCCTTTTGACCCAATTTGAGCAATCCCAAGCGCCCGCAGGTGCTTAGCTCTTGAGGCTGGAGAAGTCCATCTTTGAGAGTCATTCAACCTGATCTTGAACGCCCTCACAGCATGATCCACACACTCTGGATTGTCTCCATGAGGGAGGTTCAGTGCGTAGCAGATGGCTGCTTCAATGCACATCTGGCCATTTTGACTGCCGGCACCAACACAAAGCCCTCTACCAAGGGCTTCATCAAACTTGGTGAGAACCTTTAGCCGATTGAGTTTATCGAACTCCATTTGGACTCCTAATCTGTGTTAGCTAAGACAAGCCTCTTACATTTACTACACCACTTGGTTCCTGGCCTGTTCCGCACAGGCTTGGCCCCAAAATGGGTACACTGTGTCTTTGGTTTCATGAACAAATGAACTAGGCTCTAGGAAGTTTCATCACAGCGGCTCCCCCAGCTCTAACATAAGTATGTCTTGGAACGCACCCCCGCCGAAGCACCGTAGTACCTCTTGAATGGAGCAACAGACTTCTTATGCTTGCTAGCCCTGAGATCTAATCCTAAAAATTAAGCCCTACAATTGGGGCACCTAGCCCAAAGTTGACTGCTGATCCTGACCTCAACACAAAAAAGGTGGCTAGAGAATGGGATTATACCCACAATTCCCATATGCTCTATGGGTAGTTTGGCAGCTTAGCTTACCTCTAGCCATGCACAGCCTGGGGACTTCAGTTCCTTGAGCACGTCTAGGGCTAAACTAGCCGCTAGTATGAGATATTTTTCTGGATCGTGCGATTTTCGCTTAGCATTAGCAGCAGCATAAGCAGCATCAACAGCAGCAGCAGCAGCATTAGCAGCATTAGCAGCAACAGCAGCAGCAGCATAAGCAGCAGCATCAACAGCAGCATTAGCAGTATCAGCAGCAGCAGCAGCAGCAGCAGCATTAGCAGCAACAGCAGCAGCAGCATCAGCATAAGCAGCAGCATCAACAGCAGCATCAACAGCAGCATTAGCAAGTGCTCTTGCAGCCTTCTGGGAACCTTCTTTCTCACAAGCATTTACAAGATCAACCCATTTGTTAGGGTATAAGTCCCTGAACAAGGTTGGGATTAGCTTCTGGATAACTTGCTTGACAAGTATGGTAGAAAACAGCTTATCATCTACCACACCTTTTGACCCAATCTGGGCAATCCCTAAGTTTCTAAGGTGCTTAGCCCTAGAAGCAGGTGATGTCCATCTGGATGAGTCATTCAATTTAATCTTGAATGACCGTACACTGCTGGTTACACAGGCAGGATCATCTCCATGAGGCAGGTCTAGTGCATAGCAGATTGCTGCCTCAATACACATCTGTCCGTTTCTGTCGCCCTTGCCTACACAAAGGCCCCTGCCCAGAGCCTCATCAAACTTAGCAAGGACCTTCTGCTGATCCAGGGTGATAAAGTCCATTTCTAAACTCCTTAGCTGATACTGACCTCAACAGAACATGTCCTACTTAAAAAGTGCCCCAAGCTGGCATCCAACCAGCGACCCCATCGCGGTACTGCTAAGTGGCTGGTTGCGCTAGCAGCCTCTAAGACTTGACCATATGATGTGCTCTTTATGGACTGAGCTATTGGGGCATAGTGAGCCTGCTACTAGGCTCTGCACTTTTTACACAAGCACTTCCTAGTCCAGTGGTGCCTAGAGAAGCATTGCGGTTCCCACCTCCACCAGCCACAAGCAGGACATAGAAGCCCTAGCTTGCAGAACAAGATGTCTAGCCACTTGGCTGTGGTAATTGGATGCCACATCAGAAATCATCCTTCTCACCATCTTTATAGGACACTGGTATAGGCACCTCAAGGGTTACGAGTAGAAGCCTAATCTGCTCAGCACTGATGTTACCAATGACGGTGCAGCCATGGTTCTGAGCAGGCCAATAGGCCTTCCTCAATACTTTGGCTATATGCTTGTCTACTTTCATTAGTTACTCGTCAGTGTCAGTCGCCTGACAGTTTCCTCAAGCTTCATCTCAGTCAGCTCCACAAGCTCAAACTCATGCCTGCCAGCACACTTCTGAACAAACAGCATCATGAAGTGCACCGCAAAGACATCAATGTTAACTGGTTTCAGCCATGGCTCCGGGTAAGGATTGTCTGACAGTCGGTTTCGCAGCATTTGCTATCTCCCTGTCATGCCAATGACACTTCAAACAGATGTACTTCCCGTCAGTCATCAAGACACAGCTGTGGACACTCTTGAACTTGCAGCAACGCCTGCACTTGACATACTCAGCTGCCATTTGTGACCTCAATCAGATGACCGCCAGTAAACCCTACGTAGCGGAATGCAACTGTCAGTACAAACACCTGTATTGCAAGGACAAGAAGGTTGACAAGTATTATCATGACCTCAACTCCTAAGCACTCTGTTCTGCAGCGTCTACAAAGAGCTGACATGCTAGATTGAGTACCTTGAATCGAGCAGCATAAGCAGCATCAGCAGCAGAAGAAGCAGCAGCAGCAGCAGCAGCATAAGCAGCAGCATAAGCAGCAGCATAAGCAGCATAAGCAGCAGCATCAGCAGCAGAAGCATAAGCAGCAGCATCAGCAGCAGAAGCATAAGCAGCATCAGCCGCAGCAGCAGCAGCAGCAGCAGCAGCAGCATTACATGCTTCTTCGCAATTCTTAGCTTCTTGACACTTGCGCTTTATGGCCTTTGGAAGCTTGGGCAAATCAGCAGTGATCTGATTCACAATCATTACTGCTAGAAGCTGTGCGAATCTAGTTCTTCTGGGTTTGCTCCAGTCCTGCCAGTCCCAAAGGGCAGCAAGCACAGGAAGCATAGCCTTCGTACGTACCTGATCTGCTTCATGCCCATTGCCAAAGGCATCGTTTAGCCTTCGTAGATCAGGCATACCTACTTTGTTAGGAGCATCAGTGAAGTGTATGCCTTGCATGACGCTCCTGAACTCCAAAGCACAGAACTCACGATCTCCTGCTTTATGAGATCCGTACTTGAGTACACCCTTATCATGTTTGATAAGGCCTTCCTGGAGCTGCTCGACTGTCATCTTAGGCATAGGCTACCTCAACCCTTCTATGAGCTTATCTGCCTGTTCAGCACTGAGAGGCCTACCATAATAGCGACCACGCCACTTAAGGCAGGTACAAGTGCTATGATCGACCTCAACTGATCTACTATCAATAGCTGGGAACATTAGATCAGCACGACGCAAGAGTTCGTACTGATGTAGAGTGCTCAGCTTGGACAGTAGTAACCCTATAGTCAGAACCATCTCTCAGGGTTCAACCTCTTGTCACGCTTCACAACATCAGATAGCTTAGCTTGCAGCCTAGCTACCTCTTGGCTGTTACCTACTGCTATAGCACGCCACAATGGATCTGTGACATGATAAAGAGCTGCCTTCCTTTTACCTTCTCTGATAGCGGCTGTATGCTGAGCATTGCCAGTCTGTATTGGCATGGTCAGACTTCCTATAAAACTAGTTTTCTGACCTCAACAATCCTTTGGTCTATCAGCAGGGAATAGGTAGGTTATGGCCTTGATTCTACATCTACCATCAGATGTAGTATATGAGAGCATTAAGTAGCCTCCTGAGATATAGAGCTTACCGCTAAGCTCATCATCGTTTGTTGTAGGGTATGATGACATTACCTTCCCCCTCTCCTAAAGTATCTAAAGTATGATCATTTCTTCTACGTCGTGGTAACTGTCTCGGATCACCTGACCTAAACTTGGAAGCTACTCGGTGTTCCGGACCATCTTCACAGAGCACTCTACGGCCACGGTTTCTGAGCGCTGTAATAAATTTCTCACTTGCTACGGTACGACGCAAAATTCCTTTCATGGAGTATGCCTCATTTCCTACCTATCCTAAAGTATCCATAAGCCTTAGGATCTACAGGCTCCTGGATAGGTCTAGGCTTAGAGATAACCCATTCTTCCTCAGACTCAGTACCGCCTTTATCAAGGAATATCTGAGTATGTCTCTTAACTACGCCTTTGCCTCTAGCTTGATCCTCATCCTTCCTATTCCTATGACCTCTAGCTTCAGGAACAGTATGACTTACTTCTCTATGACCTTTACTGTATGATTCCTTGATCTTATTGACTGGACGATCCATTATGAGTATTCCTCTCACAATGTTACCGTCTTTATCAATATATGTATCAGCATACAGCTTGTCAGTGCATGCTTTACAACAGTCTCCAGTCTTATAGACGGGGAAACCAATAATAACACGCTTGATAAGTAGTGTTTCCTTATCAAGTATATCCTCTACCTTTGTCATATGACCTACAATGATCCTACCATAGATACTAGTCATAGCATCAATGGGATCATTGCATGAGATACAAAGGTTTCCAACCTTGATAGGCTCATCACTAGGACCATCATCGAAGATAGCCTTAGAAGAACCTATTAAACTGTTAAACTTATTACGACGCTCACTCTCTGTAAGCTCCTTAACAGGTCGAACAATACCCTTATCTCTACCACCAATTACTAAGGTTCTAATCTTAGTATATGGGTTAATCCCCTTATCTAAGCAATTTTTGACCTCAACTAATCTAGCCTTGTTAATACCAAGGTCTAAGCCACAATGTTTCTCAATATAGACTTCAATACAGTCTACACAAGACCCATCAATCAAACTGTATATATAACACTTACTATTAGTAAAGGTTACATACACAAGTAACCCGCACACCCGGAACGTCCGCACGCTGGCGGGTTCCCGGCAAGGTTGCCGGGTTTCCGGTTCGAGCTGGCGGGGATTCGGCACCCGGACAGTGTGCGCCCGATTTTCTGGCTTGTCAAGCGCCCGATTTTGGCCGGTTCAAAGCCGGTTCAGTCGGTCGGTCGGATGCCGGTTCCGGGGGTCTAGCGTGCTCTAGGACGCGATTTCCACAGGCAGATAGGGCTGGTCTATGTCCGACCTTGCGCGGACTGAATTTAGCGGGCTGTTTTGGGGTGTCTGGAAATGAAAAGAGCCTAGTAAGATTTCTCCTACTAGGCTCTTAAGCTGGCGGGGGTGCTACTTGCTAGCAGTCTCGGTCGGTTCGTCGTCTTCAGACCACGTATCGGCCCTTGCGGCCTTGCGTGCCGTCGGCTTGATACCGGCCTTTTCCTGATCGGTCTGCCACGAACGATACCGATCCCGCAGGTGGATCTTGAACGCTTCGATTGCGTCGCGTGATACCGCGTCCCGCCGTTCGGCTTTCAGGAACGGGAGAGAGATCGAATAGACTCTCTTGTTTCTGCCGTTCTCCACGAAGCGTTCACAGTAGATCCGCCCCTCGTGAGTGATGCCCAAGCCCTTGTAAGGCATGAACGTGATGAACGCTACGGTAGCATTTGTGCCGCCGTCCGGGTGAGGCTTGCGGTCCCTACCAAACCCGGTTGTCCGAGGGTATTCCTTCCCGTCGCCCATCACGTATGATGGGTGTCCGAGAACTGCCAGCAGTGGGGCAATCATGCTCCCACCACTTGCCACAACGGTATCAACCGTAGTGGTCTTTTCGCTCGCCAGTGGCACGGACGCCATTTCGCGGGCCATGTCGCCGGGTAACTTCGCCATGCTTCACACTCCAATCGCGGGGAAATTCCCGCACGTCAGAGCCTAGCACGGTTTCGGGGCTGGCTGTCAAGCGTGCCAGCCGTCCGCTATACCGTAACTTAGGCTGTTTACGCTTTTGGGGATTAAGGCTCTATACGCTTGCCCTACCTGATTTACTTGATTTTCTCTGTTTTGGCGAGTGTTGCGAGCGCCATGCCTAGCACGGCGGATCGTGTCACCTTGAAAGGTGTTTTCTTTTGCAGATGTGCGACTAATCTGCTAATGGTTTCGCCATGCTCACAGCGAATGTAAGTCAGTGAGAAACCACGATGTGATGGCGGGATAGCCTTAGCTTTTGGCATTGGATGCAGCCTCAGCTACCACGTCGATTAGTCTGTTGGTTTCAGTATGGGCGCTTGGCCTACCTTCCATGCGTTCAGCTAGCTTGGCGATCTTACGTGACTTGTCGGTTGCGCTCCGTAGCTGCCGGGTGATGGTCTGCCACTCTGCGGCGCTATCGGGATGCCCGTTCAGGCGTGCCTGAATGACATTGCAGAGTGCTCTGACTTCGTTGGCTAGACTTGCCATAGTCCTTTGTCCTTTGCATGGTAGGGGCAAGCCTACAGAACCCTAATCCCTAGTATTCAGTTGTCAGAGAACCTTGCTACCACTATATAAGCATATACCATGCCCGCCCGCTCTAGTCATAAAGGGTCAGCTACCGGCAGCTAGTGGCAGCTTAAGCTCGCCCAGGATATTGGATGATCCAAATTATTGGATCTGGATAATTGGACTGACAGTATGGCTGTCATGTTGTGTCATCTAATGTGTCATGGTGTGTCACTATGTCGCATACTGTCTCATGGGGGGAGGCCCTCGTGGCTGTTCGAGTCCGTTACCACCCTGGGTACTCCCTACAGAAAATTATTGAAAAGTCGAGGTTACTCAACGAGTTAGAAGGATCTGGGCTATCAGAACTTGCTCAGCTATTGGCCACTAGTGCAGCTAGTACAGAGCCCATATCTCATGCTGTGTCGTTTGGTGTGTCAAGGTGTGTCAGCCTAGACTTCGGCAGACATAATTAGATATAGAACCCCCCTTAAAAGGGGTTCTTATCTATGTCTGTGTCACTTCTTATATATATAGGGGTGTTTTCTTGTGACACAGCTGCTCTATCTACTGATTCTAAAGGATTTCCACTGTGTCACACCCCCTAAAAATGCTGTGTCGCGACACACCCCCCAAATAACCTACCAAATAGTGGACAAAGTTACTCTTTTCAGGTTCTGAGTAACTCCCTAAATTTGGGTTACTCAGCCTGGGGACTTGACAAATAACTAAAAGTATGGTATAGTATAAAACATGGAGGGGTTATTATATGATTAGTTTTGCACTTCTTATGGCAGCAATGTTCTATTACTACCGAGATAGCCTCAGTTAGGTTACTGAATCGTGCAAATCCCTACTAATTGTGGTGGGGGCTTGACAAACACAAGGAATTGTGGTATAATGTCTATCAGTCACCTTTTTGACTATCCGCCTAGCTTGAGGCCGCTGTTTCTGGCTCCCCCCTCCTAGCAGCAGCCTTGCTGGCAAATCTTGAGGCCGCGATTCTAACAATATCTTTGGCTGCTTAAAAACTGCCGAGGCGGAAGAATCGCCCACTTTTCTCTCTGGGAACCAGCCCGTCCTTCTAATCCTCGTATCATCCATCGCCCGCCTTGTTTATATGAAATGTCTCCCCCAGCAAATAACCTAGACCTTCCCCAGGAGCCGACACCAACCTCGGCTCTGGATGACTTTGATTCATTTTGCCTTCAACAGATAAACCGAATCGAAAGGGAATTGGCGGAAACGCCACCCACAAAAACCCTGACTGCCGTTGTCCCGGCTGTACCGCACGCCGTCGGAAGGCGGAAGCCCTCTTTATCGCAGCAAGAGATGGAGGGGCAGCCCTGGAAAACAAGGATGTCAAGGAAGTCATAGAGGCTGACGAAGGGATCATGGTTGCCTCCCCAATTGGTAGGGGCCAAGACCCAGTAGTAGATAAGGATAGGATAGGGCGTTGGTTAGTTCTACGGGCTACAGACCCAGGTATAACCCTAGCAGAAGCCTCAACCAAAATTGGTATTGCGGCTAGGACTCTTAGTAGGTCTATTAACCGAGCTGTCAAAGAAGGCTGGCTCAAGTTTGATGATCCCCTCGAACGCGTTGAGCATGAGATCATTCCCAAGACCCTAGACAATTTAAGCCGGTTCCTAGACGAGGGCGACAGAGTAGTCACTATTGAAGCAGCAAAGGGCACAGTATTCCCTGCCTATAAAGCTTCTAAAGAAGTTGGTCACTCAACCCAACCCATTCTTGCCCTGAAAATTGAGTTAGCTCCAGGTATAGATCCTACTATAGCTATTGGTGGTAATGTCTTTGGGCGACCAAAAGTTATAGATGTAACCCCTGAGCCCGTAAATGAGGGTGACGATGCCATGGAATGAAGTCCTTGGTAAGTATAAAAGAGGGGAACTTCACAGTGGCTCTAAGCATGGGCCAAAGGTAAAGTCTCGCAAACAGGCAATCGCCATAATGTTATCTGAGAAGCGTGAGGCAGCTAAGGGTAAGAAGGAATATGGCTCTCACGCACTTAAAGGCCTGAAGAGGGCCAAACCTCGCTAAATGGCAAAATGGTTCCAGATTTCCCCAGAACAGCTTATTTACCAGCCTGACCAGCAAGCTTTTCTACAGGCTATCCGGCTGAGAAACTGCAGAACATGTGGGAAAGAGTTTGAAGCTGCCCCTCCATTAGGTCACTGCCCAACATGTGCGGTTAAGGGCTCTAGGCGTTTTGACCACCTAACAATCATTGCTGGGCGTAGATGGGGAAAGAGCTTAGTTGGTAGTATAGCAGGAGCCTCTGAAGCTTGTATCAATGGTACTATTGGCTGGGCCTGTGCCCCTAGTAACCCGAAACTCCACCGTTATGTCATACCGGCTTTCCAACGTCTTATTCCCCCGGAATTCGTAGACAATTGGAACTCAGAATTCAAAGACCTCAAGCTCAAGAATGGCTCTCTCATTCACTTCCAAACTCTCGAAGATCCCGACCAAGGTCGAGGACAGGGGCTAGACTGGCTCTGGATTGATGAGGTCTGTGAGTTAAGTAAAGATCATTGGGACGTTATTTCCCCATCTCTAGATGATAGAGGAGGAGTAGCGTTTTTCACTACATCCCCCCGTTCCTATGACTGGGTATATCATCAGCTTTTTAAGCCAGCCGAGGACGGCCTTCCAGGTTTCTGGGGGTGCCATGCCAAGACTAAAGACAATCCCAAGTTCCAAACCCAAGAAGGAATGGAACGACTCGCAGCCAGAAAAGCCACCATGTCGGACGCTATGTACCGACAGGAATTTGAAGCCGATTTCGTTGACTTCAAAGGATCAGTTTACGGTGGCCTTGTTGATTCCCAGGTTCTCCGGTCGGAGGAGTCAATCAAGGGACTATTACCGGAGTGGCCTGATATTGCACCTTGGCGTCAGGTGTTGGTCGGCATTGACACTGGGGCCGATCACCCATTTGGAGCGATCAAGGTTATCGCTACCGAGATTGGTCTAGTTGTTGTCGGGGAATATCTGGAGCGTAATAAGGCGTTCATCCAGCATGCTTCCAATATCAAGACTCTGGCATTCACCCACAATGGTATAAAGAATACCACAAACGTCAAGTGGGCTATCAATAAGAACGAAAAGCAGCCTTCTCTAGAACTTGCTCAACATGGTATCTATTGCCAACGAGCTGAGAACGAGATTGTAGCTGGTACTGAGCGAGTTAAGAGCTGGCTCCAAACTAGACAGCTCTGGTTTATTGAAGATAAGTGTCCTAAGACAATCCAGCAGATGAAAGCCTATCGGTGGGATGATAACACCACCACTGATGGCCAGTTAACCAAGCAGAAGGTATTCAAGATTGCTGATGAATTACCTGACTGTTTACGTTATGCCCTTATGACTTGGCCTCAGCTTCCATCAACTCCGGTCGAGGAAGAGAAACCTAGGGACCTCTCAAGCTTCTCACCTGAAATTAGAGTATCTATTGAGCGCATGCGTAGAATTGATAATAAAGAGAAGCTCAAACCGAATGACGTGGTTATGGACTTCTATGGTAATTAAGGAGCGCGTTTTATAATGTGGGTTCCAAGAGAAGTAGCGGACTGGTTTAGAATTTCTAAGGATTCTGTAGATGCACTCCGTGAAGAATTAGCCTCCGTTCGATCAGAACGAGATATACTTAAGTCACAGCTTTTGGTAGCCCAAAATACTGTTGAATGGATCAGGCTGCGAATCAATGCTCTAGAAGTAGAGCGATCTATTCTTATCAAGAAGGCCTATGGCCACGATGTGCCAGTTCCTGAGATTACTCGCACTATACCACATATAGACGCAAATCAGCTCCCAGATCTATTTGCTGACATGGGTGATGATTTAGCTCCCCAGTTTGGGTATCCCGTGTACGGTAAAGCGTAATGCCCATGGACCCGTCCTCATTCCTAGGTACTAATCCTGGGCCTTCTTTAGGTTCAGGTATGCCGTTGCCCCCAGCAATGGGTGCACCAGCTCTACCAGAATACAATGAGCAGAAACTCCTTGACATCTTTGACCGCTACAAGCGGGAAGCTATGGAGTATCGCTGGGTATGGGAGCGGGAATGGCTTCGGGATTTATATTATGTAGTTGGGCGTCAATGGATTACGTATAGTCCAACCCGCCGTGAGTGGACAGACAAACGCCTCCAGCGATGGGTTCCTAAGCCTGTCACTAATAAGATGGCTGAGACTGCACAATCCATTCGCACAATGTTGGCCGCGATTAACCTATCAGTTGTAGCCAGACCTATTGCTCATGACACAGAAAGTATTGCTGCCGCTGAAATAACCGACCAGATGGCTCCTCTGATTCAAGAGGAGCACTTGATGAACCAGGTCATGCGGGAATCGGATTTCTGGTTAGTTACTACAGGGAATTCAGTTCTTCAGATATCCTGGGATAAGGACCCTAGGTCTAATAGAGTCTTTATCCAACATGAACAATGCGCGGCTTGTGGTGGGACATTTCCTCCAAAGGCTGTTGTGGATGCTGGGCAAGTTTGCCCTAACTGTGGAAATCCACAGCTGATGCCTGCAGTAGACCCCAGTGGTGAAGAGGTTGGTGAGTTTGTATCCTTTGGCAAGGGTAAAACTACTGCTCTTTCACCCTTTGAATATGCGATTCCGGCTAATGTAACCCGTTTTGACGAGTTGCCTTACCTTATTCGACTCCGGTGGCGAGATAAGCACGACTATGAGGCTAACCATCCAGACCTAGTTGGCAAAATCCAGTGGGAAAAGTCTCCAACAGACCGTTCCTTACAAATTTTCAAATCTCTTGCCCTAGTGAATGATGTTGGTACAGGCGGGCAATTTGCCTACATGGGAACCTCTGGTTCTGATTCTGGTGAAGGTGTTACTGAATACGAACTCTGGTTAAAACCTAATAACGAGTTCCCTAAGGGTTTTGTGATGCGGGTGGCTGGGGATAAGAGCCCCATCCTCATCCAAGCCCCTGAAGAAGCTATTCCTGGTGAGATTCCCTTTACTGATATTGAAGGCAAACCTATATTCCCATTCGTGCATGCCCAATATGAGCACATTGGTGGTAGATTATATGGTAGAAGTGCCCTATCCCCACTAATTCAGAAGCAAGATCAGCTAAACCAGCTTGATTCCTTGGTTCAGCTTAACGTCCAACGCACCACTAACCCAGTCTGGATTATTCCTGAGAATGCTGGTATAGAAAACATTACTGGTGAGCCTGGATTGGTTATTAAATGGAATGTCCTTGCTGCTGGTGGTAATGGACAAGGCAAACCAGAGCGTTTAGATGGTGTAGAAATTCCCCAATCACTGTTTGCCTACCGAGAACAGCTCCTAAAGGACATTGAGGAACTCTCAGGGGCCTTTGACATCATTAAAGGGCAGAAACCTACTGGTGTAGAGGCCTTTTCGGCACTCCAGCTCCTCGTTGAGCGTTCCCAGAGCCGGTTTACTGGTGTTTTTCAAGCTCGTGGTGAGATGTTTAGGGCTTGGTTTGCTATTGCGCTTGAATTAGAGCGGAAATTCGGTCCAGAACAGCGTACTAGAGCAGTTGTCAGCCCAAATCAGGGCTACACGTTCCAACATTTCCAGAATGCACAGCTCCAAGGGCAAATGACGTTCCAAATTGAAGATGGAACGAACATGCCTAAGACCCCACTAGGCAAACGAGCTGCTATTGAGCAGGCAAACCAGCTTCGGCTCATAGATCCAATGGATCCAGACCAGCGATATGCCCTCTTAAGCACCTTTGGACTCTCAGACCTGTCTCCATCGCTAAATGTGCATGTCCAGTCAGCTCTGAAGCTCCAAGATGCCTTCGAGCGATGGGTTGAAATGCCTGAAGGTCCCCCGCCATTAACTGTAAAACCCTGGTTTGATCCCCAGGTACACTGGGTTGAGCGAGTCAAATGGCTCAATAGTGATAGAATGGCTGAAATCCTTGTTACCCGACCTGAAATAGAGCAACTTATTATGCTCCATCTTCAGGAACTCCAAATGGCACTCGCACCGCCACCACAAGTTGACGAAAATGGTAAACCTATCCAAGGTGAAAATGCACCGGGGGGTGGGCAGGCCATGACGAACTCCAATCAACAGTCTGGAGCCATATCCAGTCTACCAAGGGGTAACAATGAAACCAATAGCCGGATGGGCCCTGCGTAAAGCCTTTGGGATAGGCCTGATCTTATTCGGACTTGTGTTTGGGGTTGTATTTGGTGTTCTAGTGTTGCTAGAGCTTCTTGCTAAGTTCATTGTCTCACACGTCATAAACCGCTTAGTCGAATTATTCTCCGTTTTTAAGTAGTCCTTCGCCACGCATTCTGCGTGTTTCTCATATCGCCAGATCGCGTAGGAATCTGGCACACTCTCGCGGAACTAACCGCGTACCAAAGGTAGAGTAGAATGTCAGACGAACTCGTTACCGGAACGCCAGCAGGAAGCGATACTCCTGCACCACCGGCCGCAGCGCCGCAAGCTGCACCCGCTGATATAGCCACAGCGCCACCCCAGGCTGTACCGTTAGCTCCAGCGTCAGGAGCACCAGCGATTGAACCCAGTTGGCTCAAGCAGCGCCTTGATGAAACCCGTCATTCCACTGAACGCCGGTTGAATGCAGAGTTCCAGAGACGCGAGACTGAGTATCAACAGCGCCTTACACAAAATGAGGCTAGGATTCGAGCCCTGGTTGGTGTCGATTCTCCACCGGACCCCCAGATCACACAGGTAAGGGATCAGTTTGGTAGACTCTATCCGGGCCTATCAAAGATTGAGGAACGTGCTCAGGATATTCTCAGCGTGCTAGATCGCGCTGGAGATCTTGAGACACAGAACCAGCATTACTGGCAGTCGTACGGACGCCAAACTATGGATCGGCTGTTTGATACAGCAGAGAAATCATTAGGCGCACCGCTCACAGAGGAAGGTAAGCGTCAGCTTCATCTTTCATTTGTCGGCTTCGTACAGCAGTCACCAGAGATGTCTGAGCGTTACTCGACAGACCCTAGTATTGTGCAGGAATTCTGGAGATCCTTCACGTCCAGCTTTATTGACCCAGTTCGTCGTTCGACTGCCGCAGGTGTGGTAGATCGGGTACCAGGAGCACTTCCACAGGATACTCCCTCTGGTGTGCCTCGGTCATCCCCGGTTCCACAGCCCGGTAGTCTAGACGAACGAGTCGCTTCAAGCTGGGCTATGTACAATCAGCAGAAGAAGTAAGCCTTTTATGGCAACTTCATATACACTGTAGGTTAAAACTATGGCAGGTGCAGATAAACAGGCACTTGATGCTATTTTCAAGTCAGTCTACGAGGAAGGCGTCTCCCAGGGCGTCCATGAAAAGAATCCCCTCCGCGACCTGATTAAGACCGAGAAGGTTCCCTTCAAAGGTCTGGAAATCGTCAAGCTCGCCCATACTTCACGGAACATCTCACCGATGTTCGTCGGTGAAGATTCCGCCTTCGCGGATGCTGGACAGCAGGGCTATACCCGGCTAACCATCGACCAGAAGAAACTCATGTCGCGTCTACGTATGACCTGGGAGGTCATGCAGGATTCGACTTCATCTGAGGGTGCGTTCATTTCAGCTCGTAAATCTGAGATGCAGTACCTTATCGATGACATGGCCCGCCGGGATGAGCACGCAATCAACGGTACTGGTCGTGGTATTCTAGCTCTCGTTGATGAAACCCCCTCGGGCACTACACTCGATGTGGATGCCCCTGGTGGTATCACTAACGACAACTTCGGTAATAGATTCCTCTCAGCAGGGATGTATATTGCCGCAATCAATCCAGCGACTGGGAATCTTCGGACTTCCATTCGTCGGGTGGATCAGACCCCAGCTGCAGGCAGCACAATTGTCAATGATGCCGCAACCTACACAGGTTGGGTAAATAATGACTATCTTGTGCAGGCTGCTAACAGTGCTGTTACATCTGTCCTAGATACCTCATATGAGCATGCTTGGATGGGTGTGATGGGTTTGGTAGATGATGGCACTTATCTGAGCAACTACTTTGGTGTGGTTCGGTCAGCGGTCCCAGCGTATAGCTCGTATGTGAATGCGAGCACAGGTGCGCTGTCTACTGACCTAATTCAGAGAGTGTCAGATATCGTTGATCAGAAGCTGGGTGGAAGGGTGTCTATCATCCTTTGCCATCACAGCATCCGTCGACTGGTTATCCAGCTCACTGACTCAGACCGCCGGTACTTCGGGGCCTCGCTCTCGAAGCCGGATCCTGGCACAGTGGCCTTCAAGCAGGGTGATGTGCCCTTCGGTGATGTGCCAGTTCGTGCCCTCCGCGACTTCCCACTCGATGTGATGATGTTCCTCGACCTCCAGAATGCTGGATTCAAGGAATATGTCTCAGAGTCTGGTAAGTGGGTGGATGAGGACGGCTCAGTGCTGGTCCGAGTTGGATCAGGCACTACAGGCCGAGATGCCTTCGAGGCATGGTACAGAATGCGTAAGCAGTACTTTATGGAGTACCCCGCATACTGTGCAAGACTTGATGGTATCACGAATACCGGATTAGTCGTTCAGCGTCCGGCAGGCGCATAATCGTTGTAGTAACCTGGTATGGAGGATTGTCATTATGGCAGTCCTCCTACCTTCTAAGGAAGTCAAATGGCAGAACTCGCTCATAATACGTATGTGACTTTGATTAATCGAACACAGGATACACTTACCGGAACCTGGGATAGTAAACAGTACGACCTTCTGTCAGGTAAGTCTGAGCATCCTTTGGATCGTGCGGTAAAGTTCAAGGAACAGAACCCAGTAATGGGTAGTGAAGATCCTCGAACAAACTCGATTATCTACAAAATTGGTGTTGAAGAGCTGCATGATGACTGTAGTCCACTCACACCAGAATTCCTAGCACGATTTTCTGGATCTATCGAACGTTGGGATCGTGCAAAGCTCGTAGGAGCACGACCAACAGAGGTTGTCGCTGGAGATAATGGACTATACTCTCGCAATGACGCTAGTCCGGTAGGACTTCCAGCCCATTCAAACTTCGTTAATCCCAATAGTTAAATGCAGAACTATCTGGCTGACCAGAATAAATTTGCTCTCGCAGGCCCGCCTGACTGGTTCCTAAGGCAGCTTTACACGTTTGATCCCTCACTAGTTGTAGTTCCAAGCCGTCAGGGCTTTTACTATCGTTTAGCACAGCGGCGAAAGCTTAACTTAGCTATTAAGTTCACTCAGGATCTGCTCTGGCAAGAGTCTGATACACAGATGTTGGCTTCATATGGCCTAGTGCCTGTAACAACTATCCTAGCAACAGTAAACTGGTCGAATCCCTACATCTTTGTAGAACTAGCCAATCGCGCTCCTTGGCGCATGGGCGGGGCTGATAAGGTCAATGCCCAGATTGAGGCTCAGGAACAAAAGGAACTTCTGGATAAGCAGGCTAAGATTAGCGAGCACACTGATTACTTAGCAAAAGACTCTTGGAAGTATTACCAGAAACTGATTGGCATAAGATCTCATCTATATTCACCAGCTACTAAACAGGCAGCTTCTACCGGCAATAAAGCCCCCGAAGTTCGCACACAGAACAAGACAGTAAAGGTCGAGCGACCAATCACCTTGTTCAGAGGGTAACTCCGTATCCCCCTTCAAAGAGATACGGGCGTAAGCTCCACGCTATAAGAGAGTATTTAAGTAGGAATATCAATGGCTCTAACACTCGAAAGCGCAGGACTTGTAAGACAGAAGGTATTTCACTCGACGATGAACCCCGCTATTTATTATGCGGTGCGGGCATTTTTCCGGGATTGGGCACAGAATCATGGCAATGCGGACCTACAGTGGGTACCGTACGCAGGAGCTGATGCCGAGGCCGCAAACGGCGATAACTTTGGCCTTGCTGCTGCGTGTACCGTTCGTGCGTTTTATGGTAAGAAACCCCGTATCGCGGAAGATGTCTTTATGGCGATCTTGGACGATGCGTCAGGCGCGGAAGGTACAGACTTCCGGGCTAGCATTGGCTTCTTCGCTATTGATGGCACGGATGCAGCAAAGCCACAGGATGAAGCCTTTGCATTTTGGCCTACAGGGCTGCCAATCACGAACGGCGTGAATATTAAGGCGTACACCACAGTATCTGGTACCACAGACTCAACTGCTGGTGCAGCTCCAGACGGTTGGTATATTATCAGCGCATAACACTCCCTACTAGGCTAGGAAGTATTTTCCCTACAATCAGCACGGAATGGTGAGACGCCTAGCCCGTCTTGCCTGCGTGCTAAGGAAACAACATGTCAGTTAGATCAATTCGCCGGGAGGCTTCTACTCCAGGAAACTATTCTGGAACATCTAATGCCGCCCCTATTTTTGTTGATAGTGATGATAATAAGCTGAAAATAGTTCCAGCAGGTTCCGGAACTACGGCAGTAGAAATTCATGAATCTTCAACAGTTCCAGTAACAACTAGCCGTCTTGGAGCAGTGAATGGTGCGACCGTCTCCGCTGTTGAAAACGGAAACGGCATCTTCCATATGACGGTTCTTACACTTACGGCACTTCCTTTGACGCTGGCTGATGCAACTGTTGGCGCTGGTGTTAAAATCTACGACTTCCCAGTTGGGATGATTACTGTCCTAAGTGCCAGTGGGTCAGTCGCGGAAACCACTACCTCTGCCATTGCCACTACCCTGAACTCTGGTGTGACCTATAACTGGGGTGTTGGAACTACGACACAGGCAAACGGTACACTTGCTACGACAGAACAGAATATCATCAATACCACGAACGGCAGTTCTAGCACTACGATTGACGTTGCTGCTGCTGCGAGTTCCTCAGCACAAACCGTAGCGCCTCTTGCCTATAATGGCAAATCCACAGCTATTGACGCATTCTTCAATGTGGGTATCGCCGGGGCTACGGATATTGATGCTGATGCAACCACGACTTGGACTGGGACCATCACGATTACTTGGATTCAGAACGCGAACGTGTAATATGGCTATTTCCAAAGAAAAGATGCAAGCACGTCTTGTGGAGTTGAAACAGCAGGCAGAACAGCTCAAGCAGCAGTTTGCCGCCACGTCTGGGGCAATTGCTGATATTGAGTACTGGTTAGTAGAGGATGAGAAACCCGAAGCTATTCCTGAAGGAAAGGACTAACACATGTCTGGCGGCGATTACACTCGCTACAGAAAAATCTACCAGGATATGTCTGGAGGTTTGTTAGATGCAGGTGGAGCTGATGCGACGCTTGCATCTGCAAGAAATACTAGCCATACCATCTTTCTTCAGAAGGCACATATCCAGATTACTGGCGCCAGTGCGGGAAAGACTTGGCAGCTGACTGATAGTGGCGGGTCGCAACTTACTGGTCCATTCCCAACAGACACGGATGGCTCACATTATGACATGGATTTTGGTCCGGTTGGGATTGCCCTGACCGCAGGCGCAAATCTAGTTTTGGATGTGAGTGCTGCCGGTGCTACCGGGATCGTAACTTGGGAAGCCTATCAGAAACTTACAGCGGTTGTCGCTGTTGGATTGGTATAAGGAGTAACGATGAGCGACATTATTGCTCCTATCCGCGTTGAAGAGCTTCCAGCACTCAATCAGGATATTTTAGCGTTGTTGTTCGAGATTCGTATGGAGTTGCGAGTTCTCAATACGATTCTTGCCGAAGGATTGAATTCGCGGGTCGATCTTGACAATCTTCGTCAAGATCCTTATTACAATGGCTCCACAGTGGATGCCAATTCGAGGTAACGAACTATGCCTATTTCACAAGGGCGAAGCAAAGCCAGTGGACAAGTTGCAGATATTGCACTTGGCGTCCATGGCGATCAGCTTGCATCACCACTCAATGGTACGTATTTGGAGCACGTATTACGCGGAAATGCTTTTTTCGCATCGACTGTAGTTGCGGGATTAGCCGTTCCAATCAACACCACAACTGCACCTGAAGTCATGCTGTGGAATCCAGCAGGCTCAGGTGTCGATGCCGTGCTTGTACGGTACTCGGCCTCACAGGCGAGCGGTACTACAGCTGGTGGTCAGATTGGACTGATGACGCCAGTTGTTGCAACCAAACTTCTGGGAGGTCCGGCGACAGGTGCTGCAATTACCGTCTATGCCGAGAACGTGCTTGGCACCAATGTGTTCAACTGTAAACTGAACTCCGGCAACCGACCAAAGGTCAAGTCGTCTACGCAGGGTACAAACACATTAGCTGCCGCCGGTGTGTGGATCAAGTCCCTTGGACTTCAATTTGGTGCGATTATCACTACGTCTGCTGTACATACTGGCTCAAACTTTATCTATGATTTTAATGGTGAGTTTGTTCTGCCAGAAGGCACGGCGGTATATGTCGCAAGTAGCATTGCTTCAGTAGCGTTGTTTCAGCAATCGTTGACTTGGTACGAAGTTCCAAATAGCTAAACTGTAATACATCCTCAGGTACCTAGGGCGACTTCCTAGGTACCTTCGCTTCGTTTATTATAAAGAGGACGAAATGTCAAACGCATCGGTTGTCACTGGAGTCGTAGGGATTTCAAGCGCGGAGTCGGCACGTCATGCATTGTTTTACAGCTCATTGACAAATGTCAGTAAGCCAGCTGGGACTGCGCTAGCTCACGCTATTGGGTCAAGTATTAGCAAAAACAGGAATTCAATTACTGCACAGGCATTAGCGGCTGGTGCAGAATGGATCTGGTATGTAGATGATGACCAGATTTTCTCAGCAGATGCCCTGCTAAAACTCCTCGCACGAAATGTTAGTATTGTCTCAGGTTTGTATCTTCAGCGCAAGGCTCCTTATATCCCGCATATATACGATCGAGAAGAGTTGGATGGGGCTGTCCACGCGCAGTGCCTTGAACCCGGTGAGTCAGGACTAAAGTCTGTGCTCGCTACTGGTGCGGGGTGCTTGCTTGTGCGGACAGCGGTATTGAAGCAGATGGAGCCACCATACTGGCGCTTAGGGCAAATCGGCGGCCAACGTGGCTCAGACGAGTGGGGAGACGATATCGACTTTTGTAGACGCGCAAGGGCAAAAGGGTTTACGATTTGGTGTGACTTGGACGTGCCTGTGGGGCATTTTATGACTGGGCTTGTCTGTCCAGGTCAAGACACAGATGGCCTCTGGCGTACGGCGCTTATGGAGAGTGATGGCACGCCTATTATAAGCTTTCCAGCGCCCACTGGGCCAATGCTACAGTCTGTGGATATGCTAGGAACAGTAGAACTACCGCCTGGTTGGCTGACTCTTGAAGAAGCCAAAGAACTCCAGACATTAGCAACTAATCAACAGGTCCTTGAACTTGGATCATATAAAGGTCGCTCAACGGTTGTAATGGCCACAACTGCAAAGCTGGTGGTCAGTATTGACTGGCACCAAGGCGATATACATATAGGGTCTACGGATACGCGAGATGAATTCAAACAGAATACCAAGGACTTCTCCAACATCATCCCGATAATTGGGCGATTCGCTGATGTAGTCCCACAGCTCAAGGATTACCAGTTTGATGGAGTATTTGTAGATGGGCAACATGACTTCAAAAGTGTCCAGGATGACATGAAACTCGCACTCTCGCTTAAGCCTAAATGGATTGCGGTTCATGACTGGGGGCTTTTCGCAGTTCAACCTGCTATCGAAGAGATGGGACTCACACCAACTAGGATTGTTGGGACCCTGGCAATTTTTGATATGTAAGCCACTCGTTTATAGAACAATCAAATTTAGTATTTATCATGAAGGGTAGTATAGCACATTGGCCACCTTGTTGTCAAGTATAGAAACCCAAGTCCGGCGTCACTTGTTAGAGCCTGCTGCCCTAGCAACCCCAGGGTCTATTACTGTTACACCACAGGGAACTAGTGGGGCGACCACTTGGACATATAAGCTTGTGGCTCTTAATGCTACAGGAACCACAGAAGCCGGGGCAGCCAGTAGTACAGCAACCGGTAACGCAACACTAGATGGCACTAACTATAATAGGCTCACCTGGACCGCTGTAACAGATGCAACCGGGTACTGGATCTACCGTACGGCTGCCGGTGGAACACCCTCTACGACTGGTAGAATTGTTGTACTTGGCGCTGTCACTACCTATGATGACCAAGGTGCAGCCGGGGATAGCGTAGCAGCTCCTACTACAAATACTACAGGACTTACCAGCCCATTCTGGTCATCTTCAGAGCTAATCGATATCATGAACCGGGGGATTCGTGACCTCTGGCGAGATATTGTGGATCTTAAGTCAGAGCATTTTCTTACAGTCGACACCACCAATGTCTCTCTTGCTGCTGATACAGCAACGATGACAGGTGTGCCCACCGACGTTCATAAAATCTATTCCATAGAACCTCTCAGCAATGCTGAGGGGGAAACTAACGAGAATCTTAGGTTTGAGCCATTAGATATGAATCATCGATGGTTTAAGTCAGCCCGTACGAAGCCTGATATTGATCCTAAGAATGATATCATCTATTATGCAATAACTGGTGCAGGCGCACCTACTGGCTCAGCAAGCACCGTGATCTATGTGGCTCCACAGGTAAATAGTGCTGTTACTTTACGATTCATATATGTGCCTGTTCTTGCCGATGTGGCCTCTGGTGGAAACAATCCTATTCCAGGCGAATCCGACAATGCCTTGATTGCATGGACAGTAGCCTTTGCGAGAGCTAAGGAGCAGGAAGATCGCTCAATTGATGCCAACTGGCTTATAACATATGCAACGGAGAAACAGCATTTGCTTCAGTCTCTAGGTCTAAGACAGCTTCAGGAAAATACCTATGTAGAAGCTCTATTCCAAGAGTTTTCGTAAATGGGTAAGTTGAACTGTTACAATATGGCGGAGCAAGGTGTGAATGTCACAAAATCCCCTATTCACCTTGACGATGGAGAACTCACCAGAGCCCAGAACTGGCAGACTGATCCTGCACTAGCTGATGGTGCGATCCGTCGTAGGGATGGGATGTCAAAGCTGAATTCCTCAGCCCTTGCCGGATCTGTCAAAGGGCTTATTGCTCTACCATTACCCTCAGAGTTTACCACGACCCGCACATTCTATGCTGCAATTGATGATGCCACGACAAATTCTTGGCGTCGGTCTACTGATGGCGCTACTTGGGCAACAATCACTACCTCTACACTTCGCAAAGCGGCTACCACTGCTCATGCTAATGGCGCAGGCCATACCTGGGAAGGTGTAGCCAGAGGAGTAGTAAACTGGGCAAGCTTTGGCCAAAAGATTTACTTCCCCGGTGACGATTATACGACATCCGAGGATGGGGGAACCACCACTGGCCCAACTGTGTATAGTTGGGATGGAACAACCGAATCAAAATTATTTACTGTTCCTACTAGCCCATTTGCCGATGATAACGCCCTAGCCATAACCTCTATTATTCCCTACTCAAGCTCTGATTTGATCGTGGCGGTTGCTGATTACAACACAGCAGCTGCCGACGCGCATACTCGGATTCTACTGTACGATACTGTGACAGGTTCGTTAGAGCAGGTAGGCGCTGGAACGAATATCGTTGGTAACAGCTTTGTACCCTATGTATATCAAGGACGTATCTGGGTTGCCGCAGTTAACTTTGAGATTGCGACGACTATAGCAGTAATGTGGGCTCGACCAGGAGACTCCACCTTTACTTCTGATGCCAACTTTGAAGCTGCAGCCGTTGGGGGTATTAGTATGGTTGAATTTCTAGGAAGTCTCTACCTAGGAACACATAGTTCGGCAGCTACAGTAGCGCGGATTCGTAAGCGAACTGCTGCTACTGCGGCTTGGTCAAACGTCGTCAGCACAGATGGTTCAGGTACTGGTCAATACGCAGGCCCCTTGATTGTGGATTCAGCTGGGACCACCCTCCTGTCCTACATTAACTATGGTAACGGTACAGCCCCACTTATCCGCATTATCAAAACAACGGATGGGACAACTTGGAGCACAGACCTAGATGTAGTAGCTGATCTGGGAGCAGGATTTACCGTGTCTGGATTTCCCTATACAGATTCCAATGGGGACATCTATTGGCCTCTTCGCAAGGCTGACAATACTGGTTTTATCAAGAAGCGTACTTCAGCAGGTACTTGGAGCACAGTGGATACTATTGCCAATCTGCGCGGGACTATGCAGGCACTCAAGGTTCTGAGCTAATATGCCCTTCTATATTGCAGCTGGTGGGGGCTCTTTATACCGGATAAACACGGCTGGCACAGCAACTACCTTGACTCTGCCTAGTGGGGTGACAATTGACTCGACAAAGGTTGCACGGATGGCTGTGCTAAACCGGAAGGTTGTCGTTGTCAATGCTCCTAACCGCAGCCTGTGGGTTGATAACAAGGGTACGGTTAGGCCATTGGGTCTTGCACAACCTGTAAGCACCATTGTATTGTCTGGTACAGGATCAAGTACACTCACGGGAACATATAAAGGGCGCTATTCCTATGTTGTCAAGGATGCTGACACACTAGAACTGTTGCAAGAGAGTCCAATGAGCCCCTTGTCAGCAGCAGCCACCATTACTTCTCAGTACCTACTAGCTTCTGGACTCCAAGTTTCTCCTGATACGATTTCAGCTCGACGGCTGTATAGAACGGTTACTGGTGGTTCTGCGACAGTCTTTCCGTGGGCTGACCTAGATGGGAATGTTGCTACAAGTCTGGCAGATAGCCTTTCGGATGCCAATCTATCACTGACACCATCTCCAGATGAACTAGGCCAAGCACCCGGCATGCAGCTTGGCTCCAGGATGACACTTATCACGGAATGGAAGGGATTCCTGTGGGGTGTTGGAGACCAAGATCCAGATGTATTAAGACGATCAGCATTAGGGCTAGTCTATGCATGGCCGTCCAGTGGGACCTACAACATTGAGCCAGTTAAAGCCGATCAGTATGGAATTACAGGGCTGATTCGCCGGAGGGACGAACTAGGGCTCTGTAAGCGGAATATTATCTGGAAGCTGGTAGGATCAGATCCTGATACATTCGAGTTGATCAAGGTTCGGGAGTCAGATGGCCGTGGATGCTATGCTCCTGACTCTGTGGTGGTCATTGATGATGTAGGATATTTCCTAGGTGGGGATGGGGTTTATACCTGGGGACCAAATGGTGTTGAGTCCATCTCTGATATCAAGGTAAGAGCTTGGTTTGCATCAGATACCTACTTTAATCGAGCCCAGTATGCTAATGCCTTTGGCAAGTATAACTCGAAGTATCATGGGTATGAATTACATCTCGCAGCAGTAGGGTCCAGCGATATCGACCGCTGGGTGTTTTACGACATTGCCAGGAAAACCTGGTGGGGACCACACAAGACTGATGCGTTTACACCCTCTATTGCCAGCACGATTATAGACACAAATGGGGTGGTCATACCTGTCATTGGGTCTACTGCTGGGAACATCTGGCAGCAGAATCAGTCTGCTTTTGTGGATAATACTGATGACATTGCACTTGACCTGATTACAGCCTATCATAACAATAATACCCCAGATATTGTGAAGCTCTGGGGTGGTTTCTCACTCCTCTCTAAGATTGAAACTGCGGCTGGGAACATGTCGGTCATAGTCAAAACAGGTGGATTGGATGCCACATCTTCCTATTCGCTGTCTCCAAATCTTACCCTAGGTCGAGAATCATTCAGAAACCTTGGAACTGGAAGAACACTAAATCTCCAGATTACCGAAACAACCGCATCAAACGGCTGTACGTTGTACGGGTACGAGGTTGATGACGTGCATGAGCTAGGCCGTAGGTAAGTATGTCCACTAATTGGACCCGGCCAACAGATTTGAGCTTCCCCCTAACGTCAAAGGGGTTAGAGGACATCAATCTGATGTTCCAGAAGCTGTTCTCTAAGATTCCCTTGGACGCGGCACATGGGGGGACGGGATTAGGCTTCGGGGATCTGGACGAGGGCGACCTCATCACAGGCGGTGCTGCTGGCTTTGACACGATTGCTTCAGTTTCTGCTGGTTCCTATCTGCGTTCGGCAGGGCTGCTTACCGCCCCTGTATGGTCAACAGTTAAACTCCCCAATACTGATGCAACGGGCGATCTCTGGTACGCGAGTGCAACCGATACAATCAGTGCCCTAACCATTGGCAGTGCGGGCAAGGTGCTGCGGTCAACCGGTACAATTCCGGCGTGGTCAGGCTGGACAATTCCTAATACTTTTGCTCAGGGCGATGTCATTTATGCCAGCGCAACAGACACATTTCTAGCACTTGTCAAAGATGCCACCGCTACACGCTACCTGAGTAATAAGGGCGTATCGAATGCGCCGTCGTGGTCGCAGGTGACACTGACGAACGGTGTCACGGGGACCTTGGCGGTTGGGAATGGCGGGACGGGCATTTCCAGCTACGTCACTGGCGACTTGATCTACGCCGCGAGCGCATCGGCTCTCACGACATTGGCGATTAGCGGTGGGGCAAGTGGGACGTTCGTTCGGAATAACGGTGCGGTTTCCCCACATTGGTCAACGCTCGTGCTGCCGAATGCTGCGACGACGGGCGATGTCTTTGCGGCGTCTGCGACGAGTACGATGGGGCGGATTACCGCCGTCGCTGTGGGTAGTGTACTTCGTGCTGCGGGGGTCAGTACGATTCCTGCGTGGTCCACTTTCACCATTCCTAATACGTTTGCGGCAGGCGATATCATTTATGCGTCTGCCACGAATGTTCTCACTGCTCTCGCCGACGTGGCAACTGGTAATGCACTTATCTCGGGCGGCGTGGGGGTCGCGCCATCGTGGGGCAAGATTGCGCTAACGACGCATGTGTCAGGGGACCTCCCGTTTGCGAACTTCGTGCAGGCATCGGCGGCGAGCCGGTTGGTGGGTCGAGGTTCGGCAGCCGGGGCGGGTGATTTTGAAGAACTGACTCTTGGTACTGGCCTTACAATGTCAGGTACTTCAGTAACGGCCGATGTGCAGACCAGCGTCATTCTTAATTCGACGGTGCATACGGATACCTTAACCGGAACCGTGGTACGTGGCGACATCATTGTTGGCAACAGCACACCAAAATGGGCGCGCTTAGCAAAAGGGGCAGCAAACACTGTGCTGTCATCTGATGGAACTGATGCTGCATGGGATGCGACTCCTGGTGTTGAAGGACTGGCGTTTCCGGCTACTCAAGTAGCTTCTGCCAATGCCAATACTCTTGATGACTATGAAGAAGGCACATGGACTCCAACAATAACTTTTGCCACTCCTGGTGATTTAAGTGTGGTGTACACTGTTCAACAAGGCAGCTATACAAAGGTAGGGCATCTCGTTCGAGCAGACTTTTACGTTGATACATCTACCTTCACTTACACGACTGCTAGTGGCGTTTTTAGGGTAGCAGGATTACCTTTTACCAGCGGCGCAACTTATTACAACTTTGGGTTTGGGCAACACACAGACATCAATGCAGCAGGGTATTTCGTCACGATCCGAGTGGGGCCAAGTTCAGCTGTGGGAAATTACCAACTTACGTCGTTGACTGGGGGTGCTACAGTAGATGTTGACACGGCTCACGTAGCATCTGGGACTACGCCGCTTGCACTGGCAACGATTATCTACAGGACTTAGATATGGCACTCACAGAACGAACAACATACTTTATCGGCATCCTAGACGACGGGCAGATCGAGTTTCGGAAAACTCGCGTGATTGAGGACGAGGATGGCATTGTTGGCGAAAAACACCATCGTCAGGTTCTTGAACCGGGGCAGGATATGTCTGCCTTCCCCGCAAAACTGCGCGCCATTGCAGGTGTGGTCTGGACGCCCGTTGTGGTTGCTGCGTATGCGGCAGCAAAAGCCGCGCGTGAAGCGTCCCTGTAGTTAGTGTCCCATGCCTACAACCGTAGACCCCATTGACACGAAAGACCGTGCTGCCGTGGTGTCGGCGTACACTAACTCCTATCTGCCCACAGTAGGTGTTGCAATGGGGTGGACAGGAGATCATGCGTCTTGTACACCGGGTGCCACATCAAGTGCATATCGAGATGCCACGATTCTTCGTACCAACTACTACCGAGCGATGGCAGGGGTATCTGGCACTGTGGTGTTTGATGCAACACTAGATGCTGACTATCAAAGCGCCGCACTTATGCAAGCCAAAAATGCGCCGCCGCTTGATCATAATCCGCCTGTAACATGGTTATGTTATACGGTGGGGGGAGATGATGCCTCAGAGGATGCAAATCTCGCACTGGGAAATGGGGGAGCCGAAGCTGTTGGTGCGTACATGGACGACAACGGATTGACGTATGCTGGACACCGGCGGTGGGTATTGTATCCCATTCAAGTGACGATGGCGACAGGATCAGTAAGTAGCCCTCAAATAGCTAATGCCCTTGGGGTTATTGTACCCGGAGGATACGGGAGTGTGGACGCCTACAGCGAAACCGTACTCGGTAATGGGTGGCTTAGCCATCCCGACTTCGTACGAGCCGTATGTTGGCCTCCACCGCGCTATTGCCCGTATCAGATTCTTCCGGCGAATTCAAAGATGTGGTCGCTGTCAATTCATGCGAATGCCAGCCCGGATTTCTCGGCGGCGACTGTGACCATGACCAAGGACAACGGGGCAACGCCTGTAACGGCCAATATCCAGGCACTCGAAGTCGGGTACGGCGATAAGACACTGGTGTGGGAAGTGCCCAGTATCAGTTATGCCGCACCGGGAGCCGACACGGACTACGAAGTGACCGTGGGTAATGTCGGTATTGGCACTCGCAGCCAGAAACAAACATTCACTTACACGGTCACAGTAATTGATCCCAGTGCTTAAGGACTAATTCTATGCCATATCCGCAACAGCCTTACCGAGAAGTCGGTTTACCATCATTCAATCCCAATACACCTACTCAGCGGCGCTCGAATGCCCCATTCCCACAAGCAGGTGCACCTGCCGGTCAACGAGGAGTGGGCGGACGGGTATATGCCGGGGATCAAAATAGTTATACCGACTATGAGGACCCCAGTAAGCTAGATCGGGACTTGGCTACACGCGAGAAGTATAATGCTGCCGCAGATACTCGACGGCTAGGTAATTTCCGATCATTGGTACCATTACCGGGTGGGGAAACACCATCTCCTCCGGGTTTAGATGAAGCAGGAGCGAGGAATGCCGCATTTGCGCGGGCTAAAGAACAAGCTGCGGCTGTCGCTCAGTCAAGCTTGACAGGACTTAGGAACTCGCTGTCACGGAGAGGCATCTCTGGCGGCGGGTATGCTGATATGCGCACAGCCGAAGCCCTAGCCCCAGCGGCCGATCGGTTACAGGACTTTGGCCGGGAGCAATTGATCCAGGATTTAGGCCGTGCAGGACAAATTGCTGATCGGAACTATGCTGGAGGCATCACACGGCGGGGACAGGATTTGAATTATTCCCAGTCCTTGTTAGGGCTGCTTTCGTCAGGACGAGGGTTGTACTAATGCCCAGTTATGGGCCGCTTAATCAAAGAACTCCTGGTTCCATCCAGTCTGGCTATCAATCCCAACCTACTACTGGTTCAATACAAGCGGGTGGTAATGGGACGCGCGGGAAACCGACACCATGGCAGGAGCTGGCGTGGGGGACGAGAGGGAAACCTAATGCGCCTGATGTTTCACCAGCGGCTACAATAACACCCCCGATTGATAAAGGACCGTTGTCCCCGCTTCCAAAGCCTGTACCAGAACCTGGGCCTGTAACAGAACCTATTACCGCCCCAATCTCGCAGCCCCCTGCGAGTGGAATTTCACCAGCTGTAGCAGGACTTGCCGCAGCAGGTGGAGGGCTTGATAACATTCTTGGAGGCCCGGGACCACTTCGACAAGGACTTGGAATACGTCAACCCCCGCCTGGGGCTCCAGTAACTGCACTGCAAAGATTAAAGGTATACTAATGAGCTGGAAAGATTGCGCTGATAAACTAAAGGAAGCTAAAGGTAAACCTAAGCTCAAAGGTAAAAAGGGGCCTGGACTTTATGATAGGCTTTCTGCAATAGAAGCTATGCTGAAGGAGAAGAAGTAATGTACGGGCCGATCAACTGGGGTGGGCAGCAATTAAAGTATGAGGATCTCTGGGGTGATGATCCGTCTACTGGCCAACCATTTACCGTAGCAAATAGACGGAATGCCATGGAAAGTTCTGGGATACGGTCCAGGGGTATGAATATATTACCTGATACTAACTGGGACAATTGGTTTGATAAGTATAACCAAGGTGGGGCCCCACAGATTGTACAGAATGGTCCAGTAGAGGGGTTACAGCAAGCTCGACCATGGGGGCTAGGAAATAATCAGGCGCAGATGTCGCCTGGAGGGCAGACTGCCTCATATCCCGTAAAACCCCCAGGCCCTCTAACACCTCCGCGCCCTCGAACACAGGGTGCAGGAGCTGAAAGAGGTACACCAATTTCTCCTGAAGAAATTGCTAGCCTGCCACGAACCGGCCCCCAGCCATGGGAACCCCTTGGTGCATTAAAAGGCCTACAACAAGCAGCAGGACGAGGTGCACAACTTGCAAGTCAGGGTTTACAACAAATGACAGGACCGTCTATCGGACTCCAGAAATACTATAGATAGGTAAATAATAATGCCACAGTTCATGAATATTCCGGGTGGGCTAGCTGCATTAAAGGGCCTGATGTATGACCCTGATGCCCCTATTACAAATCCTCGATCTAGACATGAGGAGATGAGACAAGCACAGCAGCGTAAGAAGGCGGCTGAGCTATACCAAACACCTCCTGGACTTTATACTCCCTCTCAAGAAGCGCCTGAGTATGCGCCCAGTGCTGCAATGAGCCCAAATCGTGGTTATGGTAACATCAATCTCCCTCCTGAACCTGACCCAGAAGAAGTATTTACATCAGAACCTAACCCAGCTATTGATGGGTTAGTTGGTGCCACTACTAAAACTGCTCCAGATTGGCGTGCTAATCTAGCCAAGGCAGGAAGCTACTCATCAGAGTATTCCCCACTTGATCCACCAGAAGCTGCCGGTACAGCTGGGAATATGAGTGATGCAAATATTCCACTTCAGCTCGCAAGCTTACGAGGTAGCCGATCAGATGAGTTAGAGGACCAGTTTAACCGTGCTAGGGCTGCATATCAGGTTGATAAAAGTAGAGCTGAAGCTGCATATAGGTCAGGAGATCAGTCATTCCAGATGGATCATTCTGCTCAACTAGATATGCTACGCAAGGGTGGGGATTTAGAACGACTTAATAGAGATATTAGTGCTGACCCATATACTGGTGTAGATGAGCAGAATAGAGTCGGTGGCATCCAGACTGCTAACCTCCAAGCATGGCTGGGTGGATTCAAGAATCCTCAGGAAGCAGCTGAAGCAGCACGTAAGGCTGAGGAGTATAAGGTCAATGCCGGTGTAAGAGAAGCAGAAGTGGGTGGCCAGTATGATGTTAAGGGTGAGGAAGTTAAGGCTCAAGGTGCTAAAGATGTAACTAATATTCGAGCAGATCAATATCAGGAACTCTTTAATATGATGAATGCTGCTGCCGCAAGTGGGAATCCTCTTGATATCCGCAGTATGTCTATCCCAGGTGTTGGAGCTATGACAATGGGTGCAGAACAACAGCCCCCAACCACTCTCAGAAGAGATTTAGAATTATTCCGTGGTAATATGAAAAGTTCAAAAGGATACCTTGGCGGTTTTAGTGAGGACACTAAAACCCGGTATGCCCAAACCCTAGCCAGTATGATGGAGAGTATGAAGGTTCCAGAAACAGTAAGAGGAGATGTCATTGAAGCCCTTACTGATCCTGAATTCACTGACCTGCCCGCAGACCAGCTTGAGACTGACACAGATGATCCTATTCACAATCAAGCATTTGTTAAGGCAATTATTGCGTTGCGAGGATTCTAATGCCGGTTAGACGTAAAGGTGGATCGGTAAGAGAAAGTAGTGGGTTTGGCCTCAAGAACCTTCTAGCTGGTACTGTGCGAGCTGGTTCTGGCTGGGTAGCTGGAATTCCGTCTATGGTACCAGGTGTTGGTACTGCTTATGGTGCTGCCATTGCTGGGGGTGGCGAAGGCCTAGCTCAAATGATTGAGGAGGGAGATATTAAGGCTCCCTTTGATGAGCAGGGAGCTAAACGCATGGCTGCTGAGGCTATGCTAGGAGCTGTGCCTTTTGGTAAACTGATCAAGCAAGGTAAATTTGCTGAGACAGCCTTAAGAAGTGGTAGCTTTGCTGGCCTTGGCGAGTACATGCGTGAAAAGGCTAGAGGAGAAGAAACCAGTCCAACTAGGATTGGTACCGCTGCTGCCACGGGTGGAATTCTTACAGGTGCTCTAGCTAAGTTACTGGGAATTAAGGCTCCCGTAGAGAAGCCTGGACCTGAAAGCTATGAGATTGTTCCTACAGCCCAGACTGGTCCAGATACTGCTACCCTAAGTGGTGGTAGAATCAGCCGTGGTGCTGGAGTCAAACCAGACACTATCAAAGGGGCTAAGCGGGTAGAAAATATTAGACCTCCTAATAGAATTCCTAAAGGAAATGCAATTCCGATTGAGCAAACAGTCACTCTTCCACCTACTACTAGAGGTGTACCAGTCATAGGTGGGCCCGCCTCAGCCTCAGCACGGGTGCAGAAGGTTATGGCAAAGGAAGCTGCGGCTCTAGAAAAGGAGCGAGCAGCTCAGGAGATTGCGGATACTATTCAACGGGAGGGCCTTGTTCCTGGTGCTTCCAAAGTTAGTGATAGTATATCTAGTGGTAGACTCAGGCAGTCTACTTCCTTCAGAAGGCCGAAGGTTAGTGATGTCATTGATGATGGGGCAGTAGATAATGTAACGGAGGAACTTAGTTCACAGGCTGTTCCTCCAGCTCCTGTAGAGCCTGTACCTACTGCTGTACCGTCTGAGTCTATTGCACCAGGAACTCCTGAGCCACCTGCTAGCCTTATGCAACTACTCACTCCTAAACCCTCCAGATCTGTCAAGACTGTATCTGGGTTTAATAGGGGTGTGGAGAGGGTTCTAGGTCAGGCAGGGGAAGTAGTTGAAAGTCCAGCAACTGTTGAGGCTATTGCTCCTGATAGAACTCCTGAGGATCTGCTAGATGAGTGGATGTCAAGAAGTGGTGCTCCTACAGCTCCTGTAGAACCAGAAATTCCTGGTATCCCTGCTTCTTTCTATAAGAGCCCAGTTGATGTTGTCGGGCAGGGTTATAGAGCAGCTAAGGCTGAGGAAAATATTAATCCATTAGCTGTCCGGCAACTAGGACTCAACCTCAGCAAGACTGCTCAGGAAGCTGGACTTCCAGGCCGACCAGTCAAGGCTGACCAGCTACAGAGATTTCTTAGCAATGAGATCTCTCCTGAGATTAGCCAATCCTTTGGAGAGGCTAAGCGCCCCATCTCTACCATTGACGAGCTAGCAGAGATGCTAGGTCAACAGCCAGTTAAGCCCACAACACAAATTACAGAGGCTGTGACTGCTGAAACCCCTGATTGGGTTAAAGGAGAGATGGCATTCCTAGACAGAATCAAGGCTCTAGGCAGTGAAAAGGGTGGCGTTAGTCCAGAACTCCTAACCAGACTTGCTCTAGGCATCAGTGGAGCACTAGTTGGAGGGGCTATTAACCCATTAGGTGATAGAACCCTTTCAGCATTAGCCGGTGGGGCAGCAGGAGTTATGGCTCCATCAGTGGTATCTGTGCTATCCAGATATGGAGTAGATCCAGATAAAGTCCAAGAAGGCCTTCATTCAGAAGGAGTTCAGAGTACTGCTAAGAAGGTATTTGATACTCTTCCTCATCTACAGAGATTCAACTACCTTGCTTCAGTTAATGGTATTGCCGCAAATGCTTTTGTGGGCCCCTATGGATCTGCACTCATGGCAGCCCTAGAACACATCCTGACCGGAGATCCTAGAGGGGCTGTACTCTTACGCCTATTGAACCCTGGTACCTTCCTAAAAGAATGGCATGCAGCTAAACCTGAAGCACTTCGGCTCATGCAAGACGCTGGTAATAGGTGGGCTGAAGGTGGCATGAATATTGGCAATAAGATGGAAGATGTCATGTCTTGGCCTGGTCGAGCCATGACACAGGGAGATATTGCCGCTAGAAACCTGCTTAAACTAGCTGGATTTAGTGACCTTGAGGCCAGAGAAATTACTCTTACCTCAGAAGCATGGTCTAAACTAGGTAGGCAGCTAAGCAACGTAGGTAGGGGCTCAACTATAGGCTCATTCCTCTTCCCATTCCGTAGAACTCCTGTTAACATTATGGAGCAGGGAGCAGAGCGAATACCGGGAATAGGATTCCTTACTGGTGCGACTAAGCCTAATTCGGCTCCACTAGAAGTCCAGGCTATTAGGCAGCTTCTAGGGGCTGGAGTAGGCGCTGGAGGATATGCAGTTGGTTCTAACGTAGATCCTGAAACCGCTAGAACTGTTAGAAGATATGTCACTAACCTTGGTGGTCAGTATAGCTTACCTGCAGGCATAGGTTTTGCTATGGGACAGGCTACTAGACAAGGTAAACCAGCCATAACTGGAGCTATTCAGCAAGCTGGAGATATCATCCCACTACCAACTACACAACCTATTACTGAGTGGTCTAAAGCCCTTACTGGTCAGGGTGGTATACCACAAGGTGCAATCCCGGCTTTTATCAAACAAGATTTACATCTGTTGGATCAACCTACTCGCTCACGTCCTGGGCCCGCTAGAAGTGGCCGAGTCAGGAGAAAGTTCTAATGTTTGAATCATTAGTTGCTCTACTTGGTGTACTAAACACGCTATCACCACTCGCAGTAATTGCTCTCCTAGCATTAGTCCTGTTCTATCAGGCTAAAAACAAGGAAAGCATCCACTCGCTCAGAACTAATGATCTACATGAACTCCCTGACCTAGCCCAGTCTTTTAGAGACATAGCTGCGGCTCTGCAACGTATTGAAACCAATCAGGCTACTAACTTTGCCACCATTATTGCTAAGTTGAACGGGAGGCACTAATGCCTACTATTGAGGAAATCATCAATGATGTTATTCTCAGAGAAGGCCCAGCGACTAATGATCCAGCCGATCATGGAGGCCGTACCGCATTTGGGATTTCTGAGAAGGCAAATCCTGAAGCTTGGTCTGATGGCAAGGTTACTTCTGATGAAGCCAGAGCGATCTTTGAGCAGAAGTATATCAAGTATCCCAAGATTGACCAGATTGTAGACCTAGGGCTCCAGGCTCAGATGGCTGACTATTCGGTCAACAGTGGGCCCTATATCGCTATCCAGGCGCTCCAGCGTGCCGTAGGGGCTGAGATTGATGGGGTGTTAGGCCCAGAGACGCTGGGGCTGGTCAACGGGGCTCCTGATGCCCGTCTAGTAGGTAATCGAGTGGTCGCTGAGCGGGTGTTAATGTTTGGGCGTATCGTGAAAAAGGACATCACCCAAGTTCGCTTCCTCCTCGGATGGCTTGATCGCACCCTGAGCTTTCTCAGGTAATTGTACGTACAACTGTACGTACCCTTTAGTAAGGAGTATTAGCATGGCATTTAATCCTTTCCCGTTTATCTGGAATAAGCTCATTAAACCGTTTGGACCCCTGATTGGTATTGCTATTGGTAGAGCTATCAGCTATGGACTTAATGATGAGTTACTGAAGCTAGCTCTAAGCTACGTCAAGGAAGCTGCCAAAAAGGAAGTTGACAAGGCTGAGCGACGTGAGTGGGTTGTAGGGCTTCTGGTAGCAAAGAAGGTGCCTGAGTCCATAGCCAGGTTGATCGTAGAAATTGCTTACCAGTTGTACCTGAAGGAACTTGATAAGGACGACGCGTAGCTTCAGATGCCAGGTCCTATCGACGCATTGAAACGGTATTTTGCACCAGGGGGGTCGGGGACCGAACAGTCCCCTTATGCCCCATGGCAAAAGACTGGTCAGAAAGCTCTTGAATGGAGTGTGGATGGGCTGCGTGGCTTGCTGGGGTTTGGGGATGGTGAAACAGGCGCTAACCAAACTGGTCAGTTACTTGGTGCTGCTGCACCTATCCTAGGTGGTTTGAAGCGTTTCAAATTCTGGCACGATATGCCAGAATTAGAACAAATTGCTGGAGGTAGTGGCCCAATTCGTACATACCACGGTACTACTGAAGATATTGCACAAAAGATTCTTAAGGAAGGTATAAAGCTCCCACAATCCGGTGAAGCAGCAGAACGGGCTATTTCCCAGCGATACAATATCCCGTTTCCGCAATGGCAACGAGACGCTATTTACACAGGTTACAGAGATGCTACTAAACGGCTTAGCACTGCCCCGTACCCAGTTGCCGCTCGTTGGGCCCAACATTTTCCTCAGGGCGAAATCAATAGTGGACTTAATAGCCAAGCACGTATTATGGTCGAAGCTAATCGTCGTGGTATCCCATATGACGAAATGTACGATATTATATCTGCTCAAGCTGCTGCACAAGGGGAGAGAAACATGTTCAAGATACCTGATGCTGCAGGACTTCCTGACAAAATGGCCCCAGCCAGCCCATACGGAAATGTACTTGGTATTGATACCGATGTTCGTTCTTTGCAGGGGGTAGCGCAGCGTGAGGCACAATATACATTAGATGCTATTGCTAAAGGCGAGCTTGACCCCTTACGTGCATTAAAGCAGTGGAATAACACATATGTTGATATGAAGGTCGCTCCTAGAAACATACAGAATATAGAAGTAGTAAGCCGAATGTTGAGGAAGTAAATGCCCGCTAACCCTCTGGAGGCCCTTAAAAAGGCTTCCTTTATTGGTCCTGACTGGACCATGGACCCCAATATAGTAAAGAGGGGCGAGATGCCAATGCCCAATATAGGCCCTATACTAGGGGCCGTAGGAAGGTATGCCCAGCCTGCCATTAGGGCTCTAGGAGGCCTCCTGGGCGGTTCTAGGGGCAATATAGCTCGTAGGTCGGCTCCAGTCATGGAAACCCTAGGTGAACGTATCCCAGACTTCACCCCAGTAGGGGGAGAAGCCATGTATAATGCAGGCCGTCAGGCCCCTAGAGCTATGGCTGAGCCTATGGAGGGTGTCTACCAACGTATTAGCCAGCTTAGGGGAGGTAACCAAGTAGCCCCTAGACCTTCTCCTTTAGAGGCGTTCTATAAGAACAATCCTCCAGCTAGCTTTGAAGCTAGTGGGGGTAGGTCCACAGGACAGTTTCCAGACACCGATCTCCTCAGTGGTGTTCCTATTGGTCTTAGAGCCATAAAAGGTTTAGTAGGACGCTAAGATGCCAAACCCACTTGACGCACTAAAGAAAGCTACTGGAATAGGACCAGCTACCCTAGAGCTAAGGGGTGAAATGCCTATAAGCCCAGGGAAGATTGCATCTAGTCTAAGAGGGCTTATGCCTAGATCCCTCCCTGATAAACTACCCAAAATCCTCCAAGATATCTTTAGTGAGAATCCAGCAGCACAGGAGGTATTCTCTAGATATATCAAGGCCTCCATGCCTGAGGTCGAAGGGGCTATCAAGGCTCGAAATACAGCTAAATATGCTCAGTCTGCTGATGCCCATGATGCCCTCCTAGACCTAGTAGTATCTGAGCGCCCAAGGCTCATCCCGACCAAGACTGGTATAGAAATAGCTATTCCTAAGGAAGCAGCTCCAGCCATAGAAGCCCTTCAAAGACCAGGACTTACAGGCGGTCGATGGCCTAATAGCTCCTCTAGTAAGATGCGGAACTCCTCAGTGCCATCAGTCAGATCCCTAGAAGAACTCAACCTATTTAGGAAGTAGCTTGACTTTTGGGGTAAAGTATGGTATTATGTAGGCCATCCCCCACTAAACCAATAACCAGGAGTTCTGTTTGAGTAAATCAGGCTCGACTAAGGAACCGCGTATTCTACTGTTTGATATAGAAACTACGCATAATATCGTAGCCCAGTTCGATCTCAAGGATGAGTATACTAATCCGGATAACATTATCCAGGAAAGATATATTGTGTGCGCAGCATGGCAATGGGCTGGGGAGAGCAAAGTTCATGCAGTTAGTGTACTAGATGATCCTAAACGGTATGCTAAGAACCCTCATGATGACTATCATGTAGTCAAAGTACTGCATGAACTGATGTCTGAGGCTGACTGCTGGGTTGCCCACAACGGAGACGGGTTTGATATCAAGTATGTAGCAACCAGAGCACTTTACCACGGGCTAACGCCTCTACCCCCAGTTACCAGTATTGATACCCTAAAGGTAGCTAAATCCAAGTTCCGGTTTAATGCTAACCGACTAAACTACCTCGGCAAGTTCCTAGGTCTGGGAGGTAAGATACAAACACCTACTGGACTATGGTTAGATGTGCTTAAAGGTAATAAGCAGGCTATCAAAACCATGGTAGACTACAACAAACGGGATGTAACACTCCTCTATGGAGTATTTAAGAAGCTTATCCCATATATTCCTAACTACCTCAGCCGACAACTCTTTGGTAAGCAGGGCTGCCCGAGATGTGGCAGCGCGAAAGTTCAATCCCGTGGCGTTCATCGTGCTATCTCCCGCACATATCAACGCTGGCAATGCCAAGCTTGTGGTGGGTGGTACAAGACAGCCAAACCGTTAGCTGGCTCTACCTCAACTAGGATTCTTTAGTTGTGATAAATGTTTCTGGGCCTACAGCTACTGAGCAGTGGGCCCATTTCCCAGCCCCCTGAGGACTAAACCCCTCCCTGAAAGGCCTTCCGATGAGACTTTCTGCCCCAGCACTCCTCCTAGCTTTCCTACTTGCTGTATTTTCTATCGCTGCCCCAAATCCTGCCTCCACCGATAATTATATTACAGACCTGATTGCTGATGTGAAACCATTGCAATGGGCGTCTGTGAATCCATTTACTGGTGAAGGTGTATTAGGTAATCACTGCACAGCTGGATTTATCAATAGGAAAGATAACTACTGGCTAACTGCCGCACATTGTGTCACAGACTGGAACACTGGGGAAGTCATTCCTGCATTATATTTCATTGATGGTATGCCAGCAACAATTGTGGTTGTTGATGTAGCCCACGATCTCGCAGTTCTTCAAACCCAGGGCTATGCTGCTAAACCATTGCGGCTCGCAAAAACTAATGTTTGGTGGGTTAGTGAGATCAAGATGGCTGGGTATCCGCTAGGTGTAGGACCTTTCATGGTGCAGGGCCGGATTGCTAACCCCCGCTGGCCTTGGCAGGATCGGCATTATACCATCTACAACATTAGCGGATGTCAAGGGAATTCCGGGAGCCCAGTGGTAAATATGAAGGATGAACTTATAGGGGTACTTCAGGTTGGTTTTGGGCAGCCATGTTCGACTTTGATGGGTGGAGCATTGCTGAGTGAAATTAGAATGTCGGTGGGTAGCTACTTTGAGCGGTAGCCGTGCTTCAGGCAGACTTTACATCCAACTGGTCACTAGCCTGTAAATTACTTGGATTGGAGCGTAGGGTGTGGATAAGCAGTTAGTGATTGTATCATGGTTAGATGCCTGGCAAGACCAAGAGAACTTTGCAACTGCTCATGGAATTACAGCCACCCATGGCCCCATGCCTGTTGAAACCATGGGATGGCTTATTCAAGATGATGAGCTAGGTGTTAGTGTTGTAAATGAACAAAGTGTCGATGATGGCACCCCAGTATTTAGAGGCAGAACCTTCATCCCTAGGGCTATGGTAAAGTCTGTTACCCCCTACAAGCTAACTAAGCCTAGGAAGCTTAAAGTTAAGGCTGTTGCTTCTTAAGAACTTCCAGTAGATATCCATCTACATTAAATCTAAGCGCACAAAGGGCCTCTTCTAGGGGCTCTTTTGATTTATAGCCTAATCCTCGATGATGTAGCCATACATCCATCATATGTCTATACATAGATTTCATGTAAGCTGTAAGGGGTATCCCTTTCTGCCAATTGTCTGAGTCTCTAAGGTTCCCATCAGCCTGCACTCTATGCTTGGTCATGTACTCACAGAATCTAAGCTCCACTAGAGGATTATTGAATCCTTCTGGGTCATGCTTGTTCTCGTCAGTATCTCTGGTAGCACCAGTCTCAAACTTCCTCATCTCTGCCATATTATCCATTAGCTTTGATTACCTCCAAAAACTCCATGATACTGTCAACTCTAGGTATTCTATCAGCTGTCTGGTTCCATGGTCTAGCTAGCATGAACCCCTGGGTATCAGAGGCATTAGCCTGAACATCCAAGCAATTCTCCTGCTTGTCATCAATATAAAACCCAGCATCTATTGCGGTACAAGCACAGGCCTTCTTACTTGACAATAACACTGTGGGTGACAAGTAGCCATAAGTTTCTAGCCAGTCCTCAGTCTGTTGTTTAGCCTTGATACCCATTCTATGAGTGATAAAGTAGACATCTCTACCAGTACCCCTCAATTGTAGAAGGAATTTGGTTGTATGAGGATATGGTAGTAAAGTAAACCAGAATGACCGATCTTCCTTAATCACCTGCCATACCTTACTCTGCTCTTCCTTTGTATAACCATAGTAAGTGGGGTATTCCCAGGTAGGGATATCAAATGGCCACTTCGGGAATAGATCTTTCCCAGTGACTTCTATTACTAGTTTAACAAATGCCTCATTAAAATCAGCTAAAACTCCATCACAATCTACTGCAATTGGCTTCATAATCTCCTTTAGTGCATCGAGCCCCAGCGATTCCCACGTTTTCCTTCAGTATCAATACTCAGATATGGCCCCATATTATAGCTTTTTGGTAGAGCCATCTCAGGTATAACCTTTTCCATCTCTTCCTTGAGAACTGCATCTACTTGGTCAGCTAGTTCTATTGGGGCCTCACAAAATACCTCATCATGTATCTGGAGCCTCATATACTGGCCTGCTTCCTCAAACCTATTGAAATAGAGCCTAAAAATAGCCTCCTTGATAATCCCTGCTGCTGTAGATTGTGGTAGGAAGGCTATAACCCTATTAGCATCAGCTCCGGGTTCCTTCTGCCAGCTCCCAAACTCCTTCTTATAGTCGAATACCCTAGAGAATCTATGGACATAGCCAAAGGGATTCCTTAGAAAGCCATTCTTCTCAGCCTGCAGCAGGAGGTCATGATGCCATCTCTTGATAGCTGGGAATAGTTCAAAGTAAATCCCCATGACAGTGCTGATCTTCTTGATAGGGAACTCAATCCTAGTCTCCTTGAAGATCTTCTCCTGAGCACCCTTAGGCCCTTGCATGAAATTCGCACCGTGAATTAGGTGTTTGTAAAGCTCGTTTCTATCTCTCTTGAACTCCTTCTTAATAGCTGCTAAGTGAGGAATAAGCTTTTCATTAGGCCAAGAGATGAGTGGTAAATCAGCTGATTGGATTCTACCATCCAATTGGTTGAGTGCATAGGCCGTGTAAAATGAATGCACATCAATCTTTGCGAGCCGAATATATGTGGGGTCTGCTGCGAAATACCCTACTAGTACTGCTTCAATTCCAGAAAAATCTCTAGCCTGAAATATATGGCCTTCTCTAGCGACAAACAGATTCCTAATAATAGAACATAAATCATCAGCACTGCCGGATCTGGGGATATTCTGTAAATTAGGATTCTGAGATGCTAGCCTCAGAGTACTTGGATTATGGGTGAAAAATGTCCTTACGGCACCATCTTTATCAGCAGGCATCCCACCTTTAATTTTACCACCAGGTTGAGTTACCCCTATATATGTTCCTAAAAGCTTACCAAGTTCTCTATATTGTAGAATTAGCGGGTAGAGAGGGTCATTTGGATACTTCTTCATAAGCCTTACCATTGCTGACTCATCAAAGGTAACCTTATTCTCTCTTCTATTGATGATGGCCTGATGCCTAAGAGTGCCCTGATAGCTTAGCAGGCTTTGCTTGCTTACCTTGAAGGGGAGTTCCTTGTAGAACTGCTCTCCAACAGCCTCAATAACTGCTGGTTCTAAGCCCCCACAGTTATTAACCTTCTTCTTGAATACTTTGAAGTGATCCTTCTTAGGATTAACTAGCTCACACTTAGGGCATACCTTGACAGGTAATGTCACCAGCCTAATCAGTACCCCCTCCATCTTCTTAGGGGCCTTCTTATAGACCTTCTCCTTGCGGACCTGCTTAGGCACCGCAGCTTCCATCTTGAGTTCTACGACATCTAGTAGGTCTTGGAGCTGTTTCTCAGCAATAGCCCTACCTTCCTTGTCGAGCAATACTCCCTTCTCAGACATATAGCCCAAGACCTTGTTAAGCCTAACTACATGCTTCTCATAGATAGCCCACTGACCATTAGCGATGAGGTCCTTTCTAATGCCTAGGAAGTTCTGTAGGGCTGCATCAGCATCTATGGCATTGTAGAGGGCTGGCTTAGACTGTGACAGGTGCTTCCACATAGGCATAGTTTGCCCATAGAATGGTGTCACAAACCCCAAACCTTTGTCTAGCGCGCTATTAAGCACATGCCAGCAAAGCATCGCATCATGACGCTCTCCATGGACAGGCATCTTGGCTGTGATGCGAGGTATATCATAGGACTCAGAGTTATGAGCAGCAAATCCTTCCAGAATATAGGTATGTGCAGTAGTGCTTAGTTTGACAATTTCCTGTTCTCCAAGATCCCTAATTGCAAGTATTCTTAGCTTGCTGGTATTAAGATGCCATACTGCACCTAAATGCTCAGGCTTAAATTTATTAAGCAGCCTTAGTGGTCGTATTTGACCCAGAAATCTTGCTGATCCATTTATTCCGTTGGGTATTACAAAGTTAACACAATGAGCATCTTTCAGCCTGGATGGAGATGATCCTCGATTCTTAAAATGCTTCTCATCTAATAAGGACAATACCCTATCTAGGGTAGGGCCTTTGTTTTGAGCACCGCCTACTTTAGTTGGATCTACAGAGATGTAACCTTCTCCATCAAAAAACCCTGCTAAATAGCCGGCTTCTCTTGAATTATCTTCTTCCCAAGTATCAAATAGCCGCTGGACACTTTGCCCCACAATTAAGTCTTTGGTTTGAACCCAAGCAGATCCACCTACTTTTCTATGCCCTTTTGTTCTGTTTCGTTGGGCCAATAACCACGGATGGTTTTCTGATACCTTAACACTACTTCCATCCGAAAGTTTAACTTCAAATACTCTTGTTTTGCCACAGGTGGCATGGGTTACAGTTGTTGTTTTATATTTACGTAGCCTATGACCCTCAGGAACATTCTCAGTTAACCCTACCAGCCTATCTCCTACTCGAAGATCACCTGCTTTTACCCACTTTAGATCTGCGGTTAAAATCCTCTGGTCTGGTGTAGGACAGTTCCACCCAATTTTAGCGCCAGGAAATGAGAAGATCTCCTCAAGATACGGTAGGTTCTCAGCTGACCAAGGAACACTCACAGCCATCCCAGGCTGGTAGCAGAAGCTTACCCTGAGAATGGTGTAATCCTCATCCTCAACCTCAACGATATCGCTCTCATCCTTGCCCCTCTTGTATGGGGTTTCAATGTCGAATGAGAGAAAAGTGTCCGGGTTAGCTAAGGCATAGTGCTCATAGTCCTGTACCCACTGTGCGAAGGTTTGAGGGTCTGGGTCTAGGAGATAATACTTGTAGTTATCGAGTTTTAAGCCTGTATCAGCTATCTCTAGGGCTCGTCTAACTGCAAACTGGAGCACTGGAACAAGTCTGCTCTGACCACGCATTAAGAAAGATGGGTGCTGTGCCCCAATAACAAAGCACTGATACTTATCATGCCAAAATGGATAGCACAAGAAATCTTCTTTTAAAAGGGCATGGTCCCGCTTCTCCTCTAGATCCATGATACGCTTGAAAGCTATCCTACCAAGGGTGACGATGACTGGTGTTTTGCCTATGTCCTTGCAGTGTTGGACATGCTCAGCAATGGTAGCATCCAAAAGGGGTGAGCAATGCTTGATAACTTCCTGCTCATATGGCATCTTGGAGAGAAGGTTCTTGAATGGCCTACATGAGAGGACATTATGAAGCCTGAAACCTTCTCTAGACACTCCAATACGCTGTAACTGGCTCCATAGATATTGTCCTGCCTGACCTACGAGTGGGACTCCTTGCTCTGACTCATCAGCCCCCGCCGACTCGGCAATTAGTAGTACACCTGAATCACCTGTGCCATCTTGAGGGACATAACCATTACATCCCCATGACCAACCATAGCAAGTGCTACACGGTGTTTGAGGTTTATCTCGCAACTAGGTTTTCCAATTCCATGACCATATATTTGGTGACTTCCCAAAGTGCTCTCCAGCAATCCACTTAAACACAACTAAGCTCGATGGAAATCTAGCTGACTGCTTCTTCTTACCATTCTCTAGGAATTGTAGCCTGCCGACCAAGTTCCTTACTTCATGAGCCTTGCATACATAGTCTCTCCAATATTTTGGATCAGAATAAGTAGGTATAAGCACCACAACAGTATTATGCTGTGCCTGACATTCCTCATAAGCCTTCTTGACAAAGGGGCCTATTAGGCTGTACGGCGGGTTCAGGTATACCTTCCTCGCGTTCCACTCTTGTACCAGAGCATCCTGTTTCTCAGTGAAATAGTCTCCACAGAGAGCATTACTGTCTGAGGCAGCAGCATCGAGCTGGAAGGCGAACTCGCTATTGATGACATCAAAGAATGCTGGTGGAGTATGCCAACAATCACTCATTCTAACCTCTGCCCTTAGGTCTAGGAAGTGCTGGCATGTATGGGGGATCAGAAGCGAATCGTTTCTCTCTACGCTCTAAGATCTCGATACGTGTTTCAAGTTCATCAATCCTACTCTCTAGTTCCCTTAGGTTAGGATACACTGTTGCTGATCCAATTCTAAAGCTATCTGAGTCCATTAACAACCTCCTAACCCAACTGGGACAGCAGTAATAAAATTTGCATATCTACCCTTAACAATATAGACACAGTTCCCACCAGATTGATACGCTTCAAATGGTTTTGCAGTATCAGGTATGGCTCCAATCACCAATATATTATTGGTGTCCTGACCATAGACAGTATATGCAGTAAATAGTAATAGACCAATAACCACCCATTTAGTCATCTAGTTCATCTGCTCTTTGGGAGTTAGCTCACTTAGAAGTAAGACTATATGTTGTGAAGCACTCTTAACCCCATCTCTGAGGGCTTCATCTGAGATCTCAGGGTGCTGTGCTGTGATTACAATAGCTAGAAGGGCTGGCACTACTACATTAATAGGAAACCCTTCTAGTACTGGTTCAACTAGCGACCATACCTTGAAGAGTTCCTCGCCGCCGCTATGTGTAACGATCAATTGCTGTTCGGTTGTCAATAGGATATCCTCAAATCTATGTTATTGAATCAATTGCGTGATAGAAAGCATGAGCACAATCCTCTTGGATTGGCCCCCATAGCTCAGACCTAAGTCCTGCCTCTGAGTGGAATGTGGCTCCAGCACCAAGCCTCACTGAGTTAGATGCAATCGCTGCCATAGCCTTAGCACTAGTAGTTCTCCTGCCTTCTTGGTCAAACTCGGCAGCCCCGATTGGCTCGTCATGGACAGCTACACAATGATGCTTTATAGATACTTCATACATATCCTCAACATTGGCTAGTTTAGGCCAGTCTCGCCTTCCATGCCACCCAAAATAATCAGCAAAGACATCTGGTGCTGTATCTGATACCTCAGAGCCTGCACTATAGATAATGCCTTCCGGTTTGCTAAAGTTTTTGGGGTCTACCCCATTTTTGCTAACTTCGTTTCCTAACTCTAGGAAAATATTATTTATCATAGATGACTCCAGACAGTTCCATTTGCGATAAATTGGATTAGGGATCTACTAACACAGAACTCCTTTGCTAAACTGCGTTTAGATCTGCCTTTGGTTAGAAGTGTTTTAATCTTAAATACGGTAGCAGAGTTTAGCTTAGCTGAGCCATTTAATTCTCCTATAGGAGCTAGCTCTGGATACTGCTGAAATACTTGTCTACCTTTTCTTGACATATCCTTGGCATTATCACCCTTAGTCCCCAGAAACAGGTGGTTTGGATTACAACAAGCTCTAACATCACATTTATGGAGCACGCAAAGCCCATGTGGAATAGCACCACACCATAACTCAAAGGCTACTCTATGTGTACCTTCTATCTTCTTTCCAACTCCTATATGGCCATAACCACTTTTCCCAATAGCACCTGTAAAAACCCAACAATCGTCTATAGTACCTTTTCTTAATTTTCGTATAAGGCGTTCTTCAAGGCTAACCATTACGGATTATCTCACATATTTTAGAGAAGTGGGCTTGTTGCTCAGAGGTATTTTTCATTATAATTTGAGCGTCAGCAAATACCACAAACTCCAAATAGAGTCCATTCTGGCTCAGAAGGCTAGCAAATGAGAGGAGTTGGTTATAGTATCCAGGATAGTCTTGTGGGTAGAATCTCTCGATATAGTGGCTCATCCCAAGGACTCTGACAAGGTTAGCTCCTACATCTACCCGCTGGTCTAGAATGGGCTGGATATCTACCCCAGCTAGATATCGCTTGTAGAGCATGAAGTCAGTAGAGCCCCTCCACCACCACTGCTTACCACTAGAGTCCTTGAAGCCTAGGCCCTCAATGTGGAGCTTAGAGGTGAGATTGAGTGGGCTCAAATCAAAGGATGGGCCTTCAGTAGCGTTCTCAATGGGAAGTGTAACCCTAGCCAGCTCTGATCTGTATCCAGCTACTTGTACTGAAATCAGGGCTCCACCATATGGCCCTCCATCAGGTAACCTAAAGATCAGCCTACCTGGTTCCTCAACTGTACCCAGATATGTCACAGGGTTGATGTCATCCGATACCAGTGAGGCATATACTGGGGTAGTGACCCCTGCTTGCTGCCCATTTAGATATAGATTAGAATTGACTTGCCTTGACATGCTATCTAGCCCCTTTTAACTGAAAGAAGTCTACTGACTGTTCCCACTTTTTTAATGCTTCGCCAGGAAAGCGTTCATAAAGATTGAGCATATCATCATTACGTTCAAGCCAGTCAATAAATGGTTCCTGCTGCTCTAGCGGTAGTTTTGCCATTGTAGCTCTTCCAACGGCACACCAATCTATATCCCAAAAGCTATCATACCCAAAATTAAACATTAGGCCCACTTATTTACTCCTTAAACAAGAAGAGGACGACTTGCGCCGTCCTCCCCCTGCTACCACGCCGCTTGACTAAATAGATAAGGTGTGATAATGGTACGTCCTAGTATACTAGTCTCACCCATGACCCGCGACAGTCCTTATGATTTCTTCTACTACACCCTAGAACCCCATTACGAGTTCAAGCGTCTCCTAGGCCGAAGCTGCAATATACCGATCAACCGTCAGGTTAGCTCGGAGACGCTTCGCCTTACCGTTCTCATCCTTGTCCTCAGGATCTTCAATCCAAGACTGATGCCCACCATTACCGTCCGATGGGAAGTTTGCCATACCCTCCACCGAGAACCCAGTATTCTTGTTGTAGGCTCTCCAATCAACAGCAACCTCATAGGTGCGATTAACTGTGGACTTCACAGCTTCGATGATGTCAGCCTCACTGTTTAGTCTACCTCTCACACCACATGCGCGGAGATAGTCACCAACCTGACTTACAGTAACGCCTCCCCGCTTGAATGGCTTCGCACTGATGTTAGTGAACCGGATCTGGTATCCTTCATTGCTCGGTCCAGTAATTGTTGGGTCAATCTGAACTCGCAGTACATCTGCGCGAGTACGCCCGAACGCTTCCGTGGGAAAGGAATCAGGCGCTTGAACTGTATACCTCCCCGCCTTTGGTAGAACTACTCCTTCTGATGCATCCTTGTAATTGTCCAGATCCAGCATTTCGATTGGCTGGAGATCGCCTAAAGTTGAGATTTCTGCTATATAGCTACCCTCTTCTGAATGTGCCCACATATTGTGGACTTGTTTACGCTTTACCTAACCGAGCTTTGATGACCTCAAGTGCTTTACTATAACCCCCATCAATTAATTCCAATGCCTTAACAAGGCTTGCTGGTTCAATAGATGGTGGTAGTGGAGCAGCGTCTAGGGGTGTTCTAGTATTACCGAGTCCCACAGCATTTCCGGCTGCAACATCTAAATGATTACCTAAATAAAGGATATGCCGCTCAGGCTTACCTCCTTGAGCAGGTAATGCATCAATTCTGAATGTCAGCCCAAACCAGCGGGGCACTTCATGTGTGAGTGATTTACCAACCACAGCCGGGCCTAATACCTTACCTGAAGCCGACATATCATCATCTTTACTCACACTTGCAGTCCAGAGAATGAATGGAGCATTAAGCTGCTGGCTCTGCCAGACTTCCTCAGTAATCCTAGCTTGGGCTATCCCATACATTGCCATGTTTGAGCCACTAATCTTTAGTGTCTCACCATCACCAGATACTGCAAACGATACATTAGCACCACCCCCAATGCTGATTCCAGCTGCTGCTTTTTTGGCCATGTCTGCCATGATCGCATCTGCGAAAGCAGTCATACTCTCGAAAGCAAATACCCCAATGTTATCATTGGCCCCTTGAACCCACTTACCAGACTTATCCCTAACATACCCTCTAACAGCCTTATTAAGGAAGATCCAAGCATCAGTATCACCCTGCTCTACAAGCTCAATGATACCTAAATCAATATACGGTTTTACTGGGTCTGTGCCTCCTCTATCAGCAGTATAGAGCCTAGTGAGCTTCTTGGTGGTTTTATAGACATGCTCAGCCAGTTCACCAATCTGGGTAGATTTGCCACTGCGTGTACGCCCATAGAGTAGGATAGTTCTCTTGCTAGCCACCTATTGTACCCCAAAGAATCTAAGATAGACCTGCATCACTTGGTCTGCATGATATAAGAGCTTAGACAGAGTAAATATCACCCCAATCCCCATACTATATAAGACTAGCTTGACAAGTGATGTCCATTGCCATGCCGCATCCTCAATACGAGTCAGCAATGAACTCTTGTTATCCTCACCCACTAGTTAAGCTCCTCTTCCAAAACTTTAGTAGCACCTGCAAGGAATGTCTCATCCGAGTAAGTATCCTCCTCAGTAGTAACTGTTGACTCATCAAGGACTTCAATAATTCCAAGATGCTCCGTATCAACCTCACCCACACCCTCAATAAATGTCAATGCTCCAGCCAACCTTTCTGAGATAAATATCGCATCTACCCCTGGTTCAAGTTCTACACCCACAAGAAATCCATGCAATTGCACGTCCTTACCGTTCTGCTTCAGCACCTACTACCCTCCCTTCCTCTCTGACTAGTTCTAGCCCGAGACAGCTAATGCCGCCCTGCATTCTCATGACTTGCCTAGCTGCCTTCCGCTCAGCCTCATCCTCGTTATGAGCTTCCACAAAGAACCTCAAGGCGGTGCCCCTCCAGCTCGCTTTATATAGGTAGCGATGGCGCTTAGGTTTAGCTTGTTTCATTGGGATTGTCAAGTATCATACCACAAAATGAGCCGTTTGTCAAGGGGCTAGGCCTGATCCTCAGAATCCCAGTCATAGTCATCATCAGGAAAAATACCACACCAACAATCAGTAACCCCACCACATCTAGGACAGGGCATTCTACCAATCTCATACCCTAGCCATGCGCCTGCCATGAATGACCCCACTACTGCTACGATAGTCAATAATATACACATCTAGTAACCCGCCCTCCTCACCAGCACCTTCCCGGCAGCAGTAAATAGCACAGGCTTTCGTTCATAATCTACTAATACTGAAGCTGGTGGAGGCACAATGGGTCTATCATCGTCATAATTGGACATTATAGGACAATCTCCTGGCTGGTTTCCATACGTTTTAACCAATCCTCCCACTCAGCAATCTCCTCTTGGCGCTCCTTGATGTATTCGCGTACCACAGCAATAGCTTCTGCTGCCCCTCTAATTGTCTCACTATCAGCACAGCACCCACACCCTATAGTAGATGCACTCAAAATATAAGGTTGTGGATTGTATGCTTGGCTCCATTCATGTATTCTAAGTTCATCCCAAGTCATTATTATTCACTCCCAATATACACAAATTGTTCAGTATCAGGTGGTTTTTCACTGGTATACTGGTAACGAAAGTAATGCTCAACATAGCCCTTTCGCCTCACTGCTTCAAACACTGATGGTGCAGCAATATCATGGTAGTCACTGTGTCGATCTACAATGACAGAGAGTTCAGGGTCGAACTTCTCAAGGTGAGCTATAAGCTCTTTTACTTTCATAACTCCATTTCCTCAATAATCTTCGTGATACTCTCCATGGTATAACCGTCTACCATTAGCCACCCAGCACACATGGTATCGGAGTACTTACGCCATAGGTCCTCAGCATCTCTTAGAGTAGCGTCATACCCATAGTTCCATAGTGCTTGTCTAATACGCTGACAATCTTGAGGATAATCTACTTTATACAATTCCCCACTCTTCCTCATGACTAGTATCCCTCTCCTGATAACCTTTTGCTAGCGGATTGCTAGCATCTCCAAAACATAGAGAACGGTACGAACAGGGCTTCCCAAAATATGGTTGACACTTGTCAAAATGCTGTGGGAAAGTGATATCTAGCATCACACTTGGGTCCACCCCACTTTCTACCATTTGCATGGCGGTTTGAATTTCCTTCTCCCTCCACCTACGCTGCTGGAAGAAGGCATCAATGAGTTCTTCCTTGACAAAGATTGGGGGTGCTTGGGGGAACTGATCTCCCAAAATATTCTCAGGCATGTCCTCGACCCACTTCTTGACACCACCCTCCATTTCCCATACAGGGAACTTCTTATAACCGGCTTGGTATTCATATCGGGTATCTGCCTGAACGAATGGGGGATTGGCATTGCGTTTGTAACAATACGTGAATGGTGAGCTATTCTTTCCCCAACTTTCGAACCCTTTGTAGAGTCCCTGCACAATTACCCCAGTGAGTTTTAGCTTCTTGGTCTGCTCAATAGCTCTAATAGTGGCATGGAGCTGGATGGCGGTATCCCAGCTATTAACCCAGTTCTCCTTTTTGCTGCTCGTACTCTTATACTCAAAATACCAAATGGAATTTTCTCCGTCAGCCACAACCAAATCAGGCTTCGCTAAAAAGACCATCCCATCGTGCATGAACTTCATTGGCTCCTCAACAGCAATAATGGTAGGATACTGTGCTATAAGTCTTGGCCAGACGTGCTTGTAGAACCCTCTCAGCAAGCCCTCTACTAACGTAGCCTGCTCATACCCAAAGTCCTCTTCCTCTTTGGTATGGAACTCATCAGGCAACAGTGTATCAAGCATCTGCTTCCTAGCTGCAGTGGCTACCTCTTCAATATCCACACCCTTAGCAAAGGCAGCTAGACCTTCATGTAGAGATGTCCCAAGGTATAGCTCTAGATACGTATTCGTCCCCACAACCCCCTTGCCACCATACTCGTAATGCCAATACCTTTTCCTGGGACAGTCCCAGTCAATGGTAGCTCTATTACGAGAGTAGACAATTAGTTCTTTACTCATTTCCCTCCCCATTGTTCAGCCATAGCATTCGCTATTCCTTGATATGTTTTAGATCGAAGCTTCCAGCGATCTGCACTCGGACCCAGCTTATTCTGCCCTGACGGAGTTTGATTTGACCAAACACGCTTACCTGAAGCTGAGATACCCGGCTCTATATAGCTCGTTCTTATCAACTTAGGCAGGTTCTTGAGCCACAGGCATGTCTTTTTAGAAGCATCCTCACCAAACTCATAGGGCTGGATGATTTGATCTGGCTTCCGGATTCGCGTGTTGATGATTCCTACTGGATTCTCCAAGCATATCCTAGGGATGTCGGCGTCTAAGAGCAGCTCAACAAACTTTAGGCTTTCTGCTTGCTCATGCTGCTTATACTTGAACCTATGTGCTCCTGACACCGCTAGATGGGTGCAGGGTGGGAAGGCAATCATCAGATCCCAGCTCCATCTAATTGGCCCTCGCACATCCGTAAGCAGATGATATGGTGAGTCATCATCTGCTGGAATAATATCACAGCTCCAAGCATTGTGACCATGTGTGCGAAACGCCTCCCTAACTACCCCCGAAAACTCACAGGCAATTAGTACTCTCATTTTACTCAATATGATTCCTTCCCATGGACATATAAATAGCAAACAGCAGCATGAAAATGATGCCTATTATGATAGGTGCCTCCGATGAATTGTTTAGGATTGGCTATCATTCTACCACAGGTGCAGCTAAATGTCAAGGTAGCTGGAATGGGGGTATCGACCTTGTAGGCCACCAGATATTGCGGTGTTGACAAATTCACTTCATTATGTTATACTCCTTTCTACCAATTATTACAGTTTAATCTACTAGAGTGCCCATGTCAGAGGCCAAAGGGCTAAGCCTCCATTTCATGCAGGAGTATAGTTATACATGAACAGACCTGGGTTTTTACCTGTAGATGAATATATAGAACAGCCCCATGGGCCGTCTACATGGTTGGTTAAGGATCTTATTCCAATGGGGGGAGCAGGCCTGATATATGGCCTTCAGAAAACGGGAAAATCGGCGGCAGCAATCCAGCTAGCCTGTGCACTATCTGGTGGAGCAGATGACTGGCTGGGGTTCAAGATAAGCACACATGGCACAGTCTTGTTTCTTGAACTCGATACCCCACGGAGCACTTGGAGACTCAGATTCAAAGCTTTGTCAAAAGTGGGGGTAAAATACTCAAATAGCAACCTCCTAATAGCAGACCGGGAGAGCTTGGAGTACCATCCATTCGACATCCTCCAGCCTATGCACATGAAATACCTGTATAGCCTTGTGCAGCCTATCAAACCTATGGTAGTGATTGTTGACACTCTCAGAAAGGTGCACAGCGGGGAGGAAGATAGCTCATCAACGATGTCTAATGTGGTGTCTAGTTTACAAGCAGCTATACACCCCGCTGCTCTAATCCTTATATCTCATAGCCGCAAGCCACATGTAGATGCAGGCCATGATCTCATGTCAGACCATAGGGGCTCAGGTTCAGTAACTGCTGAGATGGATGCAGTTATGAAGATGACTAAGACAAAATTGTTCTATGGTGGTAGAAACATAGAAGAGGGCGATATTAGATTAGAACGGATGGAGACCAATGATATCCTGCTATGGCGGATTAGGGATGATAATGAGGGGGAACTTATTCAGAAGGTGTTATGTGATACTTCCTTAATAAGTATGAGAGCTAAAGCACGGGCACTAGGGTTGCTGGTGGGCAAGGGGGAGGAAGCCTGCATGAGTATTATTAGACGAACCGTTTCAAATGGAGCACTGGTTAGGGGGATACCTGACACAGCTGGAACTTCTTCTGAATCAATGCTTTAGGTAAGATTTTCCAAATCTGACACAGCAGTGAATAACCCACGACACAGCACTAACTGGTTTAGACTCACTAACTTAGCTTATGCTGTGTCAGGAAAAAGCACCCTCTTATATATAAGAATGACACAGAGCATGTCAGCAAGAGTCAGAACCCCTATACAAGGGGTTCTGGTCTCTCGGTGCTCTGACACACGACACTTATTGATGACACAGGGCTGACACAATGTACTTTATTTACTGTATTGAATGTATCACACCTAACCACCTATATGTTGGGCAGACTGGTCACTTGGTTAGAAGAATCACTAACCATAAGCTAGGAAGAGGCTCACGATTTACCTTGCGCCATGGTGTTAAACGGTGGTGTGTGGTTACATCCGCCGATACTATAGATAAGATTAAGGAGCTAGAAGTTGCTGAATATAAACGCCTTAAAGGAATTGGTTATGTAGTCGGCGGGTTCTCTGTGTCAGATGGAATGCCTTATACGTATGCTGCGAATGAGCTTCTCATAAATGGGTACAATGAGGCCCTTATCAAGCCCCGCCCTCCAGCCAGACATCTTCAACACAAGGAAGTAATAGAAGCACTACTAAGCGATACTACTTACAGCAGCTTACGAAAGCGTGCTGCACGTCTAGGAGAGCTTATAAACTGTTCAGATGAAGCTGCTATGTCAATGCTTAGACGGTATATCAAAGGGAAGGCGTGATGTCAGCTCCGGCTCCCAGATGGGCTGGGAGCCTTCGTGACACACGAACTTATTTAGGGCCTCGTGTCATAGACACACCGCTAGAAATCCTAAGTAAACCAGCCCTCTCTAGCCACCCACACCATGATTCTCTCCACCCGGTTCTTGAAGTCCCTATTAACACCAAAGAACTTCCTCATCTGTCTAAGTGCCTGAGCGTTAGTTTGCACACTCTTGACCTGATAGAACCTCACCGGGAAGTCATTCATAGCTGGGATAGCGATCAAATCCCAAGCTGAGCGTGAACCCGCTGTTCTAGCTACCAAGAAGCCCTCGGCCTCTAGCTCCTTTTTGAGCCGGTACTCAGCACGCCTGCCCTTGATATAATTTGAGTTACTCATCGTTTAAGTCTCCTGTTAGAGGAACTGTGCCAATCCCGGTTATTGTTGCTGTGGTAGCTGGGTTAGTTGCTATCATATTACCCTGATAAGTAAAGTTGGGGTTAGTATTTGCTGGTAGATTAGGTTCAGCAAAGTATCGTGCTATCCATGTATCTGGTGGGGGTACAGCAATTCTTTGCTGCTGCTGCTGCTGCCGCCTAGCTCTTGCTGCAGCCATAGCCTCTCGGTATAGCTCGGTAAAGTTACGGCGAGGCGGCTCTATTGTAATAGGTTGGGCTGGCTCAGCCTGCTGAACTATAGGGGCTGCCTCATCTATCTGATAACCTCTAGGGATACCAGCATAGGCCCTATACTCAGGAATTGGAGCCTGCTCTGGATACCCTTCAGGGACAGCGGCTACGGAATGAGCATTTTCAGTGGCTACTAGATTACCATCTGGATTGTACCAATAGCGTATGTCTCCAGCATCAAGCGAGGTTAACTCAGCATTAAAGGGCTCTCGCTCAACCCTCTCCTGCGTACCCTCAGCTTCCCCCGGCTTAGCAGCCACAAAGATATCAATCCTCAGCCCTCCATAATCATAAACTAGTCTATAGACATAAGCTGGGTCATCAGGATACCTGCCATCTGACATTTCCTTACCTGCTCCCCAGAGCTTATCTAGGTACCCTACCAGCTCATCTGGCTTAGCCTTATACCCACTATTCATGAGAAGGAAGAACAGGTCCAAATCCTTCTTAGACTCCCCCTTATTGAGCACACCCCCACCTAGTGTCAGATGGTAGCCATATTTCCTAGTCTCTGGCTGGAGGCCCCTAATTAGGGCTAGAGCCTCTTCTAGGGTCCAGTATGAGAGTGACTTATACATATGATTTCCACACCCCCAATTTATCCCGATATACCACAGACATGTAATACTTATCTATGAGCTTCTGACACTCCTTACAAGGCTTGGCATTTACTAGGGTTCCACGTAAATACTGGCCAGCTACATAGATAGTCCCCAGCCCCAGCCTATTCCTATTCGCTCTGAGGATGGCATGACATTCTGCATGCTGCCCCATTCCTGTGGGGCCAGAGTGATTCCAGCCATAAGAGACAATGTAGTAGAATTTGTCTACTATGACTGATGCAACTTTAACTGAGCACACAGATCTGGGGAGCAAATCTATGGCCAGTTGGCGCGGATCTCCTCCCCTATTGTGGCTCCATCTACTGCTCAATTTCAAACCCACTCCCAAACGGTGTGCCTAAGTCTGCTACCTTCTCAATCAAGTCATCTTGAGCCTCCTCGATTCTACCCTGCCGCTCCACTAAGTCCTCTACCAGCTCAATAAGGTAGTCTAGCTTCTCATCAATATTCATCTCTGCCATCGTGTCTAGTCTCCATTTCTATTATTAGTCCCTGCCCCCAAGCACCCAATCCACATACCGAGTATAAACATAGGCAGCCCAAGGCCAGACGATCGCAAAGGTAACTGCCCCAATCATCATTCCAAGTAAGATAGCTAGAAAGTTCATGTTCGTACCTCAGCCTGAATGGCTTTCCCAGTAGGCATAATCATTGGTAGGAACCTTCCACTTTTGAGTAGATCAATCCCACCCATTTCCCAGCATGCCTGCACATATGGGCACTCCTCCCCATACATAGGCTTACAAGCTCTAGGATTCTTGACAAAGTAAAGATTCCTGATATGTTGATTAGTCTGAGCCTGCTCTTTAACTGTCCTAATCTGCCGCTCTCGATTCAGCCTTTGAGCTAACCAGTCTGCTAGGGCTCTCGGTTTAGGGAATATCCTTGCACTAAGGGAGAATTGCATCCTAGCAGTATCTCCACCACAGTTCAGAACCCACTGGACGATACCCCCATTGAACTCCCAAACAGGCTTGTCAATAACTCCATCTTCCTTGAGTGTGGTAGAATACTGGGAATAATTCCAAGCCCCACTGGCTTTGTTGAACTTGCCATACACATAAGGGTGAATCAGCCGACCATGTGCCCCATGAAAGCCCTTAGAGAATGCTCTAATCTGCCCATAGGCTGGCTGGATATTCACACTTTCCCTCGCAGCTGCCATACCTACCTGAAGCCGGATCTCCCGCTCCCATACTTCTAGCCATCTACTTGTAGAGAAGGTGGTAGGAATGTATTCATGATAGACAATATCCCCATTAACCTTGTTTCGCATGATTCTATCAGGTTCGGTAGTTACCCAGAGAGGATCTCTATCTAGAACCATCCAAGGATCATGCTCGATAGTCTCATACATATCTCTTAGGGCAGGCTCCATAAAGAGGGCAAAGGCAGCAAACCAGCCTAATCTTCGATAGAGTATTTCCATCATCCTAGTATTCTCACGCTGTTGATCGGTGAGCTTAGCTAGGATGGGGTCTATGGCAGCTTGGATAGCCTCCCGGCTAATATCCTCCATCTTAGCAATGGTTCTCATATCCTCGTGAGTCTCCTGCAGAACTCTGGTAGGGAGATGATCACCTTTAGGAATCACCCCACAGCCCTGTTCATACTTACTCAGCCAGAGCTTCATTCCACAGGAGACATCAGTTTCATATTCTGTCACATCTGTGCAAAGCACAATGTTGTTTCTATTGACTGCCACCACTTCTTTGCTCCTTCCGCCGAGCTATTCTGACAACCCGGTTCATCTTCTGCCTTCTAGTAAGGCAATTCTTCAGAGGCTTCCTAAATGTTACTGCTCTCCCTGACATTATACGATCTCCCGCATGAGTTTGTCAATGATACGAGTTGGAATCACAGTAGCTACACTAAGAGACAGCTTAAGCTTGGTTTTCCTTTTGAAGGTTGTAGCCCTGTAAACCTTAATCACAGTGCCCCCGTTAAAGACTCTATTATTAAAACTTACTTTTCTCGTGCCTACTTTTCTACCATCATAGTGTCTGACCGGAACATCACAGCTAAACTTGGTTATACTAAGCTTAGGAGGGGTATAGTGGGATCTGACTTCTACGTACCCACCTACCCTAACTGCATAATACTTAAGCTTCTTTAGTGTCATTGTCTATCTAATCTTGATTGTGCCTGTATCAAATGGGTTAATCAACCCAAGAGCATCCATCCTCGCCTTGATGTCTAGTCCCTGCTTGCACATCTTAGCATGGGACTTAAGCTCCTTTGCAGTTATGTTAAAGACCTGTTCGCAATTCCTACAGGTTCTATCCTTAGTGACCTTTGCCTCCCTGCCCATATTTATCTCCTACTCCAGGCCATAACCATCCATGGTTTGATCATACCCAGGCCATGGCTCAGTCTCAATATGCCCATCCTTATAGTGCCGCTCTATTCTACCTGAATGCTCATTAATGACCCAGCTGAAATCAGCTCCTGCCGTGCCCTTAATCAGATGAACCGGCTTGCCAGCAAACTCAAGAGCACAGGTATCTTCTACCTTCTTAAGCGGCCCGACGAGCGGTGCGACTTCTGGCTCTAGTTCAGATAACTTCATCTGGCCCTTTATGTAATCTAAGCAGCCCTACGAGCAGCAGCTACGGCTGTGCCTGTTCTACGCCTTGAACCCTGACGAGCTTCATTAAATTCCCCTTGAATCCAGCGATTGATTGCGCTGGCATACGCGTTCGATGTGCCGCCCTCAGAACCTGCCGCCCGATTAACTTCAAGCACAATGAGGTTCCCATTTCTCAGCTGGCCAATATCGACAGCCCCAAAATCAAGTCCTAATGCCCTAACAGCTTGTTTAGCAAGCTCTCGCATCTCTTCACCAGACTCGAAATTCTCATAGTTCAGGAACCAGCCTGCATCATAGGAACGAATCCACGTATGAGGAGCACCAGTCAGGCCTGTAGTGCGATGAGCCTTCTGACCAGCTCTAATACTACGGCCCTTGAAGCTATGAATTCTGAACTCCCGCACAATATCTTCCTTGCGAGAGTAGTAATCTGGTTGAGTAGATGGTCGAAGCAAGTCGGTGCCCCCGACATGGTTATTACGTCTACCGAGCCACTCGAATACTGGGGTAACAGGAGCCTGTGGAATAGGCTGCATTCCCAAATAACTGAGGGCTGTAAGCTCCCGGATAATCTCGTTTGAGGCATCTCGAAACACTGGACCTCTAGCCCACTGAGCATCTCCAAAGGTATCTACTAGGGCCTTGACCCGTTCTGCCTGAGTTGGGAATGTATCTACCTGAATGAGCTGTGGGCGCTCGGCAGCAGGTCGAGTCAGTGCCACTTGGATAGTGGGTACCCCAGCTTCCCTGAGTGTAACCGCGTCCTGATACTTGGTTCTGATAGCGACATTGTTCAGAGCAATTACCCCCTGTGGCAGAGTCACCCCACCTTCGCCCCAGAAGATCACATGATCCCCTGATCTCACTCCCTGCCCAAAATGAGCCTTCTGTAAGTCATTGAGCCTTCGGGAGTTAACCCCTAACTCCTGTAAACTCTCAACCACATCTCTCGCTCCCTGACTACCTGCTCGCCGGTAAAGATATAGCATACTCCTCTTCCTTCCTCTCTAGACTAAATGCCTAAAACTTCATCCTGTGATTGTGAATCGAACTCTGCGAGAAACGCATCTATGTCCCGATTGAGCTTACTGATATGGCTGGCGATGTATTTATCTATCACCTTTGGCCATTCTTTAGTGCCTCTCCTGTTAATCACGCCGAGCAGTAATTGAACGTCCCCAAGGATAAGAAGGGCATTCTGGAGATCAGCTTCCGTAGTATCCTCATCATCCTCTTCTTCCGCTTCCTCGAAGTCATCTACGATTTCTCCTTCCTTTGCAAGCTGCTCAGGGGTAGCTTCTAGTTCAGATAGTTCCACCTAATTACCTCCCCCTGGTTCATCGAGGTAGTCAGTAAGAGGAACTCCCTGCTCATTTATAGATGCTACCAGATCATCCACCGAAGGTGCCCATGGATTAGCCTCAAGTCTAACCCCCTCAGGTTCATCTACATAACGATAACCAACTGGTGCAGCAGGCATCTGACCGCCGCCGCCTACAACAGGTTCAAAGGGGTTACCATTATCTGCCGGTGGTCTAGGTACACCAAGGTTTCTAGCCCACCTAGATACCGCAGCATCAGCATCGGCGTTGACATTAGGAGGTGGGGGAGGGGTAGTAGTAGGTGCCCTTCCACCGTATCTACCAGCCCTTGGAAGGCCCGTAATTTGTACTCCTCTAGCTGCTGCCCGGAACCCCTCATGTACAGGCATAGTGGTAGTAGCCGGGGCCGGGGCCTCCTTCTTACCCATTTTTACCAGACAATCATCACAAGCATACCCAGTTTTCATAGAGGTATAGATCTTCTTAGGAAGATCAGCATGGCCTTGACAGTGCGAGCACCTAGTCCTAACAACTGGAGCACAGGATCTGCACAAGAATGAAGTCCCACCGCGTTCATCTGTGTCTACAGATACAGCCTCTCCATCCCTAAATTCATGACCACACCCTGCACAAGCAAGCTCTTTCTGGGCTAGTCTAGTAAATAGCCCATTAAGCTCAGTTGGAACCAGCAGGGCCTCCCTGAGCTGATTGAGTGTGCTTCCGGTCAGAGAATTCCTCGCATACGGGCTCTGTAGAATCCCAGCAATCTTATCTACCAGAGTAGCATATTCATCGCTATTGGTAGCTCCTAACTGCTTAATCAAGGCTTCGATGAGATCCTGATTGGAGAGCTTGACCTCAGTCCCATGCCACTGATAATAGTTTGACAGAGCATTCCTAATTACTGGGCCTAACCCATCCAGATTATGGTCCTCCCTGCGATAGTAGTTGTTATAGATGTATTCTGTTGCAACCTTTTCAAATGTCCTACCTGAATCTCTAAGATACAGCAGTATACCCAGCAAGCCAATTGCTGTCTCTTTGTTTAGTCTAACCATTTTTAATGCACCCTCGTTGTGACTGGCTCAAATATTGTATCTACAAGTTTTAGAATAGTACGCTTAGTAGGCTTAGCATTTATCGAGCAAGCCCAAGCATACATATCTCCATCAGCCGGGCCACCACCTAGTGTTGGGCTACCATTCGCTCCACTTGCTTCTTCTTGCCCCTGCTGAAGAGCTTCCGGTCCCAATCTTGCCATTCCCTGCGAGCCTTCTTCCACTTCTTCCGACTGATCTGATTCGCCCTGAACAACTTGTCTACCTCCCTGAACCTCTCGAAAGGGCGTCTGGGTGGAGCTACCTCCAGAAGCCCCTAGATTATTAGAGGATAGCTCTCCAGTTCCCTCTTTTTTTGGGGGAAGGGCTGGAGGGTATGTGAGAGGCTGTCCATTGGGATGTTCTGCACAATATCTAGAGCCATCAATGCGGTCAGCCTTGCAGTTCCCATACATACAGACAGCCTTGAAAGTAGAGCCACCCCTGTTAAAGTTGGTACTGGTATATTGCCATGAAGTGTTGGAGACATAGATCCCCCCACCAATGACTGTCCACGCATTGCCATGGATTCCCCCACCAAATACTTCGATGTCATTTGGTCCGAATGCAATAGCCTTCTCGTCGATGAATTCTAGAATACCTAGACCATGATAGGCTGCTGCCCATGCCATAGCCCTTGAATCACTCCACTTACCAGTAGGTACTTGGAAGCCGTTCTTTGCAGAAGAATCCAGCGAGAACTCCTTCCATCGACCCCAATGCCCATTATGGAATAGTACATAGCCATGCGTAGTACCCTTTAGTTCCAAACTGACATTCTTCTCAATGGGAAATGGGTGACAGAGTGCTTTCTTAGGGCCACCTACAGTTGGGATTCTAAAGTGGGCTACATATGGGAGTGGAAGTGACTTACAAAGTTCCCTAATCTCTTGCAGAGCAAGGCCCTTCTCCCACTTGACCACATTAGTAACTTTGTCGCCTTTCTTGACACCTTCTCTCCAAGCTACCCCTGCACCCGCAGGA
>ERZ1292644.90-Hain-H14-01um-R2-90-length-59403-cov-5_pt1 | contig 59403 bp, 73 predicted proteins | sample MGYA00564402_ERZ1292644 | MGnify/ENA primary metagenome ERZ1292644 (study PRJEB36523, sample SAMEA6512644) | groundwater metagenome | collected 2019-01-09 | study: AquaDiva: Metagenomics assemblies of 32 groundwater samples
GCGGCTGGTGAAGTAAATGTGGATTTCATGTAGACGTTCCAGCTCTCACGGTGGGCTCCGCTCAGGGCTGCTGCGAAGCGGGAAGCGGAGTGGAGACGACAGACCGGTAGGGCAAAAAATTTTTAGAAAATTCTGCCAATCACGGCGCGCACGCCGACCCCACCCAGGGGCACCCGCCGGACAATGCCCGCCGCACGCCGCACACGCCGGGAGGGACCGCCAGGATCATCAGGCGCGCACGCGGAGGGACGCGCAGCCTGATCAGCGGTCGAGGGATCAGGGTTCAGTCGTGGAGGGACGCGCACCTCGCACAGCCCGCGCACCTCGCGCAACTCCAACCGGTCGATCCAGTCCGCTACACGCTTCCCGCTGCCCGCCACTCAATGAGTAGTTGACAGCTACTTGACACTCGTTATACAGTGACCCAGTGCAGCTACCTCAGCCTCAACTTGTCGCCGCTACATCCTCCGTCGACCCCTCCCCACAATCGAGGCCGGCGACGGCAAGCGAGAGACGAGCACTGAGCATCGACCCAGGAGGGATCAATCTATGATGACCTACACCGACCCCGACACCGCCTTTCAGATCGCCATCCGCACCGGTCGACTCTCTGACCGGCCCGACGCGCCGAACTACGCCGGCCGATTCATGTACATGGGAACCCGCAACGGGATCGACCTGTTCAAGCACATCGACACCCGGACCTACCTTCCCACGTCCACACCGCCACAACGCCAGGACCAGACCGACCACACCCGCAGCGCAGGGACGCAGCCCTACCGCGCCACCCACGCCGCCCAGAACGCCGCCCGCACGGTAGCACCCTATCGCTGCGCCACCTGTAAGACCCCGCACAGCCGGCAGCTCGAGGCCGACCTATGCTGCCCGGCGAATGAGATCACCGACCGAGACGACCTCGCACGGATCCTCGGGCGTAGACTGGGAGGGATCTAGCCATGCCAGCCACAACAGGCCAGCCCTATCGCGCCCCCCCACCGGAAGATAGGCAGACGCGCCGACACCGAGGCCGCTGCCGGAGGCACCCGGCACCCCAGCCGCAGGGAACGCGGCATCGAAGGAGGAATCATGTTGACCGTCAAATTCTCCCCCGTCACCAACCCGCCCGGCAAGCTCGCAGACGCGGAACTCCACTTCGGACCGCTCGACCGTGACGACGCTGCCGCCGGCACTGTGACGCGCATCCTCGACGCGATCCTCGATCTCGCCGGTGACGCCCTGAACCCCAGCGCCTACCGTGGAATAGAGCGGGAACTCCGCCAGCTCCGCGATCACCTTCACCAGACGGCAAGCCCCCTTGAGGGCCTGAAGCTGATTGGCTTTGGGATCTGGGAACGCCGAACCGGAGGCGGTCGCAACGTCACCTTCCCGGCCAGACAGTACTCGGTCAATGGCGAACGGCGAGCATTCGCGTTACTCCGGCCCATCGCCGACGCAACGGCGCAGAACCGCATCCGCGATCTGATCCTGCAGGCATACGCCGAGTACGAGCAGCGCACCGGCGACCTGGACGCCACCGCGCGAAACGTGGAGAACCCGCACCCCGGCAGCTAAGGCCGAAACCCCGTACGCATGCGTACACACGTACGCACTGCGTACAGGGTCCGCGCATCACGTGCGCGCTGATGATGGCCACCAGGACGGAACCGCCCAGAGCCAGGAGTGCTCGACGCGGTCAACGCCCCATCCTCTGACAGGAGTACCAGACCATGAGTAGCACCATTGCAACCGCCGCAAGCCAGTACGCCAATCGCCCCGCCGATGAGCGATACGCCAGTCTGGACGCGCTGATCGACGCTGCCAAGGACGATAAGCAGCACAGCGCCGAACGCACCTACAACCTGAGGGACCTACGAGCGGTCACCAACGACGCGGCGCAACCAGACAATGCGATCACTGTGCACCACGCGCAACCGATCGTCATGCTCGAATCCCCCAAGGGACGCGCCGCCTTCACACACTGGAGCTTCGGCCAGCTCGCGCGCACCGTCGGCGCCCCGGCTAGCTACCTCCGCACGCTTCCGCCCGCTATCGCTGCCGACGCGCTGAACTTCGGCCTGCATGACGCCGCACCTGTCGGTACTGCGGCGAACCTGCTGATCAAGGCGAACGGAGGCGAACCCCTCATCCGCGCCGCCACCTCAGACACCTACGGCCGAGTGTGGGACGCCGACCTCTATGGCGAACTGAATCGGCACTTCGGCGACACCTGCAGGAGCCGCAACGGAGGGAACTGGATCAGCCCGCCGACGTGGAGTGGAGAGCCCGCCGGCCAGTATCGAGGCGACCGCGACTCATTCGTGATCCGTGTGGATGGAGGATCGATCGTCGCAGACCCCAGCTTGCGCACGGATGGAGGATCGGCCGGACCATCATCCCAGATGTTCCGCGGCTTGCTCGTCCGGAACTCCGAGGTAGGGCACTGTTCCATCACGGTCGAATGTATCCTGTTCCGGTACATTTGCGGAAATCACATGTTGTGGGGCGCCATCCTGGATCGTCAGTTCCGCCGGCGCCATGTCGGGACGCGCATCACCCGAGACACCATGCGCGAACTCGGCGAGCTCGCCTGGAAGTTCAATCAACGCACCGCGAGCCAGGACGAGCAGATCGTCCGCACCTTGATCGATCACGAAATCGCCAACACCAAAGAGGCGGTTGTCGATGAACTCCGCAAGATGGGCGCCACCAAGGAGCAGGCGACCGCCGCCTACGAGACCGCCGAGCAGAAGGAATCCGCGAGCCCGCGTTCATTCTGGGGCATCGCGCAGGGGTTCACCAGGACGAGCCAGGAGAGCGGATGGCAGGACGACCGCCTGCAGCTCGACCAGCTCGCCGCCCAGGTGCTCAAGCAAGGCGCGAAGCAGTACGCGACGGTGTAACCATGCTGATCCATCCTGCTCTCTGTCCGTCGCAGGGACCGCAGGAGCCGACACCGGAGTACTCATCGCGAGTACTCCGGTACGCGCTCACCTACGGGCCCGAGCCCTTGACCCTCGCGCAGCTCGACCTCTGCGACGGGGAAGCTCAGCGCGCGGTCTGCCGACTGCCCCGACAACTCGACGATCACGCCGCCCAACTGGATGCCACCTTGCATCGCCTCCGGCTCCAGATCGCCGGCTACCAGACCATCCGACGCGCTCAGGCGGCCCAGGAGGCACGAACGCTCGCCGCCCTAGCTCAGGACACACCCGACGACCTGATCGCGCCTACAACTAGCAGCCAGCCATCCGCGCAGGGTATCCCAGACGACCCGCAGACGCGCGCGATCAGGCTACTGCGCGCCGCGCTCGTCTTGATCATGGATGGGAATGGCGACGACGGAGGGAAAGGCGCGCGGCTCACCCCTCCCGTGCCACAGCTACCACCGAGCGGTATCGCCCTACCAGAGCGCCCGCACCCGCCGAAGGACGGGATTAAATTCTAGCCATGCTCTGCTACCTACACAACCGCCGCCCGTCCGCCTGCCTCAGCCCGATCCGTTGTACCGCCTGTATGGTCCTCTCCCGGATCGGCTGGGCTTTCATACACGCCGCGATTGCACTAGGAAGGCGCCGCAAATGACCCCTCCGCTCACCCTCGCCGATCTCGCCGCGCTCCTCTCCCGCGCCGCCGGCATCCCGTCCGCTCGCGCGCTCGCCATCCTAGAGGCCGCACCACTCCAGACCTTAGTGCGAGAGACGCCCGACTCCCTTCGTAGCAGGTACAAATTGACCCCCAAACAGGCGGGGGGATTACACGCCGGGCTGACCCTGGGGAGGTTGACATGCGGCCCTGATCTCGCTGATCGGCTGCGCGTCACAACCCCGCGACAAGCCGCTGAGTACCTCATCCCCCATTACGGGCATCTCCCGACTGAGCACTTCGGGATCCTCTCCCTCGACACCAAGAGGAGACTCCTAGCAACAACGATTATCAGCGTCGGGAGTCTCGACTCGACCCTCGTGCATCCACGCGAGGTGTACCGCGCCGCGCTCGATCATCGTGCGGCGTCTATTCTGGTGTTCCACAACCACCCCTCGGGCGACCCGACCCCGAGCGCAGATGATCTCGCACTGACCAACCGGCTGAGGGCTGCGGGCGAAGTGCTAGGAGTAGACCTTCAAGACCATTTGATCGTGACCGATACCCGGTATTACAGCTTTCAGGAGGCAGGACGATGACCAACGACGTGATAGACCGACTACGTACAGACCGCGAACTCGAAGAGGCCAAGATCACCGCTGCCGCGCGGCTGCTCTGGCAAGGATTCACGAAGGATGAGAAGACCCTCGTCCGATTCGGGATGTTCCCGGCAGAGAAGATGCGGGAGGCCGAGAAGCAGCTCACCCACATCCGCGAGTACACGCGCCTGCTCGCGGTCGCGCTGATGGACTGCGCGAAGGCAGACGGAGGGATGTGTGCCTGAGAAACACATCGATCCGATCTGGTCGATCAAGTGGCACTCGCCAATAATGCCCGCGTCGGCGTTCGACTACCGCCCCCGCACGTGTCAGGAGGCGTTTGAGAGCGCACTCGGCTATGCCAGTCGAGGCGGCGTGATCGCGCAAGTCCAGTTTAAGGGGGAACCTCTGATCACGTTTGGGAATGGGGGATGTGTCGTACGCGCTGCGCTTGCAGAGAAGTTTCGATGATCGACCCGCGCCTCTCCCGCTCGACCCGCTTCTTCGCGCGCCTCCAGTCTTTCGATCTGGAATGTCCCCACTGCGGCACGGTCTACCAGATTCGGATGAAGCCGCGACGCGATCAGAATTGGGACCCCTGGACCGGCAGGTTCACCTGCACCGTCCCGGACTGCCGGCGGGTGTACGTACTGGGGATGCTCGCGTGGCCGATTGTCGGCGCTCCGCACGTCGCCAGCGCGCCGCCGGCCGACCAGGTGCCCGGCCCGCGCGAGCTCGCGCAGATGCGGAAGGAGGGCGGAGGGTGGTGGCTGCCGGAGGAGGCCGCGCAGCGGTACCCGCGACCGCATGAGACGAACATCACGACGGAGGAGGATCGATCAGAAGGGGAGGATAGCGATGACTAATCAAGTGCTACCCGTTGGATTCTGGAAGGGCGCCGGGATTCCCGAGGGACCGCGCGTCAACACCTTCATTGCCTGTGGGGGTTGTGGGGCGTACCACAGGACCGACTTCTACGGAGACTGTCGGGAAGATAGTGAACGGTACGACGAGATCCCCGAGGACGGGGAGGAGGTATTCGACGATGACGAAGAGTGAGCAGCGCCAACTCTTACGAGCCATTTGCAACAACGTCCGTGACGCGCCCTTGCGCCAGTCGGAGGACTGGCCCGTCGACTGGGACGGGCACGAGCTGAGAGAGCTGACTGCGTACGCGTTCACCCGCGAGCGGACCTCCCTGATGCAGGAGCGTACCAGCAGTGGGCGCCACCGTCGACTGGCCGCGCGCAACGAGATCATCTGCCGGAGATTGTACTGATGACCGTCTACATCCTCTTCCACGAAACCAACACCGGCCACTCCGACGAGAGCGACGGGTACATCGAGGGGGTGTACGAGAGCAGGGACGACGCCGACGAGGCCCGACACGTTGCCATCCGTGCGGCCCGGGACGCGGGGTACGCGATCTACTACGATCCCGACACCGAGCAGGAGCGGTCAGACTGGGAACATGATTGGCACGTCGAAGAGCACATGCTCCGATACGACGCGAACCTCCCAACGGAGGGGTTCTTTGACTTCTTGAACGGTCCGACCGGGATGGAGGAGGGATGACCTATCGAACGTCCCCGTGGACTCTGCTCATGATCCTGCTCGCCTGGATGCTCCTGATCGCCGCCGCCTGCGGACTGATCCTGCTGGAGGTGCCCGCTGAGCGCCCCGACCCGCGACCACTGCGCACCAGACCGTCGGGGTTCACTACATGAGCACGATGATCGACCGCGAACGTGCCGAGCAGCGCCGGCAACAGGCCGAGCAACGCCGTTACATGGTCAAGCAGTACGTCGCGGTCGTCCAGAACCGCCGAGGAACGCGCTTCATGGTGTTTCGGACCGGCGACGAGAAGTACTATCTGTTCTGCCCCCTCAATGCGGATGGATGCCTCAGCACCCTCCAGTTCCCAGTGCGCAAGACCGAGCTCCGCCGCGACATCGCTTCCGCGCTCGCGCACGGCTGGGGGAACGCGAGCCTGTGACCAGCCGCCGCTCCTACTGGACCTGTCCGCTCTGCCTCCGTCGCCTCGTCAACACCTGGGGCAACCCGTCCCGTCACCTCTCCGCCTGCCTCGCCCGGCACACCCGGCGGCTCGCAGATTTGAAGTGTGAATCGCCATCTCCTCCCAAACCAGGGAAGAATAGCTGAGCTTCTATAGAGGGGGATCGCGTACACACGAGGAACTATGGAACTTTGCCGCTATCTCTCTCACAGCTCTCAACTTACCTCGGTTCCAGCGAAAGTTCCACTCATCCATACTGGAACGATTGAAAGTTCCAAGTTCCACTCATCCATAACCTCTTGTACTCTGTACAAGTATGTACGCAGACAGGTACTTAGGTGCGATAGTTCCAAAGTTCCTCTACATGAGGGGTGGGTGAGTCGGATCGTATCAGGGTTAGTTGGTAGGCGCCTTTCGGTAGCGTCCGTGTCCCACCTTCAAGATCCGCCCGTCCTTCATCAGCTCTTGGAGGTAGCGGAACACGGTGGTCTTCGGCACCTCCGATTTGATCAGAATCTCCGCAAAGCTGGTCCCGGCCTCGTCCTCGGTGATCGCCGCGAGGATCTTTCCTTCCTCCTTCGCCCGGGTGCCCTCGAGCCAATCGACGAACATTCCGTGTTGATCGCGTCCGAGCGGAAAGATTTGTGGAGGAGACGTGTGAGGGTGCCAGAGGAACGTATGGAACTTTTCATCGGTCTCTTCGGGAGAGGCCAGGTACATCTGGGTGTCGCCGTACCCTAGTTGGGCCGCGGAGCCGAGAATCCGGTCCTGGAGCCGCTTGTATTGCGCCTTGGAGTCAGCCTTCTGCTTGCTTGCGTGGGCAGTACCGAGCATGGTGAGTTGGCGGCGGTGGCACATCCGACGCATCTCGATGCAGGCGATCGCGCATCCCTGGTAGTCGTTCGGGTTCCCCATGAAGAGCGTGACCGGATCGACGACGACGATACTCCCTGGAGGGAGGGCAAGCTGCTCGACGCACCCCTCAAGGACGACCGTCACGAGTTGGAACTTGTTCCGCAGTCGGATCGTCGCAAACTCCGTGTCCTCGACCAAGTTGTAGAATCGGACGTCGGCACCAGCCAGCCGGAGCCAGTGCCAGGCGGTCGCGGCACCTCGATCGGCGGAAATAAACCCGATGGCTGGGGGTGCGTGGCAGGCCGCGCCGAAGATGTCCTTCCCGTCTCGTAGACGTGCCAAGATCGTGGAGAGCAGGCAGGTCTTCCCTACCCCCGGTGCGCCGGCCAGGATGTTCACGGTACCGTAGCCGATGATGCCGGGAATGGGGTCAGGGAAGGGGGAAGGAGCGGGTGCTTGACTGCGGGTAGCGAAATCGCTTAAACTCATGATGCCTGTTCCTTTCGGTTGGATCCTCTGCGGGGTTCCTCCACGGTCAGGCCTTTCTGCCCTCGCCAGGCATGGTCATCGACGGCGCTTGAGAGTCACAGCTCGAGCGCCGTTTTTCATTGAAGGGGCGACTCTACTCTATCTCTCCTCCTCTCACAAGACCCCAGGCTATTGGGGCTAGATCAGTACGTATTCCTACATAATGTAGCTTGACAGCTATATAACACGGGCGTAGACTGCTTCACGTTACCCGCTGAACGCTACCCGCATGGAAACGTTCAGCATGTAAGTTGAGGGGCGGTAGCCTAGATGCCAGAGTTGCAAATCACGGTGACCTCGGGGCAGGATCGACTCTCGCAGCGCGAGCAGATCGAGCAGGTCCTCACTCGTGCACAAGCTAAGGAAGAGCCCTTCCGCATCCGCCTCCCCCTGACCATCTACGACCACGCCGACTACTCGAGGTCCTACCTGTTCGTGCGGGACGCCACCTGGAACCTCGCCCTCCCCTCCGCGCAGATCACCCCCGAGACCGTCGAGCAGCTCATCACGACGATTGGGAAGTGTCTGGTGGCGATTGCGCAGCATGGGAGTGAGGAAGTGGAGGAGTCACTCAGGAATTTGGGAGACTCTGTATGACCTTGGGGGAGTTAATTCGTCGCTTTCAAGGTCTGATACAGGAGCAGCCTGAAACCGCAGCTATGCCTGTAGAGCTGTCAGAGTGGGAAGACGAGGAAGGGAATCTACAGGGGGGAGGAACGGTTGACGGGGTGATTGTCGTAGCGGGGGCTGTGATCCTGATATGAGCAGTACCCTCTGGCTCCTCGACCGCTCCCGCGTCGTCGACGGCCGCGGCTACTGTCAACGCGCCCGCGGCCTCAACTACCACCTCGGCCCCTCCGGCTACGGGATCCAGATGAAGGCGACCAAACTCCCCCTGATGACCGGGCTCCTGGCACACGACGGGCTTGCGCCGATTATCGAGTGGTGCCAACAGCACGATGATCTGATTATCCAGGGGTTCTCGACCGTCACCGCGACCGAGCTCTACCTCCCCGTTCCCACTGAGATCGTCCGCGCCGCCGTCAAGGTCGCCCAACAGAAGTACTGGCAGATGGTGGAACTCCGCGGCTTCGCCTATCTCTCCGACACTGAGGAAGTTCAGTCCGTCACACGCGAGCAGAACTATCTGATCGAGGGACTGATCTGGGCGTGGTGCCTCGAAGTGCTCCCCGAGGTGCTCCGCCGCGGACGCATCCTGGAGGTGGAGGTCGACGATACCTACGTGTTTGGCTGCACGTGTGGTCTGGGCGATGGTGTCCTCTCCAAAGCTGATCATGAAGCGCGGGACTGCAACGGCTTCGGCCTCATGTGCCGCCCCGACTTCCTCATCGACACCCGCCTCACCCACGAACTCGAGTACCACGAATTCAAGACGACCGGGATGGATTCCATCACCTTCCGGGACAAGTGGGAAGTGATGATCCAGATGTTCGCGGCGACCCTGGACGCGGAGCGCCGGCACGGTCGACATGTCCAGTCGATCTACGTCCACGGCCTCCTCAAAGGGAAGCGCGGCGGCGACTACAATCGCTCGACCGGAAAATACGATGGGGCCATCCACCAGAACTCGGTCTTCTGCTACGGTTTTCGCAAGCCCGCCAATCCTCCGATGGAAGCCGAATCCTGGGCGGCGCTCTACGAGTACTTCGACCCCTACGAGCAGAAGACCAAGCACCTCGGGAAAGCCTTCCAGAAGACCGGCGTCTGGGATCTCCCCGACGCCTTCCTCCCCACCGACGATCCGGGGATGAGCAAGGCGGAATTCTGGGCGAAGTGGATCCCTGCCGAAGCGCGACGCAAGAATCTGATCCTCCTTGGGCCCTTCACCCGGCAGACCCAGATGGTCGCGCACTTCCTCGAGGAGGCCAAGGGGGAGGAGCACCGCTGGCAGGAGGGACTCTGGCAGCTCTACGAATTGGCCGAGCAGCTTCAGGAATCCGCGCAGACCTCTGACTACTGGGCGGCGGTCTGGACCCACCCCCAGTATCAGGCGCTCCTCGATCGACTCTTCCCTAGAAGTTATGAGTGTCGACGCTACGGCGCGCGCAACCGGTGTCAGTTCGAGGCGATCTGCTTCGAGCGGGAGGGGAGTCAGGACCCGATCGGGAGCGGGCTCTATATCGATCGGGCGCCGCACCATCGAGACGAGATGGAGCAGGCGGTCTCGCGAGGACTCTTGCTGCCGCCGGAGGGACTGGCGGAGGACGTGGAGCAGGAGTTCTGATGCCTCTCGGTAAGCCCACCTCCGACGGTGAGATCCTCACAGGCTCCCGTCACTACTCCGGGAAGCCAAACCCCTTGGGCGAGGTGCGCGTCTGGAATTGCCCGTCGTGTGGGAAGCGGAATGAGACGCAGCTCCCCGAGCACGGCTGTGCCCACTGCGGGGCGGGGGACCAGCGATTGGGGAAGGCCGGGAATCCCGCACGCACAGAGGCAGCCGGTACGGGTCAACCTGCACGCGGCCCGCTACTACAGGTCGCGGCAAGCACTGCGTACGCTGACGTGCCTACCGACACCCGCATTGCACGCCCTCTGCGGGACGTGCCGGCTGCCTCGGTGCGCATCCTCCGCCTCATCGAGTACCTTGTGGTGCCGGGGAAGGATGTCACGTGGACACTCCGTAATTCTCTCGTGGGGACGCTGCACTTCGATTGGGGACAACTCACGGGGACCATTGTCGATTCCTGTGATGCGAATCAAGAGGATCGGCTACGCCTGGCAAAGATGCAGCCTGGAGTGTGGCTTGGCAACGAGATGACAATGCGCGGGAGAGAAGTCAAGGGGATCGGGAGTCAGCCCCCTTTGGGGGCAAACGCCCTTGACGCACGTGTCGTAGCCTACAACGACCAGCGATCCTCCCTGGAAAGTGAGTACCACCTGATTCGTGAACGCCTGAAGGAGCCCCTCATGTCCCCAACCCCTCCCGATACCGGCCCGGCCTTTACCCGAGACCAAGAGGTGATGGCCCAGCAGATCCGCGCTACCGGCGAGTACTTCGGTGCCGGCTACAAGCTCTGCTACACTCTCGCGCTGGCCCTCCAGTCCATCGCTGAGGAACTTGCCGCGAACATAGAGCCCGAGAAGTTCCTCACGCGAGAAGAAGCCCTCTCCCTCGCGAACGCGCTGATGGCGCAGATCCCGGCGGAGTGGAACCCTGAGCCACCCGATACGGACGCAGAGGAGATCCCCCCGCAGACGATTGGAGATATGTGATGCCTATCGACAAACCCTACGCGTACCATAAACCGTCTGACGCTGGCATGGAGAAGATCAACCGGCTCCGTGCACATTTCTCTGAGGGGGAACGCCTGATCCGGGAGGTCTGTCCCTCGTCGCGTCACCAGTCCGTCGCGCTCACACAGAACGAGACGACGGCGATGTGGGCGATCAAAGCAGTCGTCTTCAACGATCCGGAGAGTGAGGTCAGCGTCTAATGCCACCCAAAACCCAAGTCAACTCCGCCACCGGCATCATGGGGGTGTCTGGCTCCGGGAAATCCTCTCTCGCCGCGACCCTCGCCAAGTACATCCACCGCCGCTGGGGGAAGGTTCTTCTCTACTACAACGCGGACGGCGGGGGCTTCCCCTCCGAGGTGCAGGCCTGCATCGCCGTGGGTATCGTGCGCGTCTTCCGGATGCGGACACGCGACCCCGGCGACCTCGGCCTCTCCTTCGAGACTTGTCAGCGCGCCTGTCAGGGGTGGTGGCCGAAGCGGATCCACCCCGCCACGGGAGAAGTCTCACCTGGTGTGGAGATGGTCCCCCCGGTCAGTATCCGGTTCGAGATGCGCTGCAGTCAGGGGCACCTGGTCAAAGTGGTCCCGAGCGAGGCGCTCCTCGTCCCGACCTTCTGTGGGGCGTGCAAGCGCCCGGTCACCAAGGCGGACATGCAAGTCCGGAAGACCGTCGCCCCGACCCGGGGATTCGAGGATGTCGGCGGGGTCTTTTACGACGGTCTCTCTTCAATGCTCGCCTGGGAGCTGATGGAGATGGGCCACCGTGCCGGTAAGTTGGAGCTTCGCGGGGAAGAGGGATCGATTGGGGGGAAGGTCGTCTCGGGCGATCTCAAGTTCGGAGGTACGACCCGCTCCCACGTCGGCTTCGTTCAGGCGCGTGGGGAGGAGCTCGTCCACCTGACCCTAGGCATCCCCAACCTGGTTGTCCCTCCCCTCTTCACGATGCTGACCCACGAGGATGTCGATGAGCGGTCTCTCTCCATCCTCGGCCCGAAAATCTCAGGCCGTGCCAAGACCGACGAAGCGCCGCAATGGTTTGGCAACATGCTCGAAGCGGCCAAGATCCCCGCCGAGACCGGCGCCGGTACGCAGCGCACGCTCCACCTCTCGGAGTTCACCGATGCTCGGGGAGTCCGGCATCTCTGCAAGCACCGCGGCTCCCCCGGCACGATGCCCGACCGCCTCCAGGATCCCGCCGACGGTGAAACCAACCCGGCACTCGCGTTCACCCAATTCAATCTGGGGGTGTTCTTCGAGATGCTGGACGGGGCGCTGGAGCGTCGGATCGGGGAGGTCATGACGGAGTTCCCCAACGCGCCAGGGGTGCCAGACGGGATTGTGGAGATCGGGGACTCGAGTATCGAGGTCGGGACCGCCGTGGCCCCGCCTCCACCGGTGCAGGCAGGCCCGACGACACTCAGCGCGCCGCCCCCTGCAATGACGACAGTCCCGGCTCCGGTGGCGCCTGCAGCCCCCGTGACGGCTGCTCCTGCGGCACCAGCTCTGACAGCCACAGCTCCAGCCCCTCGGCGACGCCGAGGAAGTGCAGCCACCCCCCAGACCCCTCCGACCGCGACCCCGGTGCAGCAGGCCGCTCCCGTACCGCCTCCAGCCCCCGAGCCTCCGGCTGCACCTGCGCCACCGGTCCAGGCCGCTCCGAACGGTCCTCGTCCGACCCCGCGTGCCGCAGCCCCACCCGCTGGCCGGCGTCCCGCGCCTGCTCCAGGAGGCACACCTGCAGGAGTCACCGTCTCAGGCCCGACCGCCCCCCGCGCCCCGGCCGCGGCGCCTCGTCCGCCGGCTGCAGCTCCGCAGCTCGCAGCGAAACCCTCGTAAATCAATCTGTGACACTCAAGGAGAGAAGCGATCATGCCGAAACTTGCTGACCTGGGGCTCACCTCTGAACAAGTTGGTGAACCCCTCGACTACGCGACCATGCCCGACCAGATGGGGAGCTTCCCCGATCCGCCCTACCCAGGTTCGTATCGGTTCAGGTTCCCCCCGCGGATGGACGACATCTGGGAAGTCTTCGATCACGTCAAGGGGACCCCTCCTGGCAAGCGCATCCGCGCGCGCTTCGACGACAACCACCCGCTCATCATCATCCAGTCCCCTGACAGGAAAGTGGACGGGGAGCCCTTCCAGACCTCGATCACCAACGCCGAGCGGAAGCGCGGCCGGCGGGACGACCCCAATGCCTCCAACATCTCGGACATGGACTACATCAACCGGGACGTCTGGGGGCTGCAGGCCAAGCCGGCCGGAGGTAACCCCGGCTATGCCCAGGAGTTCATCAAGCACGCGGGAACCGAGTTCAGCGCGGACGTCGAGTGGAACTGGTTCTGCAACGACAAGAAGAACATCTACATCGACAACGGACAGGGCGGCTACGCAGAGGTCCCGAACCAGAAGGGCTGCGGGGCGTCCTACTATCAGAAGGACATCAAGGACAACAACATGATGATCCTGAGCGACCCGAACGACCCGAACAGCTCACGAGTCTACCCGGTGCGAATCACCTGCGCGTGCGGGTCGAACGTGCGGGCGTTCGCGAATCTGGTCCGATTCCGAGCGTAGGGAAGCATCCCGTCCAGACGCGGGTGCGGGAAGTGACACAGAGTAGATAGATGGGGGGTTGTCCTCGGGCAAGCCCTCGTTTGAAATGTCGGCTCATCCCCAAGATCGCCAGCCTTCGGGCTAACGGCTTCCCAGTTGGGCGGGATTTCTCTTGACAGGGGGAGGGATCAAACCGGTATTATCCCCTCTCCCTCCAGTGAGGGAGAATAGGAGTACATTAGATCATGCCGCGTGCATCGAAGAGCCAGGTGAGTCGCATCGTCGACTTCTTCCGGACGGAGAAGCTCGAGGTGGCCCAATTCGTGTTCGACCTCTGCAAGGACGCACTCACCGAGCGTCGCCAGAAGTCCGCGAAGGCCAAGATACGGAGCGGTCAAGGAAACCGGCAGGTGAGAGTGTCACGTCCTCCCGCGGCGTCCCCTCCCTCACCGCCAATCGCTGCCGCTGGGCCTAGCAAACGGGCACCGAAGAAGCGTCGTGCGAAGAAGCCCAAGCCTCCGCGTGTAGTCGAGCAGGAACCTCCGCTTCCCCTCCAGGAGGGCCCGTACGAAGCGATCGAGTCGGACGAGGGTGATCGCGTGCCGGTCTAAGCATTCGTCGATGTCGGAGCGTCTGTGACCGCTCGTATCCCCTTCGTCTTTTACGGCGATGGCCCCCGTCTCCCCTCGGGACTGGGGCGCATTGCCCGCGACATCCTCCTCCGGCTCCTACCCGAGGAGGAGGAGCTCGGGATCGTCGTGCACCAGGTCGGGGTGGACCCTCCAGACGGCTGGCACTGGCAAGGCTGGCCGTTCTGGGGCTTCCAGCCCGATTCCCACGATCAGGGGCGCGCGGCGATGGAACAGGTTGTCGAGGAGCTCAGCGCTCAGTACGGCCACCCCCCGATCATCTTCATGATCATGGACCCAAGCCGTTGCTACGACCTGACGCGCATGGCCGAGCGACGTGACGGCGTCCAACAGCAGCTCGACGCGCGGTTCTGGGCCTACTTCCCGATCGACTCCGAGAACGTGCAGGGGCGGTTAAGCGGTCCCGCGGCGGAGTCGATCTGGACCTGTGATCGCCTCTTAGGGTACGGGCGGTATGGGGCTCGGGTGTTGCGATCCACAGTGGAGGCGATGACGGCCAAGGTGCTCGCGCGTCCCTCCCACGCCCCCCGGATGGTGCAGGTGCCGCCCATTTCCTATCTCCCGCACGGGCTTGACACGAGCTTTCGTCCGGGCGTGCCACTCGAGGAGACCGGTCCGGCGTTCACGAAATGGCGCCTCAACCTGCCCGGGGATGTCTGGGTCCTGGGATGTGTCGCCACCAACCAGGCACGCAAGGATCTCTCGTTACTCTTCGGCGCAGCCTCCCTGCTCAAGCGAGAGGGGGCATCGGTCGCGGTGTGGTTGCACACCGACCGCCTCACCAACGCCTGGGACGTCGGCCAGCTCTGTCTCGATTTCGGGTTCGAGAGGCCGGAAGTCTGTGTGTCCCTCACGGACACCCCGCTCACCGATGAGCAGCTTGCCGCACGCTACTGGGCGAGTGACGTCACGTTGGGGGTGGGGCTCGGAGAGGGGTTCGGCTACCCCCTGGTCGAGTCACTTGCCTGTGGGACGCCGGTCGTCCACGGAGCGTTTGCCGGCGGGATGGAACTCCTCCCTCGCCGAGACTGGCTGGTCGACCCGGTGGCCTGGCGGCTCGAATCCTGCTACGCGGTCAAGCGGCCAGTCTTCAGGCCAGAAGATATGGCGGGGGCGATTGCGCTCGCCGCAGCCTGGAAACGAGGTCATCCTGCCCTCTGTGCAGCCTACTGCAGGGGGGCGGTCAGCTACCTCTCGTGGGACCAGCTCTGGCCACGATGGCGAGCATGGATTCGGAACGGGCTGATTGAGGAGCGAGGTGTGTATGGGCAAAGACGAGCGGGTCAATACGTTCAACCGGGCACGACAGGACGCCCCCACCATGCTGCGGACCAAGGCGTACGACCGGTTCCAGCGCCCGCTCCAGGAGGGCGACGTGGTCCTGCTCCTGGGGAAGGGGGACATCTTCTGGCGGGTCCAGAAAGTCGCTCCGAGTATGCACCCGTCAGCCCCGGCGGGGATGGTGGAGCTCTCGCTAGTCGCGGTCTTCGTGACGGGGGTGCAGGGGGGCGAGGCAATCCCCGACCTGATCAAGGTGCGGGACGTGAGTGAGGTGCAGCAGCCTCCGCAGGTGGAGGAGAGCTAGATGAGGCTGGCTGTGGTGACGGCGACGATTGACCTGAAGCGGTCCGAGCAGTGCCGGTTTAGTTGGGAAGTCCAATCTCGAGGGGCGTACAGGGAATACATCGTCCATCAAGGACCTACACATCATGCCGAGCAGTGGCACCAGCAGGCACTCCCGCCTCGCAGAGTAGATGTGTACTACGTTCCCGAGATCCTTGGAGTCGTTCCCGCCTTCGCGCTCGGGGTGCAGAAGGCGCTGGAGGATGGGGCGGACATCATTTGCGCGTTTCATGATGACCTCGAAATCGAGCAGGACGGCTGGGACGAGGACGTGATCAGGCTCTTCCAGGAGCACCCCCAGGCTGGACTCTGTGGATTCGGGGGCGCGAAGGGACTCGGAAGCGACGATATCTACCAGACCCCCTACAACCCGATGCAGCTCGCCCGGCAGGGGTTCAGGTCGAACATGCGGCATGCGGAAGCACACGGGGTCAGGAGCCTTGTCGTGGAACCTGTTGCTTGTCTCGACGGATTTTCACAAATTGGGACGCGCGCGTTCTGGCGAGGGGAAAGCTTGCACGCTGAAAACGGTGAGGTCTGGCAGCCCGGGAAGAACCTCCTTCAGATCATGCAGGAGTGGGGGATTATCCATCACTGCTTCGATTCACTCCTTGGATGCTGGGCGAAGCGGCTGGAGTACCAGACCTGGTATCTCCCGATCAAGTGTCACCATCAGGGCGGGGTGACGGCGGTGGGAGATGCCCGCTACCACACCTGGGCGAACCACCACGCACGGCAGACCGATCGGCTGGAAGGGATCGAGGAAGAGGGCACCGGGGATCAGGTCTTTTGGTTACGATCCCACAAAATAGGCTACGAAAACTTCAGAGACGTGCTTCCTATTCGGAGCTAGCTATAGAAAGGCGGCAGCCCTGAACAAGAAGAAGAAAGTAGTTTTTATCCCCAACACCCCCCAACGTGTGGGAAGCGAACGTACACTGATCAGTGCAATCGCGCGGAATGAACCCACCTTTACCCTCGTTGCTCGCGACCGTGTCGCCCCTGCGACTATTCGCGACTGGGTCATTCGCGCGGCACGGCTCGGCAGTTCCGCAGACAAGGTCGGGACGGCAGTGCTGGTGTCGGTGGAGATGGAGCGGTGGCAGGTGAAGCACGGCTCGAAAGTTCCAGATTGATGTACATCACAATGACGGTCCTTGCCGATCCGGGTACCTTTTACTTTCATGATGGACCTCCGTACTTTCGTGAGCGGCTCCTTAACCAACTCTTTCCCGAGCCATTAAGCGCGGCGGAGGAGATGGAAGGGGAGGTACCGGCAGGAGTGCAGGGGTACAACCGAGCCGCTGGACCGGCCTACTCAGAGTTGTTTCAGCCATCTGACTGGGAGCTAGACGGGCTTGAGAATCATTAAGGTGGACAGGCCACATGTGAGCTTCAGGATGGGATGGTGTGCCGATGCCTGACGTCACAGAGGATCAGATGCACGAGATAGGGAAGCTGCTTGCTCCGTTCCTCACTATCTACGTCGCAACCCAGCTCACCGCTGCACGCTATCAGGGGTTAGCGGGACAGCCGTCCAGTGCCGAGTGGCGGCAGAGGGTTCTGGCGGAGTCCTGTCGGGACGCGATTGAATTGATGAAGATCATCTAGTGGCCACCCTCACCGATCTCTTCCGCCCTGACGGCACCGAGAAGTCGCCGATGCGGCCGAGCGTATTGAAGACGCTGCAGGTGCCATTTGACAGCGGCAGTAAGGCTGGCGGTCAAGGAGATTCGACAGCGCGTCAGTGCGGGGGAAATACAGTACCGCATAGCGCTGGAGTACCGAGTCTCCAGAGCAACGATTTCCCTGATTGTCAACCGCCTACACTGGAAGTCGATTTAGATCTAGCTGCGGTCCTGCACCGGCATCCCTTCGCATTCCTATCAGGTCAGGCTGGAACGGGGAAGACGTTTCTCGCACGAGAGTTCGCTCGGCAACGCTCTGACGTGATTCTCTGCTGTACAACAGGGATCGCCGCAGTGAACATGGGGGACGCCACCACGATCAACGCGCTGCTTGGCTACTTTGATACCAACTCCCTGATGCACGCCTTCGCCTCGGGGTTCCTGACCACACGACTCCGGCACCTCCGCAAGTCCGGGATCCGGATCCTTGTGCTCGACGAAGCCTCGATGCTCAGCGCCGATCAGCTCACGGTCCTGTGTGAGGCACTCGACGATCTCAACCTCAAGAAGGAGTATGACGCCTCGATCGAGGAGGTGACCTACCAGGATGCCGGCGACCTCACGATGAAGCTCCTGCTGGTCGGGGACTTTGCACAGCTCCCACCAGTCGACGCCGACTTTGCCTTTCAGTCCCCAGCATGGTCCAGGTTCGTCGATCACACATTCAAGCTCAACCATATTCACCGGCAGGATCAGCGATCCTTCATCACCGCACTTCAGGCGATTCGCCGTGGGGAGGGGAAGACCGCCGTCGACATTATCCAGCCCAGGTTCGCGCAGACCATCGACTTTGCCTTCCCTGGCACGACGATCGTTGGGAAGAACGACGAGGTCGACCGTATCAATCTCCTCCGCCACGCACAGCTCCCCGGCGAGTTGCTCTCCTGGAAGACGGTACGGTCGGGGGAGCAGCAGAAGGACTGGCTCCGGCTCATTCCCGAGTCGGTCGATCTGAAGGTCGGCGCGCTCGTGATGGTGCTGGCGAATCGCTCGCTCGGGTGGGACCCAGAGTCGAAGCTCCCAATCGGGTATGCGTACGTGAACGGGGACCTGGGGGAGGTGGTCGGGAAAGACGAGGAGGGGATTGTTGTGCGGCTGCAGCGCACCGGGACCGACACGACCGTCCACGCGCTGACCTCCGAGTGGAAGGAGCCGACCGGGAAGAAGAATCCTGCCTACGAGATCAAGGGGGCCGTGACCCGGATGCCGCTCAGGCTCGCCTACGCGACCACCGTACACAAGTCGCAGGGGTTATCGCTCGATCAGGTACAGGTGAATCTGACCTCGTGGATGTTCAAGAAAGGAGGCATGGTCTACGTCGCCTTGTCTCGTTGTCGCTCCCTGGAAGGTCTGCGTATCGTCGGAAATCCTAGGATGTTTCTTTCTCGCTGCACAGTAGACCCACGGGTGACAGCGTGGCTTTAACCCTCACACACAAAGAGGCGATGCGGTTCGTTTCCTTCCTTCAAGTAACGAAAGCGGGGTGTTGGGAGTGGACCGGTGGGTTAACACACGGCAACGGCACCACGAAGGACCCTGGAGGGTACCCAAAATTCTACCTACGTGGTCGTACTGTTCTCGCGCATCGGGTGATGTTCGCAGCGGTCACGGGATGCGAACCTGACACTGTTGAGCACACTTGTCGGAATCGCGCCTGCGTCCGGTTTCTTTGCCTGGAGGACCTTCCAATCCGAGAGAATATCCTACGGGGCAACGGCTTTGCGGCTCGTAATGCTCGGAAGATTACCTGTCAACGAGGTCATCCCCTCGATGGGGTCCAGAAGAATGGACGGCTCTGTCTCACGTGCCGACGCGCCGACTTCAAACGGTATCGACAGCGGCAAAAGAGGAACCAGTGACCCCCTCTCTCTACCAGCAATCCATCTACGACTGGGTCCGTGACGGCTCCGGCTCCGCGGTGGTCATCGCGGTTGCTGGGAGCGGAAAAACGACCACCATTCTTGAGGCGCTCAAATTCATCCCACCCTCGCAGTCCGTCCGCCTCTTCGCCTTCAACCGCGCGATCTCCGAGACCCTCAAGTCGCGCATCCCGTGGAAGCACGTCGACGCCTCGACCTACCACTCTGCGGGATACCGCGCCATCCTGCGAGAGCTGCACGCGAAGATCGACACCGACCGGAACAAGTCCCGCGACCTCATCCGCGAGTCCCTCTCCGAAACCGACCGCCGCGCCTACGGGGACGAGCTCGCCCGCCTTCTCAGTCTCGCCAAGGGGATCGGGATGGGCGTACTGGTTGAGGATACGCTGAGCGTCTGGCGGATGCTGATCGAGGATCACGATCTCAACTTCGACTACCTCATTCCCCCAGGGCGTAAGACTGACGAACAGTTCGAGCAGGCCCTCCAGGAGGAGCAGACCCGCGTCATTGGACTCGCCCGCGACCTTCTCGCCGCCTCGAACCGGGCCGCACAGGAACCCTTCGCCTGGCACATCGACTTCGACGATCAGCTCTACCTTCCGGTCCTCTGGGACCTCGCCCTCCCACAGTACGACTGGGTCATGGTCGATGAGGCGCAGGACACGAACGCGATCCAGCGGGAATTCGTGCGGCGGTCCCTCAAGCCGGGTGGGCGGCTGCTGGCTGTTGGAGACCCACGCCAAGCGATTTATCAATGGAGGGGCGCTTCGCACGACGCCATCGATCTGATCACCAAGGAGTTCCACGCCTGCGAGCTTCCCCTCTCCGTCTGCTATCGCTGCGGGCGGTCGATCGTGGAGAAGGCCCAGGCGATCGTCGAGCAGATCGAACCGGCCCCTGACGCGCTCCCCGGACAGGTTGTGGACCTCGCACACCGCTCCACACTCCTTTCCCTCCCCCTCACCTCCGCGATCCTCTGTCGCAACAACGCCCCGCTCGTCCGGCACGCCTACGAACTGATTCGTGAAGGGATTCCCTGTAAGGTGCTCGGACGAGATATCGGAGAGGGACTGAAGAAGCTCGTCTATAAGCTCCACCCAGATTCGGTGGATGACCTCGAGCAGAAGCTCCGGGACTACTCCCGCCGGGAGACCACACGCTATCGGAAGCTCAAGCAGGAGGCCCGGGCGCAAGGGGTAGAGGATCGGGTGGCGTGTCTCCAGACGATCATTGATAGCCGAGACGAAGAGGACCGCACCGTCGAAGGGATCATCGAGGCGGTCGAGCGACTCTTCGGCGACGCCGTGCAGGGGCAGCTCACGCTCTCCACGATTCACAAAGCCAAGGGACAGGAGTGGCCCACCGTCGCGCTGATCTGCAGCTACCTCATCCCCTCGAAGTGGGCGCAGGGTGCCGCGGCGCTTAGACAGGAGGAGAACCTCCTCTACGTCGCCTATACCCGTGCGCAGGAGCGGCTGCTCATCATCGACGACAAGCCGGAGTGGCTGAAGAAGAAGGAGGCGCGGGAGCAGGATCAGTCGAGGGAGGATCTTGAGGAGTTCGTTCAGGAGCGTCGATGGTAAACATCCTACGCAGGATATGGCGGACGTTCTCAAGGAGAGGGAGGGTGCCCCAGCCCCCCACCCCGCTCGCCCCACTTCTAGATCGGCTGTACGGGTCTGTAGAGCGCGTCGACCCGCCGGATCCTCGTCTGATCATTGGTACCCTCCAGCGGCAGCGTGACAGCGCACTGCAGGCGCTCTCTGACATCACCAACCTTCCGCTGCTGCAGGATGCCGCGGCGCGGGCGTGTGCGGAGGTACGGGCAAGCATCCAGGAGCTGCAACACGTTACGGAGTCCATCCGATCGATCACACTGGAGCTCAAGAACAAGTCGGAGGAGGAAGAGTGATCACGAAGGATCTCTTCACCCCCCTCGGTCGCTTTCGTGTCTACGCAGAGGGCACGATCACCCGCGCGCTCGAGGCTGGTGAGTGGTGGGACGACCATCTCAAGCCGATTCTCGATGAGGTGGAGGGCGGCTGCGTGCTGGACATCGGTGCGCACTTCGGGTGGTTCACGATCTACCTCGCACAGCGATTCGGACGGGTGATCGCGGTGGAGCCCTACCCGCCCTCCTTCGAGCTGCTCACCTGGAATGTACAACGCCATCCCGGGCTGGAGCATCGTATTCAGTGCTGGCCGGTCGCGGCGTATGACCGGGTGGAGGTTCTCAGCTTCGACACGCGGAATGATCTAACCGACGCGGGATCCTTTGGCTTCGTCCCGGGCAACACGCACGCTCCCGGAGCCGTCCGCGTTGCAGGCCTTCCGCTCGCTCCCTACCTTCCACCGGTTCCCTACGCCCCCATCACCCTGATCAAATGCGACGCTCAGGGAGCCGACCTCCGCGCGCTCCGCGGTCTGCATTCGGTAATCGAGAGGGATCGACCCTTGATCGTCTTCGAGTGGGAGGAAGGCATGGCCGGCTGGCACGGCGACACGTGGCAGGACTACCTGACCTTCTTCGACCAGCTCAACTATACCGTCGAGCGGATTACGTCTGACTACTGGGACTACGTCGCGAGGCCGCGATGACACTTTACAATACCAGTCCTATTGTGGTATATAAAGACCAGTGCCCACACCGTCCTCCAAGACTAGGAAGACTGGCAAGGAATTGATCTGTGCCGCGTGCCGCCGCCCGTTTCTTACCTACCGAAGCCCAAAACAGTGGCCCTTACACTGCTCCAAGAAGTGTATGGGGGTTGGGCTCAGGCGGTCGGAGGTACGGGTGTGTCAAACGTGCGGATCGCAGTTCCCAGTCGGGAAGCAGGAGAAGCATCACAAGGCGAACCGGTACTGCTCTCGTCGCTGCAGGCAACTCGACCAACCAGTACTTTGCAAGCGGTTGTCCCCCGGGCAGGCGGGGTACCTTGCAGGCCTGCTCGACGGTGAGGGATCAATCATTGCGCTCAAGCGGGCTGACGGTACGGTGAAGAGCTACCGGATGCACATTGCGAATACGCACCGAGGAGTACTGGACTGGTGCGTTCAAGTAACGGGTATCGGAACCATCCACCATCAAACGACACCGAAGTACTCACTCGACCCGAAACGACCAGCCGCGCATCTCATGTACAAGCCGTGCTTCTCGTGGGCCGTCTATGGGGTGAAGGCCGCCTCGGTTCTCAGGCGCATCCTTCCGTATTTACACATCAAAAGAGATAGAGCGGTAGTCGCACTGGAGGCCATGCGGCCATGAGAATCCTGTGCTCCTTCCCCGGGAGGTACGGGTGACCTGCTCTGGGCCCTCCCCTCGATCCGCGCTCTCTCGCGTCGCCTCGGCCAGCCAATCGACCTACAGATCGCTGGGGAGTTCGAGAACTTCATCCCGCTGCTCTCTCAGCAGCCCTACCTCGGACAGGTGATCGCATCTCCGCAGTGGCAGATGCACCCGCCGCACGCGAACCAGGCGCCGCCACTTGAGGGGTACGATCTCACCCTACACCTCGGCTATCGGGGGTGGCCACAGCGTCCGCTGCCGTTTGAGACGCTCGACTGTCTAAATGAGGCGTGTAGCAAGATCGCGTGGAAGCCTCCTAGAGACACCTACTGGGGACTTCGGTGGCAGCGAATAGGGGATGAGGAACTCCACCTTGATGAACCCTGGATCACCCTTCCCTCTCTACCTCCGGAGCCGCCGCTCGTCTCCCTCGCGGTCGGCTTCACCGAGGCGTGGTTCGAGTTGAAGCTGGGGCTGCTGACCTGTCTCCACCCCTCTCTCTGGCCTCGCTATCTCCAGCTCACACCTCCAGGGAGCCGCTGGACGATCGAGGCTGGGCTGATGCCGGTGCTCGCGGCAGACTGGGTGGCACACGCCTGTGTCATCCGGGAAGCCGACATATTCTTCGGTGACTGCTCAGCGCTTCACGTCCTGGCCTGCGCGGTCGGGACACCAGTGCTGCTGATGGAACCGATGGAGGGACGCTGGAACGATATCTTCTATCCCTTCGGGAAGACCGGCCCGCAGGTGACGCTCATTGCAGGGGGAGACGGTCGCCCCACCTTCGACGCGCGGCATTGCCGGGACGCGATCGAGACGGCTCTCTCCCGGCGGCGAGCGACGACAACATGAGCAGACTCAACGGCTGGATCAAGAAACTCATCCGCGAGAAGGGCTTCGGCTTCATTCGCGACGACAAGGACAACGAGTATTTCTTTCACCGCACCGCTCTCGACAAGGGACGCTTCGACGACCTCGCCGAGGGGCAGATGGTGAGCTTCGAGGTGGAGGAGTCGAGTAAGGGACCCCGCGCGGCTACGGTGCGGACGGCCTGACGGGGACGGCGATGCACGTCCTATTAGTGACGAGTTGGGACACGGCCTGCGGGATCGCGGACTACGCCCGGGCGCTCAAGGAGAGTGTAGAGGCTGCGAATCCTGAGATCGAGGTGATCCCGTCGAATGCGGCGTTGGACCCCTTGGTTGCACGGGAGCTGGTGGACATCGATCTACTCCATCTTAATCATCACGATGCACTGCACTCACGGTGGACTCCCGAACACGTACGTGAGCATGTCGAGAGTGGAACGCCTGTTTTGGTGACCTACCACGACTCCCGCTCCGGCGCCTCAGGCTGTGAGAATTCCGACAAGCTGAAGGCCTTCGCGCAGGTCGCCTCCTCAGTGGTGGTGCATGAGCCGGTGGAGGATGTGAAGGCGATCTACTGGCGGCAGGGGGTGCCGGCGGCAGCCCAGCAGCCGATGGAGTACCACTCGCGTCCCACCTTCGAGACATGGACACCGTTTCTACCACCGGATCACTACGAGGCGAATAAGCTACTCGCCTTCAAAGCCTTCCCCCAGCAGCCCGTCCTCGGCACCGTCGGGTTCAACTTCCCCTGGAAGAACTTCGACCGCCTCGCACAGGTGACTGCGGAGGAAGGCTGGGCACTTGTCCTTCTCTCGACCGACGCGACTCCAGCCGACGAAGCCCGCTGGCGCGCGGCTAACTCATCCATACTCGTGGTCCGCAAATTCCTGCCACAAGCGACGGCGATCAACTATCTCGCCGGCTGCGACGCCACCGCCTTCATGTACGAGTGTCAGAACAACGGCACCTCCGGCGCCATTCGGCAGGGGATCGCTGCGCGCAAGCCGGTCATCGCGCATCAGGCCTGCCGGCAATTCCGCGACCTCTATCTCGATCCCCTTGGGAGGGACGCGATTCAGTGGGTGGAGAATTGGGAGGAGCTACGGCAGACGCTCCGGCGAATCCCCTCGACACGGTTCGACCCGACGATCCATGCGCTGGCCGAGCGGGACTCCTGGAGGAACCTCGGACGGGAGTACGCGAGGTTGTACCGGCTGTTGGTGGAGGGATCGAGGTGAGCCGTCCAACTAGCAGCGTCCTTCCCTTCTCTAAGGCCTGCGACCTCCTCGGAGACGCTGCGGCGCTTGCACCCTTCTACGAGCAGATTGATCGCTGCCCCGACGCGCTCGCCGGGCAGCATCCGATCCGTAGGTGGGAGTACGCGACGGCGCTCTATACGATGCAGGTGTGGCAAGAGAATCAAGGACAAGGAGACGGGCATCCAGGGACGCCCCTGCAGATCTGCGACGTCGGTGGCGCGGGGTCGAATTTCTGGAAGGTGCTAGCGGGGCTGACGAGCGAAACTGTCATCGTTGTGGACCCGTCCACCGTCCGTGTCGAAGATCACCAGGCGGTATTCTTGACTGCCTCCGCCGAGGACTATGCAGCCAACGCTCCGCACGATCAATTCGACGTGCTCACCTGTATCTCCGTCATCGAGCACGTCCGCGACCTCCGCCCCTTCTTCCGCGCCTGCCGGATGCTCCTCAAGCCTGGCGGCCTTCTCTTCCTCACGACTGACTACTGGGACGCGGACGGAGAGGATACTGCGCACTTCCACTGGATGCGGGAACGTATCTACAACGCGGGGAGTATCCGATCCCTCCTCAGGAGCCTCCGGGATCTCGGGTACCGCAGCTTTGGGACCTCCGATTGGACCTACGCCGGTGCGCAGGTCTACAACTACTCCGTGGCGAGCCTTGCGGTAGTGAAATCATGAATCATCCCTCCATCTACCTCCGCGGCACCTGCCGGTCCTGCCGCGGCGAACTCACCGAAATCCTCTCTCTCGGTCCGCTGCGTCTCAACGCCTTCCCTCGGCACGCCTGGGAGATCGATCAGATTCACCGCATCCCGCTGATCCTCATGGTCTGTAAGGGCTGTGGGCTCGTCCAGCTCGATCGTACCGTCCCCCCCGACTGGATGTTCCGCACCTACTACTACCGCTCCAGCGTCAACGAAGCGATGGTGGCGGAGCTCCACGGAATTGTCGATGAGGCCTGCGGAATGGTCGACGTGCGAGACCTGGGCCGTGCCGTGCCGCATGTCCTTGACATCGGCGCCAACGACGGCACCCTGCTCGATCGCTACGCGGCGCTGGGAGATCAGCGTCCCGTGCGCTATGCCGTGGAGCCGGCGCTCAATCTGCACGACCACCTGCGCCACCACTGTGACGTGCTCGTGCCCGACTACTTCCCGCTCGACTCGCTCGCCGGGGTGAAGTTCAAGATCATCACCGCGATTGCGATGGCCTACGATCTAGAGGATCCGCTCTCCTTCTTCCGAGCCATCCACGATCTCCTCGACGATCGCGGGGTGGCGGTGATTCAGTTTCAGGACTTCGGTCAGCAGATCGAGTGTGCCGCTTTCGACACCATCGTCCACGAGCACCTGGAGTACTACACCCTCTGGTCGCTCACCCACCTCTTCAAGCAGACCGGGCTGATGGTCGAGCGCGCGCAGCACACCCCGATCAACGGGGGCAGTCTGCGCCTCCATCTGCGCCGACAGGAGGATGGGATTCGTCCGGAGCCCTCGGTCGCTCGTCAACTCCTCCGGGAAGCGCAACAAGGCCTCGACACCCCAGGGATTCGAGAGGGGCACCTCGACGCCTTCTCGACCTTCCGCCGCCGGGTGGAAGCGGCTAAGTCACACGTCGCATCAGCGGTGGAGACCGCTATCGAGCAGGGGTGCACCCTCGACGTGTATGGCGCATCGACCAAGGGGAATACCCTGCTGCAGGTGTTGGGACTCGGGCCGGGACAGATTCGGCACGCCATTGACCGGAGCCCGGAGAAGACGGGTCGGCTGACGATCACGGGCATTCCGATTGTCGATGAGGAGACGGGGCGGAAGGATCCGGCGGACGTGTGGCTTGTGAACATTTGGCAGTTCAAGGATGTCATTCGCGCACGTGAGTCCAGCTTTCTACACAATGGAGGGTCGATGATCTTCCCTCTTCCCTACTGCGAGATCGTACGGGAGGTTCCAAGTGCCGAAGGGTAAACAGGAGCCCTTAGTTGTGCGCTTCTGGCGGGCCGTCATCAAGACAGATGACTGTTGGCTGTGGACAGCCTGTCGCCAGAACTTCGGGGGTAAGATTCGACGTCCGGGCTACGGGAAGATTGGAGAGGGCTCCTGCGTGCTGTACGCCCATCGTGTCTCGTGGGAGTTACACTACGGCCTCATCCCCGAGGGGAAGGACGTCTTACACAAGTGTGATAACCCGGGGTGTGTCCGCCCTGACCATTTGTTCCTCGGTGATCAGGCCTCCAACATGCTCGATGCGTGGGTGAAGGGTCGACTAACAGACCTCGCAGCCCTGAAACGAGGGGCAGCCTAGTGGACCCTCACCGCAAGTCGATCATCCACGGCTCGGGACAGAGCGACTACCGGACGCCTCCGGAGATGGCGCGGAAGCTCGTCGACTACTTTGACCTTGCCTGGGATCTTGCAGCCACCCCAGAGAATCGAGTGACCCCCGAGCGGCACCTCGGGCCGGGAAGTGCCTGGGGCGAGGATGCGCTGGCGGTCGACTGGAGCCGGCTGCAGGAGCCGTGGGGATTTCTCAATCCGCCCTTCTCGCTCTCGGAGATCAAGATACTGAAGGAGCAGGGGGTTCCGGCGGACGATCCGCGAATCAGCGCGCTACGAATCGAGAATTGGGCGGAGAAGGCGTATGCAGAGAGCCTCACGGGGTTCACCACCATCGGGGTGTTCCCGTACGCACCCCAAACTGAATGGTTCCGGTGGTACGTCATGGGGCACAGCCCGAAGCCACAGATGGACGTGCGCGCCGACATTCATGCGGTGGCAGGCTGGTCCGGCCATGCCGCGCTCGACTTCTGGCGTCTTCCCCACCGCGTCAGCTTCCTGCTCCCGGACGGTTCGCCTACCGACAACGCAGGCGTCAACACCTGTATCCTCATCTGGGGTCCGAACCCTGGGTTTGTCGGGCCGTGGGTGCCGAGCGGACGCTACTGGAGTTTTCGATGATAAAGCTACTCGCCGGAATCCTAGCCTTTCAACTTCTCGGTCCCCTTCCGGGGACAATGACTCGACGTTCTGTATCGGTGGTTGAGTGGCGAGCCGCTGTAGTAACCTATCTCAATACATGCGTACCCTCTGGCGTACAAACAGCCGACCTACTACTCCGTTCGCCAGCAGCAAACCTTCGACGCCAAGCAGAGGCGCTCGAACGGTGCGACGCCGCAGAGTACACACTTCGTGTGCTCGTCGATGCGAGCCGGGAGAAAGAGTGAAGATCTACCTGGGGGACAGCGTCTACGTCGAATACGACGGCGCCGTTCTGATCCTCACCACCGAGAACGGGTACCCCGACGACCCCCGCAACCGGATCGTCCTGGAACCAGAGGTCTATAACGCCCTGACGCAATTCGTGAGCGAGTTGCGGGGGGAGGAGGCGGATCGCGGATGAACCCCCTTGTGATGCCGTATATCGACTGTGCCGCCCTGACCCTGCAGGCCGTCGCTGACTGCCTGGCGCAAACCCTTTCCCCATTCCCCATCCTCCTCATCGACAACGGGAGCCAGGACGAGGGACGGGGGCTCGCCGACGATCTGATGCGTGCGCACCCCGACCGCATCCTCACCTGGCACCATCTCCCCCCGTTTCCCTCCCTCTCCACCACCTGGAACCGCGCGCTGCGGTTCTGTTGGGAGGCTGGAGCGGACCACGCGCTGGTGGTGAACAACGACGTGCGACTCGCCCCCTGGACCTACGAGCTGCTCCTCGAGGTGCAGCAGAAGACGGGAGGGGGGTTCGTCACCGCGGTCGGAGTGAAGGAAGAGCAGTTCGCGCTCTACCAGCAGCAGGTTGCGGACGATCCAGCCTTCGCGCGGGTAGCACTGGGCATCCCAACCGAGTCACGGAAGGATGGCATCCGACCGGAAGGCTATAGCTACGGCGGTCCCGATTTCTCCTGCTTCCTGATCACCAAGGCGTGTCACACAAAGTACCAATTCGACGAGGGGTTCGTGCCGGCGTACCATGAGGATTGCGACTTCCACCGGCGGATGATGCTCGGGGGAGACGGGACCAACATCTTCGGGGTCAACATCCCGTTCCTCCACTACGGTAGCGCCACGACGAACCGGAGTCCTGAGCACGCCCGCGCCTTCAGCCCCAGGTTCGAGCAGTGCAAGCAGTACTACATCCGGAAGTGGGGCGGGAGCGTAGGGGCGGAGCAATTCATTCGGCCGGCAGATGCAACCTCGATACGTCCGGGGGCGTCGAACCCCGAGCTGCAGGCGTGGGTCGCAGCGGGACGAGGTGTGCGAGAACTGCTAGGTGACGGGGTGCACGAGTCGTGATGACCACACATGCCCAGCCGCCCACTTCCCCCGTCGAGTAAGAAGCCCCGCGAATGTGAGGGGTGCAGCTTAGCTGTTCGCGGTCACGGCTTCGTCCCCCCTGACGGCCCTTCCAACGCCCCCATCCTCATTATGGGCGAGGCGCCCGGCTACGAAGAGGCCGCCATCGGGAGGCCCTTCGTCGGCGCGGCGGGGTCGATGCTCGAGCGAATCTTTCGGCGTAACCATCTCAACCGTGGGCAATTTAGAATAGGAAACATACTTTCTTGTTGCCCCCCAGGTCTCTCCCTCGACGGTGAGTCCTACCAGTTCACGGCCATTCAACACTGCGCCGTCCACCGCGACAAGATCCTCAACGAAGGCCACCCGGTAGTCGTAGCGGCTGGGGCGACCGCGCTCAGAACCCTCCTCGGTCTCCACGGCGCCGACCGCATCCGCGTCGAGGAATTTCACGGCACCGTCCACGATGACATGGAGGGACGCTTCCAGATCATCCCGACCTTCCATCCCTCCTACCTGCAGCGCGGCGCGCACAACCTCATCGGCACCGTCAGCTTCGATCTGCAAGTCGCTTTGGAGGTGGCTCGTGGCGTGTGGTCCCCACAACCGCTCGACCTCATCATCGACCCGCCCGTCAACTGGTTCGAGGCGTGGGTGGTACAACTCGAATCTGCCGCTCGTCAGGATCCCGAGGGCGTGGCGGTGGCGTGCGACACTGAAACGCCCGACAAAGCCGGAGGGAAGCCCGAGAACGAGCTGACCCCGGAGGATGATTCCTATCAGATCCTCCGGCACAACTTCGCCTGCCATCCCGATCAGGGCGTAACGGTTCCAGAGACGGAGGCCTACCGCTCACTCATCGCTCGGGTGTACGCACTGCGGTGCAGACATTACTGGTGGAACGGCTACGGCTACGACTGGGCGAGGGTTCACGTCCGCTATCCAGGCGCTCTCACCCCCCTCGACCAGCTCGATCTGATGGTCGCCGCACACGTGCTACAGAGCGACGTTCCCCTCGGGCTGGGATTCTGGGCACCCTTCTACTCGAGGTTTGGCGCCTGGAAGCATCGCGCGGTGATCGACCCGGAGTGGTACGCGTGTATCGACGGCCCTCAGACCCTGCGGTGTGGGTTCGGGATCATCGGCGACCTCCTGCAGCAAGGACAGTGGCGCGCGTTCCAGGAGGATTGCCATGAGCTCTACCACCTCGCGCTCAAGCCGGCGCAGGACATCGGGATTCTGATCGATCGTCCTGCACTCGAAGCCTTCCATCAGGATCTCGCCGGGAAGCAGGTTACCAAGCTCCAGGAGATGCAGCGGTACGTCCCAGAGGAACTGCGCCCGCTCACACTAGAGACAGGAAGAGAGCCGGAGGAGGGGGTGCTCCACCCCGATGCGCGCACCCACACCCTTCGCGGTATCGAGAAGAAAGAAGCACCTGACCCGATCAAGGCACAGCTCTACGGCACCGCAGTTCGCGTCGCACGGCACGTCACCCGCACTATCCAGGTCTGTCAGGCGTGCGGAGCGACGGAGGTACACAAGAAGCATCGGTGCAAGCGAGAAGATGGGAAGACCGACAAGAATTTAGTTCCCCGATTAAATTTAGAAGATCGGCTGGTCACCCGTTATTTCTGGCAGGAGCCCTTCAATCCGGACTCCCCCAAGCAGATGCTCGCCTACATCCGGCACCGTGGGCACAAGCCGGGGAAGAACAAGGACACGCGAGAGGATAGTGCCGACCGGGAGACGCTGATTCGACTGGCGAAGTCGACCGGCGATCCCTTCTACCAGACCAACCTCGATTACCGCGCGGTGAAGAAAGTCGACTCCACCTACGCCGTGCCCACCATGCGGCGCGTCGATACAGAGATCGCGGAGGGACGCGAGGGACGCCTCCACCCGATCCCGACCTTCCGTCCCTCGATGGGGAGACTCTCCTATGTCTCACCGAACATCACGAACGTCGTCGCCGACAAAGACAACCGGAAGAATCTGGCTGGTGGGTTCCGACGGTGTGTGGTGGCCGCTCCGGGTTGCCGACTTATGGAGGTTGATTTCGCAGGGATTGAACCCCACGAAGTCGGGTGGTTCATGCGCGATCCGACTTATCTTCGGCTCGCGCGACTCGGGGCCCACGCATTCATTACGAGTCACGTGCTCGGACGTCCTGCCGATCTGGCCTGGTCGGACTCGGATATCGCCACGTACCTCCTCGAGATCAAACACCACGAGAAGCTCCTCTATGACAAGTGCAAGCGGACGAACAACGGAATCAACTACGGGCTCACGCCGTACGGGATGGTCAACACGTTCCCGGACATCTACAAGGATCTAAAGGACGCGGAGGCGATCACCCGACTCATCTTTGACCTCTTCCCTCCAATGCCGATCTGGCACCAGGCGGTCAGGCAACAGGCCTTTGACGTGGGGTACCTAGGTGGAGCAGGAGAGGTGCTGCGGGGGGTCGACAATGCCTGCTACAGACCTGGATGGACAGGTCTTTCTCCCTGGGCACACCCCTTCCAGTATCGCCACTGGTTCTGGTCGGTGCTCGCCTACAAGCCGATTACCGAGGCGCAGCGCATCCGGGCGGTGAAGGCCGGGAAACAGGTGGTGGAGATCAACGGGCGCTGGTTCCAGGTGAACTGGGGGGAAGACTCGAAGAGAGCGGTCGCATTCTATCCCCAGTCGACAGCGGCCGGCGTGCTCAAGCAGGCGATCCGTCGGCTGTTGACACAGCCAGACCACCCCAGCTATATTGGCGCGGCCTATCATGGTCGGACCCCGTTCCGCGCTCCAATTCACGACTCGCTCCTCCTGGAGGTGCCAGATCGAATGTGGGATCGGGTGCTGGAGCGTGTGGTGGGAGAGATGCAGCGTCCTGTCCAGGAGCAGCCTCTCCCTGTCGAGTGGGGAATGGGAACACACCTGACTATTCCGGTGGAGGTGAAGGTCGGGAGGAACTGGTTGGAGATGGAACCGATCTCAACGGTGGGGGTGACCGAGGGGGACTACTTCGGGGTGGAGGAACTGGACGCGGAGGATTCGTCCGAGATGCGTGTGGTCGCATGACGAAACGCGAACGTGCCGAGCGGTGGGAGCGGTGCCACCAGTACCTGCTCCGTGCAGGAGACCTGCCCCGAGCACAGGCACTGGCGAAACAGGAGGGCTTCAGCGCACCGACAGCTGCGTGGATCAGCGCACTCGGCAAAATGCTGAAAGCGCCGACACCTGGAGGAGCCTGATGGGGAAGCTGCACGAGCCGGGACCGGGGGAGATCCTCGACCGGCTGACGATTCTGGCACTGAAGATCGTGCACGGGAAGCTCGTGGGGGTGGACGGTCGGCACTGGGGAGCCGAGTTCACCGCCCTTGAGGAACGGTACGGACAGAAGGTCGATGCGCTCCTGTCGCTCGCCGCGGTGAATGCGGCGCTGTGGCAGGCGGAGGACACGATGCGCGAGGTGCGCGCCCACTATGGAGCGGCTGGACACGACCGGACCTTCACAGATCGGCATGCGGCAGACGTAGGGATGCGGATCCAGCAGCTCAACGACCGCCGCGCCGAACTCGTCACCCTCATCAACACGGACGCGGGTCGCACCGACCCGCCGGAGAAACTCTGATGCGCACCTGGTTACGCGAGCTTTGGCGCTGGTTCCGCTACTACCGGCACGACCAGCGGGTCACCCTGTTACGAGACTACTTCAAGGAGGAACTCTGAACATGAGCCTCAAGAACAGAGGGTTTGCCAGCATGTCCAAGGCTCGCCAGCGGGAGATCGCCAGCAAGGGCGGGAAAGCTGCACATCAGCGAGGGACGGGACATGAGTGGACATCAGCGGAAGCGCGGGAGGCCGGGCGGAAGGGGGGCGCGGTAAGCCGAGGAGGGAAAGGGAAAATCCTCGACAGCCCCACGACCTAGATGACTTCCGTCGGACGGAAGCATGGGCGTGGCGCCGACGATGTGATCGCGGAGTGTCGCGCGGAGCTACTGGAACTTGGTGGGCCTGCGTGTGTCACGAGGCGTGAAGCCGATATCACTGCGCTGCCGACTGTCGTCTGGAAGGGGTGCACCCTCTACACCTTACGGTGCAACGGGATCAGCGGGAAGGGCCCCCATGCTGTCAACGTCCCCTTGATCATGTGCTGGGCACTGGTAGACCTCCAACGCTATTACTGCCCGTACCATGTAGGGGATGCGTGGAGCCGTAACCTAGAACGGTGAGGGAGGAGGCGGAGGCAGGGGGATCTCCATCGGCTCCTCTACCTCCTCCGGAATCTCCGGTGTCTCTCCCTCCAGACTCTCCAGCAGCCGCTGCTGCCGCGCCTTCCGCCGGGCTTCCTCTCCAGTCACCATCGCCTCCCCATACCGTTCCTCCCCCAGACTCTCCCGCACCTCCGCGAGGCTCGCCCGCTTGATCGAGGGGAAGATGTAGCGCTGGAGGTAGTCCCGCTGCCGCGCGGGGGTCTGAAGCCCAGCATACTCTTCTGCCTCGAAAACCTCTGGGAGAAAGGTCTTGAGGTTCCGTGCGTAGGTCTCTGCGACGAGTCGATCGAGCCCGTAGTCGCCAGTCTCCCGAATGTAGACCGACTGCCCGGGCACCCCGATCCGTCGCACCTCCTCAACGATAAAGTCCCGCGGGGTGGTCCCGATGCCGAGCAGCCCCCGCAGCAGGGGATACTCTGCCGCCACCGGCTGCCCGGTCGTCTGCGAGAGACGCTCCGGGATGAGCTGTCGTGCGATGGGAACATTCGCGAGCGGGCCAGCCAGTGGACGCTCCCAGTCTTCAATGGTCGCCTTGGGGGGCTGCCGCACCTTCGCCTCCTCCTCACTGAAGGGGGCAATGGCGATATCCGAAACCATCTGTCCCAGGACGGTGAAGCGGGAGAGAAACTGCCCGATGGTCCCGACGAGCGCACGGCCGGCATCCTCCAGACTCGGCCAGCCGTTCTGTGTGAGGAGATCAGTCAGGGTGAGCGTCGTCCCCGCCGCGCGTGAGATGGAGAGGAAGGCCTGGGCGAACTGCGCGCCCAGCTCCCTCTCGGTGTACTTCCCCTCGTAGTTCTCCCAGATCGCCCGCGTCCAGGCAATCGCCCCGCCCGGTCCATACCCCTCTTCCCCTGCTTGCGCGCGGGCTGCCTGCCAGTCGGTGTTGGCGGTGAAGTCCTGAAGCACATCCGCCACAAAGAGATATTGCGCGAAGGGGGCAAAGGGGCGGAAGTCCAAGATCACCGGATCCTTTCCTTCCCCTCGCTCCACTCGATACTCGTACCACCGCGTCCCCTTCGCCCCCTCCTGCGCACGGACCACCCATGCCGCGCCAAGAAGCCCCACCGTCCCCACCCCCATCCGTGCGAGGAACTGCGCGTAGTTGGGCGCGTTGATCCCGGTGGCGTCAGTCACCCGGTTGAGGAGCTTCTTCTGCTCCGACTTCAGGTCCTTCACCACCATCGACTGCTCACTAATCCTGGACTTCAACTGATCGCGTCGCCGCGTGAGCTGTGTCTGAAGGTCTCGGGCCTCGGTGAGGAGATCGGTCTCGGGAAGGGCCTGCCCGACACGCTTCTCAAGCCTGGTAATCTGGCGCTGCCGCACCTGCCACTCCCGCTGCGTCCCAAGGAGCTCCTGGAGCGCCTCCCCTTGCCGCCGCTCCGCCTGCCCGATCTTGCCTTGCAGCACGGGGAGCTCGTCCCGCACGATCTCCTGCGCGCGGACGCCCCGGTAGAGACGGCCACCTGCGACGGTTCCCTTTGGGGCGGTCAGCCCCGCCCGGTCGAAGGGGAAGCGCACCAGATCAAGCAGCGCCCAGGGCCCGTGGTCGTAAATCCAGCGGGGGGCCGCGGAGATATTGAATCGGGGAAACGGCATCCCCAACTTGAGCGGCCAGGCGTCATTGATGAACCGGATGAGCGCACCGGGAAGCGAGTCCTTCGAGGTGCGGCCGGCGAAGGTCGCCTCCAGCGATTGCGCGGTGGCCGTGAAGAGGAGATCGTCGAAGGCCTGCTGCCCTCCGACTGCCTGGATGATCTCGGGGGTGGATCGCTGAAGGAGTGCGGTGCCGTCTAGTCCCTTCGCGCGCAACAGCGCCCGCACCGTCCCATCAAACACCGTCGCCCGGGCTGAGAACTCCTGCGCCCGGTTGAACATCGTTAGGAAGCGCTGCACCTTCGGGTTGACCAAGTGACGCAGGACGGGGGTGGTGGTGTACCCCCCGCTCAGATCCTCTCCGGTCGCCCGCCCGAGGAAGTGCGCGGCCTGCTCGGGGAGGTTAAGAAGCATACGAATCGAGCGCCGTGCGTCATCGGGGGCGAGGCGGTTCAGATTATCGACGGTGAAATCGTAGATGCCTTGGAGGTCCTCCGCCCACCCCCCACGCCAAGGGGTAACTGCCGTTCCCTGCCTCATGGGCGTCAACCCACGTTCTCGAATAAGTGCAGAGGAGAGCGTGGCGGTCGGTTCGTCTCCAAGTAACCGTGCGATAGGAATCTCCACTGCGTGCGCCAGTGTATCGACTCCGTAACGTCCTGTGAACGAGGCGTAGTTGCGCACCGCCGTCGCCCACTTGCTGAGCATCCAGGCGTAGGAGGCATCATGGAGCGCACGAAGGGGACCGATCTCGGTGCGCTTCTGAAGGTCGTTGGCAAGCGCACTGGCCTGGTAGTGGGAGGTGCGCTCGGCAATCTCGTCAATGACCTCACGTGTGGCCTGCTGTCCGGCAGGGGAGACGATTCGGCCACGCGCACCGACGAACTGACCCCCGAAGGAGATCCGCTCGGCCGCCTCGGTCAGTATGTCCCGATGGGTCTGTGCAAACTGCGAGAGGAGGTTCAGGGTACGACCCGCGTCACTAATCGTGGCGTTCCAGTGCTGTGCCAGCTCCTCGGGTGGGATGCGGACCCCGGCGTCCCGGAGGAGCTTGAGATTCTGTCCCTTGTAGACCTGCTCTCCGACCTGCCGGAAGAGTCGGAGGTACGTATCGGTGTTCCCCGGGACGGTGGCGAGCCCCTCGGGATGCTCGACTCCTTCCACGATGAGACGCACGACGGAGCGGTCGAGGGTGGCGGCGCGCAACTCGGGGGCGGTACTGGAAAGCGGGCGCTGCCGTCGGCCTGGGCTGATGATGCCAGCGGGTCCGATCCGCGCCCGTCCCCGTTCCGCTCCTGCCTGCGTGACACGAGGAGAGGGAGGGAAGCCCTTCGCGGGAGGCGCCGTTCCCACCCCCGCACGCTGTCTGGCTCCCGTGATGATCTCGGTTTCTACGCCCGTCTGCAACGGAGTCCCACGCACCGCCGCCTCGATCGCCTGGCGCTGAGCGGGGGTCTTCGCGGCGGTGTAGGCTTTGGTGTAGGCACGCGCGGACGCAGCGGCGGCGGTCTGGAATGCACGGTCCCAGTTTCCCTCGTCGATCGCTTGCTCCGCCCGGTTAAACCACGCCTCCCCGCCGTGCTCCGCCTCCTGCTTCCCCAGCCATCGACGGAGGCCAGTCCGGTCACCCGCTGGGATGTCGAAGATCAGCACTCCTCGCTCACTCTTCAGCCGCTCAAGTAGTGTGAGAGGCTTCTCCGGGGGAGGCGCGGAGGAGAGAATAGGCGGTTGCTCAAGCTGCCGCTCGATCTCCTCTGGAAGGATCCCCGGCGTCGGGCGGATCGCGCGACCGGGGGCGTTAGGGCGTTCAAAGAGCGGTGGTCGTTCAGGTGGAGGCCCCTCGAAGTCGGTGATCTTGGGTCCTCCTGCCCCTCCGGGGCCCTCCATTGTGAGGTCGAGCTGCTCTGGACTGATCACGCCTCGCCGTGCCAACTCATTCGCCGCCGCGTCATAGAAGGGGGCGGTCTCCTCGGGGATGTCTCCGGCCTGCCGCAGCTTGTAGGCGGTCCACAATTCACTGGTCTCCGCCTCCCGGGCGGCACGGGCGAAGGGATCCAGGTCCTGCTCGGGAAGGGTCCGCATCCCAGCCTCATCGACCCACCCGATAAGCGCGTCGCCCTCGTCCCCTCGATCGGCGAGGATGTGCGAGGTGCGAGCGAGTCGTCCACCCCCGGCCGTTGACCGCTCAGCCAGCCGGCGACGCGCGACCTGCGCGGCGGCATCGGTCAGCCCGCTCCCCTTCCCCTCGAGTAGCCCCTCCCGGAGGTGCCCCAGCATCGTGGCACGAGTTGCATGAGCAAAAGACCCCTGCGCGGCCTCCACGATATCGTGGTAGACCGGCGCTCCAGGCAGCGCCCCTCCCGCACTCGCTCCACGGCGACGGATCTCACCGACATCTCCCTCAAACTCCTCCAGCATCCCCTTCGACACACCCCCCTGCACGCGCTCGTGAGGGAACTGCTCCAGCTCCCACGCCATCGTGGCCAGCTCGCGACGCACCTCAGGGGGATAGGTGCCGGGATCTTCTGCGCGGAGGGTGGAGGGGGCGGTCTCGTAGCTGATCTTCCTTCCGGTGCGCACCTGTCGACGGACCATCCGAGGGGAGCCGTGCAGCTCGGATCGGGGGGTGCGACGGGGGCCGGCGTTGGGACCGGTGGCGTAGGGACGTTCATAGCCAGGCTCAGTGACTCTGGGGAGACGGGGCTGCTCGGCCGTCGGGGGAGCCCCTCCAATGATCGGGCGCTGCTCCAACGCTGCCTCCATAGAGGGACGCGGTGGAGAAATCAGCTCATCCATTCCACGTGGAACGTCTGGCGGCCCTCCCTCTAAGCCCGACAATACCAGCGGGCGTACCAGCCGTGGCGGCCCGGGAGGTGCCTGGAGACTCGACTCCAGTGCCTGCTCAAACGTCGGGGGTGGCTGGATGGCACCGACATCCCTCCCCCCGATGATCCGCGAGGCGGGGGGCGCGGCGGACCCGACCAACTCAATATCAGGCTGAGCGCCGGGCGGGTAGGCCCGAATGGCCGTCGAGGGAGCACCTCGACCCGGGGGAAGAAGACCAGCCGGAGCAGGTGGGGGTGGAGGAGGCGGGCCCATCTCAAGCGCGCTCTCTACCGCTCCTCGAATCCCGCCGACCTGCTCCATCGTCACACGTGCGTCGGCAATCTCCTTCAGGTAGTCCTTCGCCTGATTGACCGTGGGGAGATCCGACGAGATCGAAGGACGTCGGTTGCGGTAGAGCCGAGAGAGTCCCTCCCCGGCAGTCTGCATCGACGCGCCGGCGACGGTGCCGATCCCGGTGGCGAGCGCAAACTCTCCCAGTGAGGGCAGCTCCCCCCGCTCGATGAGGGATCGTCCAGTCAGTCCCCCTCCCCCAAGGAGAGCCCCGTAGCCCGCCTGCCCAGCGACCCGCCGCGCGACTGAGACGCCCCGAGCGGCGGGATTGACCCCACCCAGCGCGGTCTCAAATAGGAAGGAGGGCACATCGGTGGGCCCAGGAAGCCCGAGGCGCTGCTCATACCACCGCGCCCCCGTCTCCCCCACCGCGGATCCGGCCATCCCACCAGCAACAATCCCGGCTGGGATTCCAGCAATAGTGGGGGTTGTAGCGAGTCCTCCTGCGATTGCTCCACCAATGGCCGGTACAACCCGCATGGCGCTCGTGATTCCTATATCGGTCCAGGAGGGCTCTGGCGGCGGGGTCGGGATCTGCAGGCGGGGAGGAATCGGACGCTCCCGCTCGGCCTGCAGCAGGACCTCTGAGCCGATCAGCAGCGGATCGACCAGTGCGTAGGTTTTCGGGTCCAGCTCCTTGATCGCGTCCAGGAGGGATTTGTCACTGATATCGTCGAACTTCCCCGGATACTCCTCTCGGTAGGCGCGGAGGATCGTCGAGGGGGGGAAGCGGTCAGGCATGTCTACTACCTACGCGGAGGTGGCGTTCCTTGATCGTGTGAGGGTACCAGCGGGACCTTCCCTCGCTCGATCTCCAGTGCTCGCTGTCGGATCTTGTCGGCGCTGCTCACCGGAGGTTGAGAGGTCTCGGTCCCGGCGGGGGCGGTCGAGCGGGGAGTCACCTGCCTAGCAGGAGGGATGCGGGTCGCCTGCTCGAGTTCGAAGTAGGTCTGATAGGGGAGCCCGGCGGCGGTAGCGGCTTCCTTCACGATCTGATCGCGCTGCGCGGGGAGGAGGGGACGCTTCGGCATCCCGGGGAGTCGAGGGGTTTCTGCAGCGGTGATGCGCTTGGTCACATCGGCGAGGAGGGCCTGTGCAGCGGCCTGCTCGTTGGAGGGCTGTGGGCTCGGCGCCCCGCCAATTACACCACCTGGCACCCCACCCCTGGGCACTCCGGCCACCACGGGGTTGCCCGACGCATCGAGAATGATCGTCGTCCCCGAGTACGCGGGGGGTGGCGTGTATTCACTCGGCATCACCGTCGCGCTACCGTCCGGCATCTGCTTGATCTTCCAGAAGCCAGAGGGGGTCACGTCGGTGGGGTCGATCCCATACTGCGCGCGCACCTCGGGGGAATCCCGAATGGTGGAGGTCATGCCGCCCGTTGCCCCACCGGTCATCCGAACGAACCTTGCACCGCGGGGGACCTGGGTGCCGTCGGTGAAGGCAAACCGCCCGGTAGTGTAGTCGAACGACACCGGGGAGGGCTGCCCGGTCATCGGATCCTCAACCGCGAAGGTCGCGAGCTGGAACTGTCGCGCCGACTCTGGCGACCCCAGGATCCCGAGGATCGCCCGGCGAGCGTCCTCCTCCGAGAGATATTGCTGTGCCATCCCGATGCGCGTCTGCAACGGGATCCGCGCCTGCCGTTCAGCGATCTCCTCCGCGGTTGGGACGCCGGTGCCTCGACGCTTGAATCGAGACTCCGGAGGGGCCGACGGAGGTCCAGCGCCAGGCGCCGCTGCAGCCGCCGCCTCAGGAGTCTGTCCGGCTCCTACAGGCCGAGGCTCCGGGGGACCGGCCTGAGGAGCTCCTGCGGCAAAGGGAGGCGGCTCAGGAGGGAGTACGGTACCAGGAAGCTGAATCGGCTGACTCCCTGGCCTCACCGGCTGATTCGTCGACATACCTGCCGACCCAGGCCGTGGCGGGACAGGACCGCCTCCAATCCCCGGCTCCTCCGGGACGCTCTCCTCCATCCGTGATCGAATCAGGGGGTAGAACTGACCTCCTTGCACCTCTCCGAGGTAGCCGCCCAGCCCCCGCCGCTTCCCCGGTGACGCGCTTTCCAGGAGTCCCGAGAGTGCCAGCGCACGCATCTCTGGATCGTCAGACTGGAGGAGGTACTTGAAGACCTCCGACTCCTGCGCGCGCCGTGCGGCGTCCTGCTCGAGGTTCCTAGTGAGCTGAGACTCCCGACGACCCTGAAACCCCTCAACCAGTCCCGTCCAATAGTTCGAGGGCATCAGATCCTCCTAGCGGTACCCGGTCGAGACGCTTGGGAGTGTTGCGCCAGCACGGATCATAGCCGGTGTGGGTCCGCGGGAGGGGAGCCCCGCTGTGCTCTTCCCCTTCCCAGACAACAGACTGGAGACAATATCAAACATGAAGCCGCCCCACGCCTTCCCGCCCGCACCTTCCTGATCGCGAAGGCGGCTAGCCATGTCGAAGAGCCCCGACTGGAGATACGCATTGGTCTGCGCAGCGTTGACCCCCTGGCCGGTGAGGGAGGTGCCCCCCTGCATCGCCGTTCCACCCAAGTTGCCCGCAGCACTCCCAAGCCCTCCGTAAATATTGCCGAGCGCCCCGGACGTCCCGGCGAGGTCTCCGTAGGCACGACCGACCCCCGTGGCTCCCTCCGCCGCAGTTCGCCGAGCGGCCGGGAGAAACCCAGCAAGCTGCCCCACCTTCTGCCGATCAAGTTCGGCCAGCGCTTCGTCGCGCGCGCCACCCTGCAGCGTCCGACGCGACTTCCCCTCCGCCCCCCGGTAATATTCCAGGGCCGTCGTGGTCTCCGGAGCGAGCGCTTGCTGCGCGGCCTGGCGGCTGCCGAGGATGTTGCGGTAGTAGGAGGCCGGCGCCTCCAGCTCTCGCGCGCCACGGGAGACATATCCCGCGCCCCGTCCGACCTGTCCAGCACCCTGACCGAGGTATCCTGCCCCCTGCCGCAGGTACTCGGTCCCCGTTCCCCGAAGTGACTTCCCCTCTCCAAGTAACGAGGCGCTCGTCCCAGTGAGCGCGTCACTGGCTTGTTGAGCCCCGGCCATCGCCGTTTGCTGTTGCCGGGAGGGCCCAGAGGCCTTCCGACCAAACAGCCCGCCGAGTGCAGAGATGGCGTACGGCGCTACCTTCATTGCGAACGGTGCGGCTGCTGCCATAATCTATGTCCCTTCTTCTGCCGTCTCCACGAGTGGCTGTACAACGAGATAATAGAGCGTTCCGGGGGCCGTGTGGAAGCCCAATCGAGCCGCGTACCCCCCGACGACGTCCTGGTTCTCGGCTTCAATCACGCAGAAGACGGCGGGCTCACGCGACTGCTCAATAATCGACCGCATCCCCTCGACAATTCCCCCGACCACCCCTGGGGACTTCCGATGATCCTCATGAATCCAAAGCGGCTCGGCGTGCAGCCCGTACCAGCAGACCCAGTAGGCGACGATCTGCTCGTCGACTTCGACGACGGCGATGCTCATCGACTTGAGTCGTTCTGGATCGGCGCCGAGATCGACGAGTGGCCCCCCGGCTTCGAGGGCACGCGCCACCTGATCCGGAGGGAGAATGAAGGATCGGATCATCGGGCCTCCAGCGTCGTGACACGCGCGGTCAGATCCTTCATCGCCGCTTCCTGCACGGCGAGGCGAGTGAGGAGTCCCTCGATCAAGTCGGCCTGCCGATCGAGACGCCCACGAAACTGCACCTCCACCCCTTGAATTGCGGACGCGAGCAGGGCAGTGAGTTCCTCGAAATTGATAGTGCGCGGTGTCACACCATCTACCTCGTACACCGTCAACCGAGGCTCGACCTGCGCCATGTTCTCCGCGGTGAACCCGACGCGCTCCCGCTGGAAGACCGTCCGTGCACGTCTACACACCGCCTCGGCCGGGAGATCCGGCGTGCCGTCTGTCTGGGTCCGTACGCAGGTATCGGTGAAGAGGGTCGGCTTGTACGTGTAGCGTCCGGGGGTGAGCTTCCGCACCTGTGCGAGAGACGTCGTGGGATCGAGGCTGCCCTGCCAATCTTTGAAGCGCAGTGAGGAGACGATGCAGGTGCTGGCACCGGCGTCGGTCAGTTCGTTGGTGGACGAGTTGAGGCAGGCATCGGTATCGCCGGCCGCGCCACCGGTGATCCCAACCAGAAAGACCGTGCCATCTAAATCACTTCTCCCAGAGTCGATCCATAAAGATTTATTCGCGCCTGTTACGGTTCCGGTTAATGGACCTGATACATAAATCATCGCGCTATTCGTGACGGTGGCGCTCCCTGCCGTGACCGCTGCGGGGTCCATCGCGAGCTGTGCAATCAGCGCATGCGTCCCAGAGGAAAACTCCACAAAGGGTGTTGACAGATACGCGCCATAGAGGTTCCCATTCGCGGCGGCTGGTGTGAGAGTCGTGCCGACGTTTAACGCGCGCGTATTTTGGTCCGATCCGGTGAAACTCCCGCCGAGATTGATCGCGAACCGTGCATCGGCCCCCCCAAATGAGTGGGCGCCCGCGCTGGAGAGCGCGATACTGGTGCCGGTCGCCGCGCCAATATTTGGGGTCGTCAGCGTTGGGGAGACTGAGAGCACGACGCCCCCACAGGTCCCCTGCTCGTCGCTCTGGTTCGCTGCGATCCCTGAGCAGTCCGTAAGGCTAGTGACCACACCTGTCGTTGTCGCGACCCGCATAATCCCGGACGAGAGCGTCGCCAGCGCCTGCTCTGCGCTCAGGCTGCCGTTCGCCGTCTGCGTGATATACGTCGCATCGGTCGGGGCGCCGCTACTACCGCACCCGGTACAGCTCGTCACGGTGATCGTACCGAGCGTTGCATCGGCATTCTCGAAGACCGCTGCCCCCGTACCGACCTCGTCGCTGAGCACCCCTCGGAGTTGTGCGGAAGTCGTCGCGGCAAATTGCGCGAGCGCCCCAGACGTGGAGGCGACCGCGATCCAGCCGGTATTCCCCGCCCCAGACTCTTTCAGGTAGGCGGTGGTGACCGAGCCCCCATCGGTCCGCAGGTAGACCGCTCCCACCGGCGCGGTCACCACACCCTCCGGCGATCCGGCCCCGGTGAGCACCCGACGGGAGGCGGTGAGAGCGCCAGTCCCGAAGACGAATTGGTCCCCTCGTACGATCTGACCGTGCCCGGTCGAGGGAACTCCCACCAGGCCCACGAGCAGCAGTCCAAGCCGCAGCAGCCTCTTCATGTCTTGATCAACTCCAGGTAGCCGATCCCGTACACGTCAGAATTCGCGTTGCTCGGTGTCAACTGTAACCGATATTTCTTCACCCCCGCCGCTAGGGTGACCGTGATCGTCTGGATCTGATTCACACCGGTGTAGTCGGTTGCGGTCGCGGTCGAGGCGACGCCCGTGCCAGCCGTCGTTGCATCAGTAACGTTCTGCACACGTGGCGTCACGGAGGTCCCCACATCGGAGGTGCGCACCTCCACCCGCGCCCGAAGAGTCCACCCCGCAAACGCCGTCCCATCCACCTCGACGTCGATCCAGTTGATTGCGTCGGTGGCGACGGCGGCAAGGATGCCGACCGTCCGGCTGCCTCCCAGGCTGGAGGACGCTCCGGCTCCACTCGATGTGCCTCCCTCACCTCCTCCGAAGGCGAGTTGCGCGCCGACGTACGCACGGAGGTAACTCAAGTTGACCGCATCGCTCCCCGCTGACGGATTGGCGAGATCGGTGATCCGCTTTCCGGCTACGTCGAGGGGGGTCGGGGCAATGGTGGAGAGCTGAAGGGCCTGCTTCTCCAGTGTGGTGATGCGCCGCTGAAGCTGCCCAACGAGGTCGAAGAGCACCTTGCAGACCGCGTTGGTCGCGGGGTCACCGACGCGCCCGAGTCCAGGGTATCCGGCCATGATTCTCTTCTACCTGCTCGGTGTCGCCGCCGCTGCACTCGAAATCCCCATCTGCCGCGAGGGGTCGGCGTCGTCGTTCGACGGGAAGAGTGGCACCCATCGCGCCTCCCCCGTCGCCCAGTCCTCGACCAGCACCTCGCTCTCCTCTCGATAGATCCAATGTGCCGCGGTGGAGGTGAAGAGGTGCGAGAAGAGCAGCCCCTTCGCGGCGTTGAGCGGCACGCGGATCTTCTGCTTCGCCCCTCCAGTAGATGCGAGGTTATAGGTCGAGGCGTTGAGTGACGCACCGGCCGCTCCGTAGGAGGTGAGCAGCCAGTCGACCTGAGCGCTCGACCGGAGACACACGAAGGCCTCCAACGGCTTCTGCCACCGTCCCGCCATCTCCGCAAACGGGCGCTCCTGTGTCTCCCACCGCGTCAGCGCAAGCGGCTCCTCGTCGAAGATCGGCTGCCACCGATAGAGCTTGCCCGAGTTACTATCGGTCGACCGCAGCCGGAAGATGCGCCCGCGCTGCTTCGCGAAGGCGACCTGCTGCACCCCCCGCCCGTTGAAGGTCAGCGCGCGGCTGTCCACCGCGAGCGTCTGATCGATATCGACCACCACGGTCTTTGGTTGATTGAAGGTCTCCGCCTCAAGTAGATACCCCTTCAACCACTTGTCAGCCCCCGTCCCGAAGTCCTGCCAGTTCGTGTCCCACCCCAGGACACGCGGGGGCTCCGGGTCGGTGAACCATTCGAGCTTGTACCGCATCCACGGTTCACAGTCACCAGTAGGACGCAGACGGATCTGCTGCGCGAGCACAGAGGTCCAGGTGAAGGGGAGCTTCCGGCGTCCGTTGGCGTTGACGGTGAGGGTGGCGATGGTGGACACGGCGCCGTTATTGGTGGTGACCTCGACGACCATCGTCCGGTCCGACCCACCGGTGTCGCACGTTAGGAAGCAGCCCCAGATATACCCCTCACCGCCCGGGAGGAGTTCCCAGGGTGTCGGTTCCTTCAAGGAGATTTCCGGCTCGACCCGCTGCGTGACGCCCAGTCGGTTGAAGGCCTGCCGCCCACCCGTTGGGGCGTTCCCTCGGAGTTCCAAACTGATATTCCGTGCGTGCTGTGGGGTCGTGCCGAAGGGCTCGAAGATGTAGCGGCGCTCACCAGCGCTCGCGACCCCGGCTTGCGACTGCGCAGTATCGGTCACCGTTTCGGTGTCCAGGAAGGCCTGCACCGTCACCGACCCCCCCTGGAGATCCGCATCCAGGACGACCTCGGTCAGGCGCTTCTCGCGCCGAGGCTCCCCGAAGTCCCACGCACCCGTCCGGGCGGTGTAGGCAATGGCCGCCCCGTCATCGGTGAAGCCGGAGGACTCGTAGATTTGCCCGGTGCCAGAACCGCCCAACAGAATTCGGCCGCCCTCATTCTCGACCGCCTCGTTGTAGACCGTCCCGACCTGCTCCCCGTAGAGATAGTTCCGCCAAGTCTGCTGCTTGAAGCTATGGATCCACTGGCGGCGAGCCCCAGTCGAATCGGCGTAGGTCAGCCACAGTTCATCATCGGCGTACTCAAGCTGCGGAGCCTGCGTGGTGGTGTAGTCCACCGCGAAGAAGCCATTGACGTTCTCGCCGCGGAAGAGCCGCCCGAGCTGCTCGTCAGAGAGCATCTGCGGGGCGCCCCCCTGAGTCAGCCGCACCCCATAGGGCGAGACAAAGGCGATCCCGTAGGGGGTCACTGCCATCGCCCAGCGGCCGACCAGACCCTCCGCACACTCGGTCGGCTCCGTCGTCCAGCTCCCGTCCGCCGCAATCAGGATCCGGTAGAGACGCTGATGGGAGAAGACGAACCCTCCCGTCGTCCACTGCCCCCCATTCATCAACGGGTCAGCCGCGGGCGAGACGTCCCGGTAGTCAGTCGATGGCCACTGCTCCGGCTGTCGAGCCTTCGAGCGATAGAGCCGCCCAGGTTGATTGGTGTCGCCAAGCGCGAAGGTGTAGTCCTCGACCTGGAACATGATCGGGACATTCACCGCGAGCTGCGTCGCGCCGTTCGGGTCGGTGGAGGTGACCGGCTGGGCGTTGTCGATCTCGAGGGTCTCTTCTGTGATGCGGGCGGCGTCGGTCACCGTGACGAGGATTGCACCACCGTCAGCGGTGTTCTCTCCAGCAAAGAACCAGTTGACCGAGCCGGCGGCATTCCCTCCACGAAGGAAGACCTGCTGGCGCATCGCGGCTACTCCCGCGGCCGCGGGAGTGACTTGGATGGTCTGCCGCAGCGCGTTGAGCCACGCCGTCTCGGCCATCACCGGCGAGGGGTTGCTCTTACTCCCCGTGAGACTGTGGATGTGCCGGACGCGCACGTCGTAGCGGGTGGCGCCTACATCGGAGTTGTCCGGGCCACTCCCTCCGTAAATGAACCACGTAGCGAACTGAAGGGTGATCGGCTGCACCACGGAGGTCTGGATGACGATGACAATCCCGGTGATCGTGTTCCAGCCACGCGAGGCGGTCGCGTCCTGCCCGATGCGTTGCCACTCGCCACGCCGGAGTGGGACGCCAATGATTCCGAATTCCCCCCAGATATTCTGGCCGGCGCCAATGGCAGGAATCTCCGTCCGGAGCAGATCGAGCGCGCCGCGGATGTTAATCAAGTTCCCCCGCTCGTCGAAGACTTGATCGCCCTTGAAGTCTTCCAGCAGGGTGCGAAGGCGCAGATCCTCCGCGGCATCCTCCCCGCTCTGTGCACGGGTGACGTAGTCCTGCAGATCGCTGGGGCGGAAGCTCTTGAGCCACGCCTGCGGGTTGTCCGCTCCCGCCCCAGGGATGGCCCCTGCGACGAACGGCGTGGAGCAGACCAGATACACCTTCAACTCTTCAAGGTAGGCTGGGTTCGAGACGTTGAATTGAATGTGCAGATGATCGTCGTCGGTGGCCGCAACGGTCGCGGAGAGATAGTCGAGGTCGAGCACCTTGGCGATGGAGATGATGCTGTCGTACCCAGTCGTCGCGGCGCCGACAACGGTCAGCACTTGCACGCCCCCGCTGAGGGGAACGTCGGTCACGATAGGGACTCCCGCCGCATTCGGTGTGGGGGTCACCCGGTCCTGCCCAGCGGTGGCCGTCCACGCTGCGGCGTTAGTAGTATCTGAGGCGAGGAAGAGCGCGATGTCCTTCCGGGACTGTCCGATCAGCACGACGGCAGGAACGGCAGCCGGCGCGATCCCGATCAGCTCCACCGACCCCGTCCGTGTCACCTTGCGCATCCGAATCCGATCGGTGACGAACACGTACGGGGTGTTCCCCCGAGGCATGTTGACACCGGTGAAGGTCAACGGGTCGGAGGAGTAACCCGAATCGATCTGGGTGAAGGCGCCCGTCGTGCCCCGCCACAGCGTCGTGCCCAGCCCGGCGAGTCGTGCGTAGGTCGAGTCCTGCGGGTCGTTGAGGCGGAAGAGTCGGTGCAGGTAGCCCTGCTGAGTGGTCCCCACCGGCGCCTGCCCGAAGCGGGTGGTGAGACGCTCCCCGTAACGGCTGACCACATTGACCATCCGGGAGAGTTCGGAGGGGTCGAGATCGTCGAGGGCATCCTGGAGGTTGGCGCCCTTCCGTCCCACGCGGTACATCGGGGTCTCGTAGAGCATGGTATCGGCGCCAGGCCATTGCAGGGACTCAGCGGAGAGGCGCGGCGGATCGGAGGGACCGAGGGCCATCTACCGATGCCTCCGTCGCTGCGCGGTCGCGCGGTCGTCCCGAAAGGGACGGAACTGCGCCCTCCCCTTCACCACCCGGAAATCTACACGGTGCGTCAGCCCACAATCGCAGCAGACGAGCTTGTGCCCCCGTTGTGGTTTGGGCTCGATCCAGTCCCCGTCAAACACGGTGATGACGCGGATCCGGGCCATCAGAGTGCGAACCACCCTTCCTGGGCCATGACCTTCCCCAACTCTACCCCTTCCTCCCACCGCTCCTCCGCTGCCGCCGCGAGGATGGGATTCGCCGCTGGCCCGACCTTGCTGAACATATCGGCGAGCGCCCCATACTTGATGGTCGGGACGAATTCATCCGAGATGGAGAAATTGACTCCGGCAGCCGTGAGCGTGGTCCCGAGTGCGATGTAGTAGCGCTCGAGCGCCGATCCGGCCGCAGTCGGGATGGGCGCGACGTAGGTGGTGAGGGTGTCGCCGTCGACTTCATAATAGCCGCGGGGAGAGGCCGCAGAGGCCCCCGGCCAGGTCGGCACTACCAGATCGAGTTCCAGCGCGTCGAGCTTGGGAAGTTCCTGATAGAGCCCCGCGCCGGTCTTGTAGGCGATGAAGACGGTCGCGATCCAGCCCGAGGGGTTGGCCTGGTTGGCCTGGTTGATCGTGATGTTGGTTTCCAGATAGGTCCAGAAGAGCCCCGTTGCCGCCAGGAAGCGATTCTGGCGCTGATTCAAGTAACCGAGCACCTCCACCTGCGTCCACATCCCAGAAGGCCAGGTGGCTCCGCCGTCACCGCTCCCCTCCAAGGTGACGCGCTGAATCTGCGAGAGGATGGTCTGGTCGGTGATCGCCATCTCAGCGACCTTTCCCGCTATGCACTACGACAACCATCGTCCGCTGCCAGTGCGCAATCAGAAACGCGGCTACCCACGGCACTAGGACAATGGGGCCTTCGTCCGTGTCGATCCAGATGGTCATCAGGCGACCTCCTCAGTCTTCGACACCTTCGTCGGCTCGGTACGCTGCGCCTGATCGAGTCCGAGCACGCGGCGGAAATAGCTGCTGGCACGGAGCTGGTCGTTGCGCTCCAGCACGCCCGCCAGGAAGAACTGATGTTTGACCTTCATCGTCTCGAGAATCGAGGGGCGCTTGAAGCTCAGGATGTAGAGCGCCTCAGAGAGGATCAGCGCCAGCTCCTCGTCGCCCAGGTCGATGAAGTCCCCATCCGCAGCGAGCGTCGGCGTGAGCTTGACGGCCTCGAAGGTGAGGGTCGTCCCGCCAGCGGGGTCGGTCGGCCAGATCGCAATCGTCCCCAGCCCGATCGGCGCCCACTCCCGAATGGTGGTCGGAACTGGCGAGCCGGAAGAGGTGGTCTGTGTGCGCCAGTTCCGCCGCATCCGGTAGAACTCCACGATCGACTTCCGCGTGAGCGCACGACCCGGGCGGGTGACGCGCGTGCGATAGGTCAGAGTGCCAGGGACGGCGACGAAGGGCGAGCCCGCCGTAGTGTTGGTGGTACCCGTGCCCCGCCAGTAGCCGGTGAAGAGGTTGAAGGTGCGCATCGCCTCGTTCAGGGCATCGTTCGCCTCAGTGGCCGTCCAGAAGGGATCGCCGGTGAAGCGGTCCTGGAGCCGGGCGCGGAGGGTGGCGAGCGAGGTGGCTGCGTAGGGCATTGGCTACAGCACCGGCGCGCAGCCGGTTCCTCCTCCACTGTCAGAGCCTGCGGGAATAGTAGGGGCACACCCCGTCGCTCCAACCGCCCCCGACGCGCTGGCGAGATCGGGTGGACACCCCGCCCCGCTGATCGTCTCCAGCTCTCCACCGCCTCCTACCCCAGGAGAAGGCGAGCGGACATTCGGTCCGGACGCATTTCCGCCCCCCACGAGCACCCCATTCCCCGCCCCCGCAAGCGGCAGTTCGACGATCCGCGTGATCGTCGCCCCCTGCGCGCCCACCTGCACCCCTCCCGGAGCGGCTGCGTTATTCGCCCCGAGGACGCGAGTAATGTCGGCCCCTGACTGACCGATACGCACCCCGCCATCCCCCGTGACAGTGACCGGGAAGCAATTCTGCGGGATGGTGAAGCTCCCGAGGAAGACCTGGGTATTCTGGTACGGTGCCGGATTGGTACCAGGGAAGATACCGTAGACCGCCACCAACTGCCCGATCGGCACCGTGGCGGGCACGATAATCGTCACGTAGCCCGCTGTACGGCTCACGATTGTACAGATCGCCTCCTGATAGACATCGCTCCCGTCGATCCACTGGACGTAGAAGTCCGTGACCTGATTCATCCCGCTCGCCCCATCTCGTACGGTCGCCTGCGTACCAGGGCAGCCCAGGTTGGCGTCCCACGTGAGCTGCGTCGACCAGACGCTCAATCCACCCCAGAGACCAATAAAGGATCCGCTCCCCGGTGTGTTGTAGGTGCTGTTGTAGAAGTAGCGCGTCGAGGTCGTCCCGAGCAGGGTATTCCCCGGGAAGGTGGTCTTAATGACCTCTACGCGGGCGTTCTTGAGTGACCCCAGATTCGCCAAGCTCGGGATGGCATCTCCGCTCGCATAGCGGACGGTGTACGGAAGATTCAGGGGGGCTCCGGTCTCGTCATCCCCGGGATAAAAGACGTCCTTTCGCCACCCCACCTGACTCGACGACATAGTGACCCCGTGATAGAACCGGATGTCAGCCGTCCCGAGCGGCACCGCCACGAGCCCCGCTGCGGGTAGCGAGAGCGGACTGCTGGAGATCCACCCCACCGTGCTCGACGAGTACACAATCTCAAAGAAATCAAAGATGATCGTGACCTCCCCGTGCTCCTGTGCCGGAGGCGTCGTCGGATCGCCCGCTCGGATGAGTGACGCGTTCACGAGGGGGTTCGACCCCTGCCACCCCGAGTACCACGCGCTATCGGTACGCTGCGTGATCCGCGCGGCGGCTTGAAAGAAATCCGGGAATTGGGGCATGGGCGTCCCGCCCCTAGTCCGAGTTGACCGACCCCAGGGTGATCACGGGTGTGATGTTGATCGTGTCTCCGTTGACCGAGGGGGTATAGGGCGGGAAGGGGAGGCGCTCGGCGGCAATGAGGATCCCCGCCGAGTCCACGATGAGGTAGCCGTAGATCGTACCCGGCGCGTCGGTCGCCCCGGTGAAGACGAAGGCCTGCACGGCGTTGTACTGGATCTTGGAGGGGGCATCCGAGGTCACGTCCCAGCTCGCCGCGGCGAGTGATTTGTGTGCGTAGCCTCCCCCTGTGACCAGGGTAAAGTCGCCCGCGACCGAGGCCGAGCCAGGGGTGACGTTGTTACTGAAGAGCCGCAGCGAGTAGGGCACGCCCAGCTCCCCAGCCACCCCGAGGAAGCTGCGGAGCATCGCGACTTCCCCAACGTTGGGGACGATGAGCGTCACGTGCGATCCCCTGGGTGGATGATGCCGTGCTCGATGAGCCAGTCCCGGTGGCGCCGGACCTCCTGCTTCAGATGCGTGATGTCACCGAGCACGCCGATGGGAGGCTCGACCGTCCCCATGTGCTGCGCCAGCGTCGCAATATTATCTCGCATCTGAGAGAGGGCCTTCCCGAACGTCCACAGCGCAGGGGCAATCACGAGCGAGAGCGCGGCCATCAGGATGTCCCCCAGCCGGATCGTCATGTCAAGGTCCATCGGGCTAGAGCGGAACGCCCGCAATGCAGAGATCCTCATCGGCCGTCCCAATCACCCAGAAGTCCGACAGGTGCAGGGGACTCCCCGGACTGGACGGCTCCAGGGTAATCGGCTGTGCGGTATCCCCGGGGTCGATACGGAAGCCGTGATTCGTCGAGCTGACCGTGTTGTCCATCCCGACGAAGACGTCGTTCGCGTTCGCCTTGAGACCCTGGAGGTAGAGGGACCGGTAGGTAATGTCTAGCGAGGGATTCGGCGTCCCAGCAGGAAACGCCGCGGAGACTCCGTAGGCATCTGAGAGGCGCTGGGCCGCCCCGGTCAGATTCAGGACGTAGCTGCGAAAGGCCATCGAACCCTCCTAGCGCTTGTCGATGGTGTGCAGGGGCGGCGTCGTAATGTCGCCCTGGAGCGTCTCACCCTTGTGGGTAGAGCCCTCCACCGAGGACGGCCGCGACGGATTGCCGAACGGGCCCGACTCGTCCATATTCGAGGGGGTCGGCACGGGCGCCCCGGTCCAGGGAACGGTCGTGTGCCCATCTCCACCTGGACCTGGATCAAGACCGCCGCCCGTGCCTTGATCCCCGCTTGTCGCAGAGGGTACCGGGACGACCGCGTCGCTGAAGGGGGATTGCGTGAGGCCGTTGTCATTCTGTCCCATGTGCGTGGCTCCTATCAGTAATAGTCGGCGAGCGTGGCGTCGCTCTGCCGCATCAGGGTGGTGTCCGCCGAGAGTGCCGCGAGCCCGAACTTCGAGAGGTCGGTCTGCTGCAGGTCCATCAAGTATTGATCGTCGTCGAGGATGTCGAGATTCTTCACCATCGCGTCGAACTCCTGCCGGAGCCGATCCGCGAGCGGGAGGTTGAAGTAGGGATTGCGCTGCGTCACGGTCCCTGGCCACTGCGCAGCTTCGGCCAGCGCCCCCTTCTTCAGCGCCTCGGTCCAGGTGGCGAGCGCCCCGGTGAAGGTGGTGTCATCGGTCAAGGCGTCGGTGCGGATGAAGTACTGCACGATGTAGGTGCCGACCGCTGTCGGGTAGGGCCACGCCTCGTAGGTGACACGCCCGGAGAGGGAGGTGACCTGGGAGAGCTGCGCCGCGGCGAGCACACGGAAGCGTGTATCGGAGGCGATCCGGCCCGGGTCGAAGAGGTCAAGCCGGTCCTTGGAGATCCACCAGGCAATCGGCCGCTGAATGCTCATGTCCGTGACCGTGTGGAAGGCGCGGAAGTCGGCGGGCATGACCAGGTAGATATCCTGGATGGTGGAGGTCTTTGCGCCACCGGTCTCCGCATAGGCTTGCGTCAAGACGGCGTTGCTGGTGTCGGTGACGGTGTCGATGGTGTACACCGGTGTCCCGGCACCCGCACGGATCTGCCGGCCAGGATCGGTGGCTACCACAAATCCTGCCGCGGAGGTGATCGCCGTCGAGCCGTTCGTGTAGGTGACGGAGAGCGAGCGGGAGGCGCGCGTGGTCAGGAGGAGATCCCGCCTGAGCCACGCCCAGTGCCGCTTCCCGTTCAGCGCGTCGTAGGCGTCCTGCACCCAGTCCTGGACCAGGGAAACGGGCGCCCCGGGGACGCGAAGCGCCACATTGCGCCAGACGTCACCGAAGGTTTGAGCCGCCATCCCTGATCCTCCACTGGAGTCCTATCGACCGGTGAAGAGCAACGTCCCCGTGAACCCCGACAGATCCACCGCGTCTGCCACCTCGGCATCCGTGTTGGGCACGAAGACCATCAGCGCCTGCGTCGTGTAGTTCCACCAGAGCAGGCGAATGGCATCTCCGCTGCGGAGCGTCCCGTAGACACCGAAAATCTCGGACATCCCGAGCGTGTCGGCGTCGATGGGGTCCCCACCGGTCGCGTAGCTGGCCGGGCCGGTCGCGGTGACCTCCCGGACCAGCCGCGAGTTGAGCCGGTCGTGTGCGGGGAAGTTGGCGTAATTGAACGTCACGTCCTACCTCCTTCCGCTAGTAGACTTCAGGGACATCAATGTCCACAATCGCTTCGGACACCCCACCCTGAATCACCCCAGCAGAGCGTCCAAGCGGTGGATAGGTGGCCGCGGACCCCGCCGCCAGACAATCGGCCTTCCCGACAGTCGCCGACGGAATGACGATGAGCCCGGTGGCATCCGGGGCGGCGGTGGGCGCGTCGATGAACTTGACTTTGCCCTTCCCCCCGACCTGAATACAGGTGACATTGCCGACCGTCACGGCGGTCCGGAAGACCCCCGCGACTCGACCCCGACCGAGGGTGGTCGGCGAGGTCGTGACCTTGTAGAGGGCCTGATCCGCCCACCAGGCGACCGCCGAGTCGTAGGGCGCGGTCGCCATGGTGGAGTCGGTCCGGACCATCTTGTAGGCCTTCGGGAGGCCGCTGGCGCCGGTGGCAAGGGTTTGCGAATCCACGCCCGGAGCCGACCGGGCAGGGACGTTGTAGCTGAACCGGATGCCGAGCTGTCCCGGCTTGATGTTGCCTTCCGGCTCGTTCATCGTCTCGGGGTTGCCCCCCGGGATGTAGACGGGCTGGCTAAACCAACTGTTAGGCATCGTCGCTACTCCTTCACATCGTTCAATTCAAGGACAGCTCGCACTCCCTACCGCGCGCTCCTATCGTGCAATCGAGTAGAGCCCGCGGGAGAGCCGTGGTGCCCGACAGGTAAAGTTGCCGCCGAAGAGAATTTGCCCCGAGACCATGTTGTCGTCGCGCGCGCCCTTGAAGCCGGTGAAGCCGAACGCGAACTTCGGGGACTGCGCGATGTAGAGGCGGAGGTAGGCGTCGTCCCCCTGGGGGCCCGGGTTGAGCCACCAGAAGGTCTCCCCATCCGCGTCGAGGTAGTTGCCCAGATCCGCGTCGTTGACCCCGTCGGCGCCAGGACAGTACTGGCTGACGACGATCCGGGACTGGTTGAACTTCAGCCCGGGCCAGTTGATCTCGGGGTCGATCACATCGACGATCTGATGCGGGAGGAAGGTCTCCGAGATGTAGCCAAGGCCGCGATTGGTCGTGACGCCGATGACGGGGTGCTCACTCCCAATCGTGCAGGAGAGGTAGGAGTGTTGCAGTCCCCGGAAGGACATCGCGGCCATCGAGGCGGCGATCAAGCCGACCGGCGAGTTGAGTGCAGGGCTGACGTCGGCTCGGGTCTGTCCGCCGTAGGAGGGGAAGGTCGCCCCGGTCCAGGACACGTCCGTGCCGTTGGTCAGAGCCTCTTCCAGCCCGTTGATCTCGGCGGAGCGGTCGTCACCAGCAAGGGCTTGGCCGTGATGAAAGATCGCGATCTCCAGGATGCCGGAGAGGGTGAGCGCCGCCTCGGCCATATCGGTCTTCACGATGTTGAAGACCGCGTTGGGCCCGGTCTGCTCCACTTCCACGTCCTCAAGAAATTCGGTGACGTTGGTCTCGTAGTACCGTGGAACGAAGAGCATCCCCGTGCGGGTCTGCCGCTTGGTGATGTTGAAGGTGGCGCCTTTCTTGTACGCCCCGCCACGCATGGGCGCGTACATGTAGTTCTCCTGAATCTGTGGCCCCACCCAGCGGCGGGTGAACCTGGACTTCAGGTAGGCGATGACCGGGCCGGCCTTGAAGAAGTTATCGACCACCCCCGGCATGATCGTCTTGGTCGTGACGGTGTTGACGTCGTCGAGCTGAATTGCGCCAACGAGGAACAGGCCGTACTCGGGGCGCCATCCCCCCGTCAGCCATCCGACCAGTGCAACGAGCACGGCCGTGAAGATTGGGTTTGCACGGACACAGGCGATCCCTCGCTGGATCCCCCTCCACCCGCAGTGCAGCAGCGTCATCTCCGTGATCCTTGTCTCCCTACCGCGCTCCTGCTCCCGCGCGTTCCGCCTGCAGTCGGTTGTAGTGCGCGGTCGCCTCATCGGTGAGCGCGTCCTTCTTTCCGACCGTCAGGGCATCGAGGGGCGAGCCAGAGCCCGTCCCGGTGGGGGAGGGGTAGGGCATTTGGGCCATCGACGCCTGGACTTTCTGCCGTTCGTCCGCGCGGATCTTCTCTTCCGCGGAGGCGTCCTGCTTCTTCTTCCAGTCGTCGAGGCGGTCCTTGTGCACGAGCTCGTACACGCCAACCAGGCCGATCTTGCCAATTTGTGGATGCGTGAGCAGCGGCTCGAGATCGACGATCTCACTGAACCGGGTGTAGTGCTCCCGGGTGATGAGATTCTGATCGCGGGAGAACCCCAGGAACCCCGCGCGCTCGGCCGCGATCTTCTCGTTGTACCGATCCTCGGTGAGCACGCCTGCGGGGACCTCCCCAGCCTTCAGAGCCGGGTTGGGGTCGCCGTCCGGCTTGGCACCCTTCTTAGCCCTCGCGTCGTCGATGAGGGCCTTGTTCTCGGAGTACCAATTCGAGAGGTCATCCTTCCAGGTAGCCAACCGCGCATCCTGGGCATCCAACTCAGCCTTTTTGGTGTCGAGCTCCTCCTGTTGCGTCTTGAGGGTCTGTAGTTGCCGGTCGATCTCGGACTGACCCGCGACGCCGTCGCCGAGGGCCTGGGCGAGGGGGGCAATCTGCTCCATCACGGTGAGGGACTCTTCCGCCTTCCGTCGCTGATCGGGATCGGTGATCGTGGCGACGACTCCAGCGGTGAATTCCTTGAACGCGACGAGACCTTTATTGGCCATGATTCAGTTGTCCTTTCCTGCCACGGCCCGGGCGAGCGACATGCTCACCTTCCGTGAGAGGGGTCTTACATCGATCCACCGGCAAAACCTCCACCGGGGAAATTCACTCCCGGCGATCCGGGCGCGGCAGCAGTGCCACCCTGCACGACGAGTTTCCCGAGAGTGCGCTGCAACAGGTCTTTCTGGAGCGCAAAGTCATTGGCGAGATCAGGAACGATCTGCGCCATCGAGTCGAGCATCCCGTAGATGGACGAGGCGGATTGGAGCATCCCCATCACGAGATCGGGGGAGAGCGCCTGCGCGGGCGTACCCATCGCGAGCGGCGACGCCATCTGACTGAACGAGGGGACGTCGGGTTGGGCACCCGGAGCGATTCCGCCGGCTTGTGCCATCACGGGTGAGGGGGGTGGACCATCGAGCATGGAGGTCATCCCGCCACCGGTCATGCCGCCGGCACCCTGGGACTTGCGTTGGGGGAAGGAGGGACGAGCCATCTACCGTCTCCCTCGCATTGACCGTCCCCGCATAGGCTTGCGTCGCGGTACCTTCTCCCCAGCCTTGCGCGCTTCGGAGAGTCCAATCGCGATGGCTTGCTTTCGGGAAGTGACACGCGGGCCGGATTTGCTGCCCGAGTGGAGGGAGCCGGATGCGTACTCCGACATCACTTTTCCAACTTTGCCAGGCATCTAGCGTCTCCCACCCATGATCCGGGTCATCGCCTTCATCTGCCGCTTCCCGTACCGGTGCGCCCCTGTCATCCGTCCCTTGTCCATCCGGACTTCCTCGGCGCGCATGAGCGTGCGATGGTCGTCTTCGGACTGGTAGTCCCGGTCCATCGACGGGGCGGCGGTCTGGAGTCCCTTCTTGTGTGCCATACAACACAAAAGGCCGGACCCCCGAAGGAATCCGGCCTCTCTCACCTCTGACTAGCGAAGTCGGGTGTAGTGGGCGCGAAGTAGCCCTTAGCCTGCGCCAGAACCCTTGGGCGTGTCAAGCCCGTTCTGCGCGGCGCTGCAGATCGTGAGCTTCACCGGCTGCCCGAGGGAGATTTGTTTGGGGGTGCCATTAAGGAAGTCGACGGTGAGGGGACCGGTGAAGCGAACCGAGAAGACCGCATCGAGGAGGCGCTGGAAGTCGAGCTGGTCGCCCGGAGGGAGAGAGTCAAGGAGGCGCTGGAGGGTGAAGGTGAGCGGGGGCATCTACGAACCCTTACCTGTGGTAGGATGACCGACATGCCTACTGGTATCTATCCCCGCACCCCAAAGCAGCTTCCCGATCCCCTGCCACGGTTCTGGAGCAAGGTCTTGAAGACTGATACGTGCTGGCTGTGGCGCGGGGGCCTGGACAAGGATGGGTACGGGAGGTTCTGGTGCGAGGGACAGACCCACCGAGCGCACGTCTGGATTTTCGAGCGGATGATCCGACCGTTGGCTAAAGAGGAGCAGTGTTGCCACACCTGTGATACACCGGGGTGTGTTCGCTACCCCGACCACTTGCACGGTGAGACCCAAGCCCAGAACATTCAGGACGCCGTAACTCGCGACCGGTGGCCCCAAGGGCAACGGGACAAGCATGGCGAGACAGTCGGCGAGCGCAATGGCAACCACCAATTGACAGCCGGGCAAGTACTGGAAATTCGACGGTTGTATGAACGTGGAGAGGCCCCCTACTATTCGCTGCACTCTCTTCGCAGCCTCGCCACCCTGTTTGGGGTGAGTAAATTCTGTATCCAATCGATTATCCATCGGCAGACGTGGGCTCACTTACGAGACTCTGAAATCGCCTGACGGGGAGCTCCTACTTGATCGGTTTTGCCCCCCTCTACATGAGGAGCAGTCTGGCCGGTTGCCTTCCTCCCACTTGGGTTTTCTGTCATCCCGATCCCGAGAAGCTGTTGTGCTATCAATCTCTCGGTCACCGTCATCGGCGTGCGCACCTCCAGGAGCTGCCCCGGGCGGGTGGGATCGGGGAGATACTTCCCGGCGGCGAGCCCTTGCGCCAGCTCGACCTCATTCTGAGGGGGCTGGAGCGGTGGAAGCGGGATAGGTGGGGGTGTCCCGACATTGGGGGTCTCGAGCGACTCATGGAGACTCCAGAAGTCAAGGTAGCCCATCCGTGCCAGTTGAAAGTTCATCATCTTCCGCTCCTGGGTCGCCATCGCCAGGATGGAGTTCGGTGCCACGGTGAAGACGAACATGCGCGCGAAGGCTTTGGCGCGGTCGGAGCGGGCGCGACGACGGTCGAGTTCAGGGAGATACTGCGGATTGGGGATCATCCGCGGAATGCCCGAGACCGGGTCGACCTCCTGCACCAGCTCATCCATTGCAGGGACGAGCGTCTCCGGGTCAAAGTCGAAGTCCTCGAGCGCGAGCGCCGCGTCCCCCAGGATGTTCATCCGACGGGTGGAGGTCTGGAACTGGAAGAGGTTGAACTTGTGCATCTGGGCGACGTCGCGGAGGAAGGCCTCGACGTTCCGACCTTCCTGGCGCAGCTCCGGGGTCATCGCCTCGTAGTACTTCTGAAGGGTGTCGGCGCCGGGGAGCTGGCGGAGCTGGAGGAGGGCCTGGAGATTCGCCACGCCAGTCAGCTCGTCGTGCTCGGTGTTCAGTTGGCGATAGAGATCGAGCAGGAGGGAGAGGACCTGGGGATTCGGCCCGTCCATCTTCTGGTAGGGTTCTCGGGAGGGGGCCCCGAGCATGTTGAGGCCGATCTTCTTCCCGGGGCGCTGCGGGTCGAAGGCCTGCTGGAAGGCCCGAGAGACGGAATTCTTGTCGAAGCGCGTATCTGGGTTCGTCCACTGCTTGATCCCGAGCCGGAGGTCCTTCATTGAATCGTTGATCGCGTCCTGGATCGGGATCGTGTCGTGGAGCAGTGAGAGCCCAAGGAAGCACCAGGGGACCGACCAGAGCTTGAGGCGCGCAAAGGGATACATCGAATGCCAGTAGGTATTCGGGCCGTCGTAGAGAACGAGTTCAGGGGTGCAGACGATCAGGCGTCTCTGTGGGTAGAGCAGCGCGCCAGGTTCGACGACGTAGGACCAGTTGGCGGTGGGGTCGCCCATCGGGATGGGACGGTTGGTCAGGTTGCGGGTGAGATCGTTCAGGTAGACGCGGTAGAGGACGACGTCGCCGGGACGGACAGGCCGAGCCTGAGGGACGCCGGCGAGACCGGCCAGGGTGTCGCCGCCTGGGGTCTGGAGACGCGCCACGACCCGACGAAATCTGGACATAATCGTCGTGAGGAGCGTATCGGGCGCGGGACGGAAGGCCTGCTCGTACGTCGGATACTTGGTCCGCATCGCATTGATCGAGTGCGCCTCCCGGAAGACGACCCCCTGCCAGAGCTGCGGGGACGGGTCGGTCGAGGGGCGGATCGGGAGGGTGTCGCGGAAGTCCTTCGCGATGATCTTGTGATCGCCCCGCCCGTCGCTGCCCCCGTCGCCGCGTCTCCGGCGTGAGATTCTCGGCCATGATGTTCGTCTGCACGGCCATGTTGCCGCACGCGATGTCAAATCCGACGCCTGACGGCGAGACGAAATCTCGATAGGCCACGACGCCGCCGATCGGCATTGAGTAGCC
>ERZ1292644.91-Hain-H14-01um-R2-91-length-59199-cov-13_pt1 | contig 59199 bp, 73 predicted proteins | sample MGYA00564402_ERZ1292644 | MGnify/ENA primary metagenome ERZ1292644 (study PRJEB36523, sample SAMEA6512644) | groundwater metagenome | collected 2019-01-09 | study: AquaDiva: Metagenomics assemblies of 32 groundwater samples
GTTTTATTGCTATTGCTGCCGGAGATAACTCTTCTTTTGGCTTAAAGGCAGATGGTACTCTTTGGGCTTGGGGAAGGAATTTTCTTGCGGGGTTTGGTGCAACTGGTCAATTAGGGGATCAGACAGGAACAAGTAAATCTTCCCCCGTTAGTGTCGCCGGCAATCATAGTTTTATTGAAGTATCGGCGGCCACTTATAGTACCATTGCCAGGAAAAATGATGGTACTTTGTGGGGCTGGGGATTGAACAATGCGGGTGACGTTGGGGACAACACCTCAATAAGTCGTTCTTCCCCGGTTTCCGTGGTTGGGAATCACAGTGTAGTTGAGATAAGTTCAGGTTTTCGTACTAATTATGCAAGAAAAAATGATGGTTCAGTCTGGGGTTGGGGACAGCCTTATTGGGGAGAAATTGGAGATTATGCAAATACAGGACGACATTCCCCTGTTGCAGTAGTAGGAAACCATAGCTTTGTTGCTATTAGTGCTCAATATGGAACATGTTTTGGAAGAAAAGCAGATGGAAGTGTGTGGGCTTGGGGTAAAGGTTCATCGGGGGAATTGGGTAATTTCGCCGCGACAAGCAAGTCTTCCCCTGTAGCTGTTGCGGGTACTGTGTAATATTGGATGAGGGAGAAAACCGTGAATTTAGGTTTATGCAAAAGTTTTACAGATCATCCGGCAGGCTTCAGGCTTTTCTACGAGCGGGCCTTGGAAGTAGCCAGGGAATTACCCGTCGGTCTTCCCTTCATTGAGATCGGCACACGCGCCGGAGGGTCTGCTCTTCTTTTTCTTCAAGCCATTAAAGAGTCAGGAATCCCCCGCCCACTAATCACAGTGGACCCTTATGGAAAGCCCTATCAATCTGGACCTGGGGAGTACCTTGATCCTGCTCCACCCGGAACGACTAATATCCCCTGGTATCCTCCAACTGGGGAAGATAAATACAGAAATGCAATGGCTATGCTATCGTCGTTCTCCAACGAGTTTGGTCTGACACATATTCACTATCGCTTTCATAGTAGGGATTGGATGTGTCTATGGGAATTTCCTGGATGTTGGATTGAGGGGGAGCAGATCAATGAGAAGCCTTTTGCTTTCGTGTATCTGGATGGTGAACATGTAGAAGAAACTGTTGAACAGGAGCTTTCTTGGTTTATTCCTAAGATGGCTACTGGTGGGATAATAGTAATTGATGATGTGCAACATATCAGAAAAAGCGCTTTGCCCAATATTCAAAAAGCTTTTGTACAAGGACAGGAAGATAATTTACGTCTTTATGTTCCTACTTCGGTGGCTGCAATCATTTGTAAAGATGGAGGGAAACTAAAGCCTAAAGGAGATGGCAAAAAGATAGGAGCTGTTTATTTATATTTTTACAAGGAAACTATCGAAATTTAGCAACGGGTGGATGCCTCTGCAGGGCGGGTAATGCTCATCCATTGCCCACCACCCAAACTCTTGATGAGGAGAAAATCCATGAAATTATGTGAATGTGGATGCGGAAAAGAAACAAAGATTGCAATAAGAAATAGAAAAGAAATGGGACATGTTAAGGGAGAAGCATTAAGATTTTTAAATGGACACAATCTTGATTATAAAAATCCGGATTATCCGTTTCACAAGATGGATGGAAGATGGGTAATTGGTACCAGAGACAGAAAACAAGTGTTATGGTCGCATGTTATTTATATGAATAATTTCCTTGAAGAAAAAGGGATACCAAAAGGATTTCATGTACATCATAAGAATGGAATTCGTGATGATGACCGACCGGAAAATCTTGAATTAAAATCTTCTAAAGAACATCTATCCCTGCATAAAAGCAAGATTACAGTTCTTAGAAGAAACAAAGAAACAAAAATATTTCGTTCTGTAACTGAGGCCGGTCAATTCTTAAAAAGAAGTCCGAGTAGTGTATCTCTGGCAATTGCAAATGGAAAAATAATAGCCGGTTGGGAGCCATCTTTTGGTGACAACCTTGGAATAGATAGAAACTGTAGGGGGGTGCTTGTTGCTTTAGAAAAAGAAGGAATACTAAAGCAATTTAATTCTGCCGTAGAAGCAGCAAGATTTTTAGGGGTTGGGAGAACCTCTGTTAATGCAGGAATACGAAGAGGCTTCAAGGTAAAGGGATGGGTGCCTTCTTATTTGGAGCATACAAAATGATTGTGAACATTGATAAGAAATATTCAGACCATGCTGTTGTGACAATTACTCATGGGGAAGCATATTCAAGACTAGCGAAGCTGACACATCCTACTATTAAAGCATATGCAGAAAAAATAGGAGCAGATTTTGTTGTCATAACAGAATCTGATTGTTCCACGCCACATTGGATGAAGTTTGAGATTTTTAATCTTCTCGACCTTTATTCAAGAATCACCTATGTTGATTCGGATGCATGGATACGGGAGGATTGTGAAAATCTTTTTGAAATTGTTCCTTCCAATAAGTTTGGTGCTTTTAATGAAGCCCCTTTTGTGGAGGGAAGGGGAGAAGCTCTTAGGGATGCCGCAATATCTTATAGTTTGATGGTCCCAGACTGGGATGGAATTTATGTGAATACCGGAGTAATGGTCATATCAAAGTGTCATCAGTATTTATTCAGAAAACCAGCCAAGGAGGTTTTTAATTTCTTTGAGCAGAGCTATATAAATTTAATGCTTGCAGTTACAAAAACACCTGTGCATAAGCTATCTTTCAGATTCAACAGAATGTGCTGTACCGATCAACCTACAGGGGAAGAAAGACATGGCTCTAAAATCTGTCACGCGGCTGGATGGCAGAACCTTGGGCAGACTCTGGGTATAATCCGTGGTGATTTACGGCGGTGGGAGGAGCTGAAAGAACAAGGATATCCCCGATGGAAGCATATTCTGATAGACGTTCATGGAGGATTAGGAGATCAGATTCAGGCGGAACCAGCAATCAGGTTTGCTCTGGAAAATGTTTGGAATCCTATGAAGCAAAATGTTCGGATAGACTTAAAAACCCACTGGCCCAGGCTGTTCGATCATCTTGTAAAAGAATACCCCAACACTTTATCTGTTTTTGAACATGGTGAATGGGTTCCAGAGCCTAATACCCCCTATCGGACCTTTAATACTCTTCCTGGACCAGAAACAGTTAATTGGACAGTAGTTTCAAATCTTCTATGTCATACTATTGATTTCTGTAGTATGGCTCTCCTCCGCCGAACTTTGCCGATAGAATCCAAGAGAATTAGGCTTTTTGTGTGCGAAAAAGACCTGCATTCAGTGGCAAAGAAAGCAGGATTATCAGAAGAGGGCATGGAATCTATGGTCCTGATACATGCTGGCGTACACTGGAGCTCGAAATCGTTTCCTTTGTCATGGTGGCAGAGTCTTCTAGATCAGCTCGCAAAAGAGGGTGTCCCCCTTTGCTTGATTGGGCAGGATGATGAAACCCGTGGCATACATCCGCTCTCTGTTCCAGAAAATGTCATTGATCTTAGAAATCAAACTACTCTAGGGGAGCTGATTGCTCTTCTCTTTAAAGCTAATATGCTCATTAGCAATGACTCCGGTCCGATCCATTTAGCAGGGGCTTTTGATAACTGGATAGTTCTCTTCCCAACCTGCAAAGCCCCTTATCATCTTCTTCCTTGGAGAAATGGCAGTCAGGAGTATAAGACTTTAGCTTTGAGAAAGAGGGATATGATTAATGATTTACTAACAGACCCCACTGAGATAGAACCGGACCCAAGAATCAATGGAGAGTTTGTTCCTCCTGGTTTTTGTTGGGAGGATTATTTGTTAGAACCTGAAGAAGTAGTTAAACAGATTTTAGATAGTTTGCAAATGTTTGCAAAAATTAGTTCATAGAAATAAACGGGTGGATGGCCGACGGGCTGGGAGGATGCTTACTCATCTTCCCACCACCTAACTTTCTTAGTAAGGAGAAGAAGGATGAAATTATGTGAATGTAGGTGCGGGGAAGCTGCTCCGATTGCAACGGAGACTAATAAAGTCAAAGGGTATATAAAAGGAGAGCCTATCCGCTTTATTTATCATCATGGAAATGGTAGATGTACCCTTAATCATGGGTTTACGAAATTTCATAATGGTAGATGGTCTGTACTACATAGAGGAAGTAAAGAAAGAACATTATGGTCAAGAATTGTATATCAAAATTATTTTTTAAATGGAGAAGAAATATCTTCCCGAATGTTTGTTCATCATAAAGATGGTAATACTGATAATGATTCCCCAGAAAATTTAGAGTTGATTAGCATAGAAGATCACACTGTTTTACATAGAGGTAAGATAGTAATATTAGAAAAAAAGAATGAAATTCTTGAATTTCCTTCTGCAAGTCAAGCCGGAATTTTCTTGAGTAGGACATGTGCAGCTCTGTCTTGGGCTATTAAGGAAGATAAAAAGATTGATGGATGGAGAATATATTATACCGATGGAAAAATAATTCCTTCTGGAATGTTTATCGTACACAAAAATAATGTTGTTGAACTTTGCAGTTTAGACCCATTTCGTGACATAAAACATGATTGGTCAAGGAGCCGTAAGGTAACTATTATAGAGAAAGAAGGAGAGAAACATGAGTTTGCCTCTTGTAGTAAAGCAGCAAAACATTTGAATGTAGCAAGTATGTCGATAAGTGATGCAGCAAGAAAAAGAACAAAGGTAAAAGGATGGCATGTTTATTATGAAGTGTAAACAAAGTTATAGGGGGTGTAAACTAAGTGGCCACAGAAAGTTCAAACCATTTTAAGTACAAGCTAGCTATTGGTGATGTAGGAATAGATACAGATAGTTTTAAAATAATATTGATGAATAACTCGTTTACTTTTAATAAAGATACTCATGCTACTTATGCTGATGTATCTGCATCAGAATTGGCTACAGCAAACGGATATACTGTAAATACTAAAACTCTAGCAGGAGTGGCTATATCAGAAGATGATACCAATGATAGGGCAGCAGTAACATGGAGTAATGTTTCGTGGACAGCGTCTGGCGGAAGTATTGGTCCATCCAATGGAGCTATAATCTTCGATGATACAACAGTAGATGATACAGTAGTAGGGTACCTTGATTTTGGTGCTGCCCAAACAGCCACTGACGGGGGAAATTTCAATGTTATCAACGTGGCCTTGAATGTGAATTAAACATTCACTAAACATTAACTAAAAAAAGTTGGAGTCAAAATGTCTGTTGTAAAAAAAGGTAAAAAACATTCTGAAGAAACTAAGGCTAAAATGTCTATTGCTCACCAAGGTAAAAAATTTTCTGAAGAACATAAAGCTAAAATTTCTATTGCAAATAAAGGTGAAAATTGTTCTCTTGAAACCAGAAGAAAAAAGTCTCTTGCAAAGAAGGGGAAAAAACTTTCCGAAGAACACAAAGCTAAATTGTCTATTGCTCACCAAGGAAAACATCTTTCTGAAGAACATAAAGCTAAAATTTCTATTGCAAACAGTGGAGAAAACAATCCTAATTTTGGGAAAGATTGTTCAGAAGAAACCAGGGCTAAGATGTCTATTGCACATAGTGGGGAAAATTGTTCAGAGGAGACTAGAGAGAAGATGTCTCTTGCAAAAATTGGAAAGCAACTTTCTGAAGAAACTAAGGCTAAAATGTCTATTTCTCGTAGTGGTGAAAAACATCCTTTCTTTGGTAAACATTTTTCAGGAGAACATAAAGCTAAATTGTCTATTGCAAAAAAAGGAGAAAATAATTCTAACTGGCAAGGGGGAATTCAATATGAACCTTATAGTTCAGGAAATACAGAAGAATTAAAAGAACAAATCAGAATAAGAGATAATTATACCTGTCAGGAATGTGGTAAGATTTGGATTGAGGGGAAAAGATTATTTGTTGCTCATCATATAGATTATAAAAAGAATAATCATATTCCTTGGAATAGGATAACCTTGTGTACTTCTTGTAATATAAAAGCCAATACCCACAGAAAATATTGGACGAAACATCTTTATGAAATAAATTTTAAAAATTGTGTTCAAAGAATTTTAAATTCTTAGGAATTAGCTTGCTAGTCAAAACTCACGAAAGGGAGAAGATGCGTGGCAGTCCATTCGTTCGTCAAGTTAATGGACGAGTCTCCGATTATAGATCGGACCTTAGATGCTGGGGCAATCGTACTTACCCTGACGATAGCTGGATCGAATCCCCAAATAAGAGGAGTTTCAGCATTATTAGACGAGTCTGCAATTACTCCAGCAGGTGGAGAATCTGTAACTGTAACAGCAGACCCTATTATATGTACAATAGTCTTAGCAGGAACATTTCAAGGACATCTTACAGTTGTGGCTAATCCAATCACTGTATCTATTACTTTACAAGGCAGTTATAGAGAACCTACAGGTGTTTCTGTCACGGCGGACCCTATTGAAGTAGATATAACTCTTGGGGGGTTGTTTTATAATACAGATTCTGCTGTTGATTCTGTAAACTTGAATATCATTCTTGAAGGAAGAGTATCCATATCTCCTTTGTCTACCCCTCCTCGTTATAAAATAGAGTTGAGAAATACTTCAGGTGTTTTACAGTTTGTTTTTATGGATAATATTGAAAATGTTCAGTGGACTTATCTTAGAAAGGGGGGCTGTGAGCAGGCTTCTTTTACTGTAATTGATCCTCCAACAACGGAAATTCTTGTCCCAACGCATTCATTTGTTGCATTAATGGATGAATCCCTAATAACACTTAGTTCAGCATCTATTTCCTATGCATTTGATGAAACACAAATCCAAAATTATGATGTCCGGATTTATTTGGATGTTGGGGCTGGAATGAAAGTGTGGTGGAGAGGACATATTGAAGATGCCCGCTTACAGTTAGGCGACCCTTATAAAATGGTAATCACAGCTAAAGGGGATTTTGCTTATTTAGAGAGGGCTTCTGTAGTAGGGTTAGGTTTTCCTAGTGAAGAGGGAGGAATTGTTTTTGAAGATTTAGATGCTACAACTATAGCAAAACGACTGATTGATAGGGTTAATGCTTTAGGAGTAGGAATTACTTACACAAATTCTTCAACTCCAGATTCAGGGTTTATTATTGAAGCAATTCAGTTTAATTCCTCTGTTTTTTCAGCCATTAAGACTTTAGGAGAATTAGCTGGAGATGCAGAGTGGGGGGTTGATAGAAATAAGGAATTTTTCTTTCGTGATGAGGGAGATGTGGGTGGGTCTGTGTTTCTTCTAGGAAAAGATGTTGCACAGGCAGAACATTCTTATAATACGCAAGAACTAATAAATAGAATTTATCTAATAGGAGGAGATGGTTATAAGGCTGTGATAGAAGATACATCTTCTTTAACTGCTGACCAATCTCAAATATTAGATAATGCTACTCAATCTTTTGGGCAAGCAACCTCAAACCAGCGTTTATGTCAAACGTTCACAACAACCAGGGGGTCATTAAGTGCAATTGATTTAAAAATTGCTAAGACTGGGTGGGGATCAAACTTAGTTACTGATGGGGATATGGAATTAAATGATGGATCTTCTCCAGCTAATTGGGGAAAACTTACAGATAGGACAAGAAGAATAAAGTGGACTTCTGATCCTCATGCAGGAACAAGGTGTCTTGACGTACATCATAGCCCAACAGGTGGAAGAGGGCGTTATGGAGTATATCAAGATATTACGGTTACGGCAAATCAAGAAGTACAGTTTTTCTGCTGGTTAAAAGATCCAGAAAGAGAAGATCCTATTGAGATTGAATTGGTTGATGGTTCTGCTTACCCATTTGGAAATACTATTTTAGATACTCTACAAGGATCTTCCAGACGAATAACCTGGTATCGTTCTTCTATAAATGTTACTCCTACTACCACAACATTAGGCATAAGAATTTATGCTCGTAACAAAAGAGGAGGGACAAATAAAGATCGTTTTTTTGTGGATGATGTTTTTGTTCAAACTATTTCTGATTTATCCGTTTCTGTTGTAGAAAGATTAACAGCAGGTCCTCCTCCTACATTTGATGAAGAGAATTTATTAGCTCAATCTCAGATAGATTTTGAGGATATAACAACTACAGCAGCAGTTATTCAAACTTCCTTAGTTGCCAGCCCTTTAGACTCTAATAAAACCTATGGAATTATTATAGAAAGTTCTGGAGAATTATCAGACACAAAGTATTTTATTTTGTCCCATCAAAATACTTTGACTGGTTTATTTAAAGATAATGGAGATGAGACATGGAATACTGTATCAGGGAAAGCCTATTTTAAGACGTATTTACCCTCATCTCAAATAACTTGGGGTATTCGAAGTGAGGTTATGAATCAACCTCATATTAGTAATGATGAAGATGCTGCTTTATGGGGAGCCTCTGTATTGGCTGTAAAATCTTCTCCTATAGAGAGAGCTTCTGTAACCCTTAGACCAAATAGAAATATTTTGGTAGAAGAAGGTGTTCCTATGGAGACTGTTAGAATAGCTTCTGCTACTTCGGAGAGAGCTGTAAATTTTACACTTCTTCCTGAGAGAATATCCTATTCTTTAACTGAGGCAGGTTTAGAAACCAGCTTAGAGTTAGGCTCTATTTTGCCCCGGATTGGGAGGATTTTACAGTTCATGGAATTTCAATTATCTCTCCTAAAAGAACAATCTTGAGGTTGGTTAGGGGAAAAAATGGCTGTTACGGTAGTGTGGACTTTAGGCTCATTTAGCTTCATTGATGATGGGGGATCTGCCCCCCTTGATGTGAGAATAGCCCCAGGATGGAGGGTAAACCCAGTTGTTTTAGTACAAAAACATGGAGCCTTTATTGTAACTTCTCCCTTCCGTGCCCCAACCCCGATTAACCTGTCTGGAAGAATGTATGGTGCAACTGGGGAAGCATTAAGAGATAAAGTAGATACCCTTCAGAATGTTATTGTCTCAGGAAGAGTACAGTTAAACATATTTAATGATAGATATATGAATGTAATCTGCCAGGAATCTTCTTTTTCTTACCCTGCTGGGGCTGGGCTACAAGTAGTAGATTTTGTTTTGGATCTTTTGGCAGATGAGGCTGTATGGATATCTGAAACTTTAGATACTTCAAATCATCTTACAAATTCGACTCCTTCTATTACAAATTCAGGCAATGCAGCAACCCCTCCTGTCATTACAGTAACAGCAGGGGGGGCAGGGTTAACGGCCTTCTCTGCCCAGAATACTACTTCAGGGAAAACGCTGTCTTGGGCTGGTTCTTTAACCAGTGGACAAGTTTTGGAAATAGATATGGAGAATTTTACCATTACAGAAGCTGGGGTAGAATCTTTAAGTGGGTTTTCTGGGGTCTTTTGGGACTTAATAGCTGGGGCCAACGCTCTTAGTTTAACTTCTACCCCTACAGGTATTGCCGTGGTTATTACAAAACGCAACAGATGGGCATAATTATGAGAAAGATTCTTTTAAAAGAAGAAAGTATTCCCATTGAGAATAACAACTCCCTTGCACAAATTGAGGCAGAATTTGGTTCTTTGGAAGTGGGTAAAATAAAAGAAGAGTTGCAAAAAATAGAGAAAGAATTACTTTATCGAAATGCAAGGGAGGATACCAACGCTTTCTGTGAGCTTGTAATGAGAGATCAACAGACGTCCCAACCATTTAAACAGGCTCGTGTTCATAGGACTATCCAAAATCATATATCTTGGTGTCTGGAAAATGGGTATTTTACTGGAATACTGGCCCATTGGGGAGTGGGAAAAAGCTCGCAGGTATTAGCCAGAGGACTTGATATTTTGGGTAAAAAGCCAAATTCTCGAATTAAAATTGTTTGTAATATTGACGATCACGCTAAGCAAAGAGTGAATTCTATCAGAGAATACTTGGATAAAAGTGAAGAATATCAACTGATTTACCCAGGGGTATACCCAGATAAAAAAGAGAAATGGGGGGAAAGGAAGCTTAATGTTAAAAGAGATACTTATGGTGCGACAGATTATAGTGTAGAAGCCGGGGGAATATTTTCCTCTGCAATTTCTGGTCGTTGTGATGTTCTGATTGGAGATGATGTTGCAGATTATAAGAACTCAGTTTTAAATACAGCTTCAAGAAAACAAGTCATTCAGAGCTGGGAAAATAATTGGGTATCACGCTTAGAACCTAATGGAACTATAATTTATATTGCCACTCCGTGGCACCGTGAAGATTTGTCTTTTAAATTGCTTAATAACAAAAGATACGCGTTTTTGATTTTAGAGATCTCTCAAGATTTAAGTAAAATTAATGTAAAAAAACGTTATTGGGGATGAGGATTATTTCAATGATTAACTTTTTTGTTAAATTCTTTAACGATAAAATGTTTACCCATATTCAAATACCTTCTTTCAATTATCTTTTAAAATATAAAGGATTAGAGGGATTTAATAGGGAGTTAAACCAAACATCTGATCTTTAACTTATTTTTTAGTTGGGCTTTAGGAATAATTATGGAAATGCTTACTATAGAATCAGATTCTCAAGAAGAAACAGATGACCAAAAGAATGAAATTTCTTGTGTCTGGTCGGAAGAGACATACGAAATGCCTTTATGGGAAGAGAAGTTCTCAAAAAAGGCTCTTCTTAAAAAATTAGAAGAGTTGGGCTCTAAAAGAGCTTTCGAAAGAGGTTTTAATTTAAAAGTTTATTCAGATGAAGAAAAAACCTTCCCATCCTTTCCATTGTGTAAAAAACCAATTCCTAATACAGTCATTGACCCCTCTTGGCCTCGGTTTGCTGGGGTTGACCCATTCGGAAAAAACATTGTTATATTTGTGATAGCTTTATCTCCTATTGGCGTTCGGTACCCTGTTGATATAAAAATAAAGGTGCCCAGAAATGAAATAATAGATACTTTATTGAATATGAGAGTAAAACATAATTTAAAAATGATGGTTGTAGAAGATAATGCTGCTCAAATTTTTATAGCAGATGGGGTAAAACTGAAAGGGGGAAAAGATTTTCCTATTACTACCAAGACGACCAGTGCTAATACAAAAAGAGCTGGTTTTGCTTCCCTAGAAGTTGAGTTTGCAACTGGAATGTGGTGTTGGGCTATGGGAGAAAGAGCCCACGAATATGACTGCTCTTGTGGATGGTGTGTTTGGGAAAGAGAAATGGACAATCATCCAGAATATGAAACCATCGACACTATCATTGCCTGTTACTATGCACGTGAGGCCGCGAAACTGGAATCAGAAGATCGTGCCCTTTTGAGAGGTTATGAAGAGATTGAAATTGATTGATTATAGAAATTTTTCTAATATTGTTCTAAAAAAAATTCCCCGTAAATATCCACGCACATATCCTCCAAAGTATCCAAGAAAAACACAAAGTTCCAATGACAGTTAAAATATCATAAAACATCATGTGTTTTATATAATTCATCTTATGCCTAACCAATCACTTCAGCGGACGGCGAGGACGCCGCCGCTGACCTCTACGTTAGACCTTTACCATCTCTATCCCGGCTTCCTGTGCTACGCAGTCCCCACTGGGATACGTTGGCGCACAGAGGCCCCGTCCGGGCCTAAGAGAGCACATTGGATTCAAACACTATAATTATTAAGTTTTAGGTATCCCAAGTTAATACGCTCGTATGCTCTTGTAGGGTTATCGAGTTTCAGAAAATCCATGCCAATAGGACAAAATCGGCAATCAAATTTATGTTGGCTACATTGATCGGGTCTATTTTCGTAAATGGAACAAAAGAAAAATGTGCCATCTTGTTTAATATTTGGGCATGGAACTCCACTTGTAAGTGGGGAGAATCTTCTACAACAATCTCCACAGTGTAAACAATTCATGTTATGCCCCTTATATAAAATTTCCATTATTTATACCGCTCTATTACTTCACAAGAACTGTTCTCGGTCCGTAGTAGCGGGATTTGTCCAGAAGCTTAACAATTTCTCTAGCTTTGGCATAAACCTTCTCTGGGTTTCTGGCGAGCCCTCTCACTCTTACCTTAACCGTCCCATGTTTTAATTCTGTACCCTTTGCTTTTCTCTCGTAGGCAAATACCCCTACCGAAAAATACCGTAAATAGTCCAAATCTAAAGGGTCTATTTTACCTGAGTAGTCGTGGTCACCATATTTCATTTCAGCCACTCCCGTATTTTTAGAGTAACTTGAATAGTATTTTTGCTAAGCCGTATCCAAAGCTAGTTGTACTCTATACGTTAAATTGGATAATCTGCAAACACCTCCTTCAAATCTTGTTTGCAATAATCCTCAGCAGCCTGATTGAAAAGTACTGAAATCGAGCATCCCACCAGGTTTGCGATAGCCTCAAATTGTTTCCAAACAGGTTCTTTATCTAAAGCTACTACAAACTTCCCATTCCCTTTACAACGAGGGCATGAAATTGATGTTCCATCCATCTTTTCCACAAAAGTTTTCATAATCTCTTCATGTATGGTCTGTAAAGATTTTCCTGTCTGCTCTTCCTCTTTCTTCAGGAGAAGAAATGTTTTCTGTGATATAGGCCAAGCACTCATTTTTATTTCCTTCTAGATAATTTGTTTACTGTCTCCATCCTTCTTACTAATATCATTTTAACGATAGTTCAGTTTGCTTGTCTATTATATACTAAAAAATGAATTTCCTTTATTATCAATTTCAGCTTTAATAATCTGATCGTAGAATGGAAAATTATCTAAATGACTAACGATAAAAATAGACCGGCAATTTAGATCTTTAAGTTGATCAACAGCAATTTCTGTATTTTTAGAGTCAAGAAATTTAAAAGTTTCATCAAACATCATTAGCCCACTAAATCCTCCCGTAAGATGGAGTAATTTATTTAAGACTGTGAGGTCCACGACAGTTTTTTGCCCCCCAGAAAGGTTCTCATAAGGCTGCCAGGTTTCCCCTACTTTCATATCTGCACTTAGGTCTGGTCTATATTCTCCTCCAACCAGTTTCTTATAAGATTTCATTTGGACAGTGTCTGTAGAAATTAAAGAAGAAACGTCTGATAGAAAAGATACCATTATAGAACCTTTTGGACTCATTAAATCATTATATGATTTTACCTTTTCTATTTCTCCTTGTGTTAAAGATAAAAAAATACTGGTTGTTTCAAATCCTATTTTGGCTTCTTCTACTTTTCTTTTTAACTTTAATAAATGTTTGCTATTTTCTCTCTCTGTTTCTAATTTGCTTATTTCAGATATAAAAAACTCTAACGTTTCTTGTAATTCTTGTTGATATATTGTTGAAGGGGTAAATTTTTCTTCTCTTATACCAGTAAAAATACTAATAAAACTTTCTTCTTGTGTTACAAACTTATTTAATTCTTGAATCAGTTTATTATGCTTTTCTGCCCCCTTTTCTTGGGAGAAAGCCAAAACCATTAATTTTTCGTTATTCTTTTTTTCTTCTTCTAATTTTGCAATATTTCTTGTAAACTCTAAATATGTTTCTTCTAACGATTTTAAATCAGAAAGTTTTATTTTTTCTAATAAGGCATCACGTTCCCCTTTTAGATCACCTATAATTCGTGTTGAATTGTCAATGTCTTGGAGATGTTTTTCAGTCATCTCTTTCATTATTAAAGAGTCTATATTTTGTCCACAAGCATAGCAGAGTTTATTCTTCAGACTTTTAAGCTCTGTCATAGCCTTATTCATAGATTCTTTTGTTTTATTTATCTCTGATTCAATAAAAGATTTCCTAGAATTTGCTTTTCCTATTATCTCTGTCTCTTTTCTAAAATCTTCCTGAGCTTTTTTTCCTTGGGATTTCAAATTAAAAATAGTTTGTTTCTCTGTTTCAAGCTCTTCATTAGTAAGACACTGAATCTTTGTTTGTTCAGATAATATGATTTCAGACTGTTTAATTTCCCTCTTAAGATTGATTATTTTATTAACAATAGAAATCATTTTTGAATAAGATTCTTTATCCTTCTTTAGTTGGTTTATTTCTCGTTCATAATCTACTTCAAGGGAAGTAAAATCAATTTCCCCGATTTGTTCTATTGTATTCGAAAAACCCAAGTTTTCTTCTTTTATTTTGTTTACCTTTTCTTCCAACTCTTCAAAAAATATTAAGGAAGAACTGTAACAAGCACCTACGATTTGTACTCCGAGAATCTTATTCATTAGATCTACTCGTTCCTTAAAAGCATAGGAACTTAGAAAACCCACTCTATTTTGTAAATGTATAAATAAATCTATTAATTCAAGGAATTCTAAGTCTTTAGAAATTTTCTCCTTAATTTGATTCTGGTTTTCTGCTTTTTGCTCAATATTATTGACATAGTATTTTATCCATCCTTTCTCATTCCACCCTCTTTCTATGCGGTAAGAGTTTTCCTGATAAATAAGGTCTATGTAAACATACATCTCTTTTTCACCTGTTTTTACGAACGATCTTGCGTTTCCTTCTCCAGTTAATCCAAAGTTGATAGCTTCTAATAGAGAGCTTTTACCGCTTCCATTCTCCCCAATAATAAGTTTTGTTCCAGGAGAAATTTCCGCATCAAAGTCAGAAATGGACCTGAAATTTTTTATAGTTATACCTTCTATAGAGAAATCCAGGTTTATTTCTTTAATATTCTCTTCAGAAACTCTTGGACGAATGAGTTTATGAACATTTTCAAGTCCAGCTTTTTTAATTCCAGAATCAATATAATCTTCGATTCTAAGTGTTTTTTCTTTGATTATTTCGACTGACTGGGTTCTTTTTTTAGTTAAAGGACTTGTTACTACCCACTCATCTTTTATTTCATCGTCAGTTATTAAGAATTTTAAGAATTTTGCATTTTCTGTTTCTGTTAAAACCCTATACCATTCTAGTGTTTCTAAATCTAATATTATTACCCCTGTGTCCGGATGATCTGAAAAACTGCCTTGTATTGGTGCCCCAATACAAACCATATTCTTTTTTGTTTGATGACGGTGAATATCCCCAAGAAAAGCAATTTTAAAACCGTTGGCGTTAACATCTTCATTTCCTTTGAAAACTACTTCAGCTTGTCCTATCTTTACATTCGATACTGTATGGTGCCCTATTAGAACATCTCCTTTAATGCTTTCAGGTAAAGTGAATTTTGGTTCCCAACCATAGAAGTACAAAGACCTTTTGTCTAAAGTGATAAACTCTTTATGAAGGTATTTTACGTTAGAAAATTCGTTGAAAACTGTAAGGAGGGTGTCACTAACAGAAATTGTACCCCTTGTATCAAGATCATGTTGACCATGACAAAGAAAAATGGGCACTTCTAGATTATTAAGTTTTTTTAGAAAATTATAAATTTCGTTCACAACATAAGGTCTTGGGCTTGCTACATTTAACAGATCTCCGGCAATAATAATTCCTTGACACTTTTCTTCTTTATGAATTTCTATGAGTCTATCTGAAAGTCTATTAAACTGATGAAGTCTAAATAAAGGGTCTCTAAATAAATTATGGTTTGGGTAATCTGAAATGTGTAAATCTGCTGTGATTAAAAGTTTCATAATTTATCAAAGCATCCTTCTTGGTCTTTTATCATTAATATTTGAAGAATTTCTTCTGCTTCTTCTTCATTTTTACATAAAAATCTGATTTCTTTATGTTCGTAACCAACAGAAAATAAGGATGTTCCATGTATAATTTTTTCATTCATTGTCACCACAACATAAATTTCTTCTTCATAGTCTTTTTCTAGATTAAATAAACCAAATAGTTTTTTCTTGCTTGTTGGTTTTAATTTACTAAAGTTTTTAATATGCTTTATGGTTGCATAAATAATAAGATTAGTTTCAATAACTGTGTTGTTTATTTTGATTAACATAATTTTTTCCTTTAACTATCAAATTAACTTTTCTCTAAAAGAGTTAAAACGTTTTTTCTTGGCCGGTAAAGTTTCTCTTTGCGTTGACCATTAGATTTTACTTTTACTAAATAACTAACTTCTGGTCTAGGGTTTAAATTTGTATCAAACATTAAAGTAAATTTGGAAATCTCATCTAATAATTGACCTTGCTTATAGATTCTATCTGCTGGAATAATCTTATATATTATACCTATTTTTATTTTTTCTGTTCCTCCGGCCTGACTTTTCCAGAACACATTATCCCCTACTCTAAACTCCATAATTTCCTCCTAAAAAATTTAGGTAACAAAGACTGTCGTTTTGACATAAGAAGTATATTGTTCATTTACTGATTTAATAGAACCAAAAAGAAATCAACAGAAAATTTTTTCTTGCTTCTTCAGAGTGTTTTTGCCCTATTCTAGAATATCCACAAACAAATCTTTTTCCTGTATTTACTTCTGTTCCACATCCACAAAAACAATAAGATTTTTCCATAAGATTGCGCGCTGGGGACCGCCTGCTTTAGCTGGCGGTAATTGACTTAACTTTTCTTTAGATTCTTTTCGATAATTTTTTCTAGTTCTTCTTTTTTCTGAGTATAAAAATTACTTTCTCCTTTCACATGGGGTAAAACTGGTTTTCCATCTTTTTTCCAATACTCTTCTGCGTCATCAATGTCTTTGCTATAACCATCTGCTGACCACCCAAATCCTCGAAGGACAAATTTACTCTGAGAAATCAAAATAGTGACCTCTTTTCCACAACTAATACAAATAGGGGTTGGTTTTTTTCCAGAGTGGTCAAAAAGTCTTACAAAGTAATTACACTGTGAACACTCATATTCACGTAAAGGCATCTAAATCCTCCTAAGCTTCCAAAATTCTTTGAATGCAATTTTTAAAATTTATTTCACCTTTTTAGGCTTTAGCCCGGAGAAGTTGACGAGAAGATTTATTTAGTAGCCAAAAATATCTTATAAATGCTTAGCAGCTTTTTAATGTAAGTCACTGCAGAAATTTTATCCCTAAATATATTTTGTAGCTCTACATAATCTTCTGGCCCAAAGTAAAGTCTGACTTCGAATAATTCCCCATTTGGCCACACTTCGCAAAAATGTACATTATCCATATTAACAAATAAATCTTCCCTGCTCTTTACCCACATCCTTTGCATTCCTTATATAGGGTACGAGACATTTTTAACAAAACCTCCAAGAAGAATAAGCCAAAAACTTACAATCTTAAGGCTTGGCCCAAGTGTTTAAAATTTTCCCTGTTGCAAGAGAATGCGAAGAAAATAAACACAATTCGTGCTTTCATTACTTTATACCCCTCCCTTTTTATCATTCTGATCTTATAAAACTTATGGGTTTTGCCCAGTCAAGAAACTTTAAAAATGACAAAATGATAATTTTGTGACTTTCTTTCATAGAATCAGTAAAATCATGTTCAATAATTATTTTTTTGCTTGAAAAAGTGCCAGAGTAGTTCTCAATTTGAGACATTAAATAAGTATGAAACATTATGCATGTATTTTTTCTATCTCTCTTTAAAATTAATAAAGGTTCTTTATTTAGTTTAATACCGTCATTACATATTTTATCCCAAAATTTAAATAAAATTCCCTCTGATTTTGTTCCATCCAAATAATTAAGTAAATCAAACTGTAAAGAATAACCTCTCTTTATCTCAACTACACAATATTTTAAAAAATCTTTTCCTTTAGAATCTAGTAATCCAATATCCCCAGAGAACATATTTGAATCCAGTCCTTTTTTATTTCTTTGGGTTGCTCTGGCTCCTGATCCTGCTGTCCGCCAAAAGATGTTATCTTTTACCCCTTCTGGGTCATTTTGAGTCCACCAAAGAGAAAGTTCTTTGCAAATTTGCCTTTCAAAATCACTACCTTTAATATTTCCTCCCCCCTTTTTCATTCTTTGCTTTCCTCTTTAAAAACTCCCAACATTTGATTTATATCGAACAGTAGAAAACACATCACATCGTACAATGACGCACCGAGCCATAACTTTTAGCACCATATCCAGATAATCTTCGATATACTTACGAGCTATTTTAATTCGTCCGAATCTAGTATTCTTCATCTTCACTCCTTTTTGTCATTCTTTTTTAGAAACTAAAATCAAGCCCTTCATCAAGAGAAAACCTTTCATCTTGGATTTTCGCCAGTTATTTTTTTACAGTTTCTTTTATCCCAGGCGTCAATGTCGGGATGGCCAACAATGCCACGATCATCGGAGCCACTCACAATGATAGGCCCGGGGATGTTCTGACCAGTAAATTATTGGTATCCCAATTTGCTGGGCGACGGCACGCTCTGCTTTTGTTCCCTCTGATATGACCCAGCCGGGAAGTACTACAAGAAGATCGGCCTCAAAGAGCTTGCAGATCGAGCGCCGCATCCAGAATTCCTTCGACAGGCTCTCGGGGTCGATATCGTCTCTTAGATCGCTCCAGTCGTTAGGATTCCATACACGGTAGCCCAGTGCTACCATTTCTTCTGCGACCTCGGCAAAGGCCCGACGATTGTACTCCCGCATGTCAGTGATCGGGCCGGCTAGCTGGGCAAGGTAAAAAGGACGAATTGGGGGGGCCTGGCAGCCTGGGTAGCTTTTCTTAGGCCTTTCCCACTTCTTTCCAACGGGAATCATGATCCCCATCATGTCTCTTCTGCTTTTTTTCATGTTTCTCACGGGAATTCCTTTTTGTCTACTAAGTACGGTTCATCCTTATTCCGTATAAATTACTACCCTCTGATAATAACACACCTGTCTGGCATGGCTTCAAACATATCTACTCCATTAATATATAATTCCTTAATATCGTAATCAGATTTAACGAAAAGAAAAACACTTTCACACCACCCAGTACATTCTTCTTCAGAATTATCATGAGCTGCATAACCTACTTCAATATCTTGTGGCATTTCTTTTAGTCTAGAAATTAACTGTTTAACTTTCATTTTATTTTTCCTTCATATCTCTTAAAGGTACAGTCAAGTCCTTCCTCAAGAGAATATTTCGGAAAAGCCCCAATTATAGATTTTAGCTTATCGATTTTTAAGTAATTTAAAGCCACATCCCCCTTTCTTGATTTTTCAACATTTGGGAGCTTAATCCGATAAGATGTATATTTTTGAATAATTTCTAGGACTTTGTTAATACTAAGTGAATTTTCATTACCGATATTAAAGGTTCCAAAAGCGCCCTTTTCAACTAAACTGATAAGAGCATATGTCACATCTTTTACAAAAACAAAATCTCTTCTTTGTTGTCCATCCCCATGAATAATTGGGTTTTTTTCTTCAAAACATGCATTTATAAAAGAAGGAATAACAGAAGTGTAACCTTTAGAATAAAGTTGTTCTGGACCATAAACATTGCTTAATCTTGCAATAATACAATCAATTCCTAATGGCTGATAAGCTAAGCAATAATCTTCTCCTGTTTTCTTCGTTATTCCATAGGGGGAGATGGGTTTTAATTCATCTGTTTCTTTCCATCCAGAAAAATCTTCTGGGGGTTTCCCATATACTGCCCCAGAAGATATAAAAACTACTTTTTTAACTCCATTTTTTCTTGCCTGTTCTAAAATTCTAATGGTTCCCAAAACGTTATTTTTCTCAAACTTTTCAGGATTATTCCAGGATTCTGAAACTGAAGTGGAGGCTGCAAGATGAAAAACAACATCTATGTTTTTGAGTACACAAAACCAAAAAGAATCAATGTTATTCTCAATTATGTCTTCAAACCAAATTTTAGTAAAATGATCAAAGTAGCATTTTTCTTTCTGTAAAAAATTATAAAAATTGGATTTTCCTGTTTTGCTAAAATTATCTAAAATAGATACTGAATGTCCTCTTTTAATTAAATCTATTGCTAGATTTTTTCCAATAAATCCTGCCCCACCAGTAATTAGTATATTCATTTTAATTCCTCCAGCTAATATATTTCTGTTTGTAGTTGTGCTCTATTTGTAGGTGCTCTATTTCCGTTTGTAGTTGCTCTATTTTTGCATCCAGATCATCTATTTCTGTTTGAAGTCGCTCTATTTCTTCAGTGGTGTCTAGTGCTACTTGAAATAAACCATCCAGAGATTCCCAGGATATCACTACATTATCTCCTGGAAGGGAAGGTTCTAAAACTTTTCTACCTTCTAAAAATGCACTATAGCTCATTTTACCTCCAGCTTAAAAAATGGAAATAATCTTCGTATCCAAGGGCTTCTTTTTCTCGACGTGAGAAGAATTAGCTGATTGATTCGATCAACACAAGGTTCCTGCCCGCCCCAACCTCTGGCCTCTGCTATGGCAGTTAACACATGCGCCGGAACCCAGTAGCCTTTTGCCTTGTTTTTAAAGATCATTTTCTATCCCCACCGGGATATTTAGATACCAAAAGATTAATAACATCGTTCAACGTAAGCTTCTCCCATCTCATGACGTATAAAGGTTTTGGTATTATTGGAATCTCGGTTCTGATATAGATGGTTGGTAAACAGAGAGATTCATCTGTTCTCCACGCCTCAAATTGTCTGCCTGGAATTAGAAATTCCCAATAAGATATCTCAGCAGGAATTTCTAACCTTTGGCCATCGGCTACTCCTCCAACAAAAAGTATTTTTGTTCTGCACAAAGATACCATCCATCAATTCTCCTACCCTTGATTGTAATTGGTATTTTCATAACTACCTTATTTTTAAGACTAAGATAATAAGAATGAAAATTAAGGCATAAAAAATTTCCCACATTATGTCGTTTCCTATCAAATTTTAGGGATGACCCTAATCATGACATTCTTCATCATGAAAGCACTCAGAACACATCAATCCTTTTTCTCCCCTTTGAGAAAATTTAGGAGATTTGAATTTATCACAGACTTTTGGAGGGTCATGCTCCCACGTTTCTTTAATACATACACACCCTTCTGGAAATATAATTTCCTCCACTTCTGGAAATATAATTTCCTCTTGATATCTCATTGATTGGTTTAACCTTTCTCTAGATTCTGAACAAAAGTGTTCTTCCTTTGGTTTCTCACAATTAACACACACTTTTTCTTTACTCATCATTTAGGCTTTAGCCCGTGGAAACCCCGTCTCTTCAGAGCGGGGAGGAACGTCCCACGGCTTTAGCCACCTCCTTTCTTTTTTAGGTTGACCTTTTGTTCAGATTTGGTATGATGTGCCCGGAGCTTTAAGGCACTCTCAACTGAGAGATAACTGTTTCCAAGCTCGGTACACACCTTGCTCAGAGGGGTATATCCGCTCTGAGTGGGCCGATCAGTCAACCGGCCTATCGTAGCGCCTCCGGGTAGCTACAAGCTCCAGGGCTTTAGCCCGGAGTAGTTGACTTACCTCTCCTTGGGTTTTCTTTCTGTTTTAAAAAGTTTCTCAATTTCTTCCCATAAAATGATAACGTCTTCCTTTAGTTGTCCTTGAAGATTATTTCTCTCAACAACTTCGATTGCTTTTTCTAGTTGTTTTGCGATCTCTTCACCTCCAACAGTGAATGATCCTGTTTCTGTTTTGAGAAATACCAAATTTCCTCTAACATCATCAATACCATATCCAAAAATTATAGGAATGATGGCTTTTCGATAAGGATCATCTACTGTAGATTTTGTTATGGTACACTCTGACATAATCCCAACAATCTTTTTATGTAAAACACCTTGATGTGTTCTCTCAAACTCTATTTTTGATCCTTTATATAAAGGATTTATTTTTATACGAAGAGAAGCGTAGTGTGCAATAGCTCTTCCTCCGGGAGCTTTTTCTTTCATTCCAAAAGCCATAGCTTCTATAGTTTCTCTTACCTGATTCGAGCAAACCAAAAGTCTATTTGACTGAGATAAAATAGCTTTGACTTTTCTTAGTCCCTCAGAAAACTTGTTAGCCCGCCTTGCTGCCGCCATTTTATCTTCTTGTTCCAACTCTCCCTCTAAGGCCAGGGCTGCAAGGGAATCAGCCAGTATTGTGTTAACTACATCGTTTCTTGCCGGTGTCCATTCTTTTATTGCTTCAAAAAACTGAGGGATGGTTTGAATTTCTCTAATAAATTCTTCTGTTATGTTCATTCCATAGATTCTGGCATACTCTCTGTCTAATCTTCCTTCAACATCAAGGTACTTGGCTTCTCCTCCTTGGTTTTGAGTTGATGTTGCTATTTCTGCTAATAACGCTGTCTTTCCTGATGCTTCAGGGCCATAGATTTCAACAAAGATTCCTGTAGGAATACCTCCTCCCCTAACTCTTCCTCCCAAAATTGCCAAGTTTAGTAACGTTGATCCTGTAGAAACTATGTATTTAAGATTTTCTTCTGGAAGACTTTCAGGCATTTTTTGGGTCTCTGTTTCAACCTGTTTGCTTATTTCGTCATTTGTTTGTTTACTTACTACTTTCATTTTTCTGATCATGAATTTCTTTTTCCTTATTTTCAAGACAACTGCTATAAAGCCTTTCTGGACTCTAAGGATGATGCAATTCACTCAAACGAACCACGCACGATTTCTCCATGTTGCATCGCTCCATGAAAAAATCCATCCATAACCAGCGGTAATAAATCATCCAATACCAATCACCACCCATCTTTTCTTTCTTTACTACAAATTTTGGAATCAATGACATCTCATTCTCCCACACGTTTATATTTAAAAGCTTATTATTTTCTATAGTTATTTAATCTATAGAAAATAATAAATTAAATAACTATAGAAAAGTTGTACAAACACAGATTTCCCATTCTCCTATGCTCGGGTAAGTAGTTTGCCTTGGATCAAATTTATAATCTTCTTTTACTAGAATACCAAGCATTCTATTTTTAAATGTAGCTCTTTCTTGTACAACTGCATCCAAAAATATGGGGAAAAATCCCTATTTAGAAGGAAAAAACGAAGCAGGGTTCTCCTCATAAAAACTTCCCAATGGAAAATCTATTAGTAGTAACTCTCGTGCAGATATTAGATAGCCTCGAACAGATTCCAGTACAATCTGTGGAGGCAAGGAACTTTGAGTAAGAGAGGTGAGTGAAGCATTGATATAATTTAGAACCTTTCCAAGTTCATTTTTAGATATTTCAATTTTATTCATAACTTCCTCCCAAAATTGCCAAGTTTAGTAACGTTGATCCTGTAGAAACTATGTATTTAAGATTTTCTTCTGGAAGACTTTTAGGCATTTTTTGGGTTTCTGTTTCAATTTGTTTACTTATTTCGTCACTTGCTTTTTTACTTATCGTCTTCATTTTTCTTTTTATCATTGATTTTTTCTTTCTTATCTTTAAATTGGCCGTTACCAGTCCCAATCCTCTGTACGAGGTTCAACTCCTTGAGATCGAAGCCATTGCACCAGCCTTTCGTCAAAACATTTGCCACACATATCCACGCTGGTTTCAGTCCCACTTCCACCTTCCGGGTAACTACTGCCAGTCTTGTGTTTCACTTCAATCTTATCTACGTTGTACCTGTGTAACTCAATTTTTGTACTACAAAAATCACATGACACAAAGTCAACAACTTCTCTCCTCGTCGCCGGAATCTCAACTGTCTTCATGTGCTTCATTTTTCACTCAACCCTCCAAAAATAATTATCCGTCATTGCTGCTTCCTAAAATGTACTCAAATGTATTTATAAGGAGTCATCTGAAACTATCTGCTTAATCCCCCATTTAACCCCCCTAATCCTTTAAAGTAAGAATAAAATCTATCTAAAAGAAATCCTAACACCAATAATCCATCCAACTGAATTTTCTCTACTTGATTCTTCCTCCAAAGAATCGTTTGTTATACCATAAGAAGAAACAATATCTAAAATATCTAGCGCATTCAGGTTTTTTGGAGAAAACCTGATATATTCTTCCTCTACAAATCTTTCTTTTCGTAGTTTCTTTATCCCTTCATTAATAGTTTCAACACCCATTTCTTTTAGAAGAATTTTAACATTTTCTTCCATATTTCTTTCCTCTCCACTTTTTAATCTTTTATTAAATGATATTTTATTTTTTTGCTTTGATTCGCAGTTCTTTGGAAACGATTACTCATTCTAAGAGTGCCCACAGAATGAGTAATCGTTAAGTAGAAAAAATTAAAGCTTTCTTCTACTTCCGGAGGGGGTTGTTGGATTAGTTATTGGGGTAGTTGGGTTTTTAGTTTCTTTCTGAGGGGATTGTTCACTTTGTAACTGTACTTTCAAAGCTTTGTTTTCTGTTCTGCACTCTATAAACATAGGGCAATCTTCGCAAGCATCCCATCTTTTATAATCAACTCCAAAAGTACCTCCCCCATAACAAGTAATATTTTCTTCTTCATCTTCCTTAACTGTTTCATCACCGTCAGAAGGAGAAGTTTTCCAATCCCCTTTATCCCAAGCAGGTACATCTTCTTCTGGTGTAACCTCCTCAGCAAGGTTAATTACCTTATATAATTCATTATACGTTGGAACCTGAATAAGCGAATCTAAACAAAATGCTGATGCAAGGATTTCATCTGAAATAACTGCTCTTCTGTCTAGAAACTGATGTCTTACATAATTAGTATTGTCTTTTCCTGCCCCAGACCTCTCAAAGAAAATTGTTTTACCAATGTCAGGGTCTGAGAATGGAATAAATCCGCCTTCTCTGGGTTTTTTTGCAATTCCTACCAAATGCCGTTCCATAAACCAATGGGCAATTTCCATGATTTGTATATTTTTCTCTTCTTCTTTCACCGAATCTCTTACAACTATATTGTATAAAACCCTCCTTTTTGCATAAAGATCTTTAATTAAATCTTCTTCTGAATCTGGTAAGGACCTTAAATTTTCCACATATTCACAGATCGGACAAGGTTTCCGATAGTTTTGAGTTAGACAAACAAAATTATCTCTTGTTACTCCAATTCCTTGATGAATCCAAAGGGGAAGTACATAAGAAATATCACCTTTTACAAGTTTCCCAGTGACAACTCTAGGATCATTTTCTCCAACTTCATAGGGTATGATATCAATCTCATGCTCCCCCTTTGTGGGAATCCAAGGAATGATTCCTAATTCCTCTTTGAAGATTGAATGATACCTTCCAGAGTCTTCTCTGGTGTTATATGATTCTTCTGTTCTTTTTGCTAATGCATTTCTATACCGATTTCTGACACTTTCCATTATAGAATCTCCTTTCATTTGCTTGTTTCTATATTTTCGTTTAAAATATAGGCTTACCCAATCTATTTAAATGTTCAATCCGAATAGAGCCGTTTACCACAGATAGGACACTCTACCCAATAAGTATTAAAACAGCCGCCTTCATCTGTAGATTTTTTTAGGCAAATTTCAGTTATATTATTGAATATTATCACAGAACCACAACCGTACATGGTTTTGCATTTTATTTCTTTATTCAAAAAATTAGTCTTTGCATGATGTTCTCTTTGTTGCATTAAATCAATATAATTTGCTTTTTTATAACCCATTTTAATTATTTCCATTTTTATTTTTCTCCCTTAAAAAAACCTTTCCTACAATTTTACAAACTAAATAAATTACAGTTAGCCCCCCTATTAAAACTGATACAGATTGTAAAAATGTAGAGAGACTCATTTTAATCCTTTCTTTTGTGCTTGTTGTTCATTTCATAGTTCCTTTTAGAGAACGGCGTTTCATAGTCTCTGTGACGACTGTTCTATGTTCTTCGTCATTTTTATCTTCTTTATTATTTCTATGACTTGCTAATCGAGGGTCTGCCCAATAGGAAGATAACCATAACTGTACAAGGTTTTCCAATTCCTTTTTTCTGTCATGAAAGGCTTCTCGGGCAACTGTAAAAACTCCTACTTTTCTGTTTGCTTCTATAAGATTTTCTTCTGCTTCTATGACTTTTGGATCTAAATCAACGGCTGTCTTTATGTCTGCTTCTGTACCTTTTGTTATGTTTATCTCCTTTCCCTTCCCTTGGTTTATAAGTTGCCTTACATGAAAATCAGCATTAGCCCGAGCTAATGTAAGTTGTTGCTTGACTCTATCTCTCATCGCAATCATTTCTATATGAAGGGCAGCCCACTTATTAAAACGTTGAGGTTGCATTACACATTCTTCATCAAGGTTATATTTATCAATTATAAGATCGTGTTCATAACTTTCGTCCATGTTTTTATCCCTTTCCTTTCGAGATGTTGTCCGCTTATCTGGCCATGACAACTTTTAAATTCTATAGATTTGTAGTTTATTCTGTAGATTTCTACGAAAACAAAAATGTCATCTTCTCAAGTTTAGCCAACTGCTTTTTTACAGTAGCAATTTTTTTGATACGCATTTCTTCCGCACGCAAAATAGCGGCCTCTGGTGTTCGATGCCAATCTTTACCATGAAAATAACATCTGCCGCAAGAAATCATTGTTTCATGCCCCTTACAGAGTTCAGCATCATCAACCTTGATCCCTTCAGTTAATGCATATTTTGTTATCCATACTCTTATTTTTTTCACTCTTTTCCCCTTTATAGCAAAACTAGCTATTGTAATTCATTTTCTTACTTATTTTACTTTGTGTTATAAAAGTAAATTTACTGGTTTTTTATTTTACTGAAAAACCGCAGTTATAGTTCAGTTTGTCTGTCTACTAAATATGGAACAACTTTTGTCTAGTACAAAAAGTAGTTACCGCGTTGTAAACGCGCACAGGTATGCTGCAAGCACCAACCCAGGTTTTCCAGAATTAAAAAATGGTTCAATAAAGTTCACCATGACAGACGCTGCCTGTGTATTTTCTCCACCAAGAATTACTTTCGTCATATACCCTAAAACAGCTTTTCTAACTCCTTCGGGATCTACATTAAGATTTTCTAAACAACTACTTACTCTTTTCCAATGAGCTACCTTCCCTCCTGTAGTATTAAGCAAAATTCTACAGAATTCAATAACTTCACCCCCTTCGGGATCTTCTAGTTTTAAAACCTCTTGGATTTTTTCAATAGATTTATTTTCTATATCTACAATCTGATCAAGAGAAACCAAAAGTTTCCTGGGACATCCATCCGCGACTCGCATAAGAATTTTCTTTATTTCTTCATCTAAAGAAATATTCTCTGACTCGCATATCCAATCTAGCATAGACATCATATCTCTAAGGGAAAGTGGAGCTAAAGAATAGGAAGAACATCTGTTCTTAATAGTGGGCAATAATTTCTCTGGATTTGTGGTAGAAAGAATTATATAAACATGAGATGGAGTATCTTCTAACAGTTTTAATAAACTTTCTGCTGCGGGACCTGTTATCGCATGGACTTCATCCAATAAATAAACCTTATTTTCCCCTTTCATGGGAAAAAATTTCGAGTTATCTATAATATCTCGGACAGTATCTATCCCTCTGGTATTTGCAGCATTGAATTCCTTGTAATCAAAATCAGAACAACTCAGCATATTTTTAAGAATACGGGCTAAAGAGGTCTTGCCTGTGCCCGAAGGGCCTGTAAAAAGGTAAGCATGGGGTTTATCCTTCCGATTAAAAATAGATTGAATGCTTTCTTTAATTGCATCGTTTCCAAACAACTCATCTAGATTTCTTGGCCGATAATCTAAATGTAAAGGCATAATCACTCTCCTATTCTTTGTGACTAAGAAATTCTATTCCTCCCCATTCTGAATTTCCAAAACTTATCTTTCTTCCATTTGAAAACTCAATGGTTATTTCTTGGTTAGACTTCGCTCCTCGTATGCTTGTCGTCTGCTACATTGTTAAAAGCAACGCAAACATCAAGGCACATCTCGTGGCAAATTTTATCCGTGTGCGTGTTGTGCTTGTCGGCCCACAACCTGCGCTGTTCCCGCACATCCGGCCCGATTTTACCTATGGGGGAGCCCCCCTCTCTCATATATATGATGCACGGGAAATGGTACTCTCTGGCAACGATCATATCATCCAGAACCAACCAACAGGCGCTTGTGTCTTTGACCATGATCCCGCGCAAGGGCCTCCCATGCCTTATGTTGTCTATTCTGTATTTCAGAATGCGGTGCTTTGCCTTTACATCTTCCGGTAGTGCAGATAAATCGTTCAGAGCTTTATTGTACTGTGCTGCCGGAATAACGCGAATGTCTGACACACCCAGCGAATCTGCAAACCGCACAGCCTCCACGCAATCGCTGACGTTCTTTTCGGTGAAAACCATGCCTACCGTGACATAGGTTTGCTTCGCAAGGTATCGGGTGTTTTCAACTACGCGATTCCAACTACCATAAACCCCACCTGCCATATCATCGCCTATCGAACAGCATCCGCTGTCCAGTGAAATTGAGAAGTCATTGACCCCGGCGTTCAAAAGATTATTGTAAATGGCCCAATCTGCTGAACCATTCGACGATACTGCAATATGTTCCACGCCTGCCACCTTGCACTTTTCAACCAGTTCAACAAGCCCACCGTAAAAAGTGGGTTCCCCCCCTGAGAAGCGCACGTTTTTCAACCCCTGTGAAATCCAAATGTCCAATATTTTATGCGCTTCGCTCAAAGGCATATCGCCCTTCAAGTCATGCCGCAACCCGCGACAGTACACGCATTTGAAGTTACAGCGATCAGTCAAAACCAGCTCGCACCGTTGCAGGTCACTCGTTGCCGATGAACGTAATGCCCGGTAATTCGATAATGTATAAAATCCTATATCTTCCAGCCTCATCTTTATCTCTCCCGCGAAGTCTAACCAGTACGCTCGACACTGGCCTCAGCTTCGCTGTGGCAGGTCAGCTAATTGTCATCCACACATAAATAGTTATTGTCTAAATAAACATATTTTTTAGAATCATTTAAACAGTCTATTATATCTTCTTCTAAACATTCTTCTGTTTTATAAGTGGTGAAATAACTATTTTTAACAATATCTTCCCCAAAAATTAGTTTTACTTTTTCAAATAGTTCATCACTTTGATTCAAAACTATCATTCTTTAACTCCACTAATTCTATTAATTCTTTTTTCTATTAAAAAATCCTGTATTTACTTTATTATATTCTATTTCTGCATTTTTTTAAGTTGGCATTTCCTTGTTCCCAGTAAGATTTTTTTAGTTCTACCCCTTTAAATTTTCTCCCCATTTTTATGGCCATATACCCTTCAGAACCAATTCCAGAGAAAGGAGAAAAAAGTATGTCCCCAGGATTACTCCAAAGAGTTATACATCGTCTAATTACCTCTAATTGTAAGGGGGCAATATGTTTTTCATCTTTTTCTTCCCTAGCAGACTCTTTCTGAAGAGTATCACTTGGATTTATATCCATCCAAATGGGGGATGCCCATATTGCAGCCCTTCCTCGTCTTATTGCCCATCTCACAATGTCTTTTTGCCAGTCAAATAAAAGCTCAGGAAGTTCTTTTGATTCAAACCCAACCGGGGAACAATTAATTCCTTTGGTTTTTAAGAAAGAACCATAGTTTTTCTTGATCATTTAGCTTTTTTCTTTCTTAATAAATTTCTATCTAATAACACCATGATTTAAAAAGTCTGACAAAATTTCTATTAATAGCATTTCTACCTTCTTATGATCTGGTTCATTAGGTAGAGAACTTCTGATAAAAGCTTCATTTGCCAACTTGAACAGATTTTCTGCATAGGATTGAATTTTTTCTAGTGCCCACTTCCCTTCTTTTATTTCTACAAGTTGGGTATTATCTTCCCTGTGAACGTGAAGCTCTCCATCAGTAAGAAATTCAATTCCCATACGAAGAAGACGTACAAGGTGAGAAGCATTTTTTGTATCATACCCATATTTATCTACCAGTCGTTTTCTCTTTTCCCCCATATACCCTTTACAAGCAAGATGAGTCATTCTTTTTAACTGACTATATGCATAACCAGTGAAAGAATAATAAGCTTTTTTTGAAGAGAAATAATTTCTATTATTGATTAATGACTGACCATATTCTGTTTTAATTACATAAAGATTTTTAGGAAGCCAAAGAATACTTAGTACATTAGGATTATTTTTTAATAATAATTTAATCATTTTCTTTAATTCATAAACAACTATGTCCCATTCCCCCTCTTGAATAATTTTCTGTTCAAAATTTTCTAGTCCCAGGTATGTTTCCCCAGGTGCTATACAAATACCCATTAAGTCTTTATCATCTATGGAATCCGGGTCAGATGAAGGTCTATAAGTACCATGGGCAATACTACCTAAATATCCTAATAGAATAGTGTTTTTAGGAATGAGTTTTCTCTTTTCTTCTTCAGATAAACCTTTCATTTTTTGCCTCTTTTATCTACTCTCTCTTGTAGAAAGACCCCCACTTTTAAACGGGGGATAAGAAGTATTTAAACTGTAATTTACATTTTGAGACTGGGATCACAGCCTTCGGGCGGGGAGTAGCCACTATTTTCTAAGTAAAAAATATCTTTTTCTGAACTTAAACATAAAAGTTCTATTCCTCCCCATTCTGAATTTCCAAAACTTATTTTTCTTTGGTTATAAAATTCAATGATAATTTCCTGGTTGTCCATAGATAAATAATTTCCATCAAGGTAGATATGAGATTCTGCTTCCTCTAATCTATGTGAGACATCTTCTTCTGTGCAATCATCTGTTTTCCAAGTAGTAAAATAAGCATTTATAACAATATCTTCCCCAAAAATAAATTTCACTTTTTCCAATAACTTATCATCTTGTTTTAGAATTATCATTTCACTCCTCCTTCATCTCAAACCAAGAACCATTTATATCAGAAAATTTCCACTCGGTGATAAAAGGTATAATGATCCATGGATTTTCTTTCATAATGTCTTCTACCATGATTTTATTACATACCTTCAATACATGGTCTTTTTCATTTGGATTTATGTCCCAAAGCATGGAATCATGTATTTGACCAATAATAGAAGATTTCCATTTCTCTTTTTTCTTTATTTTATTTATTTCGATTATAGACCAGAGTAAACATAAAAAAGCAGATCCCTGTACAGGGGTGTTGAATATCTTATTTCTTTCTAAATAACCCCTTCTTTTAAACCCCCAAGGCATATCTACATGCCCTGTTTTTTTATACTTTTCTACAAGGTTAAGTTGCCAATTTCTTACTCCAGAATACCTTTTCCAAAGTTCTTCTTCTGCTTTCTTAACTGTATTCTCTTTTAACTTAGGATAGAGAGGTAAAAGATTTTTAAATATAGCAAAATAATTTGATCCATAAATTTCTGCGAAAACAAACTGGTTTTTAGAGTCAAATCTTGAAATACCCATCATTTCTGCAAATAAACTATGAATGTCTAAGCCATTTTGTAGATCTTTTATTAAATGTTTATCTTGAGATAAAGAACATACTACTCTTACTTCATGCCCCCCATAATCTACTTCTCCGAGTAAATTTCCAGGAGAAGGTACAACAACAGACCGGGCAGCTTTTTGAGCATCTTCATCTTTTCTAGGAATATTCTGAAAATTCGGTGAAGAGTTTTTTACACAAATTTCATTTGCAATAAAATTATGAAAATCTTCTACTTCTAAATTATAAACATCAACTTCTTGGTTTAATTCTTCAATCTTTATTATTGAGTGGTTATTAACCGGCCATTTTCCAAACTGGTTTCCCCAGCATTTTCGCTTGATACTTATTCCATGAAGTTCAAATAATTTAATTACCTTATAATAATTTACCCTGAGTTCTTCTGCGATTTTGTTAATCCCCTTTTTTTCTAACTCTTTTAATTTTCTTTTAGTTATATATTCTCCTGTTCTTGAATCATAATGAAGCCGAACCATCCAAGGATTTATTCTATGCTTCTCTAAATAAATCTTAAAAGTTTCAAAATCATGGTTTACCTTAGTAGACATTCCTTTAGCCTCTGCTAAAAGCCGTAGAGTTTTCCATTTTGATAAACCGAGAAAATAATAATGATCTTTCCCAGAAGGAAATTTATATTTTTTTCCTGTTTCAGTCATTTTTCTTATAGCAATTTTCAATCTTCTTTGCTTTTCTTCAATAGGAACTAAATCTATATGGTATTTACAGTGATCTTTTTTGGTTTTCTTTTCTAAGTTATTTGGGGTATGGTTAAAATGATTCCTATCTTTATGATGAACAACTTCATTTTTTGTCAGGGTTCCATAAATTTGTTGATATATAAAACGAGACTCTATTACTCCTCCTTCAGTTCCGGTAGAGTAGATTAAATCTTTATTTCTTCCTAAAGCAAGAACCCTAATTTTACGTGTTTTCAAACTTGTTCCAGGTAGACGAAAATCACCTGTTAAGCTTTTTGCTTCTATGTACCTTCCATCTGCTAGACGTATTTTATGTTCAGGAGTTACGTCTAAATATCCTCTTTTTCCCTTTCCTCCTATCCAATGTAATCGAATAACTTTTCTATGTCCTGTTTTTCCTGACCAAAGAACTTTTCTAATAGTTAAATTACAATTTTCATCATAACAGTAAACTAAATCTCCTGGTTTAACATCTTCAATAGGAATTCCTTTAGGAAACTCTGAGATGTCACGAACAATATCCACCAAAGTCCCTTTGGCTATACAAGAGCTGCTGCGAAAACTTCGAGCTAAGTGTAAATTAAAGGAGGGGTGTATTTTATTTTCAATGGCGTTTAAGAAAGCAGACAAATAGGTGCTTCGTATTTTATTTAGTTTTCTTACCCGTAAAATATTGTTGGTTAGTTCCGTGTTTAACTCTTGAAGAACAGATTCATCTACTGAGTCCTTTCCTTTAATAGTTTTCTTAACTGGTTTATACTTTAAAAGTTTAAATAATAATTCAGGAAGATCTTTTGAATTGGAGCCAAAATTTGGTAGTTTCTGGTGAATTTTCTGAAAAAGATTTGCTTCTTCCCCCTTTTTTAATTTTTCTTCCAACATGGCAGACTCTAAAGCCAACTCAGAATCTGTTTGTTTACAGTAATCAGAATCTACAGGAATACCAATGTATTCCATCTCTGTCATACATTTTACCCCTTCGTTAAATAAAGCAACAGCAGGGGTCAAAGATTCTTGCTTAATAAGTTCTTCTTGTTGTAATACAAAAAGTTTTCTTGTAAATAAGGCATCTAATCCATTGTATTTCAATAGTTCGTCTAGAGGAACTTCTTTCATTCTATTAAAACCTGTTTCCAGTACACTTCTTTTAAAAGGTTCAACTTTTTCTCCATACTCGAATCCCCAGTGTAGAAAAACTTGAAAATCAAGACTTGTGTACTTGTCCCTTTCATCCAGCACATGAGCAGTAACCATGGTGTCCCAAAACCATTCATTTTCCCATGAACCAAATATATGCCTGGACCAAATGTTCTCCATTTGGTGACTATGAACAATCTTCTTTGCTGGTGATTCAAGAAAGATTTTCCACTGATTTTTAATTAGTTTCAGTTCTTCTTCAGTCCAAATTCCGGGATAACAAAATGGAAAAGAAAAAGATTCATTGGGATAAGGACTGAATCCAACAGATACAATTTCTTGATTTTCTTTAAAAGGACGAAGTCCAGTTGCTTCATAATCTATGGAAACATATTCTGATTCGGAAGCATTCTTGATTTTTTGTATTACCTCCTCAAAAACAGTGGACGAACTTACTTGACTCTCAAAATCTGTATTAAGGATTGGCTTTCTTTTATTTCCTAAATGGTTTACAGCCCACTTTAAATCTCTTTTAAAAGTAGGTAGAACATCTGGGTTTCTCAAGGCGTATGAAGGGTGATATAAGGAAATCACCTGAGCATTGAATTCTAAATCAGGAATGCAAAGTTTTCGAAATCTAGAAATAGAAAGGTCTTCTCTAATCTTTTTTCCTTTAAACATGAAAAAAGACTTTACAGCTTTTTCTCCTATTAAAAAGATAAAATCAGGTTTTAATTCTTTAACTACCTTTATCCAGTTATGGCGACAACACTTAATTTCAAGGTCTGTAGGGGGTCTGTTTTTTTCTCCTTCAGTAGGTCTACAGACAACTGCGTTTGTTTTCCAGAAGTCTCTATCTAAATCAAAATTAAGCTCCTCTAGGGCTTTTCTTAGAACCTGTCCGGCTTGTCCCACAAGTTGAATACCTTGTTCGTCCTCCGATTTTCCCGGACATTCAGCTAACAAAAGAACTTTTTTCTTTCCTTCTCCTGTAAATAACATTTTTGGGCTTTTAACTTCTTTCCAAAGCCCACATTGATCACATCCCAAATTTTCTATGGGTTCTGAAGTTGGTTTTCTAATTTTTGATAAATTGTCTTTTTGTTTATTTTTTATAGATTCTTTTTTTGAAAAAAACCCTATCATTTATCCCTCAGATTATTTTCAAAACAACACAAAATCTGCTATGAGATTACCCCTATTTCTGTGAGTTCTTTAATTATAGGTAAAGCTAGTAGACTTTTACGACACTCATCATCATTGTTCATTGATTCCATTGCGACTTCTTTGTCAGTTAAATTATGTAAAATCTTAACAAAGAGTTCTGCACATTTAATAATTTCTATGTTTCTACCTATTGTTCCTAGCCTGGTTTTTTTGGTAAGTTCTGTCTTAATAATTTCCCAACTGTTCATCTTTTTTTGCCTTTATCCCAGAGTAAAAGTTGTTAGACCAATAAAGCACTTAAATTGGAAGCGCTAAAATGTGTTGAAAATTTGCAGAGGTCAATAAACATTTATTTTCTCCAACAACCATAGTCAGAGAGGGCATAATTTCCATTACTACTTTTAGGAAAGAGGGGTTTATTCGAAAAGAAATATCAAGATTTTCATCATAAGAAGATAAAACGATTTTCTCTTCAATCCACCCTACACCTTCTTTTTGACTTTTGATAATTACATTTTCCCCTTTAATTTCTATATAAACTTTGCGGTCAAATTCTAACTCTTTGTCTTCTATTATTCCTGCTCGGTCAATTGCCCTTTTAAATTCTTCATTTTCCGGTAAAAAAAGTTTTACTCCCTCAATAGAAAAGAAATTTTCTATATTTTCTTCTGGTTGTGCTAAATCCAACATTCTTATGCTAAAAATCGTATTGTTCTCACCGCAAAAATGTACCCATCCATCTCTAAGACAATACTTTATAGGAATAAAATTAATTAAATGTTTTATAGAAGATAGGGGCAGAAAAAAAGCATTTTCTATTTTTTCACACATTTTAAACTTAGTTATCCTCACATCATCTGTTGAAAAAATCATATCTTCAGAAACACACACACAGGACATCCATCCTAGAGTAGTATCTTTTGATACTGAAAACATACACAAAGAAATACCGTCCAAAAAATCTTTAGGCAAAGTAAACCATAAATTAAGTGTTTCTAAATCAAGAGATCGTATCAGTTTTAAAGACTCTGTTTCATTTAAAACAAATAGGCTAGCCTTTGTTTTTTGTGCTGTAATTTTTAGGTTCCCATCTTTAAGTTCCAAATCTATTTCTTCATCTGTAAGTTTATTTAAAAGAGTATGTAATTCCTGGGAGGGAACTGAACAATTTAGGTTTATAGGAGAAGGAGATGAGATAGAAATTTGATCATTAAAAGTGAAAATCCTGTCTCCCTCAAAGATGAAGTGTGTTCCTCCCTCTATTTGATCTTTTGTTGCTACGCCTGGACGGATTTTGTTTAATATCTCTAGTAAAACTTTTCTTTGAACCTTCATGCTTATTTCCCCCATTCCTCTCTCTATACAAAACATTTTTTAATTAAATCTCTAGGAAGAACAAACTTACAATCTTCTTAGTTTCAAGAAAGTATAAGTTTGTTCTTCCTTTTTGAGCTGCTTTAAGTGTGAAATCAGTTAACTGTTAAAACCCCTTGAGCGTCTTCCCATCCTGAGTCTTCCATGCCAGTAATCCATTTGCAGTGCCTCCATGCAGAACGGATGCTGCTGCGCTTGGACTGCTGAACTCTGAGTCACAATTAAATACCAAGTGCTCACCATTCTTTACCAGCGTCCCATTCTCAATCAGCTTCTTCCGAGATGTAAGGACGTATGAATATTGACAGGCAGAGGCACGTTCTTTGAGTACTGCTTGTGATCCCTTCAAAATCACAAAGCCTGTTAGAGTAAAATGGCCAGAAGCCTTTAGGCCCTTGATTTTGCAGATGAACATCTGCTCTTGAGCAATGCCGATCGGAAGGAAACTCCCCCCAGAGGTTTTCGCCTGCTTGATGAGTCATTTTTCAGGGTAAGACTTAATTTTCTTCATTTCAAAATCTTTAGGAAAATCCTCTTTTAATAGTTTATATTCGTTCAAAACAGTTATAGAATGATAAAAATCATACAAAATAACATTAACATTCTTGCTAATTATTCCTTCTGCCAAAAGTTTGTCGGTTATTCTTTTTATCTGCTTTTTCTTACTGGTTTGCCACATAACCTCCCCATTTAGAATTTCTTCACAAATCAAACTTTTGATTCTAAAATAAGCAGAGACGTTTTTCTTCGAAACTTGTTGCTGTTCTGTTTTGTTTTCTTCAGGAAGATTTTCATTTGTGACAAGATTGCCTAAAATACCATGCTCGCTTTCCCCGTGGGGCCAGACAGCATCCTCAGTTCTTAACCCTATCATTGTCTCTATATCCACAGGTACAAAAGAGGATTCATCTGGAGATTTTAAGGTTTTATCTTCTTCTAAGAAAGCTTCTATACAAACTTCTTCTACTCTTTCCTCGCAACTTTCTAGAGTACCAACCATCTCTTCTTGAACAAGAACAACTTCTTCTTCTTTTGACTCTTCTAAAATTTCACTTTCTGAAGTATGGTCTTCTAAAGGGTGGTCTAAAGAACTATTTTCCTCCTCTTCTTTTACACTGATTAAATCAACCAAGCGATTGTACAGGGTAATTAGTTGTTTACTGAAAGACTTTTCTTCTTCTCCTTCTGGAATATATTCCAATCTTTTTTCTACTTCTTCAAGAATGTCAAGAGCAATTTTACTTTTGCTTTTTCCTACATATTGGATTTTCAACTCTTTTGCTGCTGCAACAACATCTTCATATTTAATGCTTGTAATTACTACTTCTGGAATGCTTACATCACTCATTTCTTTTTTCTCTCCTAAAATTGGTTTTTCTAGATAGCAATAAAAACACAGTTTTTATTTCAATAATATTATATTCCAAATTCACAGAATTTTTACCTCTCAATAAGCGAATTCTCCCAAATAATTTTATGTAGTTGAAGATTAAGAATGGCATCTTTAACCTCATACTCCTCAAAGAATGATGCTAAGGTTGAAGGTTTCAGTTCTCCTATTACAGGAGAAAAAACAAACTTTGCTTCACACCCAGAGGAGTCTTTCAAAATTGATTTCATCCAGACAGCTTCCTCAAAATCCTCTCTATTTTTCACTACAAATTTAACAAAATCTTGGTCAGTTAAAGAAGAAAAAGCATCAAGATTCATTTTTGATTCCATACCAGATGAGAAGAGTTTCCAATCCATAACAAGAGAAACATTTCTTCTTCCTCCAACTAACCTTGGTACAATTGAGCCATTAGTTTCGATGGAAAAAACAAAAGAGTTTCCCAAGTAATTTATTAAATCCATTACTGCTTCTTCTTGTAAAAGAGGCTCTCCTCCCGTAATTGTAATAATGCTATTGTCGAATCTTTTAATTTCTGAAGCAACATCTTCTATTGTTTTCCATTTTCCATCAGTTTCTTTTAAAGCATAGGAAGTATCACACCAATTACAAGAAGAAAGATTGCATCCAGCAAGACGAAGAAATGTTGCTTGAGACCCCTGATGATACAAATTTACTTCTCCATTTAGAGAAGAAAAAATTGAAAAGACGTTGATGTTCTTCAAGAGAGTTGTTCCTCTTTAATCTTGAGTGAAGCACAGTTGTCAGGAGTTTCCCACAGTCTAATACAACAGATTTTGTGATAGAAAAACATTGGTTTAAGTCTTTCATGAATCCAGATTAGAATATTCTCGGCAGTAGGATTTTCTAGATGAAGATTTAGCTCTGTATGATCAAGAACTTCAATAATTTGTTGATTGACAATTCTTTTCAGATCACCGAAATCCATAATCATTCCTGTTGGTGGGTTTATAACTCCCTCAACTTCAACTTCTAAAACCCAATGGTGACCATGCAAATCAGCACATTTTCCTTTATAAAGAGGGAGACGATGTGCAGAATCAAAAGAAAAACTCGAAGAAATTGTCATTTTTATCATTTTCATACCCTCTAAAGAAACATTTACCTGACTTTTTAATCTTTTCCACAAATCTTCTTTGTGGGTATGCTCATGGAACATTTTATAAAACAGGTGTAAAACCACTATCCCTTTAGGGTAGTGGATGTAAGCCTCTTACCCTTGACTTTGAATATATTTTTCAATGGTTTCTTTGCTAACATTTCCTATGGTAGAAGCAAAATAACCATCGCTCCAAAATGTTTTTTCTCTCCAAAACTGTTTTGAAAGATTTACATCATTATTATTTTGCCTCCATATTCTATATGTTGACACTTGTTTTAAAAATCTCACAATTTCTAATATAGATTGTGTGGGATTGAATCTTATCAATAAATGAATATGATTTTTGTCAATTTCCATCTCTATTATTTTAATATCTTTTTCTTTTGTGGCATCTTCTAGTATTTTTTTAATCTGATCACCATATTGGATTAAAAGTTTTTTACGATATTTACAAACAAATATTAAATGGGCCATTAAGAGGCGTTTTGAATGATTTTTCGAAACATAATCCATGTTTTTCTTGCTTGAATCCTTTTCATCTTAATGAATTTTGGTATAGGCTTTAGATTAACTTTTGATCCTGTAAAGTCCATAAGAATTGCATATCCTGTTGACATTCTGCCTTTGATGAAATATTCAGAATTCAAGTAACTTACCTTATCAAATTTTCTAAATCCGAGAATCTTACCTGTTGGAATTTTCTGCTCTGATCTTATTCCTTTTGATTGTTGAAAATCTCCATCTGGTATACATTTCTTGAATAAAACAAACTTGTTTCTAAAATTCACTTCACTTCCTTGGCTTGCAATAATTGTTGCATCCATCCAATGTTCTTTTTTTAAATTTAACAATTGTCTATTCTCTTTGGTTATAAAACCAAAAGTTTCTTCTGCCTCGGGTAATAATTTCACAAGTTGTACCCGTATAGAATTCATTTGTGAAGCATGTTTTAAACTTCCTTTAATTTTCCCTCCTTTAAGAGTTATCTTTCCGTGGTGAAGATCATAATGATGAGTTTTACACAATGTTATTAAGTTTTCCGGCTCATTCCCACCTTTGTTTTCTCTAAAGATTATATGATGAACGGAAAGCTTTCTATCTTTGGAATTACCTTTACAGTATTGACAAACATGATTGTCTCTATCTAAAACGTATGCTTTAACATTAGCAAAACCATAATTTGTTCCCTTTTGATATAACCATCTATTTTTTAACACAGCAGGATTTTTTAAAGCATGAACATCAAAAGATGCTGTTTCAACTATTATCTTCGATATAGGTAATATGTTTTGTACAAATTTAATTTCTTTTAAATGGGCGTTAATTTTACTTACCATTGTAGGTGAAAACCTGTTTTTTTTAATTGAATGTTTTCTATTTAGAAACCTTGCTTTTCGATACCTTGTTTTTCTACAACGTCTATTTCTACGATATTTTGAACGTTGTTTCATTCTATCAGAAATATCGTTTCTTACTTCAACTTCTGAAAGATAAATAACATTTCCATTATTTTGTACTACAGAACTACCAAGTTTACTACTACCAGTATCAACACCTAAAACTAAGGGTTGCTTGTAACCAGACGATCCATAAATAAGCTTAATTGTAAAGGGTAGCTTTCTAACAACTTTGGCTTTGCTTTGGTTTAACAAAACTCTTGCTTTTCTTGGAGAACAAGGCATTAAAGGCTTTCCATCTTTGTTTAAAACATACACTAACATGAAGTGTACCTCTCTTTTCAGAGTATTGCATATTTCTAGTCTGTTACCAACCAGAGAATCCGACATCACCTCGACAATGATAATCAGGCTTTTTACACTTATAACACCGAACCTTACCTCAGTTCTACTTAATTATAAGTAACAGAGCTACAATCTGGTGCGTCAATCGTAGGTGTTATGACCTAACTATCGTAGTTAGAATTTCTTCTAACTGAGTCTGGTGAACTTAGGCTTCTTTCGAAGCCACTATCCCTTTAGGGTAGTGGTAGTTCACTCACTTTTCCCCTCTTTGTAAATTAGTAGTCTCATATTATTTTGGTCTTAATCCTTTTCACTCTTTGGAACAAATTGAGCAACTTTACGCTCCTGCTGTTTCAATCCACGTTTCCTTGTTTCAATCCATCCTTTCTTTGGGAAACGACAATTAATTCCATAAAACAATGAGGAGCTGCAACTGCATCTCCCCTTGTATTTTCCTCCTATTTTTCCACCAATTTCTTTCGTGACTCAGAGGCCTCTTGAAGGCAGAATTCTGCCCAAACAATTTCCTCCCCCTCATCGTTGAAATCTCTCTTAATAACTAATTTATGGTCATATTGTGAGAATGTTTTCTTAGAAAATCCATAGAGAAGAACCACACATATCTCTCTTGGAACATATCCAATGTGAATATCAGGTTCTACTATATGAACACCTATAGCATTAGAATCATAAGGGTTATTTGGTTCATGCACTAAATATGCAGGACACTCTAGTTCATTGTTTTGTCCTAATAATTCTAACAGTTTTTCCTTTCTTCCTTCGAAGGTTGTTCCACGAACATTAAATATAGATATCACCCCCTTACGTTTCACTTTTAATACCCTCTCTGTTTGTGCAATGGAACCTAAGTAATAATTGAGACACCCTATAATTATTTTTTCCGGTGACATTTTTAAAATTTGTCTATCTTCTGCATCATCCTCTCTTGATAATCCTCTTTGTTTTCTTAATACTTTTATCATTTCTTGGGGTAAAACTATCATTTTTTTCCTTTCCTTCAATCAAAATGCAATCTACGTGGTTTTGATAGTCAAACCTTCCCAGAATTTTTTCCCTTTATCATTTGGACACAGCAAGGAAGAAAATTTCTTTTCATTTTCCTTTTCTATAATATTTCTACTTACAAGATATTGGTATAATGTCTCGCTGAAAGTTTTTTTTTCAGCAAACCATTTAGGGGTTACAACCGGAATCTTAGCCCACTGTTGATATTGTGCATTATCTATATATTTTTGAAGAGCCTCAAATAATAACTTGACCCACCCTCCAGAAAGAAGAATGCTTTGGTGCCTAACTGAACTATTCAATTGGGCTAGAAAATAAGAACCATAAACAAAAGCCTCTTTTTCATAGCCGCTTAATAGTTTTTCATCCCCCTCTTCATACCCCTCAAGAAAAAAATAATCAAAATATTCTTCTACAAGTTTTTTAACCAAAGATGGAAATAAATTATCTACCTTTTTTATTTCATCTTTTATTTTTTCTGGTGGGTTTTTTAAATATGTTAGAAAACAGCTTTTATTATTTGAAAAAACATCGTAGATAAAACTCTTCAGAGTTTTATTCTGAACATATTTCTTATTCCTAGGAGAATATTCAACATTTAATGTAGCAAGAGAAAAATTACCTATTGCTTGAACAAGCTCTTCTCTTGAAAATTTTCGGTTTAAACCCTCTATTTCTTTTGCTTGAAATTTTCCTTGTAGAAGTCTTTCTACCCAAAGAATTGTCTCCTTATATATTTTAGTAACATCCCTATTTTTCTTTTCTTCTGGGAAAATAACTTGTTTTGCCCCTGAATACTCATTCCAATATTCTAAAATATTTTTACAGTTCTTAGAAAGACGAGGAAGACTTTGTTTTTTTTCTTTTACTTTTTCTTGTTCTAAAAAAGTTCCTCCTCTAGAAAGTTTGATTTTTTCTCTTAGAGAATTCACTATGTTCTGATTTTTTTCAACTTTATCAATTTCTAATACACTCATACACTCTTACCTCCTACTAAAATACCTTATAAAACCCCTCTAATCCTTTATATTTTGAAAGATAATTTAAATAAGGTAGGTTTCCCCTACCTTCCCACAAATTATCGTTAAGATTTTAGCCGAAAATCACTTTGATAATCTCATACAAAGAATTTCCTCCAATCGTTGAAAATTTAGAGAATTGGGTTGCGTCACGTTTGTCATAAGGACAAGATATTATGAGATTGAGAAGTAATTTAATAATGAGAGAAAATGAGAGAATAAGATGAAGAATTAAAACAGGGTACTTACTTTTAGATATCATTTGGAGCCCATCCAAAATGATTAAGAAGTGAGGCGGGAAGAAGATTGGGCAAGATCTTCTTCCCTACAACCCCGGCCAAGGGTTTACCTCTAACGGAGAACAGCTGGATTATTTTAAGTTCTTCTTACTGACAGACCGCTTGTTTGTTCAATCCTCACCCTTAGCGCGGAGGGTGCTATCGCTTAAACATCAACCCAACTAAATATATTATACCGTATTTTTTAAATAAATTTAAAGGGTTTCTTACAGAAATTTTAATCTTTTTCAGGTTTACTAAAAAATCTGATGTTCCTATGCAGGTAATCTGCATCTTTAGGATATTCGCAGGTTGCAACCAAAGCTTCGATTTTTTCTCCCTTCTCTCCTTTTGCACAAATCAACAAAAGTGGCTGGTTTCCTTTACCAAGAGGGAACGTTATTTTTAATTTGGGTTTTTTCTTATCCAAGAAAGGAATAATTGCTTCAAAAAGCTTCATTAGGGTATTAGGTGAAATAATAATGGAAAAATCATCTTCTTTTTTAGCCTTTTCTAATAATAAATTTAAACCTTCAGATGGAAAATCGCTTTGCTCATCTTGGGGATGGTTTTGGTGTTCTGACGTTGTTTGTAAATCCGTTGAAAAAATTCCTTCCGAAGATACAACAGCATTTTCTAAAATACGTATCCTACTCTTTTTTACTGATTTTAATCCCTCAACCCAAACCTTCCCTGGTACTTTTACTGGATTATCATCACTATAATTTATATCTTTACCTTTTAAGGAGGGGTATTCTTGTGGATCAACCCTGGGAAACACAACTGTAATGGCTATCTTACTGTCAGTTGCTTGTATTACAGTATTTTCTTCAACTCTATGTACTTCTACAGGCGGATCAAATTCATCAGGGATAGTTCCAATTTTCATCATGTGTTTTGGTATAATATGCATTGTAAAAGCTCCTTTTTAAAATTGATTTTAGGAAGTGCTTTTTTCACCAATTTTTCTTTTCTTCTGTACCTTAATCCAACTACAAACTTTATCTAAATAAGAAGGAAAAAATTCTAGCATAATCTCTCCATCAAACTTTTGATAAATCTTTATTTCTTTATCTTTTTTCGAAACCCTAATTTTTTCTACTCCCTCCCCTTGAAATACAATAGCTCCTAAAGTTGTTTCACTATATGAAAAAATAAATCCTTGTTTCCCTCTTATCTCATAGAACCAAAGCTTCATGGTGTTTGTTTTTTCTTCTTCTCGTTCATATTTCCATGATTCTTCTAAATGCAAAAAGTAGTCTTGTGAAATTATTCTTAAATCAAATGCTTTTTCTTCTGTTCTTATTTTATGATCTTCTTTCTTTTTTTCCTTCATTTCAGCCAGCTTTTTTAACTAATGATTGTTTTCTTATTTGAATCCATCCTTTTTGTTACTTCTATAAAAAATACATCAGCCAAAGCTTCATATAAACTAGAATAGGAAAGTAGTTCTTCTGAACATTTTTCTTCTACCACCTGTGCTAGAATCCGATTGAACTCCTCTGCTTCATGTGGATTCTCTTCTTCATCAATCATTTGGAGCCTTCCGTTTATTTCTTTCCACACAGTATCTTCGTCGGGGTAGAGTGTGTTAACGTACCAGTTCCGAAACTCTAACGAACAAGGTCTCATACAGAACGTTCCGTTTACAATTGAGTTAGAGGGTAACAAACTGATTTTCATAGGTGTAAATTTTGCCCCATGATTCTCTGCTTCCTCAATGGCTCTTTTAGGAGTCATCCCTACTCCCCACACCCTTCTCCCTTTTTGGTATAATGCATACATTTGTTGGCTCCTCTAAGCAAGCTAACGATTTTCTAACAAACTGTTATTCAGTTTTTTGATTTTCTTCTTTTTGTGGGTTTTCCTTGATTCTCATAAAAATCATTCCCTTCATTTAAAACATTTTTAACAGCCTTTACGTCATTCCAATTTATAATTACTGAATCTAAGTTTGTCTGCCCAACCTCTAACTGTTGTAGCACCATCAAAAGACGGTTTCTACTGAATTTTTTCCACCTATGTTCCAGTACCCCAATTCGCATGATTCCTTGTTCTTTCTCTGCTTCTGTTTGATTCAAAGAAAGCATTACATCGACATGAGCCAATTTTCTAATATCTTCCGCCGTGTCTGATTCTTTTAATAGACTTTTCTCAGAAGACCCTCGATTGCTTTGTGAAACAGTTACAACAAGGGCTTTCTTTTCAGAAGCCATTCCTTTAAGACTTCTCCACGTAAGGTCTATTGCTTCACGCCCTATTATTCTCGGGTCTTCAGAACGAAGAAGATCAGCATAATCAATGAAAATTGCATCGGGGATAAAATTTTCTGTGTACTCTAAGGAATCCAATGCGCCTAAAACATCTCTAACATTTGCTGCATTCGAAGGAAAAGAGGTAAGACGGAAAAGATTTTTTCCAAACATATTGCCGAAAAGTTTTGTTGTTTTTAAAACCCCCCTTCTATCCATTTTCGGTCTTTCTATTAAAGTTTGAATCACGGTAGGAATAAAACTTTCTGAATCCTCCTCTTTGCATTTAGTACAGGGTTTTCCTGAAAACCACCCTAATTTTATGCATGTTCCTTGCTGATTTTGTAAACAGTCTAATATTGGGTATTGAAATTTTCCTCCTCTCTCATTGGAAGTAGCACTCATTTTCATATAGAGCCGTTCTGAAAACTGATAAGAATCCATTTCCAAAGATACCCAGGCAACCCTTTTTCCTGTTGCTAATAACCAATCACAAATCTCTTGCATGTACCATGTCTTGCCCCTTTTCGTAAAAGCCATAAGACCTAAGAAATATCCTCTTTTCAGGGGCCCCATTAATTTTTCAAGCCCTCCTCCCAACTCCAGAAGGGTTTCAGTATCGTCTCTAAAAACTTCATTGATAAACAAACGATCATCAAAAGGTTTATGCCATGGTATCTTGGAAAGAATAATTCTTTCCTTATACCGAACTCTCTCTGCTTCAACTAAATCTCCTGCTTGTGATAGTTTAATTATCTGTTCAGCATCATAGATTAATCTCCTTTGTTTTAGGTAATCTTCAGCTCGTTTAACTACATAGTCTGGGTTTGTGGGGTTTTCTTCTTCTTCAATGAATTTTGTAGATAATTCCTCCAGAAAATCTTGGACATCTTCTTGAATATTTGAAGGTATTGTATCTTTTTCTTGGAAAAAGATGTCTTGAATATTTTTCTTAGGAGCAAGTTTATATATTATAAAATAATCAAGAATCCATTTAACAATAACCTTTGAAATTCCTAATTGGAAAATTTCTGGAGAAGTAAGGCCTTCCAGATTTAAAAGTGCCCGGTCAGATGTAATTAGTGTAATAAGAACTTTTTTTTCTAATTCGGGGTCAATAAAAGTATTTCTTGAAAGACGCATAAAATTCCCTCGATTTGTTTACGCTATGGGCGCGCGGCGCAATAGTTGAATTATTTTTTAAGCAAAGGAGCCTGTCCAAGGGAAAACAAAGGATTCTATTTATTTATTCCTCTAAATAAATTCTTGTTTAAAATCTTAACGATAATATGTTGGGCTATACCTTTATACCTTCTTTCAATTATCGTTTAAAATTTAAAGGATTAGAGGGGTTTAATAAGGGATTTAGCAGATATTTCTTCCTACCTTTCTTAATGGGTGAAACCCGTCCAAGGGAAAACAAAGTGTTCTTATTTGTTTGAATAAATTCTTTGTTAAAATCTGAAAGTTTACGTTTTTCGGATTCTTAGAAAAAACCGCGATAGCGGTTTCTAAGAATCCGTTCCCCCTCCCGCTTTGGGGAGGGGGTTTAATTTTAAAATTTTCTAGTTATTTTCTAGTCACCTGTTTATATTATAAATAATATATTACTTATATAATAATAAGAACTTAAGAAAAGAATAAGAAAAGGTATAAAAGAACATTATCAATAAACCCAAGATATAAATATCTTAGCTTTATTCTTAGCGCGCGCGCACGCCCGCGCGTTACTACTCTATGGAGTACAGTACCAACGCGCACGTATGTGCGTGCGCGCGCAGTTGGGCCTCTGTAAAATGCCTCTGGGCAGGGGTTTAGCCTGTGGAAAAGCTGTTAATAACTTTTTAGAATAGTTGTCTATAAACACAATGTATATACACAAATTTTATTTCTAGGAAAAAATATAGGAAAAATGTTAAAACTCCTATTTTTTTATATGAATTTTTAAGGAAGGCATCAAACTACCTTCTTTAAATTATCTTTTAAAATTTAAAGGATTAGAGGGGTTTAATAAGGGATTTAGCAGATAACCTTGCAACTCCAGTGCATAATTATATTATTCTTCCATTGGCTTTGAGTTTTGTTATAAACGTTGATTTGCTCTATTGTAACTCCGCTCTTGGACAAAATGTTAATGCTTTGTACTCAATAGGCGTAATAGAAAACATATCTCTAACAATTTCTTCTCCGTATAACACAGAAAAATTTTCCTTCATATTGTTAAATAGAGATAAGTTCCTGGTTGTTACTGTAATATAGAAATTGACACCGGAGTCGACGACCTTTTTGAGGTTGCTAAAAAATAAATCATAATAAAATTGTTTCCTGGTCTCTTTCTCAAAATCGTTGGGAGTACATCCTTTTACATTCACAGCAAGCAATACATTCGGTTGAGCTAAGGTTTTAAGCACGGAAAGATCATACTCTTTCTCTAATAAAAGTAGATCAGAATGGAAAACATACTCTTGTGGAAATACACACTCCATCTCTTTTATAAGCTCGATCCAATTCTCAATATATAGTGCTGGGCTTCCCCCCATCAAGTGTAAGACATCACATCGACTTTGAACTAAGCTTTCTATAATGCTGATAGAAGATATCTCGACATATCCTCCCCAAACTCCATACTCCGTAACATAGCAATAATTACAGTTTAGTACACATCCATATAACTGTACTACAAATTGTCTGGATAATCGTCTCCCTAAACGTCTATTACAAATATCGGAAAATAAATCCTGTCCTTTCATAGCTGTATTTGTGTCACAAACTCTAAACAATCCACCAGCCAAAATATCTTTTGGTTTTACATCCTGACGCTGAGCCTCACAAAGAGGTACGACTTTCCACATCACACATCCTCCAGTTCATTATAAAGTGGGCTAAAATTCAAACTCCTCTATCTTCACTCTCTTCTTCAGACAAAGAACAGCATTTTATTTCTTGGTTTTTATCTCTCCACGATTCTATTTGAATGTTATTCATTTTCATTATTCCCAGAAGATACTACTGTTTTAAAGAAGTAAGCGAAGAAACATGGCTTACACAGCAAACACCGTCTTCTTCAACTAAATCTAAACGATTCCACTCATTGACAATAAACTTGGCCAAATCTCTTCCAGAACCTGAATCTGCTTTCTCTATATCTCCCAAAGAAACCCCTTTTCTTGACCACTTCGAAGATGGCCCTAAAGTTTTTGATACCAGGGCCTCTCCCAAATCAGATAAACTGCAACCTTTATGCTTTTTCCACTCGGTCCAAGAAACATCTCTCCCTGATTTAGACAATCTATAAATTTTAGCATTCATATATGGCCTCTTATATTTTTCAGTTTCCTTCCATAATTTAGGGGACGGCTACAAGTCTTTAAATCGTATAATTCTGTTACCCCAAGCTCTGGATTGTACTAACTTCAGGCCTTTGAACACCTGGAATTTGATTATCTTTAAACCATCCCCAGGATATTTCGGAATAATAACCATTGTAAATAAGTTTACTCCAACTGTATTTTTTCATTGTTTGTTATTCCTTTGTATTTTGTATACATACCGTTTCCAATTGTCGTAAGGGATTTAATGGGTGGGCATACCCCTCAAAATGTTATTTAATTTCCGTCCTTCGTCTATATTTAACTCACCGGGATCTTTATGATCTTCTAAATAGACGATTTCTACTGGGCAGAACCATATTTCAGAGGCCATTTTTCTTGCTGCTTCTTGCGCTTTGAATTCTGAATCAAATAAAATAATAATTTTCTTTGGTTTTTTGATTTTTAAGAGGTTAATCTGTTCTTTTGTCCATTGAGTCCCAAAAGTTGCTACTGCTCCTGTTCCTAGTTTTAATGCATCTATTATACCCTCTACTATAATAATCTTGTCTTTTTGAATAATTTGATCGTAATTATACAAGCAAGATTTCATAGGCATTATAGATTTCTCTTTTGGGGAGTTCTTATAGGGGGGAGAACCAGCCCCTGTAACGTCTTTGCCTACATAGGCAACTATGTACCCATACATTTTTACAGGGATTATTAGTCTTCCTGCAAAAGGGCCTAAGTTTCCTGCCCAATATAATTCATATTGGGTAATAAAAGATAAAGGAATTCCTCTTTTATTTAAAAATTTGTTAACTAGGAAATTACTGTTTTCTTGTAACTTTGTGAAGTATGAAGGAATTACTGTTTTCTTGTTGCTTAGGGGTTTGAAATGTTGTAAATCTTCTCTTTTAAGGCTATAGTTCGTTATAATTTTTTCTGCTTTTGTGAATGAAATGCCAAGAACCTCTTGAATTAACTTTGAAAGGTTGTGACCCCCGCATTTCCAACAAGTCACAACTTTAGTTTCTATATTTATTCCTAGATGCACACTTGGGTCTTCACAGAATGGGCAGGGAAGTCCTACCCATCCTGTACCGATATTTTTTCCTGAGATACGAAACTCTATTTTGTAGTCTTCGAGGAATGTTATGACATCAAAATATTCATAGTCTACAAAAGGCTTCTTTTTTGTGCTCATAATCTTTTCTTAATCTTCAAATATTCTTGTCCACCACATCGAATTATCATTTTCATGGTTTTTCCTCCTTACAAAGAAAGTCTAGAACCCATTTTGCTGTGTTCTTATGAAAGTGGTCCTGAACGATGGTCTTTAATGCTTCTTTCCCATCGCGTTTCAGGACGTCCTCGTAGCATTCTTCTTGGATGGTGTTAATTAATATCTTTTTTCTTTCTTTTGTCATAGTTTTGTTACTCCTTTATCTCCATTGATCCCAACCAGACTCCTGGTTATCGATCCTTTCTGTTTTACCCACACCCCGCAAAGCTGTTTCGCGGTGCGTTTCGAGGGAGGCTTTACAAAATAATCTCCCCTTGATTATCTCAAACCATAAGCCATGGACAGAAGTATACTTTCTTAGTCCTTAACAAACCCCAGCGCTGGGCCCGCATAATGCGTGGGGATTGCCTCGACATAGATGTGGGCATTACCGATATCCTCGTAGAGCCACTGGGGGCAAGACCGGAGCCGGTTTAGCTGAGATTTTTTTGCCTCGACTATCATGGTTGCATACCCTGCACAAATCAGGCAGGGCTGTTGACTACACCGCGCTCCCGGCTGAAAGAGGGCGGTTTGATGGCTTCTCGTGGCCCTGCGGACTTTTTTTGCTTCTTTTATTGTCACCTTTTCTCTCCTCTGCTCCCTTGCATAGGGGCTCTTAAGGTTTACTTCCTCAATTTTTATGACTCTTCGGCGATGAAGTTGACTAAAGGTTCTCCTCTCTTATCAGGTCTTTCCACATCTGAATATCCTTGGGGTTCATTCCTAAAGTATAATCTTCTTGGTTGAGTTTATCAGCTTCTTTTTGTGCTATTTTTTTAACCTTATATTCAGCTAACCGTTGTGAGTTTGTATAGGGTTGAGGCAGCCATCCATTGTATGCTGTCCTTACCACATAACCATTTCTTGAGGAGTGTTTTACAATACAATATGTTTCTTTTTCGGTCATTTTTTATACCCTTTAAAATTAATGGATAGTTTGTAAGTCTCTCCAGAAGTTGTTTGTTTGTTTTTCTGTCCATTTATATTTACTCTTCATATATTCGTTTATAGCTGGTTTCGGAATTCCCTTGTTTCCTTTACATAAATCTTCTAATTCTTGTGGTAGTTCTATGATTGCTTCTGCCACTTGCCTAAAAGCTTCAGATAATTCTGCTAAGAAATAATTTCTTCTCTGAAAAGGTTCTTTAATTTCATCTATTGAAACAAAGTTTGCACAGGCTTTCATCCTTGCTTTTTGCAGATCATTATAAATTGTTTGAAGTCTTTGTTTTGTCTTATTTCCTATGATTGTGGATAATTGATATTTTTCATACTCTGGAGGAATTGAGTCTTGTTGTAAATTTTCTAACACTTCTGAAAATGCTACGTTTCCTTCTGAAATCAGGTCTTCGAAAGTTAAAGACTTATCAAGTTCTAATAGATTAGTAAATTTATAGCATATAGATCTGATTAAGTTAGCGTAATCTTTGAGTTCTGGTTGTTTATTTTCCATTTTGTCTGTCCTTTCTTAGGTTATTAGTTGACAATCTTATCAATTATCTTTTGCTTCTCGATGAGCATTTTCGCCATTTTAGCATCCAGGCTATTATTGAATACTAGATGCTGGATCAAGACTGATTTTTCTTGACCTTTTCTATGTGCCCGATCTTCTGCTTGACTCATAATTGCTGGAGTCCAGTCTAGCTCTATGAATACAACGTGGCTAGAGGCTGTCAGAGTTATGCCTATTCCTGCCGCTCTAATGGAACCAATAAATAGAGAGCAGGTAGAATCATTTTGGAACCTATCAATTTCTGCCTGTCTTTTTTCAGGGGGAACAGATCCGCTAATAACAACAGAATTTTTCTGAAATTCTTGGAATATTTGTTCTATTACTTCCTTATGGTGGGCAAAACAAACGACTTTTTCTTCTGTCTCAAGAATTTCTTTGAGATATTCTATAGCAAAGGGAATCTTTGCGATGGCTGTCTTCCTTCGCAAAGATGACATCTCTTGGAATAAAATGTTTTCAATACCCTTCAATTTTTTTATGGTTTTTATATACTCTTCTTCGTTGTCACCTCCTTTTAATTCTTTTATTTTATCTTTCAGTCTTTCTTTTTCTGCTTCGCTAGTTTCCCAGAAGATTCGTTCCTCTTCTATTATTTTCTTTAATTTGGTTTCTTCTATAGGAATCTCGATAATTTGCCTTCTTTTTGGAGGCAGCTCTTTGAGCACCTCCTTTTTGAGTCTTCGAATCATTATGGTTGACCTTAATTCTTCTTGTAGGATTTCTAGGTTAGATGATCCAGAAAAATCCCATCCCCATCTGCTTTTATAACCCCCGCAAAATTCTAAACCAAATTTGAAAGAACTATTCCATCTTCTTGGATTCAGAAAGTGAATTAGGGGAAATATTTCTACAGGGCGGTTTAAGACTGGTGTTCCAGTCAGGAAGATCGTATGCTTAGTAGGAATAGGTTTTACTGTTATTTTTTTCTTTTTTTCTGGTGTACCATTATTTTCTGTTATTTTTTCTATATAGCTACCTCCTAGAAAGAAAATTGATCTTAGACTATTAGGATTTTTGAGCGCATGACAATTGGATACCAAAATACCAGACGCGAAGAAGTTGTGGTTGTCTGCTATTTCAAGACAATAAACTGTTGAACGGTTTTTACCACGGTCTTTGTGTTCTTCATTACATCCTTGTTTGAGAACCTCAATACGGACCACCCGAGAGCGTTTAACGCCTCTGTTTTTTTCTTGTCTAGTAATTTGCTTTCTTTCGAATTGTGGCCTTCCCCATCTATTTCGATAGCTGTTAGACTTTCTAGGTGGGCTAAATCTACCTTGTAACAGTTTGGTAAGGATGGAAACTGCTCTTTTATCCTTGCAGTAGAAATAGGATATTCCATTGAAAGATTCAGAAGTTCTGCTAGCAAGAGTTGTGGTTCTGTATATTTTCCGTTTCCCCCTCTTTCCCCCTTCCAAGTATTTAGGTTTCCCCTTTCTTTCTTTGTGTTCTTTATTTTTTCTACTATTTCTGGTCTGTGAGAAGGATTGTTCTTTTTCATCCTTTTCGAACTTTGTTGATTTAAATAAGAATTTTTCTCTGGATTTTGTTTTTTCCACAGAAGATTTGATTCCCTTATTTTTTGAAATATTTCTTGCGTATGAATTTTTTCTTTGATTTCTGGCTGGGCCATTCTCCATTTGGCTGCACAAGAAGTCGTGCAGAATTGACGGTAAGAATTGTTTTTTTCTCCGCTTGATCGAAATGAGAATTTGGTTCCACACCATTTGCAGGGTTTGTTTATTAGTGGTTTGGGGCAGGTAGTTGTTCCTTCGAGTGAACAACTGCATCTGCAAACGTGAGCTGTGGGTCTGCCCTGTTGTGTTACTATGCAAACTGTTTTGTAGGGCTCGTAAATGATGATAGTCTTTGAGTGATCCTGCTTCAATATATCCATTTTCTTCCGTCCATATTCTATGATTGATTGTGCATGTGAACTCGCCTCTTTCGTGAAATACACGAACTAGCGGACCAAGAATTGGATTTTTTATCCAATGTTGAATTGGTTTCCATTCTAGGTCATTGTTAGATAGATTATAGGATAGAACTGATATTTTGAGTTGTTTTTCTACTATTTCACCAATAGGAATCCATCCTTGATTAGTAAGTATTGGTGTTTCCGATGGAAAACACTCATCGGCAATTATAAAATCCCATTGTTTTTCTCTTAACAAAGACTCAAATTTTTTGAGAAGGTCATAATTAATGATTACAATGTCTGTATCTAAGGACAGACCTTGACCATTTACTACTCCAATAGATAGGTTGTGGGTGAGCCATGTTTCTAGTTCTCTTTGCCAGTTTATTTTTAAGGTAGCAGGGCATACTATGAGAACTTTACTTATCTTTTTAATGAGGAGGTTTAGGCATCCAATGGCTTGAATAGTTTTGCCACAATTGTGAACTACTATGTTATTTGCTACAAAATTTTGATAAGGGTCAGACATCACCAAATCATAAACATCTGAAAATCCGGAGAGACGAATAGTTTTAACTTTGCTACAGATAGGACAAATACTCTTTCCGTTTATTACTATCTCATCTTTTGATGTTAAGTTTTCTGCTCTTTTCCATCCTTTTTTGGTAAGAATTTCATGGTCTGGAGTTGTTTTTAGGGTTTTTCCATCTTCCAATTCAATTTTCAGGATTTCTTTATTTCCTTTGTATAAGATATCAAGCACTTTATTTTGGAAAAATCTTTCTTTTCCTAATGAGCGAGCATAGGTTGTAATTGTTGGATCCCAATTATAATTTTTTCTGCCTAGTCTTTTAAATCTTTTGTAGGCATCTTTTATTTTTATCTTCTTTGTGGCTCCTCCTCTTAGAACTTGTATAATAGTTTCTCCGTCAATACAACCCATTTCATCAGCTAGTAAAACCCCTTTAAAATTAGGGTTTTCTAAAATTTCTACCATTTTGGCTATTCCGATTTTCTGAAAATCCATAAACTCCTGACCTGGTGGGCTTGGGATTTCAATTATTTTAGTACTCTCCTTTTGGATTGATTGAATAGTTTTATAAACTGAAGGGTTGAAAATTTCCAGGCAAGATTCATTGGCAAACCTGGATAATACTTTGGCTTTCAGAATATCATCCGTCCACCATCTTTTTTCTTTTGGGTCCCATCTAAATTTAGCGTTCTTAGGGATATCTTTCTCAAGGAAGGATACTCTTGCGATAAATATTTTTTGTGATTCATCATAGATTAATTGCATTTTTTCTTTCTAATTCCTTCTTAAAGGTATCTATTTTTTTCATTTCTTTTTCAAAACAATTCTTGCAATAAGTATCTGTCACTGACAAGTCGTTAAATGGTTCTTTTTCCCCAATGAAATCTTTACACTGACAACATCTGATGAGCATTTTTCTTCTCCTGCAAATTTAAGGTTTTTAATCGGAGGAGATGAATTTAAATCCACCATTCCAGTCAGGTGCGATTCGCCCTATTTTTGTATTAAGGACAAAGACCCAACAATTAAGTAATCTACTGTCTTTCCAAACTTTGTTAGCAGCTAAAACATCACAAACTTGTCTTTGTTCTCCTGAAGTAAGACTGTTCCATATCATGGGGTTCAGTCGTATATAAGCAGAATCGTCCAAAATGGTATATTCTTCGATGACTGGTATTCCGTTATTTCTTAGTGTTTGAACTAATGAATCTAATTCTTCCTTTGCTTTTTCGATAGAAAATTCAGAAGTCTTCGATAAAGCAGTTTGTGGAACTGGAAAAGGTTTTTCTTTTTTTGGATTGGTGAACAAGAAATAAATTACCAGAGTCATAAAGATGCAATATAGAACAGATAATTTAATGATTAATTTCATTTTTTCCTTTCAGAGAATTTTGGATTATTTTGTTTTACCTGAAAATTTTAACGATAAAGTGTGAAACCTACCTTCTTTCAATTATCTTTCAAAATTTAAAGGATCAGATGGGCTTAACAAGAGATTTTAGCAGGTAGTTGTGATTACTATTCTTTAGTCTTTTTCTTCGGGAAATAAGAATGAAGACAGGTTTTCGTTCGTTGCCAGATTTTTTATTTTTTTTTGTAGGTTTTTAGAGCTCAATTCTAACTCCTCGCATATAAATTGAAATGAGAAAACCCAAGAATTCTCCTTATTTTTTTTGAAAATCCATTTCTCTTGGGATAAGAAATCCGATTTTGAAGCGGGTTTTAAATAGTGTTTTATCGAAAAAATTAATATGGTTTTCATTAATTCTATATAATCCATATTTTTACAAGAAGAATTTTCTTGCTTATCTGGCCTAATTTTACCGGATCTTCTCATATCTATTTCAATGGTGTTTTGTAGACTTACTATATTATGTCAAAATATAGTAAGTCTACAGGGATTTTTATAAACTTCTTTGGTTTCTTTGAGTAGAGAGTTCTTCAGGAGTTTCTCCGAATAGAATTTTTCGGCTTTTTCTTACCCTTTCGGCGTCGATAACATCCGGGATTTCTAATTCTTTTCCCGTTCTTGGATTACTTCCAAGTGCTAACAACTCTCCCCGGATAATGGTTCCTATCTCTTTCAGGGTATTTTGAGTTTCAGCTATTGATCGGTCTTTGGTGGGAATTTTAGAGTCAATGAGGGCTTCGATTTTTACGAGGTAGCTTTCAATATCTTCATCATCCATAAAATTCAAGTTTCTAATTCGGGAAGCAATGGTTCTGAGAGTTCTTGCCCCTCCTCCCAGGTTGTCATTTTTTTTAATGATCTCAAGAGCGTTGACCACTGCTTCGTATAGGGTTTCTCTAAGCGAAGAGGCAATTAAATCTAGAGTTTGGTCAACTCTGGAAAGCTTTGAGGTCATAGTCTTCTGACGGATTTCAAAATCCAACTGTCTTTCTGCCAAAGCTAATTTGTTTTCTTCTTTTCCCTCTGCTTTTTGATCATCCCAATCTTGCCTTGCTTTTTCTGCTTTGATTTTTTCCTCTTCTAATTCAGAGGGGGTGAGAACATACGAAGGAACCCAATCAAAATGAAAGGAATCTCTGATTTCTTCTGCTGAAGGGATTCGAGATAAAATAGAGGATACAAACCTTTCTGTAAACTCTTCTGGGGGTTCAGACTCCCCGTTAACATCTTGCCCTGATGACACTCTATAAGCGTAAAGGGCGGCTTTTTGGTACTCTTCTCTCATTTTTTCAACGATATTATCCCTTTCGAAATAGAGTTTATCCCGAATCTCGAATATTTTTTCTTTGTAACCTTCCATTTCTTCCTTCCAAGTCATATAGTTTTTCTTGGGGAGAAGGTATCCCCAAGGCGACGGAATCATATCTTTGTAGAGAGTATCCCGAGCTTTACTTTCCAGAGAAGAAAGTTCATTATAGATGGCTTTTGGAATTAACCTTTTGGATCCTAGATTGATATTTTCTTTGAGGAGTTGTTTGTATTCTTCTGGGGCTTTTTCTAATCCTAAATCCTCCAGACTTAGATTAGTTTGAGCCCGCCAATACCCGATATGGAGTTCAATGAGAATAGCTCCCTGAGAGATTTGATTCCAGTTTGGGCGGAAAACGTTGATTTTTTTCTCTTCAATTTTCTGGTCAGTAATAATGGTTTCCATGACTTTTTCTCCCTTTCTTAAGGGTTTTCTTGAAAATGTGAAAAACAATGTTACCAAAAAACAATGTTACCAAAAGGTTTTAGGTTGACCACATGTCATATTTTTCCATCAGTTTATTCAACGTCTTCAATTCTTGTTTTTTCTGCTCCTCTTCAAGGTCTATCTCTTCAATATTTTTTACAATTTGACAGAAATATGTTCCTTCTAACCATTCACCAACGGTAATATGGGGCTCTTTATCTTTCTGTATTTTTATCGTTACGTTTCTTTCACCTTTGGATTCTTTGGATACCCACACTACAAATTGATTTAAATCCATCTTTTACTCCTTTATTTTATTTTTTGACAGTGTACTTTTAATATTCTATCTAAATATTCGGAAAATACTTCGCAGAATCCCTTTGGCCATTGTTCGATTCTGCCGTGTTCATCCGTTTGAAACTTTTCACCTTTAAACAAAAAGGTAACGTCTTTATGGTTTATATCTCCTTCAGCTATCCCTACTCTGATTCGTTCAATAGCTATCCCGGAAGAGATAGGAAAGTATTGATTATTATTAGTTTTTATTGTTTTTAATATAGTCTGGAAAAATTTCTCACACATAAAATCTGATACAGTTAGCCCTAAAGGTTTATACTCAATAGTTATCATTTAAGTTAAGTCTCCTTTTATCGCCTGTATTTTTCTGGTAAAAAATCCTTATCACTGCACTCGTCTATAGCCAATTTGGTCATCAGCTCAATATTTGCGGTCGATGGTATAATGACGTTAATAGCATGTTCCAGGTCCTCAGTCTGGACATTAATGTGATCATTATCCTCACAAGTTTCAAACGCCTTGATGACTACTGCCTCTATTTCTGCTCCGGTATAGCCTTCCGTAGATTTTGAAGCTAGTAGAAAGTCTTCTTCCCTCAGATTATGCCCAATCTTATATTTAGCAAACATAACCTTGAAGATTGCCTTTCTTTCCTCCTCATTAGGGATTAAACAAGGAATTTTCTTGTCGAACCGTCCAGGTCGCTTGATAGCACTATCCATAAGGTCCGGACGGTTAGTTGCTCCTATGAATACGGTCTTTCCTCTGTGATTTGTGTCACTCATGAACTCTAAAATCCTTTTAAATATTCGATTAGATACCCCAGAATCTCCAGAACCCCCTCTCTGTATAGCCTGATCTATCTCGTCAATGAAAACTAAACACGGAGAAAGGGATTCAATGCATTGTAGGGCCTTTTCCAGGTTACGTTCACTGGCCCCGACGTATTGTCCGAGAATCTTGGCCAGGTTTAGGTTGATGCAGTTGACCCCGCTTTCTTTTGCTGCTGCTTGAACGATGGCCGTCTTCCCAGTCCCTGGTGGACCAGTCAGTAATACCCCCATAGGTGCCCTTTTTACATTTTTCTCCTTTAAAGGGCGAATGATATTTTTTAGGAAAAAAGATTTTATAATCTCCATTCCACCGATTAATTCAAAGCCAAAAGTAGGCTCAAGAATTTCAATGACATCAGCAAATTCAGAGCGAATTATGTCTTCTTTTCTTTCCTTCACAAGCTCATAGGTGATAAAAGAATCTAGTTCTTCTGCTCTTAATTTAATATCTTCGATATGGATTTTTCCTAGTCCTGCGGTTATGCGAGCAAATTCATTGTCTGTTATTCCTTCACCTTCTCCTTTTCTGAGGAACTGAATATAGGCAAGCCTTTCTTCATACGTTGGCAGTGGGATTGAAATGGCTTCGATACGGCTAGAGGCCGCCCGGAGGTTAGAGTGGATGTCTGAGAGGTTTCTAGTGGTTAGAATTACCAGGTTTCCCTTTGACATAATTGTAGGGTCTCTTGCCCACCGCTGGAGAAAAATTAGACTATCTCTATCTTCGGAAGACATTGTAGAGATATCTCCTTCGGGAACCAACATCTCTGCAAAGTCTAGAATGACAGCGGTCTTAGAATCTAGCTTTAAGATTTTTTCCAACATGGGAAGAGCTTGAGATGGGTTTCTGGGTAGAAAAATTTCTTCTTTTTCGGTGGTCATTAATGCTGCTAAGGCCGGATCAGGGTCCGGTTTTTCTAAGTCTAGCTTTTCTATGAACAGGTTTCTCATAGATTCTAAGGGAAAGGTAATTCCTTCTGCCCGATTGAAGAAACAAATTAAATCTCTTCCCCCAAGAAACTGGGATAGAAAACTTTTTAGATCATTTGTATTATCAATGTAATCATTTATCCCCCCGAAGAGGATAAACTCATGAGCTACACCACTGGTGTACTTTGATGCAAGATTCTTGACCCAAGGCTGACCGTTTTTCATGGGTTGAATCTCCTATCTTTGAGAATTTCGCACAAGCATTTTTTCTTTGTCATGAGAATGTTGTTCTACATCTCCTAAGGAATCAAATTTAATCCCTTCAGCCTTGAGAATTTGTAAGATCAAGTCAATTTTTTCTTTTCCCTCAATAAAATCTCCTTGCTTAGAGAAGATAGATAATTTACCGTTTTGGGTGACTATGATTTGAATCTCCATAGGGTTTTCTCCTTAGAGTCTAATGGTTAAAACGACAGATTTATTGGATATTGTTTGAGTAGATGAAACCTCAAACTTTTTTTTGATAGCTTTTATTGCCTTTTGCTGAGCAAGAAAGCCTTGAAGCTTATTTAAGCTTTTTTGGACTTTCTCCATCTCATTTTGTGCTGTGGAGTTAACGATGATTTCCTTTGTTCCTTTTACAAAAGAAACCTTGGATGACCCGAGTGAAACTACTTGATAGAAAGGTCCGTAAAAAGTCAAATAAACGTTAGTAAATCCCTCCTTTTCCAGATAATTTTTTAATGGTACAAAGCTTTTAGCATCTTTTAGGAATTCGCCCAGGCCAACTTTTGCCAGCACAGTTTTAATGGTAGCCACAGAATCACAAGGCATTAGTTTTCTCCTTTCTTATTTTAGATTAATATATTCCTCATTTATCATCTTGTTTTTTCCTTACCATAGGCTCGTTCAAGCTTAATTTTACTTTCGAGAATCATCCTCTGGAGTTTTCTTCTGTAAGATTCGTTCATGAACTCCTGCGAATCTTTTAAGAGGTAAGCCTCTTTATCGGAAATACTACTTTCTATGAAGCTTTTAGCCTTGCCCATGACTTTTTCCTTTTCATCCTTGCTTCGATTATGTCCATATCTTTTCGATGTATACTTCCCATACATAGCCCGCTGCCAGGTGCTGTCCCGATCTTCTTCTTGGCGTTGCCATCTCATGATTACCTTCATCATTTTCCCTC
>ERZ1292644.97-Hain-H14-01um-R2-97-length-58826-cov-30_pt1 | contig 58826 bp, 95 predicted proteins | sample MGYA00564402_ERZ1292644 | MGnify/ENA primary metagenome ERZ1292644 (study PRJEB36523, sample SAMEA6512644) | groundwater metagenome | collected 2019-01-09 | study: AquaDiva: Metagenomics assemblies of 32 groundwater samples
GGATGGTGCGGGTAGTTAGGGCGTTTGTAGCTCTACAAAAGTCGTCATAGTCATCATTCCTGTATCATTACCCCTACAAGCATCGCACAGCTTTTTCCGTGTACAACATCGGTAACTCACCTATAATAACAATTCATATACCATTCCTGTACAATATAATTCTCCAAGTTCTCCCCCTCTATCCGTCAAGTTTATATCCAAAAGGGCTAGGGCTATCTATCGCATAGGTATCTACGTCAGGTAAATCAGCTCAACATTCAGCGTAATGCGGCCACGTAGGGCTTGGCTCCTGTAACTTGCCAAAATCCCCCTACTAGCTTGGGTGTGTCCCTTGTGCTACCTTTCTTCAACTCGGCCGTCAGGCGATCCCGCTTGAGACCTGACGAAGAACCGCTTGCCCTTCGAGCAAGCGTAGAGTACAAAGCTACTTCCATTCCTCTTCTAAACAACCAACAGCGATTATAGGGGGTAGGGCTTCGGAAATATTTTTTCTTGAGCGTGGCTTGTTAGCTAAACATCGTACCTCATGGAGAAACCGATTTGATAGCTAAATTGATAGCTAAACATTTGTACCTCGTGTTGATAGCTAAATTTGATAGCTAAATTGATAGCTAAACATTTCGGCACTTACCACTAATAGTAGTAAGCAGTCGAAAAGAATAAGTCAAAACGTGAATCGGGTGTGAGAGCTAGGGTTATTAACCCTAGTTCCGTCCCCTCAACCCCTATGTCGGCGTCAACAACACGAGGGCCTCACCCAGCATGGTAATAGGACACCAACAGGAATTTAAGCTTTTAGAAAGATTCGTACGGGAGAATTGGGGAATACCCATAAATTTAGCCAAATTATCGCTAGTTAGGAAGTTCAACCTGAACCCTGTAAGGTTCAACAAGATCGTCGGGCTTCTCCAAGCCGACAGTAGCGTGTGTGTTGTCAATGGGCGTCTGTATCCTCCTGAAAGGGTTACGAACAGCAAACTTTGTACCAAATGCGGAAAAGCTGGCTATGGGTACTACACTGTACCTTTCAAAAGTGGTGGTATCTGGTACAACCGTGATCTGTTTGAGCATTATGAAAAAGGCAAGCGAACATTCTGCTATATCAGGGGGTCTTGTCATAGAATTGATGTTGAGGCGGAGAAGGCTAAAGGCGATCTAAGGCATTGGACAGACACAAACACACACACAAACGCATATAAAGAGCAGGACGATCTACCCAATGTCATGGAGGAGGAGAAGGATACCATCAGCTCAGAATATAAGACACCAAAACCTAGAGATTCTAGTAAAATGGGCGTCGAGCAACCTCAAGAGGGAGGAATGGAACACACCGCTAGCGTACAACGCAATAATAAACGAATCACAGGGGAGGTTCGGAGTAACGTATCAGGTAGCGAAGGACTACGCAAGGGTAGTTCAGATCAGCCTGTTAAGGAGACCATCAACCCAAGACTCGCAGAGCTCATCAGAGAAGCCCGAACAAAAGAGCTAAAAGGGCCTCTTGCAGAGAGAATGAAGATTGAGGAGGAAGAGCTGAAAGCTGGTAGAGGAAACGTAGCTGTTGTCGAGGAGACAGAATAATTGGCAAGTTTAAACAAATTCAGGGCATCAGAAAGAGTAATCGCAAGGATGCGTCAGGGTGCAATTCCATACACGGCTAGGGTGAGCCGAGCAGAACACGTACACTGTGATCATTATGTCTCTGTCGGGCATATCAGGGTTAAGAAATGTTGTAGATGTAGAAGGGAAGTAAGAGTTAACTATTAATGTCGCAACACATGATACCTGTAACCTGTAAGAATTGTGGAAGGTTTCTAATGTACGTTGAGACGGAAGAACTGAAGCGGAGGGTTTTAGCTGCCCATCCTAAAAATTGCCCGAAACCCTTTGAAGAGCTCCATAAAGAGAAGGTAAAGGAGAAAGAGGTAGCCAAAGAAAAAGCCAAGAAGGAGCAGACATCGCTATTCGATTTTGGTTAGGTAGTTGGCTAATGGGGAATTGGATTATACAGGAACACTACGTACTCCTAAAGGGGAAATGCCCCGACTGTAGTAATATCCATTGGATAGTTATTGACGAGAAGGAACATAAGGCCATCTCTTTACAAGGATTCATTCAGGAAAAGAAATTAATGCCTGAAATACTAAAGAGGGGATAAGACAATTCTCACCGTTGACGAAATTCTGCGTAGCGTCTTCGAGCTGAACAAAGGCGAACCGACAGCTCTGATATGCGATAACTGTATAACTGTAATCGGTGAAGCAAAAACGAAGGAAGAGGCAAAGGCTCTGATGGAGAGACATTGGGAGTCTTGTCCCATGTATCCCAATTTCTCAGCTAAGGTTCGGGAGGAGATGAAGTAGAGCATGGATGAGATGACAGTAAGAGACATTACGGAGATAAAACAGTCAATCAGGTCGCTCGAACAACGATTTGCAGACATATCCACGCTTCTTGCATCACTAGAGCTTCATGCTACCGAGCAAATTAAGGAGATCATGAAGCAAGGGGAGGAGGCATCAGCCCTACGTAAATTCGAGATCGCATATACTCTCTTAACCACAATCGAGAAGAAAGATATTGACGGAAAACTAGCTGCTATCAGGGAGGTTGCTGGGAAACTATGAGAGTAGATGAAATAGAACCTCTGTTTGAGAAGCTCATAAAACGCATAGCGGGGTTAGAGCTTGCGTTGATTCACAACGGTATCTGCTATTGTGGAGGCAAAGTTTCTGTAATCAAGACTGAAGGTGGTCGTCCACTAAGTTTCGAGGAAGGGATGAAATACACCTGTGAGCGTTGTGGCTTCATACTTTGGGAGTCTTCCAATAGAAAGAAGGTGCTAACACCTGTTCCTAGATGATGCTAAAGAAGTAGGCAAGGATTTCATTCACCGTATAGAGGACAAATGCGAGAGGGTAGAGATAGCTGGTAGTGTCAGGCGTCAGAAAAAAGAGGTTAAAGACATAGAAATTGTAGCGATTCCAAAGATTCACACCAAACGAGCCCTCTTAGGAACCCTTTATGGCCCTCCCGTCGAACTAAGAGACCACGACTACTTACAAGCCGAAATGCAAGACCTTCTAAAACACGGCATTATTTCTAACGGGAAGCCAGCAAAAGACGGTAAAAAAGCTCCATTTTCAGAACGCTATTACAAGATAATCTACAGAGAAGCTCCTATCGACCTATTCGTAGTCAGGCCGCCCGCAGATTGGGGAGTCATTTTTACTCTGCGTACAGGTTCAAGAGAATTTTCTCATTGGTTAGCAACTAGAGCATTACAAATCAGAAAGCGAATAAGCGGAGGTAGGTTATGGGAGAGGGCTAATAGCCATAACGCACAAGACCTATGGTTTCCTAATGAGTGTAATACAGAGGAGCAATTCCTTTTGGCTCTTGGACTACCACCTGTAATTCCTCCCGAACACCGCTACTTCTACCTCTGTCAAATTTGCCGATATGGCCTAGACGAACTTCCAGAGGCATTTTCCAAATGCCCAAACTGTTCTGCACCTGATAGCTTTGAAGGGCCAAATCGCTTGTTTGCTAATCATGCGGGCAAAGTATATACCTCACAAGCTTAGTACCTCAACATAAATGCCATTCAAACCTTCGCACCTAGAAATAGGAGGCCCGCAGACCACTCTAAAATACCAATTTTACAAATGTTGCCCGATCATACCACTACCACGCCATTACAAGAGCAAGAAGGGAATCTGTACCATTTGGCAGGGCTCTATAAATATCGGCAGGTGCGAGGAACACTCAAGGCCAAAACAGAGCGTATCGAATACACTTGTATATAGAGCGATAAAAGAGCTGGGTTTAAATAAAAACAGGGCATAGGAGCAACAATGTCAACTGTTTATGAGTACAAGATAACGTTAGAGAACGTATCTTTGGGTCAAAAGCGTGAAGAGAAAACATCTGCAAACAACCTCTACGCAGCTATCATCGGCATAATCCGCAAGGATCTTACAACTCTGAAAGTCGGCCACGAGCTCATCTTTGAGGACATTTATGAGCTAGTCGGCTCTCTACCTGTTACTGAACAGACCATAAACAAGATTACAAAAGGTCTTGAGTACAGCAGACAGGGGACACGACTAGGAGGCAGCTTCGGAGATGCTGTTGCTACCGCATGGGCCAAAGCAGACAAACAGAACAAACGCATACTAGCTCCCTCTATGAAAGCACTTCTCCGCTTGGGTTAACATGCAAACTAACTATCAAAAAGGTAGAAGTGGAGAATATTACATCATTAACATTCTTGAACAAAGAGGCTACATTTGCATAAGGTCTGCTGGAAGCCACAGTCCTATCGACATACTCGCAGCTAAAGGAGCAACACTAGAAAAGAATCACCGCTTGGCAATTCAAGCCAAGAAATCAGAGAAAGCCAGAATGACTACCGATGAGGAGCAGAAGTTAATGGAATGGGCTAGCCTTTTCGATGCTACGCCTGTAGAGGCTTTCAAGCAAAACGGCAAGTGGACGTTTAGAGAATTACTCATGGGCGAACTCATGGAGCTTTAATCGGCTCAATCTTTACGTCTGTTATCTTAACGTAGCCTTTTTCTGTAGTCCCTGTAAAGAGCTGCTTTAATCCTTCCATAGCCATTTCTATATCTGATTTGGGCGGAGGTTCTTTGAAGTGCCACTCAGCTACCAAAGTAATCCGAAGGTCTTTTGACATTGCGGGTTCATAATCAAGCATAGTTCTGTCAGTCTTTTCAACTTCGCAGTTATGGCTTTCAAGATGCTCCCAACACAGAGCTTGCGAACAATCCTTACAGGTTGTAATTGAAAGCTTTCCACAGACGGGGAAATCACAGGTGTTGCTACGGCGTACCATTAACGCAAACCCAACCTCTGTAGCAAGCTCTTTTTCTTATTAAGCCCATACCATCTGTCAGGATGCCTCTTCACATAATCTTGCACCTCCCCCCTTGACTTTAGAGTTCGTACACCGTTATCGTCTATGACCTTAATTGCTTCTCTGTCAAAAAATATCTGTATCAGTCGCTCTTTCATTTCCTCTGTAGTTTCTCCCAACTTACCTCCCCCATAATTGGTCAAGCGTAACCTGCTCCGTGTTATCCTGCTCTTCATCCTTAACTCTAGTGAAAAACGTATCGGCAGCTTGTAGCCCGAAAACAGTAAGCTTAGTATTCTGCTTGGCTTCCTTTGCACGCTTGGTGTATCTATCGCCCCAATAGTCCCAATGCGTTTTCGGATCGTCCCAATAGGTAACATAATGTTTCTGTCCAACGGGGTTAAGTCGATTCAGAGCCTCCAACCTATAACTCCACATTTCCAACCTCCACTCCAAACCAAAATCACTACCGAATTTCAGTACTCGCTCACGGCGATTTATTTCATACACTATTTCGTCCCGTGCAGTCTTGTAGTCATGGCATATTGTACAGAGCCATTGAAGGTTAGACGCTTCATCTCCGCCTCCCTTCGACAGAGGTATGATATGATCTCTCTCTAACCGCTTTCTGCTACCACACCTATTACACTTCTTCGGGGCTTTGATCTTGATGGTTCTGTCTCTGATTTCGCTTCTGTTTTTGCTTCTGATTCCGAACTCGTCTGTGAATGTAGAAATAACATTGCGTCTGAACCATTCACTATTTTGATGCCTCTTCGATCTGACCGTCTCCTTCGACTTGGGAAAGTACTCGAAACACAAGGGAATCTTTTGTAGCCCTAAAACATTCACAGCGTAGTACCAGAAAACCTCAATTCTGTGATTAGGCACTAACCATTTCTCATCAATTACTCTAGGTTCAGGTTTATAGAGCGTAGAATTTGGCTCATCATCAGCCAAGACCATGTAATAACTTCTCCACACGGGGACTGACATCGAACTCAATCCTAAACACCATATTACCGAATAGCTGCTCCAAATTCCGTAGTGGAATATCAAAATATCTGTGAAGCTGGCCTATGGCTCGTGGCGACTTGAATTTCTCCCAAACTACCAAACAGTTAACGATACCTGTAATGTACGACATACGAACAAGGGGGTCATTTACTCTTGCAACTCCCACCCATTCCTGTTTTTTATGGGCATCTAACAGGTGGCGTAACAAGTTAGTATAACTTTTAGACTCAAAATCGCAATAATGATTTATTTCCTTGTAATATACAATCTGTCGCTTCTGGCTATCACTGTACCCTTTCTCACCTGTCAAATGATGTTCCTTCAGCAAATGGGCTTTGATGTCATTATTTATGTAAAAGACTTGCTCACACCTCATACAGCTAAACTTTGTGTAACCACATGGGCAACGCACCGTCTTCAGGTTCTCGCCAGCCCAAGAGAGCCTTTTCAGGTAATAGGTCAACCATTGAGGGAAGTTGGTGGGGTTAGGGCTAACACTCTCGAAATCTAGCTCCACACCAAGAACATCAACTACCTGTTGGCCAGCAGAATATTCAAAGCCTTTCTTTTCAAGAACACCCATTCTAACCCAATAATCACACGCCCACTTGACCCGATTCCCAAAAGCTAACTTATCCTCATTTACACCTTTAAAAAGTTCGAGGCTACTTGCTACTTGCTGATAGGTCTGTATGGGGTAGGCCAGAACCTCCTGAACGATGGCAGCTCCTAACGCTTTGTCAGGCTTGGCCAGAGGATTTACTATTTCTCATCAACTACTCTGTGTGCTTCACCCATTGCTCAAACTTCCTAGTTACAGCTTCCTCCTCTAAATGCTCGATAAACTGTTCGGCGTTTAAGAATTTTCCTCTCCTTACACGAAACCGTTTGAGCATGTTAACGGCCTGAGCATATGTCCACCCCGTCTTGTCGCAGGCTTGCACAATGCTGGAGCTCTTTGATAACACTTCTAGGAATTGTTTTTGGCGGTCTGTTAGCGTACTACTCCACCTCTGCCGTCGGTTGTACTCTTGCCCTATATTTCAAAAGTCTCTCATCAAGTACGCTTCCACATTGTCGGCACGTATGTGTTTTATCCCAGAAGAAGTAGTAGTATTTCCAGCCCTTCCGCACTCGTACTCCGCCTTTTGCCCCACACTGAGAACATTTGAGCCTCGAAAGATATGCTAGGTATAATTCCCCTCGTCGATAAGAGGCCGCTGTGGGGGGATTAACCCAATCCCTCGTCCTGACTTCCTGCATCAATACTCCCTCGTTCTAAAATGCTTCTTTAGGTTTGGATTCTTCATCTGTGACTCCCACCAATTCACAAACCTCCGAGCTTCTTTGTACTTCTTCTTCATCAGGTGCTTATGCACATTTAGAGTTGAAATTGTTATACCAAGCGTGTGAGCTGCGACCTTTGGCTCTGCCACCTTCAATTGCTCGAAGATTAATTTCTGCTTTGGGGACAGTTGTGCAGGCATCTCTGGTATAGGCATAACCTAAATCATTTATGTTGTACACTATAAAGGTTTTATGGTACACCCAAGCAGGCATACTAACGGCTTCTTATTGAATGGGCAAGTATAAAGATTATTGGCATAGTTTTGGGTTGTAGCCCCATGGTCTTAACTTGACTGAACCACTGTACAAACGGTGCGTCTTCGGGTTCAATCCGTTCTCTTTCTGATAGTGTATCTATAATCCACTTTTGACCCATCCTCAAGAACTACGTCCTTTTCTACAACACATTCCAATTTTTCTCCTTTTAGGACATTGATGATCATTAAGACCCTAAGACGCACCAGAACCGTACAACACTTAAAACCATTTACAACTATGCAGTAGTAATGAGCAGACTTAACGAATGGTTTGTCCCAAAGTTTGGCCCAATGAAGTTTCGCATTATTGTTGGGCTAACATTTTGGCCGATGACAGCAATGAACGTCAGTTTTACGATAATGGGTTCAATGTTAGCACCTGTAATTTATTGGGACAGGGTTCTCGTTATAGCTCTAATCTACGCTCTAGCACTTGGGGTCTCTGCACACGCACTCGACGCAAGATATTCCAAGAAGGTAAAGCCGTGGGGATCAATTCTCTCCAACCAACAGCTCGAATGGCTCTCTACACTGCCTCTGCTCCCCGTAATAGCATTGGGAATCTACATAGCTCAATACTCACCACTAATAGTGGTAATAGCTATTGCAGAGTTCTTCTTCCTCTTTGCGTACAACATGGAGCTATTCAAAGGAAAGTTTCATAACGATTTATGGTTTGCTCTTAGCTGGGGAATGCTTCCGCTTTGGGCGGGCTTCGTGGCCCAAACTAACGGGTTGTATGATACCACAGGTACGCCAATGGGTCTTGTCGCCTTTCTGCTTTCATACGTGGAAATAAATGCGAGTCGTCCCTACAAATCTATCAAGCGTGTCGAACAAGCTGCACGTGTCTTTTACGAAGAAAAAGATGCCATATTTCACATAACGAAGTATGAAAACATTCTAAAAGGAGTAGTCGCTTTAACAGTAGTGTTGACTACATTCATGGTGTTAATTAGGGCGTTGTAATGATCGATTTAAAATACATCGTCCCATCTTTCATCGCTGGCTTCGTTAATGGTTATCGAGATGCTAGAGGAAAATGGGTACAATAAACTCGGAGGATTTCGGCCGTGATATGAATGAAGCCCTTCATAAATTAGAAACCGACGAAAATATCACGCTAACAAAGGATCAAAAACTGCTCCTCGCTGAAAGAGGAAGTTTGGAGCAGACACTATCAATAATCGTAAATTCTCCTATCAGAGTAGAGATAGTAAAACAGGCCCGTGATGCACAAAATCACCATGTAATCACACGAGAAGCATGGCTCAAGGACATCACGGGGAGAAGGCTTGTGCATGCCACAACAATCTACAATCTTGAATGGCTTCCAGAAGACGACCCCGACCTGTATAAAGAAGTAGAGGAAGAGCTGTTGATAGGACGCATGGGCATAGGCTCTGTAATAATGAAGCATCAATTAGCAACTTACAGAAGAATAAAGAAGATAGGGTATGACAGGGAAAAAAGAAACTTATTCAGAGTGTACCAAATTGTGGTAGATAGAGATGCGGTTTTCGAGATCCATGAAGAGTTTTCCAGAGATTCTTTCCTATAAACTTATTTTGGTGCAAGTGCTACAACTATGGGGTGTGAAACAGAGTAGCGTTCAGCTCACCCCTATTTTTTCTTATAATGGGTAGCTTTGTTTCATGGACTGAAATGTTTAAGCCTGTTGCAGGATCTCTCTGCACACCATACGCTACCCAAAGAAGTTAGAGCTATAAGATTAAATACCTTTTCGTGGTTCACACGCCCATGTTTGACCCTCTTAGTCCTCTAAAGGCGGGGTCATCGATTGCCTCCCCTGTGGAGATGAAAATGACTTTCTCCAATCCTGTTTTTGGTAAGCAAGCCTCTGTCGATGTTACTATCGAAGCGGAAGCAATTAGAATTTAACCCTCACACTTTCCGAACTGATTAGTAGGTTTCAGCTGATCCTCCCTAACAAAATCATTATAAGGCGGACGGTTTTGGGTTATTACATACGTCCAGATTTTTTGCTGGTGGTTGTAAAGCATTGCGGTAACATCTCCACCCCACCAACCAGATTTTTGTGTGAGTTCGAAGGGATGATCAAAGAGGACACATAACCTGTTGCCCACCCGATACTTTGGTAGCGGACAGACAGGGAATGTTATGGATGTGCTTTTGCCTATGGTTCGTCCTTCCTGTGTAACTACATTATATTGAAACGTACCTGGGCCAGTTACTTTGAGTGGAACTTGTAGTTTACCCTCACTGTCAGCTTCGTACAGCCCTCCATTTACTAGCAATGGAATACGAAACGGAGTACACGTGAACTTTGTGAGAATGTTAAGAACACCACTGGCTTCCTCATTAGCAAGCAAACAGGTTTTCTCGAATAGCGCCTCAAGCGACAGATCGGTCGGGAGGTTAAGAGGGATTTCCACGGATACACTTCTAGCTATGGTTCGTCCTTCCTGTGTAACTACATCATACTGAAACGTACCTGGGCCAGTTACCTTGAGTGGAACTTGCAGTTTACCCTCACTGTCAGCTTCGTACAGCCTTCCGTTTACTAGCAATGGAATACGAAACGGAGTACACGTGAACTTTGTGAGAATGTTAAGAACACCACTGGCTTCCTCATTAGCACGCAGACAAGCCTTCTCGAACTGCGCTCCAAGCGACAAATCGGTCGGGAGGTTAGGAGGGATTTCCACGGATACACTTCTAGCTATGGATGATCCCTGTGTAATAGCATCATACTGAAACGTACCTGGGCCAGTTACCTTGAGCGGAACTTGTAGTTTACCCTCACTGTCAGTTTCATACGGCCTTCCGTTCACCACTATTGGAATGCTGTACGGATTACACGTGAACCTTATGAGAGCATTGAGAACGCCGTTGGCTTCCTCGCTAGCACGCAAACAAGCCTTCTCGAACCTAGCTTCAAGCGACAGATCGGTCGGGACATTTGGTATTATGGTTTTACTCAGAGCGGGGATTACGAAGGGAATAGGCGTGTCGGTTTGTAGGTTGTAAGGATATGTACCCGCTCTATCAACAGTGATCGGTATGGAGACATTGCCGAGTGAATCAGTTCCGTATAACACCCCGTTGACCAGGAGCGGTACTTGGAAACCATTACCACCCAGATCAAGCACTTGAGCGTTGAGCTGACCATTCTCAACCGTCCCTGGCCTAATGCAGTTTGGAAGTTGTAGGTTGGTGACAATATTAGAAGGAGCATTATACAGGGTGTTTATTGTTGTGTCGGATGATATGTCCTGATCAAAGGTCATAGGACTAACTGAAAAGACCTTACCAGCTATTTCGGGGAATACTGCCCTGACTCTAACAGAATCATCCACAAGCGGGATATTTACGACATCGAGGGAGCTGTATGTCCTCCCATTTACCACCACGGGAGCATCAAACTGCTGGTTTGTGTGTTGGAAGCGTGTTTGAGGGTACACCGCTAAGACAGTTATAGTTCTAGATCCATAGGGCAGAAACGGCCCAAAGAGATCACGAAATCTTTCGCTATCAGATGCGCTTGCCTCAACAGTGTACTCGCCAGCTGCATCAAAGAAGAGGGTCTTTGATACAGCGCCACCAGCTGCAAACTCGGACGCTACCGTTTGCCCATTCACCCGCAGTTCGATTCCCATCGGGGCGGGGACCTCAGTGTCTTTAACCGTACTCGTAACTGTTACTTTGACGCTTGCCTGCTTCCCCTCAGTCGGTTCGCTCAGGGAAATCTTAAATGCTACAGGAGATGCAAGGCCATAGATGAGCTTCAAGGGTGCAAACAGTCGCTCAGATATGTTGAACGCCACATCTCCACTTACCTCTTTGTAGCTATAAGAATTTATACCCTACGAAATGCGTCCTCGCTTAAATGCGTCCTCCTGACCATGCTTAAATATCACACTCTAAGCCTTCTTAAGTATTAGGAGAAGATTATGTCAGCAAAACAACCCTATTCGGATTTAGCGCTCTGGCTGATGCTAAATCCTGACAAATGGCGGTGGCAGGTCTATAGCATCGACAGCGAAATTATAAAGGCTGGTAAAACGAAGAAGATTTATGATGAGCGTGGAAGCGGGTTTCTATACTATTTCTTCCTGACTGCAACTGACCCAGCGCTCAAGTGGACGCTGAATTACCAAGGCGGTGAAGCTAAGGGAAAGCAAGAGGTTAAAATAACAACTAGCTTTGACATCGAGAATACGACCTCGGGCGTGGCAAACGCAATCTCAGGTTACAGAGTGCTAAAGCGAGATACCACAAACAACATTCATACGGTTGAATTTGGGCCTGGCGTTCAGGGTTTCCCAGGGATACCCTTTACTGGATGGAATATCTTTAGCTTAGAAGCAGCGGCCTCCGACGTAACCTTTAGCTTCCTAGCTACACTACTCAGGATCTTCATTTGAACTTAGAACTTTCTCTTGTTAAGAATAATGCTTCCTATTCAGACAATTTAATGCGGATTTCTAAGGAGGAGCATATAGAAGGAGAAAGTAACAGGCACATGAAGAATGTTGCAACAGCATACCAATGGCTTTCGGAGATCACCCTAGCACGTTGGAACGCCCACGATCTCTCAAAGACAGAAAGTGGTATTGGTAGAGGGTTCTGGCTCGCTAACTGTGCATGGACACGAGCCTTTGCTAATAGCGTTACATATTGGTGGTGCAATATGAATGATAGGTCGTTACCTGATCTTGCTGATTACAGTGCGTTCTTGAACACATTCCTTGAACCACACCTTAAGATTGCAGGATTCTTTGGTAAAGGTAGTATTCCAAAACAGAAACGAGTCTTCAGTGATGATCCAATTATTATAGCTCTACAGAATGATATTAATTGGAGCAATGTACTGTTTCGCAGTATTCTACGAAATGCACCCCTATCTGTACTGGACAGGAAGCTTAGGAGTGGGCTTCTCAGCTATAATAATCATGTGAAACCTCATTTAGAGAAGTTTATTGGGTTTTATCCCGAGCTTCACAGCATTGCATCATCATCGGCAACATGGTCAATAGGCGTCGCCTTTGCCAAGGCCGACCTGACCTTCTTTGAGGGTTTGTTTAATGCTTTCTTTGAACAGAATTTGTTTGCTTCAAGCTTTAAGCGAATACTTTCGGATTTCCTTGCTAGCTTTAGGGGGGTTAACTCCTTAACTCCCAATTAGTTACTGTTTGATGGCACACCTCATTCCTATTTTCATCGACGAATTTTACCGAGTCGTTTCCTACACCTGTTAGGGTGATTAGACCGTTGTTAACCTCATAATGCCAAACTCCTCTCCTAATATTGATGCCAGCCCAAAAAGCAGGCCCTCTAGTTACCATAATGTAGCCGACATAACCATTCGGGCAATGTATCTCTAAAGTCCTTACCAGCTTCCCTTCAAAGTCGTATTCGTCAGACATGAATTTACAGTAAGTCAATTTGTCCAACCGTCAAGTTTAACGGAATCGTGAAAATTGCAGTTAGGCTCGGGGCATTGTACTGATGGGCTAATGGTTCCGTCCTCGGCAATGCTATGATCAGTCAGCGTCCCATAGTGTCCGTGAGGGCACCGCATCCAAGCTGTCATGGTACCATCTTTTGATAGGGTTCTCCACCAAGTACCAGGAGCTCTATCATCCGAGGCCTTCGTTATGATGATCAAAGTTCCCTACCCTAAAGGCTTAACGGCTTCCGCTTCAAGTCGTATAAGCTGCCCGATCCTTGTTATGCCATTCTTAAAACCAAGAGTACTCAATGCAGGCTCAATTCCTGTGAGAAGATCGCCAGCTAGCAAATACCACCTATAGTCAGCAAGCAGTATTGATTTTGCCATCACCTTTGCAGACCTGCCAGCGGGTTCTTGCAAGAACCTCTCCCTCGCCCATTCAGTGTACAAACCTAGTATTCCAGCAAGATCACGGATTAACGCTGGTAAGGTTAATACCGTTTCGGGTATGTATTTGTTCAAGAGTTCTATCAAAGTACTCATTGTATCAACGTCATGGACGTAAATAGCATAGATGAATCTGTCCCGTGCCGATACTTCAGCTTTAACTCTTGGAAACTCAAAGCTGGTACTTGGAAACGGTAACGGCTCTCCTATAGCTCTGGCATCTTCATGCAATAGTTCAGTATAACGCTTCCAACCTATCCAAAAATCTTCGCTTAATTCAGGAAAGCCCTTCAAGTCTCTCTCAATGAGCTCGTTGTAAATTACTGAGTAAATATCCCCGACATATTGGAACCGTGCCTGAGGCCCCAAAGTTCCCAAAAAGCGTACTATGTCATGGTGAATGCTAATGCCTAGACCTGAAGCGATCATCGAAGGATATGTAGGGTAATCCCCCGATAATGCTCTATACAACAAGAGCAAGTCCCAATTATAAAGTCGTCCTGTGAATGTAGTCTGAACGGCCGCTATGTTAGGGACGTAAGGTAGAACACTCATATCTTCCCACTTCTAATTACATTCCCCGCTGTATCTGTCTGCCTACCTGTTAACCAAGAGAAAGGAGCATTGTTACCATTTGGAATCCACAAAATACACCATGCTTCAGCTTTGATCATGCCTTCGTCAGGCGGCCCTTTCTCACTCACAAGTTGGCAGAGAGGCGGTTTGCCATTTTCGGGAGGTATCCAAAATGGACAGAATTGACAATCGTATTGAAAAGCTACGGGCGGTGGAGCAACGGGTAAATAAAGAGCAACGGCCTTGGGTAGTTTAGGCAGTCCGCCCAATACGAATCACCTCACTCATACACTAAACATAGCGTGGCAGCTAAATAAGGATAAAGTTAAATCGGTGTGTTCTTGACACCTCTTCGTATGGATGATCAACCCCTGAAAATTGCTCTTGCCGTCCATAAAATTTTAAGCGATTGGGCCGAGGAATATATCAAAGATGACCCTTTAGGCTCTTTAGCAGTAAGCAAATTCAGAAAGTACAGGGACAACGTGCGCACTGATATTCAATCAAACGGCGTGTTGCAAGAGAAGCTTAGGAATGAGCTTACACATTTACTGGAGCAATAGGCATGCCGAGAAGCGTTGCACCTGAACGAATGGCTAAGATGAAGAAAGGCTATGAGGAATACCTGACGGCCAAAGCAAATCAGGATAAGAATGTCGATTTGCGCTCCCTATCAAAGAAGTATAGCATCTCAACATCAGCACTTAATCAGCAATTTCAGAGGTGGGACGCCATAGAGGCGGGGAAACGTTTAGGGAAAGGGAAAGGAGGAGATGATTCGAGTGTGGAGGAATTGACCGCTGAAGAAACAGCTCGGGAGGGCGTTCTTAAAGCGGTTAAGAAGGAGACTACGCGGATCGTTGACCTATCGCTTGCACTAGGCACGCTCCTTGTCAACAGGTATAGACCCCTGCTGGAGGTTTTTGAAATAAGGGGGAAGGGAGGCCCACAAGAGATCGTTACTGAGATAATGGGCTGGTATGAAAGTAAAGCCGAAGTCGAGAAGAGCCTTCACATGAAGGATTTTGCCAACTTGGTGCTTAAGGAGAAGATAAAAGAACTTGCCAAACATGCGAGACCTACATACTGGGCCGAGATTAAGGCAAAGCTGTTTTACAAATATGCCCAAGACCTTCTAGTTGCTAAATCTAGGGGGCTGTCAATAAATACAAAGCGGGCACTCAGGGCATTTAACGAGGAGCTGGACATCTACGAGGACCAACTTAATAAAGAGCTTCAGGAGAGTACTCTATCATGAGTAAGGCTACCATTCCACCTGAAAAGGTTGCAGAGATTAAAAAGAAGTACCCTGATGTAACCGACGAGCTTCTAACAGACTTGGCCAATGCTATAGACGTTGAGGGCGGAGATGATGGGGATGGGAACGGAGGAAATGGCGATGGAGGTAAAGGCCTCGATAACTTAGGGCTAGCTTTGAAGGAGGGCGACATGACGTTCACCCAACTGATGTTTTGGCTTGAGAGGCAGGACAGGAAGGAACGTTATGAGGAAAAACAGGAAGAAAGACGGCGGGAGGAGCGATTAAGACAAGAGAAACCACCCTGGTTAGAGCCAGTGCTAACACGACTCGAAAAACTTGAAGAGAAGAAGGGAGAACCTCAAAGTGAAACCTCGAAGTTTTGGGAGACTCAGTTGAACGACCTAAAAGATAAACTTGCGGAGCAGAAGACGGCTAATGAGACCGTTCTTGCAGATTTGCGAGAAGAACGAACCAAGGCGAAGGACGAAGCACAAAGGACGTATATTGACGGTAAGATCAACGAGGTTAACGCAAGCCTCAAGCGGTTGGAGGATCTGTTAGGGAAAACGACTACGCCAGATAAGAAGGACTTTTTCGACCAACTGCAAGAAGTTCAGACAAAAGGGAAACTGGCAGGAATAGAGATAACCGTTGGTCAAGGAAGTAAGGTTGCTAAGGACAGGGAGGAGGTAGCTATAGATGCAGCTCAGGGCGTCGTCTCGGAGGGCAAGGAAGTCCTCAAGGACGCTCGACTTCTTGTAAAGGAAATCTCGGAGGGCATTGTTCTTCCTCGCATGAGGGTCGATTCTGGCGCCTCTAAGACGAGCTTGCTGTCGGATAAGGAGAAAATGGCGTATTATGAGAAGCTTGGGCTATCGGCGAAGTAGTTATGGTATTTCGCAACAGGATTGCAGTAGTAAGTAGCAAAGGAGGAGTAGGAAAAAGCTCTGCAGCTTGCTTTCTTGCGAAGGCGTTCGCAAAGAGGCTTCCTAACAGGGTTGGGCTTCTTGACAGCGACATTCATGGCCCCTCGACACCGAAGCTGCTAAAGGTAAATCCGAAGATCGAGTATAGCGGTGAGTTCATTAAGCCGATTATGGTCGATGGCCTTAAGGTCATGAGCCTTGGGTTCCTTGCACCTGAACGGGCGGCCATATTATGGGGGGGCCTTAAGGAGGTCGATGCGGTTTGGCAGATGACCTTTACGGTGGATTGGGGCGACTTGGATTACCTCATAATCGACATGCCACCAGGTTCTGGCGACGAGTTCAAAGCTGTGATGAGTCTTATCAAACCCAACGGCGCGATCGTTATTACAACACCACGATTACTCGATTCAATAGTAATCAAGTCGATAAGTGCATTAAGGTTGATCAACGTCCCCATCATTGGAGCGGTAGAGAATTTTTCAGGCTTTAAGTGTCCGTGCGGTTGTAACAAGACGTACTTTGAGGGGGACTCAAAGATGCTGAAGCAGGAAGACATAAAACTCTTAGCACAGGTTCCCCAGGATCTTGAGTACCCTAGTGCTATGGAGAGTGCCATGATGCGAGTATCTGAACGGGTTCAGGCGTTTTGTGAGGAGTTGGAGGAGAAGGCCGTGGAGAAGAAGAAAAAGGAGGCGGGAAAGTAATGGGCTTCATGAAGAAGGCGTTGGATGGGCTGATGCAGAATATTATAAGCACTTACGCAAGACATCAGCCAGCCTTCAAGAAGGAGATCGAGCTTACCTCTGCTGGCGACAGGACGCTCGCTGTTGTAGTTACTGACGATGATGGAAGAGACGACCCACAGACCTACTTTTTCTATGTTGAAAAGGGCGAGTCTTTGAAAAAGGTCGCACAGCTGCCTCAAAAACCAACAACAGTGATGACGCTTCCAGAGTCTATACTCCTGAAGTGTGTTGCTGGCGACCTACCCGTAACGGATGCGTATTGGGCTGGCATGATTACATTTGATGGCATCGCTTCAATCCGAGACGCTCAGATCATAATTGATTGGTTCTCTCGGATCATTCATCCAGACGTTAAACCGCATAGTTAAATACAAAACAAACGGCAACTAAGGTATGCACCTCACGAATGAACAAGAGGAAATCGCCCAGTCCGTAATAATGAAGAAAAAGAACGTACTAGGCTACGACGCAGAAACCAAAAAGAAGGTTAAGGATGGTAAGGTAACTAACATAGACAGCATTGTTATTTATGTAAGAAAGAAGGTTCCAATAGACCAAGTTGCCCCTCAGGATTTAGTGGATGCAGAGATAGAGGGCATGAAAACAGATGTCATTGAAGTCGGTGCAATTGTAGCACAGTTCACAATCCCAACACCACAACAACTTCTTCTTGTTTCAAGAATGACCCGTTACCGTCCAGTCCCGATGGGTGTTTCATTGGGGGCAACAAGCGTTACGGCTGGCTCCGCAGGAGTACTGGTGAAGCATAAAACTGATGGCAGGGTCGGCATACGAACAAACTACCATGTAAGTAAGAACGATGAAAACGTTGTCCAGCCAGGCCCGATTGATGGGGGTGGGGATCTTGACAAAGTAGGGAGGAGCATTGGAATCTCTATCCCTGTGAGTGGGGGTAAAGTCGATATTGGCGTCGTAGTTCTTGATGATATAAAGCTGGCTAGAACAGAGATACTCGACTTAGGTATCCCAAAGGGCGTGAACACAAACCCGACTGTAGGAATGAAGCTCAAGAAGAGTGGGCGTACTTCAGGTCTGACAGAGGGTACAATAACCTCCATATCCGCTGTACTGTCAATTCAGTATAACGATGGAATAAAGACGCTTGAAGCATTGATACTGACTAGCAAAATGAGTGATGGTGGTGATAGTGGTTCAGCTCTATTGGATGAGGCTAATAATGTAGTCGGACACATCTTTGCTGGCTCTGATACGTATTCTGTTGGATGCAGAGAGGACAGTATTCAAGAAGCGTTGCCCGATTGGGAGGTAGTAACGACAGAGATTAATGCCAAGTACGGCCCGACAGCTATCAAGTTGCCTCTCCGAATTGAACCCGAACAGGCCCCGCCTCCGCCTGCACCCACGACACCTTTTTTATCCGCTACGCTCGACAAATCGTCCTACTTTTCAGGAGACTCAATAACTATCTCTGGCAACATTAAGGACGTAGTGGGCCTTGAGGGGAAGCTTATATTGGCAAGAAGTTCAGCGTTTCAAATGAGCCCTACGTCAGCGGTCAGCGATAAAGACGGAAACTTCACAATAAAAACTTTCGTTAGAGTAGTTTCAGTACCTACAGACTTTGAGATTGAGCTTTCATTTAACGGCGATCCTTAGCTACATGGATTTTTTTACTTACTGGGAGGAAGCCCGCCCCCAGATTGACAAGCATTTAGAAAATAAAGTCTTTATGTTCAAGTACTGTGAAGAGGAGATGAGAAAAGCTCTTGCTGGCGGCAAGCGAGTACGTGGAACATTAACATTGCTTGTCTGTGAAGCATTAGGAGGTAAAAGAGAGGACGCATTAGATAGAGCATCCGCAATCGAGTTTGTTCAGGCAGCTAGCCTTATTCATGATGACTTTATCGACGGTGATGAGGTAAGGAGAGGACGGCCAGCTTTATGGGTTGAATTAGACCCGAGGAGAGCAATCCTACTTGCTGACGTTCTGTTTTCCTCTGCCCAGCTCCAAATGGAAGAGAAAAGTAGAGAGGACGGACGGATACTTGCCGAAGCGATAAAAAACACTGCTTATGGAGCTGCTGTCGAAGCATTGGACGAATATCAAAGGGTCATACCATTGAAGACGGGCGCATTGTTCGCAGCTGCCTCAAGGTTTGGTGCTGTAGCTGCAAAGCAGTCTAAAGAAATCGAGGAGAAAGCGTTCAACTATGGACTGTTTCTTGGCGAAGCGTTTCAGATAGCCGATGATGTTATGGACGCAAAAAAAGTTCAGAGTGGCGATGTTAATTTATGGAACGCTCTCCGTTTACTCCCTACCTTACTGAAGGCTAGTTTGTTTCACGATACGCTCGGTGAGGAGCAGGAGAAGTTCAAGCAGGACATTGATGTAAAAATTCAGAAGGCGGTTGCTGAGCTAGACGGGTTCCCTGATAATGAGTTCACGAAGATGTTGAACGGAGTCCCTCGGCAGATGGTCGATTTACTGTTTGAAAAAGGCTGAGCTAGAAAAGAGGTCGATTTACTGTTTGAAAAAGGCTGAGCTAGAAAAGAAGTACAAGGATTACGAATACATTTTCAAAGATATAGAGAAAACTTTGGGTAATAAAACTCTTACTACCTATGAGGTCTCTAAGCAGATGCACATGGCTATGGTCGAGCTATTTGATTGGCTCGAAATAATGCTAAAGCTCAATAGGGTAGGTAGGACGAAAGACAGGGATGGCCGTTTTATATGGAGTAAGAAGCAGTAAATGGATCTTTCGGCTCTTGCGACAAGAAGGGATACGGATATATATTATTCTATTAAATCTTTGGGTAGATAATCTTGACCGTGAATCCTTGGCTCGCCAACAAGTTGAAAAAGCTTGGAAACCCTGAGCCCGTTAACATAACAGTTCTCGTGGAAGTTGAGCCTAACTTTGCCGATGAGGTGAAGCAATCGCTTATAGAGAGCGGGTTCACAATAAAGTCGCAGGCCTTCAACTTTCTAACCGTGCCGAATGTACCAGCTGACAAGGTTTCCCTAATCAGCAAGATCAAGCATGTAAAAACAGTGAATTATGATACACCTGTCGGCGCAGTTTCCTTTCCGTTCCCACTCCCATTTGAATTACCGCTCTTTGGCCCTGTTAGCCGTGATGACCCTTTGGTTGGAACACTCTCGATTTCTGAGATCGTAGCTCCAAAAAAGTTACGCGCCCCTGATTTGTTATTCCCGTTCTCGCCATTGCGTATTTTGAGTACTCAAGACTATAAGTTCATTCCGAGCAGTGAAGTCAACAAAGAAGTTATTGATGTAGAAACTGACCTAGATGGGTCTGGAGTTAAGGTTGCTGTTCTGGATACAGGTTCGATGAATCCACTACATCCGATGAATATGTTCCGCATAAAGCCTCTCTCAACATCTATTGAGATTCTTCCCAACGATGGAGTGGGTCATGGAAGTTGGTGTTTATCGGCAGTTGGGGGTTTGCCGTGGCCTACGATATACGGAAACTCGGTTGGGATGGCCCCGAAGGCTGACCTATACTCGATCAAGGTTCTTGGTAGTGCAGGCATGGGTACCACTAGCGAAGTTCTCAAGGGAATGGAGTTAGCTGCCGAGCTTGGAATGAAGATCGTATCCATGAGCCTCGGTTCTGAACCTCAAGGAGGATGCAAGGACGATCCCACATGCAAAGCGGTTAAGACGCTTGCGGATAAGGGGATCATCGTTGTTGTAGCTGCTGGGAACTCTGGGCCTGGAGCTGGGACGGTAGGCTCACCAGGGATGAGTCCAGAGGCTATTACTGTAGGCTCGTGGAGTTTGATGGATGATGCCCCAAGTTACTTCTCAAGTCGAGGGCCAACGCCTGATGGCGTAGTAAAACCCGATGTCATGGGTTATGGCGGAGGTAGAAAATCGGATGACTTGACCCCTGATGAGCTGATTGTAAATGGTTGCGAGGGTTGGCTCGATGGAATATACGATGGCATACTTGAGGGCTTCGGTGGGCTTCACGGTACGTCTATGAGCACGCCTCAGATAGCTGGGCTTTTGGCGTTGGTAGAGCAGGACAGAAATCGGGACGGGGCCACGCTTACGCTCGCCGAGGTTCAGGAGTTAATTGCGAAGGGTAGATCGAAGGATAATGAGAGTGGGTACGGTTTAGCTAAGCTCAGTTGGTTCGTGAGTTAACATGCCCGATGAAACAGTTTACATAGACATAGAATCAAGAAGTGCTAAATTCAAAATCAGTGGGGTTACAGCTTCTACTCCAGCATCCCCCTACCTAGTAGGGAAGGTAACTCTGCGTGTAGGTTCTGACAAGCGGGACGTTCTATCAGCCTCGGTTATTTCTGACTTTGTTACGGAGTGAAGGAATCAATAACACCTGTTTTCAACGAACAGGGGAGTTATTGCGCTGTGTATTTGGAATAAGGTACACCTTCTATTCTCTTTATTAGCTGCTCTCTCAATAAACCTCGAAGAGCGACATTAGTTGTTACATACTTTAGACCAAGATCCTCAGATATTTTCTTGGGGCCCGCGGTATTATTCTTGAGATATTCTAAAATGCGCGTCTTTGTTTTATGAACCCCATAAATCGCTTCAACCTCTTCCTCGTTATGCATAATACCTCTTGGTGTGATTACAACCAATACTACCTTGCCACCTTTATTGGATTTCTTAAAGTTACGAAATTCAATTAAGGCGTGTGCTCTTTCCTCTGCCTCGCGCTTGCGCCTTAGCGCTTCAATAAGCACCAGACGGCCATTGTCAATGGCAACAGCATCGGGTATCTTATTACCAGCTCCAAGCGTATAATATGACTTGAACCTTTTAACCGAGGCTTTTATCAGGTCTTTATGTTCGTTTGACTCCATCCCCTTGTCAAAAAACATATTAAATAAAAATGTTGTCAGCGGTGAGGAGCTTCTTATGAATTTTTGACACAATAACCTTATAAGGGCTTCGCTTCATTCCGCAATTATGTCAGATGATAGAGAAACCCGTCCGATATTTCTTATCGCAAAGCAGATTGATGACGTACTCAATTCCGTCGTTGGTATAGCTCCTCTAACGCCTCTAGTAAAGGCTGGTAGGGAGTTTGCACCAGCGAATCTAATCAAGAGCGTTACAGGAATCAAGAAGCCCAGCGAGGTCGTCAACCCAATGATTGAGGATGCGGTGGATAAGATCAAATCAGGAGCACCTCCGCTTCCAGGTCCGCTTTCAGGTACGAGGTAATGGAAAGTGTCAGCACCAAGACCTGATACACTTCTGAAGCCTCTCGTTGACATCGAGAAGGCTTTCTTCGACATTCTTGTTGCTAAACCTGCTGGCACACTTGGGCAGACGGCACCGCCAAGACTCCCAGGCCCAGCAGAGCTTGCGGCCAATATTCTCTCAGGCGCGCCTATACCTGGGATTGGTAATAGCCTTGGTACTAGAGCTAGGGCGGATGAAACGCCTCCTGCAAAGACGGCTTCTAGGGCTTTCCAGTAGGTGTCGTCGTGAGCTACGTAATAGCACCATTTAGGCAGGTCAAGAGCGCATTCCCAGAGTTCCTAGATGCGATGCGAGCTTTGGAAGTTCAGACAAAGAGCAGGGCGGAGGCGATATGGCAAGGTTATACGTTTGGCGGCCTGTTCCCAGAGGGGAAGCAGTACGGCTTGGGCAACATTCTCCCCAAGAACACGACAGGCAGAGCTAGGCTCTTAGGCTCTAATTCCTTCGTGCAGAGATATACTGCCCCTGGTTCATGGACGGACATTCTTTCTTACACAGTGGCAGATGACCTCATACACAGTTTTGCTGGCTTTGCCTTCCCAGACCCATACATAATCTTCAATGCCATGAGAATATCGGTTACCGAAAGGATCTACCCGCAAGTGTGGCTTGAAGAAGCAAGAGTCTTCGCAGAGGATTCTAAAGGCATCGCCGTCATACTCAAACCTGACCCTGGCGAGGAGCTAATCATTCCAGAGAAGACTGCGTTCTTGCTTGAGGGGTATCAGGAAAGAGGAACTTCGGGAATCACCCAAAGGGTCATTCCGCTTGGTGTAGCTGCGTACAGAAAGAGAGATATCTACATCACGAAGTCGGCCAACTAGAGGTTAACTAACTTGGGCCGCTATTTCGTCATTCTGCGGGAGAAAGTCGCTAATAGCGACCAGGTAAAGGTCTGGATGCGACTGGCAACGGGCTTCAAGGAGACTCTCAATCCGAGGGACTTGGGGCTTCGCACGATCGAATACTTTCAGGCGAATCCACTAACTAGGGAAGTCAACCAATTAGCGTGGCCCGTAGGAAGCCTGTACCATATACTCGGGACACCCGAAAGGACGGGCAGTATGTCAGGCGTTAGTCAGGCGAGGGGCGGGCTTGGTTCTGGAGTACTGATCGTTTGGGTTCAAGGGACGACAGGCACAAGAATATATGGTGCGTCTGGCCCAGTCCGAAACTATGGAACTGCGGCCTCTGGATCTAGGAACGCAACTGCTTTCGTAATTGGGAGGATATAGAGGCCCCAACTACCCTAGGCTCTATAGAGAATAAGAAGGGCCGATGAGTTAATTGTCAAGCGTAGAACCCCCATTTGAGGAACCTGGTCATTACATACGCTATTTTGGGAAGAATGTTACTGACCCAGTTAGCGATCCCGACCTTAAGACCCGCTACATTCGGTTGTTAGATAGGGAGAAGACCTTACGGTATCCGTTCAAGATGGGTACTGTTGTTACTGCTATCGATGTGCGTACTGGTGAAACTACTTTCAGCGATCTAGAGCCGTCAACGAGGCACCTCTATCAGGCTTTCCTTGGGGTGCAACCTGGTGCGTTCTTTGAGGTTTCTCATCCGCAAGATGAGAGGACTCTGAAATGGGATGTCAACGTTTCGGCCATACCTGAGGGTGTAACTGCCGTCATAACGTATAAGGAGTCCCCCTATGAAGCACCTGTCTTCTCTATCTGGATACCCCCTGGGAGATCGCAGTATCCGAAGCTCAACGCTCTTGTGAGAATGCAGGAGTTGATAGCTGGCGGTAAGTCGATAATACCCGCTGGGATTTGGTTATCCTCACGTTTTAGCTTCACGCACGTAGAGGCGTCTAAAGAGGCCGACATTTACGACATGCTGACGAAGTTCAAGATTCCGAGTACGCCAGTAACGTTTGGTGGCTCGCTAAGGGAGGCTGTCAGGTAATGGGACAACAAGCTCGCATAATCAGGGTACAGAGGCTCGACCTCGGCAGACAGACCCCCGCGATCGTCGATGAAAAGTTCCCGACTCAGCCTCTTAGAATTAGCAACTTTGGACACGGGACGGCCACGCTTGGCGTAGGTAGTGCGTGGCTCATGGGTTCACGAAGAATCCAGGGTTCTCCCGATGACATAATGTACAACTTGACATACATGCACTTCGTAACTAACACGCCCAACGTATTCTTTGCTATAACACACTCAAGAGGTTCACCGAGAGCCTTCGGGGCACCGTTCCCAGGAACACTGAAGGTTATTTACATGGAATCGAAGGGCGAGCTTCTTGCGGTTGGTGATGTGATGCAACCCCTTGAAACATTCCCGCCAGGTACAGTAAGGCTATACTGCTTAGGGCCTGGCTCATCAAAGACTTCGGGGAAGGGTTCACCACCGAACATACAGGGCCTTGGTAGCCCAGGGAGAATAGCAATAGGAGCGGAGCTGATAGCGTATCCTGTGTAAGCTGATGAGATGATTGGCCCTCATAATCAAGCACGTGCAAAAGATTTCATCACAGATCAAGGATACTGCTCTCCAAGCTCGTAATCTGACGCTATCGATTCAGACAGCGACGGGCACGCCCCCAGCTGCGGCCGCATACGTCTCCTTTACTACGGCCTTTGGGACGCCTCCGTTTATGTTCGCAGAGTTCATAGGGCCCTTTGGGGGGGCAGGTACAATGACAGTTTCTAGGCTTCAACGGCTAGACGTAGCTCGTGTTCGTACTGGCAGCTTCCAATGGTCGGGTTCTCCCACAGGGAGGGCCCGCTGGAGAGCGGTTGGCCTGTTAGATCTGAGTTCCGCATAGGTAAAGACGATAAGATTTGGTAGACGTTCTAAAGATAATAGAGATCTCTGCTCCGAGCATCGCCTCATTACTTACAAAGTATAACGCAAGAAAGAATAGCGAGATAACTCCTATTCTACTGGCAACCATGCTTGACGAACTTCAGAAACTTAACCAGAATATAGTTAAGCATGCGGAAAATGCGGAGATAGCTACAAAGAACATAAATGTGAAGCTTGACACACTGCTAGCGAGAGGAAATTAGAATCGCTAATATTTATTAACTGTAAATAACAGCACGTCAGCAATGAAAATTTTACTACACCCTAAAGATCACCCTTGGAAAACGCAGTCAGGGTACGGAATTGCGGGGATGTACATGACACATTATCTCATTGACAAACATGAGGTTGCTGTACTTGCTTCAGTTGGTAACATGTTCAGCTTGGATTATGTGGATGATACTAAGAGCAATGGAGACCCTGTAAGAATTTCTGTGTACCCTGGTGCTGGCGATCAATACGGCGAAGACATTGTTGGGTATCACTACGACGACTTTAAGGCTGAAATTCTTCTTCAGATGGCCGACGCTTGGATCCTCAACCCCGATAAAATTCCAAAGCTCGCCCGCTCAGGGAAGATACACTGGATCTTAATTCCCCCCATAGATTTTCTAGATCCCATACCGAAGAGGGTCATTGAAACTCTGAGCGCAGCTTTCAAAGTTGTACCGTGGTGCAGAGATGCATACGATAGACTCCTCGCTCATGGTCTTACAAACGTCATGGAACCAATACCTTTGGGAATTAACACTGGCCTTTGGCAACCTCTTGATAGGTACAAATTCCCTAAGACGATGGAAGCTATGGGCTTCACTTATGACAGCTTTAACATCTTGATGGTGAACGCTAATCAGTTCTTCAGAAAAGCATGGGCGGAGAGTCTTGAGGGCGTAGCGATATTCAAACATAGAAATCCCGATGCAAAGATCAGGCTGTATCTGCATACACCATCAAATTCACCTGACGGTTGGAATATGGTGGAGCTCGCTGAAACAAGCGGGCTTGCGGATATTACCAGGGGGTTAGACACATACCACTTTGTAACTGGACGGTACGATGAAGAAGAATTGGTTAAAATGTTCAACATGGCCGATGTCTGTGTTAACTGTGGCTTGGAGGGCTTTGGCTACGCTTCCCTTCAGGCTCAGGCCGTAGGAGTTCCTGTAATTGGCTTGAATGCGGGGCCTACACCTGAGATCGTCAAGTATGGAGTTCTAGTTAAACCAGCTGCAATAATCCGTACGCCTTCCCTTCAGACAAATGCGTTCCCTTCCCCCCTCGATATTGCCGATGCCTTACAGATGCTATACGACAACCCTGGCGGTAAATTTGCCAAACAGCGGGACGAAACTATCGAATGGGTGAAGCAGACGTTTAGCTGGGAGGTTATAATGAAGAAATGGTTTGAGCATTTGGATAGGATAGAGGAGGAGCTTGATAGAGCATGCGTTCTACGGAGTCGCTATCCGCCAAAACCATCTAACAGAAGCCTTGAGTTAGCTCAACAAGTGAAGGTGCTGGAATGAAGATAGTTTGGGCTCAGGATCTAAACTTCTTCCGTTACGATGGAGGGGCCGAGCGCACCGATAGAACTTACTTCAGAGAAGGATTAAAGCGAGGACATGACCTACGGCTCGTTACTCCTGAGATGCAGAGCGTTCTTGAGAAAGACGACATCATAATCCTCAGCAACATAAGAGGTTTCAGCAGGGAGCAGGTGCTTGGAATACCGTCTCGGGCAGTAACGTTCACGCATGATTGGTGGTGCAAATATAGGCTCTATATTCCACTATCGGTAAAATGCTTTAGCGATTGCCCCGAGTATTCCTATTGGAGCAAGGTGTACGAGAAGGCCGAACTGAACATATTCCTGTCTCCGCTTCATTACGCAATCCATAAAGAGCGATTTGGAGAGGCCGTAGAGCCTCACTTTCTGACGCCGAGTGGGTTCGACAATGTAGATGCCTTCTTTGATACGATGAAGGAAAGAAAGGACTATTGTAATGTCAATGGCCTATTACCGTTCAAGGGTAGGGAACCGCTGATCAAGTTTGCAAAGGAGAATCCAGACGTTCAGATCGACGTTGGAGGCTCTAGTACTGAGAATGGACGGAAGCTTGACGTAGACCTTCCAGAGAACATGAAGTATGTAGGCCCTATTCCCGAATCACAGCTTAATGAGTTCTACAATAAACATGAGTTCTACATTGAACTGCCTGATACACCTCAACCTTACAACAGAACTGTTGCAGAAGCATACTTAAGTGGCTGTAAGATCAAGGGGAACGCATTGCTGGGTGCACTATCGTGGGAGTTCACGGATAGGGAGAGTGTTAGGAAGCATTTGCGGGAATCTCCGAGAGTCTTTTGGGAAACTCTTGAGAGGGAGTTAAAGCTATGAGTAAAAAAGGGCTTACATGCCCTGACTGTAAAACTGAGAACGAATATCCAGATATGTCGAAGCCGTTGTTCTGCAAGAAGTGTCATGGATTTATAGCTGCGCCAATGCGATTTTTCATGTAGGCTACACCAACGGGCTTCATCTGAATCATATTTAAATAAGTGTTATTGACAGGACGGTAGAATGAGAGTACTTATAACGGGAGCTACAGGCCTGCTCGGCTCACATATTTGCAGGCGTCTTAAGGATACAGACTTTGTAGTTGCTATGGTGAGGGATGCACTTCCTTCACGGTGGTTGGGTGAAGCTCTTCAGAATTGCGTTGGTGTGCGAGGAGATGTTAGGGACTTCCCTTTTGTTAGGAGGGTCATATCGGAGTATCAAGTTGACACGGTAATTCATTTAGCTGCTTTGGCCTCTGTCAAAATTGCTAACATCGATCCCATGACGGCTTATGAAGTCAATGTTATGGGAACGGTTAACATCTTGGAGGCCTGTCGGCAGCTCAATATCAAAAGAATTTTGATGCTGGAAACTGACAAGGTTTATGGCCAGGTTATGGAGGCAACGGCGACAAGCCCTATTCTATATGCGGGCCCCTATGAAACGTCGAAGTCTTGTAGTTTTCTGATCGGCGAGAGTTATAGAGACTTTTACAATATGAACATACTGCTTCCTGTAACGACAAATATGTATGGATTTGATGAGTTCAACGACAGAATTGTGCCCAATGTTATTCGTCAATGCTTGAGGAATGAGCGGCCTTATATTTACAAAGAAAAGAATATTGTAAGACAATACATCTATGTTGAGGACGTTGTAGATGCCCTTCTGTACATACTTAATCGCTATGCCTCGGAAGTGCGAATCATCCACCACAATACACCCCCATTGGAATCACTAGAGTATCCTGCGAACCTTTACAAAAGAAACAACGTATTCAACATTGCAGGGGAGACAAAGACGCAGGAACAAGTAGTACTAGAAATTTTGGAGCATTTTCCCGATTTGACGCCACACTACATTGAGGGCGAACGGACAAAAGAAGTTGCGTACGAAACGATAAAAATGACAGACTTTGGCTATGTCCCAAAAACGTCATTTGCAGACGGCATCAAACGGACTATCGAATTATTCAAGAAATACGAAGTTCGGGAGGTGCAGGCTCTCTGATCGCCGATTTAAAACTGAACAACTCGTTGGTTGGTTTCAATATTCAAATTGGTGTCGATACACCCTACGGAGGGACTTTCCTATCCCTTGTTCTTAGCCGATGGCATATCACCTTTTTCCTTCATACATGGAAGTTAGTCCCGATCAGCAAACAGATGCTAAAGAGTGTCCGTTGTCTATTCGTCGAAATCAGGAAATTCAGAATCTAATGAGAATTTGTGTCGTCGGCCATAGCCTTATCCATCCGAGGCAGTACAGATTTTTTGACTATTGGGCATCGCATGGTGCAGAAATACTTCAGATTTACCCTGGGGCGTGGGGCAATTTGTTTAGAGAGGGTGGTTATCGTATGACGACCGCTAATCCTTATACTCGGGAGCTTGATACAAACGTGGCCATTTTCCCAGCACATGCCATTCAGGCAGTTACAGAGTTCAAACCCGATATTATCTACATTCAGCAGGAGTATTACTCACCTATAACTCGGCAATTCTTTGCTCTAGGTAAGAAGCTTGATGCACGTCTTGTCGTCTTTATTTGGGAGAATCTGCCTGGGCGGTACGGGTATTTTGAACGGAAGATGATAGCAGACACGGACTTTATCATCTGCGGGAATAGAGAAGCGGAGGAGCTTGTGCATGACTACAATGAAAATACAGAGGTGATGCCACAGGTCGGTGTTGACACTGATCTCTTCAAACCTCTTGATGATGAGAAGGAGAAATATGGAGGATACAATTTCCGATCCTATGACCTCGTATTTGTGGGAAGGGCAAAGGAGGAGAAGGGCAGGCCTCTTATCCAACGTGGCGTTCTTGAAAGGAGCAGCTATACTCTATTAGACATCGTAAATCTTGAGTACGGTAAGATGCCATTAGCCTATAATCAGGCAAAGGTTCATGTTTCACCAACGCTGGATACAGACCATTGGAAAGAACAATGGTTATCCTTTGCCCACGCTGAAGCTCTTTCCTGTGGGCTTAGGTGTATTGGTAGCGATACAAGGGCGGTCGTTGAATATGGCTCCGCAATTCCACACTTCTACATCTGCAAGATGGGCGATCAAGAATCTCTGCTAGATTCTGTTCGTACTGCGACAGCGGATTGGAAACCAAACCTTGACGGAAGGCAGTACATCATAGATACCTTTGGATACGAAGCAATGAGATTGAAACTTATGGAAGTTTTTAAGGGTGAAGAAAATGGTTGAGGCCGAAGTTACGAAGAAAGACTGCCCAGGCCCGAATAGCCCCGATGGGATGCACGCAATACGGAATGGCCCTTTCACGCCAGATCCAAACAAGAGCGAGATCGAGAATAAGCTGGCTTGGTTGAAGTGGAGGGACGAATTTAGGTTCAGCGACCAGTATTGCATGTACTGTGGAAAGGCGATATGGTAGAGGTAAGTAAGATGGCTAGAGATTTCAACATTGCGGATATTCGGTATGTACTACTACGTACTAAGGTTGGTGAACAGGCTCTATCTCACTATCAGCTAGATGAAACGAAGTTCGTGCTGGAGGCTGGTTGTGGCTCTGGAAAGTTCGGTATCTCTATGGCTCTAGAAGTTGGTGCAAACGTAACCTTGCTCGATATAGATCAAGGTTACTTGGATAACGTTATGAAGCTTGCTAAGGCCGTCGAAGCCATTACAGCGTTACGTCTGCACATTTCAATTCTGCAAGGCGACATTCTTGCGCTGAAGTTCAAGGATAACACCTTCGACCTAGTATTCAACGAGGGAGTCGTTGAGCATTATCCTAGAGAAGATCCTAGAAGGTTAAGGTGCATAGAGGAGATGGCTAGGGTGAGTAGAGATTGTGTGATTATCATAACGAATGATGCTGATGGCGAGCGTACAAAGAAGAGGGCAGAGGAGACTAAGCACACCTATGAATCAATGCCTGAAAAGGAGACTCCCTATACCTATGAGGAGTTATTGGAGATGATGAAGAAGGTAGGCTTGTTGGATGTAACTGTTGAACGGTACACCGATGAAGGTACTCAAGAATATCTTATTGCCAGTGGGCGCAAACCGAAATGACAACGTACTATTCAATGCGTATTTGGACTAAGAAAAGCACAACTGAATTTTGCTTTGACTTGGTTGGTTTTTGCGTCGATCATGGTCTGGACTTGGCAAACTTTAACAATTATGGTCTGGACGGAGCTTCGTATCGCATAGATATACGAAGCACTACACAGATGCCATTTGGTCTTCAGACCGCACTAGCTAAACGATGGGATAAATGGGACATCCTTAAGATTGATGTTGAGAAATGGAATGAGCCAGAAGATGTAAAGAAAGGGCATGACGTAGGCTCGAAATTGGCCCTGCGTTTTAAGGAGCTTCAAAGGGAGCAGAAGTTTCACGAGGCAAATATGATATTTCTCGTAGCGTTGATGTTCGAGAAGTGGTGGGGGAAGATGTTCATCCCGTACTGGATAAAGGAGTTTGATGAATCTAAATTGCGGAAAGCTCTTGAATTTGTTACCGATGGCGTTAACGTACCGTGGAACCCAGCCGTAATTGAGAGAGCAATCCATACGTTCCTGAACAACCTTGGCTACGGCATGGGCTACACGGAACAGGTGTTTAACACTTTGATGAAATGGTGGTGGTTTGCACAGTTAGAGAGAGGGCACGATTGGAAAACGAATACTTAGCATGGCACGGGCATCAGATTAAGGGGTACTCCAACAATACAAGTACTTCTGAATCCCTTAAGACTGATAGGATAGTATTCGCAAGGGAGAAGGTAGGGCTACCACCAAAGAAGATTATTGATTTTGGGTGTGGAGATGGGAGCTTTGCGGTAGAATTAGCATCGAGTGGTTTTGAAGTCGTCGCTGTAGATTTCTCTGACGTTCTAGCTTCCTTTAAGCTACAAAATGCTAACGTGAGGTTCATGGGAATGAACCTTGATGAAGCGTGGGTAGATAGGCTCGTCCCCGAAAGCTTTGATATTGCCTTATGCCTCGAAATACTTGAGCATTTACTTAGGGACTATGACTTTCTCTACAATATTCGCAGAATCCTGAAGCCATCGGGCTACATAATCCTCTCTGTACCGCTGAAGGATAACATGACGATTGATGATCATCATCTCCGTTACTTCCCTAAATTTTCGCTGTACAAGCTCTTGCAGAGCGCAGGCTATAGGAACATCGAATTTACTGCGGGGGAAAATTCTCTATTGGGGGTAGCTTATGTATGATAAATAAAATAATTTGGTCATGCCCCGTTCCTCCTGGGAAGCAGGGCGGCCCTTTTACGGTTCTTAACAACATCCGAATTGCCCTTGAGAAGCATTACAATGACAAGCTTACGATCATGTCTGGAGAGGGCATGCCGTATGAAGCTGCTCATACTCTAGCAGCTGGCTCCCTGTTTGATGAATTGGCATCGTTCCAGCTTGAGGGTGAATACGATCTCTTCTTTGGTGTTGGGTATGACTCCCTTCTTCAGATTCGGGAGATAAAGAATAGAGGCCGCATCAGGTTACTTGACAGGTCAGACCGTGTATCTGAGTTACTACTGAAAAATTCAAACTTCACTAATGTTCAGTTAGATACATTTCTACCAAAAGCAGTTACAATCCACATGAGTACTGAGCATAATCATGCCTATAACGTCTTGACGCCAGAATATCAGAAGTACGGCATCAAAAACGAACCGCTACCTCCGTTACTACGCTGGAGGGGTGATAGGGAGCATGAGCTTGTAGATGGAATAATCGTTGCAAGTAATCAGCAGAGGGAAACCTACGAGGCTACCCCTCGCTTGGTCGGGAAGGTTCATGTTGTTGGCTTTGGCGTTGATAGTAAGCTCTTCCATCCCCCACAAGTGCCAACTGATGAATCAAAGGTACTAATTGCTGGTGGAAATGCGGTAAGGAAGGGATTAACGTACCTCCTTAGGGCGTGGAATGATGCACATTTGGACGGCATTCTTACGATTATGGGTTCTGACGTACGACTTAACCCCTCTTGGAGAACTAGAGTGTTAGGCTGGGTACCCGATGAAAAGGTTCCCGAAGTTTATAGACAAAATTCTGTATTTTGTCTTCCGAGCATTGAGGAGGGACAGGCTTTGACGATCTTGGAGGCAATGGCAAGCGGACTACCTGTAATCGTAACTAGAGAGACAGGGGCGACAGACTTTGTTAAAGACGGTACACATGGATTGGTGATTCCTTCTAGGGACACAACGGCAATTCAAAATGCCCTTCAGTATTTCCATGATAATCCCGCTGAGATCAAGAGGATGGGTAAGAATGCTAGAGAGCTAGCGGAATCATTGAGCTGGGAGAAATTCCAACAACAGTTAATACAGACGTTGGAGGCTATCTAATGGTAAGACTGTATTCATTACCCGCTCTGCTTTCTGCAATACTGTTTCATGCTAAGCGAGGAAATTGGGACAGTGTTCGCTATTATGCTGGGATCATTCCTTATAGGTTCAAGGATCATCTGCTTCACCCCAAGTGGATTCCATTGCACCTCAGCTTTTGGGTAAGGGACATAGTTGATTTCTACCGCAGGAATAAAAAATGGACGTGGAATCCCTATTGAATGGGGAGTGAGGCAATGGTAACGCTTGATTTGGGGTGCGGTGATAAAAAGAAAGCAGATATTGGAGTTGATATTCGCAAGGTTGAGGGAGTTACTGACTACGTACTTGACATATCCCAACCTCTACCGTTCGAGGATTGTAAATTCTCGGCGATCATAGCAAGCGATGTCTTTGAACATTTCCCACGTGCAAAGATTGTAAGCATTTTGAAGGAATGGATAAGAGTCTTGGAGCATGGAGGCACAATTACGATAAAGACGCCTAACATCAACACATTAGCTCTTGCTTACGTCCACGGAAAGATAGACGGATGGGAGTTTGCGAGGAAAATGTACGGCAATGGAACCCTGATTGAGAGTTCGTTACCACAAGACTTTCACTATTATGGTTATGACACAATAACTATAGAGCAAGTCCTTAAAGAGGCTGGATTGACCGAGATCAATATCCGTCCGTCAGGTGATGGTGGCGATTACCCAAACATGATAATTCAAGCACGGAAACCAAGTCCAGTGAAGTAAGGTGGAACTATCTCAGCAAGACCGCTATTTTGGCATGAGCTGACGCTTGGCCCTCGAGTCGTTTTTGATTATGGGGACATCAAGATCGTAACGCCCGACAATGTTTACTTTGAATGCTCAAAATGCGGAAATTGCTGTCGTGCTATAAGTGCTGATGTAAAGCAGGATGATATTATCAGGTTATCAAAGAGGCTTAATAGACCACAGGAGATGATTGCAACAAAGAGACCTGACGGCAGACTTGTACTATGGCATGAGAAGGATTACTACATCTCACCACAAACACTTACACAATCTGTAAGCAAATGTATCTTCTTGGACGGAGGGAAGAACCTTTGTACTGTTTATGAGGATAGACCTGCGGTGTGCATGTCATTCCCCTTCCATCTGGATAAAGATGTGGCAATCTTCATATTTGAGAAGTGGCCAGATTATAGTAACTATTGCCCTGGCTTCTATTACGGCACTCCAACGAAAGAGATCTATAAATCGTATGCCGAGGGGTTACGCAGATTACAGTCAATAACACCTAAATACTCATCACAGTAACGTTGTGCCAATGAACATCTTCATCATAGGTTCACGGTTCGCTTACCCCGAAACCATGTCCTTATTTCTTGATAACGCCTTCAAATCGTTAGGACATACGACTGCTGGTTATTGTGAAAGGACTGGCAAATTGTGGCCTAACCATGACTCTTTCCATTGGTCTGAACAATGGTCTGAACAATTAATAATATATCAGGGGCCAACTTGGAAACCAGACCTAATTCTCGTCATCAAAGGTAAGGGTATTCCATCTAGCTTTGTACCACGGATGAAGGAAAGATATGGGTGTAAGACAGTCCTTTACTTCCCTGATCCTCTTGAGGATGATGATAATGATTCTTTTGTACGACAGCAGAGGAAACTATACGACTACCTCTTCTTGGCGTGCTGGTATCCACAAGAAACGCTTGACTCTCTAAACGCTCATTGGCTACCTGTGGCCTATGATCCAACTACGCACAGACGGGTTGGAGTGTTATACCCAAGAGCTAGGGAGGTTGTTTTTGTAGGTACAAAGAGGCGTGGGAGGGAGTGGATGGCTACGACTCCAATAATATCATCAATTCATGGTAACGAGTGGAACAAACACACAAAGGATGTTTATCTTGATGAAAAATGCGGGATTTACCAAAGTGCAAATATCGTACTGAATCACCATTATCTTGCCAAAGGGCCAAACCATAGGTTCTTCGAGGTCTTGGCTATTGGAGGCGGAATGCTTCTGTCAGATGTGTGTAATGGAATGGAGGAGTTAGGCTTCCAGCCCGACAGGGACTTTGCGTCTTATGTTACGCCCGAGGATGCTGTTAATAAGATTGAGTTCTACTTGCATAACCCTGAGAAAATGAGAGCTATCGTTCAGAAGGGAGCAGAAACAGTTAAACCACATACCTTTCAAGCACGTATGAAGAAGTTACTGGAAGTGGTCGCATGATTCTTACGAGGGAGGTGGTGATGGGTAGATGATTCTCACAAGTCTGAATTACCCAGGGGTCTCTAGAGTCCTAAGGGAAGTCGAAAAAGTTGGCTACGGTAAGTACATAGAATTTCAGGGATCATTACCCAAAGATGACTCGTATCTGTTTGGAGGTTGGAGTCCATTATACTTTCGAGCAATAGAAAACATTCCTTCCAATGCTAAGGTAGGCGTCCTTTGGACATCTACTCTGGCTCAATCCGAGTACTCACCTGTTGAAATGGAGTACCTGAACATAATCAGGACGCTGATAGACAGGGGTAGAGTGAATTTCATTTGGGTTGGCGATGCAGGTTGGCTCAACTATTTCAATAAGGCTTTTTATGCCCCGTACCCGATCAGCATCAGGGACAAATTTGATGTTGAGAGAAGTCCCTCAGATGTTTCCCTGTTCGGCCCTCTCCATCCTAGAAAGAACGTCCTGAACCAATTAGCTGCTGTAAAGAAGGCCGATTTTACGGTGCATATTAACGGCTATGATAACAGACTTCTTGACTTTATGAACTCCTTTGGTGTTAAGTATAAACTTCATTCATGGATGCCCGAGGATGAATATTATAAGACAATTTGCTCAATGAAGATCGGCTTACAGGTTTCGCATTGTGGCATAGAGAGTTTCTCCTATGTTTTCTTCGATCATCTAATGATGGATACACCGTGCCTGACAAGTGTTGATTGGGCCCCTCATTCAATTATGAAGGTGCAACCCGATGATATAGAGTCGATGTCAAATTTGATGCTGGACAGATTGGGAGTGTACAAGCTCGAAGGAAACGGCGAGTGGCGTAAACATGCGATAAGAATTGCAACCGAGAGGACGGAGACTTTCAAAGAGCTAGTGAAGGCTAATAACCTGTTTCAATGAGGGATAGGGACATGGTGCACAAAAGAGAGCTGAAACCAAAACTAAAACAAGTCGATCTGCTCTTACAGCAAACTGATGCACTAAAAGCAGCTCAGAACCAGCTCAAAGAGCTTAACGATAGATTTAAGGTCTCCACTCTTTATCGGGTTGAACCAGGATCACGGTTAGCAGCTAGTACAAACCTTGTAACTGGACGAAAGAACGACATAGAGGTTCCCGCAGCTGGATGGTTGGCGTTGGCAGTGGCTTTTAACACAGCTGCGATTTTGTCTATCCGTTTTTTTAGGGAGGACACTTACCTTTCAATGAACAACAACATATCTTTAAAGGCGAACGCCCTCAGCTCGCTTACCTTTGAAGTTGAACCTGGAGAGCGTGTGAACTTCCAAGTCGATACGGCTCTCACTATCCGTAGGTTCTTAGTACGCTTTCAAAGGTACATTTAGGTGATAGGATGGCAACATTCAAAATTTGGATCCTAAAAAAGATCAACGATGCCAGCGAGCTGATGCTTGAAGAGGTTAACATTGATAGGAAGCGGATAGGGCAGTATCCTTTTTCGGCTTTTGACCAAATGCTCAGAGAGTTTACTAGAGACATTGCCGTTACAGGAGATAAGGTGTATAACGATTACCTCACTGGTATTACAGGAGGTTATCTTGAGTTCTCTGATTGGATGACGGGGGTACGCATCTATAGGAGCGATCAACCCGTCGATACTTTGAAGTGGGTGAACCTTCCGCTAGGGATAAACGAGCACAAATCTCTAAAGCCGAAGATGAAGGTCGAAGGAAAAGCTGACATTGAATATGTACTCGTTGCGGTACATGTTACTGAAAGCCTTGTCGAAATGCTAAAGACCGCATTTGAGTTTGAGGAATCAGTTAGCCGACATGCTGGTATCAAATCGACTTATCTGAACATAACTCATGCGTTGCAGGTATATCTCAATAGACGTTTGAATGACATATACAAGATAATAATGGCTCGGGTTGAGGGTAAAAGGGCTGAGGAAGAGCTTAAAGTGGAAGGGAAGGAAACGTTAAAGAACGTTAAAGAGATAGACGGGGAGAGATAAGCCCATGTTTCCTGTACCTCCACAGGGCCTAATAGCTACTATAGCTGAAGGCGTAGACTTTGGTACGAGTGATCCAGCTGGGTTCAATGGCAGGCTATTTGTAAGAACAGATACCAATGCGTTAAGGTTCTTTTCGAGCGGGGCATGGAGAAGTGCCACAGGGGTAGTCGTAGGCGATGCAAATACTTGGACTGCCCTTCAAACTTTCGATGCTGGTATTACAGTATCGGCTGCTCAGAACCTAATAGCTCCAACCATAGGGCCCGCAGCTGCACAACAGCATACACTTCCCGCTGTGGCTTCGGACACTATAACTCTTATAGCTGCCACGCAGACTCTCACAAACAAAACCTTTAGTGATACAGTAGCATTTACCGCAACAAGCCCCTTCAGCGTGGCAAACGGCCAGACCCTTACAGTTTCAGTTACAGCTCAGACTGTAGGAGGAGCAACATTGACCATACCGAATTTTGCTAATGTCAACGACACCTTTGTATTCGTTACACTGGCCCAAACTCTAAGCAATAAGACGATCTCAGGAGGAACCTTCTCAGGGACTATTGCGGGTACACCCTTATTCACTGGTACAATAGATTTCGACAATACAAACCCCTTTCGCTTAAAAAACGGACAGTTTCTTACAGTTCAAGTTACGGCCCAGACTGTAGGAATAGCTACAATGACAGTCCCAAACTTTGCTGGGGTTAACGATACCTTTGCGTTCATCACTCTGGCACAGACTCTAGCCAACAAGACCCTCAGCGGCCCGACGATCTCGGGAACTATTGCTGGCACATACACCATTGGGGGGACGCCTACCATGGGCGCGGCTCTCAACTTGAACGGCAACGGCCTACGACTTGGCACTGGAGCTGCGGGAGAAGCTACGTTTGGGCCGAGGGATACTAATCAAGGTTTTCAATTCACCTTTGCAACTGATGCTGCTAGATGTTTGTGGACTGATAGTACTGGCTCGGCAGTCATCGAAATAACTGAAAATGCTGAGTTCTTCCCGTCCACAACAAATAAAACAGGTAGTATAGGTAAAACAACTCTACGCTTTTTAGACGTATTTACAGGTAATGCCGTTACTACAGGCACGAGCAGAACTGTTGAAGTGCAGGGCCTCTTCTGCCCCAAATGCGGGGTGCAAGCAAAACGCTCAACAGGGGGGGTGGTGATGAACGGCTACAACGAAGACTACCGTATTGCCTTCTGTCCACAGTGCTTTATTGCCCTAATCGATGTAGTTAAGCATCAGAAAGACTTCCAAGTTCCACCGTTCGAGGAAGCACGATTCGTAAATATTGAGACAGGAAGTCATGGTGGCTCAAGCAACTATATCTTCCTACGCTTCAAATACAAGTTCGGCAATAGAGAATACACTAACGGGACGTTCCTTTCAGAGGCCGAGCGGAAGATCATGGAGGGTGCAGATGAAACGGCAAAGAAGAACCTCCTAGAATACCTCATACAGGTAGAATGGGAAAGCACCTACAGAACAGAAGTCATGAGCCAAGAAGTCAAGGTGATGGAAGCATCCTACAAGAAGAACCACTTGCATACCCTGCTGGGAATGACAATATCTAAAAGATGAAAAAGTTTCTGGTCGTAGTTATCTTCCTCTTGAAAGCCATTATGAGGAAAAAATTGCGGAGGCTCTACAACCTATTTCACCCAACCCTTAAAAATAACCACGTCCAGTACATGAAATATGGCAACTACAGAGCCTCCAGAAAGCCAGAGACAACTGCTAAGAGACTTCGTTATCGTAACAACCATTCTAACCTTCTTGGCCGCTATAGCCTTGAAGCTCTACGTAAGCTGGCGAACAGCTGATACGGGAGGCATAGATTCTACAATTAACCTGCTTGTCGGGTTCGTTTCAGCAATTTTCATGTATTTGGGGATTCGCATTGGACGGAACGGGCAGTAATCTTTGGAGATAGAACGATGTCCGATAGAAAGCTGCCACAGACAGCTTGTGCCACTGCCGTTGGGCCAGAAAAAGTGTCCATTTCACAATATCGTTTGGAATACTGGCGAGTCATACAGAAGCGGAAATCTTCCGACTGCGCCTATTGAACAGACTGTGAGCCTTGCTCAAAAGAGATGGGTTGATGATGTGGCTAGTAGATTCGCCTCGGACTCGGAGGGCCAGAGGCATTTAGCAAAGATACTATATGATCTATTTGAGGGTAAAACGACGCTAGACCAAGCAGTTCTAAAGCTAAGAGTGGAAACGGGAGCTCATATCACTAAAATACAGGAAGCTATGAGGAACGCAATGCTAGAAAATCCAGAGGCTATGCGGGAGGTTCAGCAGGAAGGTATTAGTCTTCCGTTCATGGACACGGAGGAGAAACCTGCAAAGAAGCGTATCGTCATTAGGTAGTCTTTTCTTCGTCTGGATCGGGAGGCCTCATAATGAAGCCTACGAAGTCCTTCACGTCAAGATACTTTTTCTTCGGAACCTCTTTCTTTTCAGAGCTCAATTCTTTTTCGCCTTTTTCTCTTTCCTGACTAGGGAGACGCTCAAAATCTTCCACGTTTTACCGTCTGGAACTGTAATCCCCGCCTCTGGCAATTTTATTTTTCTGATTTTCAATTATCTACTCACCTTAAAATAATACCCTTTAACTTTCTCATTGCTACCTTGAAGCTGAAAGAAAGCTACTTCGGCTCTCACGGGTTTACTCATCATAGCAGATAGGCGTCTTGACGCCCCCCAGGCGGTCTTTCGATTAATATCCTCCACAAATGCTTTGCCATCTTCTTTGAGGGCCTGTCGCAATTCGTCGTACGGTATAACCCTCCAACGCTTAATTATTGTGTCGTTTTCCCGAACTCGCCTAACTTTAAGCCTCTCCAAATAGACCACTGAAAGACATACATCGACGTTTTAGACGATGTTCTTATAGATATAAGCCTTTGTACTAGCATCAATGGCAGTCGCAAAATGGGCCAGAGTTGCCTTATCAGCATTACCCCCAGGACAGGTATAGAGAGCTAAAACTCTCGCCGAGTCCAGCCTGGAGGTTTGATGATAATGGCTACTTCGGCGAAGAAACATCTCACTATCTTCGCAAGAGATAGGAGAGCAACGGGAGCAGGTAGCCCTGCAATCAAGGCCGCATTCGAGAATGCAGCTCGAGCAACACGAGGCATCTTCAGCAGGACTGCGAGGAATGCTGAGGTAAGGGCCGCAATGGACAGAGCGGGCATAACAGGGAAAGCTGGACCTCACTACAGAAGAAGCCGAAGCAAGGTACACATGGGACAGAGGTACCAAGTAGGCTCTACGGGCTACGGCGGAGTCGGTGGACGAGAAGTAACCTAAAGGCTCCCCCCTTTCTTTTTTTTCTTTGATGACACCTACAACTACAGCTTCTTCCTATACATTCTTCATGCCTACCGAACCAACATGGTGGATTTGCGGAAGGATACTCCCAATAGTCATAACTCATCTTAAGATAAATTAGTCAACTTCCTCATACAGAGCCACAACACCCTCCTTCTTCCCCTTTGCCACGATCTCCTGAAGACGCTGGTCGGAGAGTCCCAATCGCCGAGTAATATCTGGCTCCTGATTCAGATACATCTTATATGCCCTTGCAGCTTTAGTTTCAACTCTTTCTATCTGGCCTGGAGCTGCAAGGTTCCGCTGTGTAAGTTCGTCCAATGATACTTCTCTGTGTATCCCTGTTGCTGGATCCCACAAGAAATACTTTGGAGATCTGAAAACCCTTTCCCCGTTCCGAGTCTCATAAGCTGGTTCCTGCTCTCTGTATAACCTCAAGCCTTCTTTCAATCTCCATACTAGGCCTCCAAATGGGAAGAACCTCAAACTCTCCATAGGCTTTCCATCGATTGGGCTTCTCCCCTGGATTTCCGTGATATATGGTATTGGAGCTGCGCCTGTTATTGCAGGAGTCGGAGAAGGAGCTGCGACTTGCGGTGATGGCCGTGGGATTATCCTGTAGCTCTTTGCAAACTCTGTAACTAGCGTCTTTGCACTCACAAAGTCCCGTGCAACCTTGATCTCCTTGAGTAGATCCTCTTTGGCGACCATAAACTCCGTTGTAGCAAACCTTTCACTGAACCCCCTCAATATGAGCTGGTTAACGAATAGGTTTTTCAGTAATGTAAACTCATCCGCCGTTGGCTCAAAGCTGGGCCTAGCTAGTGGTACAGTAGGGGGTTTTGGAGCTTCGCCCTTTAGACGTGCAATTTCTAGCTCAAGACGTTCCCTCTCCTTCTCCCACTTCTTCGGATTTTTAATAATACGAGTCTCGCTTCTGAATAGGCCAACATCCTCCCCTGAAACAACTCCAGATGCTAGTGCTTCCCGTACCTCCTTTGCTTTTTCCTGTAGCTTTGCCACATCCTGCTCCTTTGCCCAAATAACTTCCCATTCTATTGCGAGATGCAGGTCAACCTCTGTTTGATTAGCTTCCTTTGGTTTTTCTAGCTTTGCCATAGCTTCAGAAATTGTGAGGTCTTTATTGTCACCCCTAAACTCCTCTAGGTCGTCCTCGACAAGCGTCTTATCAGCTTCAGCTCGAAGATGGGAGAGTACCCAATGTTTGAATCGTCCCCACGCTAGAGCATTACTTAACTTCTCTTTGTCGCTCTGGCTCATTGCTCACGCACTCTGGCCTCTATGTCATGTCCTTCATCCAATAACTTCCTAACCTTTTCGGCTTTCTCCTTTGACTTATAGATGCCATGTTGCTTCCACCCTGTAGTTGTCAGCCATTCAACGACATACCTTGGCCCTACCTCTAACTTCTCCATCTTCCCCGCTTCTATAGTAGGTTCTAGGGTCTCTTTATAGGTTAGCGGTCTCTCCTCTTTCTTTTTGAACTCTGCTACGGTGCGGAACTGTTGAGCCTCCTTTAGGCCCTCTTCCTTCCGTTTATAGAAGTGTGGCTTGACTTCTTCGACTTTACCTGTCGCAACGAAATCCCGAGTGAAGACATCTGCGATTGCGTCCCATACTTGTGGATTGAATCTTCCTTCAAGAGCTGTACGAGTTGAAAAACCCAGCTTTTGCATTGTAGCATTTACAAGGTCTTGGTCAAACCAATGCCACGTGGCCGTTTGAGACATCAATACATCATGCACAGCATTCCGTATCTGATCGCTGGAAGGGAGCGCCATGTCAACTAAATTGCACCGTTTAGAGTTATAAGGTTATAAACCATATCATTAACACTTACAGTGTATGGAGCAGACGCCTCTTCCACCGCTTATGCGGTCAGTTCTCGATCTCTTGGAGAAGGAGGGCCCGCTGTCTCCAAAGGACATAGCCACAAAACTCAATAAAAGCGGTAACACGATCAGGCAGACCTTGTATGTGCTTAAGAGAGTTGGTAAGGTTCAGCATATTGGAAAGGAGCGCAGTGTAAAGGGGAAGGACAGGGCTATGTGGAAGATCGCCAGATGAGCTTATCCGAAGAAGCAAGGAGAACCCTACCATATCTTGAACAATATGAGGAAGCTCCTCCATTTGGAAGAGGCTTTTGGGAGCTAACATCACAGGGAATAATCAGACGGATCTTACCAATAGAGCAGCTTGGTATTAGGACGCCAGCGGATTTAGGGCTAAGACGTACTCCACGATTTAACATTTACAGCCCTGTTTCTGGACAGAAGTTACGCAGAGTAAGACTATGGTACGACCAAGAGAAAGCAACCCCTGAACAGCTCGATGTATGGATTAAACCATACAAGCCACGAGAGGAGCTTGTATCTATAACAAGCCCAATAGACCCCGCAGAGTTTTCGGTTGCACAGAACCGCATGTGGACTACAGAATTTACGATCTTGCCAGAGCTCGGGAGGAATATAGACAGAGTAGTTCTACACATGAATCGGCTTCCCTATCAGGGTACTTGGCGTTCAGCTCAAGTCGAAGGGGAAAGGCTGATCGTCGTTGAACGTGGAGTTAGGCCAACAATAGTAGTCAAGCCGATCACGGCGACGTTGCACGGGTTATTAGCAGAAGGCTTCGACATCGAACAGGTTCAGCAGACAGCATCCATCATAATTAGAATGTTATCGTCAAACTTTCCCGACATGGTTAGAGTACTGAGGAAAACAGGCCCAATTCCTCCAGAGATCATCGCACGAATTACAGAACCTTAAGGACATGTACGTTTTGCTGGTACTACCTTGCACCCGTAAAAGACAAAGCTGACGTTCCCTCTGAAAGGAATGTCGGGCAATGGAGGAATACCGAACATGACGGTCATGGTTACATTGATGTTCTGCTTTGCCTTAAGCACCCTGAATGTGTTCTCGGGCCAGCTACTCACTGTTGCAATTCTTACGACCCCAAGGGCAAGGCCAGGCGAAGAGACAGCATACGTAACGTTAAGGTCAAAGTTATTCGTGTTCGGCAAGGTTCGGTTTAAAACCATAACATCGTCCGTAGTTACATTCCCAAGATCGACAGTTGTAAGAGGGAACGTTCTTACTGGTACGTACTGAAATGTGAGTGTCTGGGCCCCAAAGCTAAGAGCTCCGTAAGCAACGCCCAATGACAGACTAATGCAGATCAGCACTACAGTAACCTTCATTCTCTTTGTATGCAATTTCATAAAATCGCTATTATGTAGCCACTTAAAGACTTTTATAACTATCTATTATAACACAAACGTAACTTGTCCATGCCCGAACTGCCACGCCACGCACAGAAGATCCTCAAGTTTCTTCGCAAGGAGAAGAAACCGTACGGGGCCAAAGAGATCTCCGAAGAGCTCAAGATAAACGATGCAGTAGTCCGACAGCAGTTGTGGTTGCTCAAAAGGGTCGGGAAGGTAGTTCACGTAGGTACAGAGAGAGCCAGACATGGGAAGAACAGGGGTAGATGGGCGATTGCCCCTGAGGTATGATTTATGACCGTAGAAGTTGTTACTAAAACCTACGAGTGCCATCTGTGCAAATACATAATGATAGCATTGTTTCCCCTTTCATTTCCGCAAGTGTATTTCTGTACTAACAGAGATTGCCCCCATTATTCCCTGACCGTAGCAAAAGAAGAGCTAGAAGCTGGAACACATTCTCAAAACTGTGATTTTGACTTGTTCATAGCCAGAATAGAGCAGGAGATAAACAGGCGAGAGCCATTTGGAACGTCGTTATACTTCATTGAAGGTTTGCGGTTTGCCTTAAAGGTCTATAAGGATATAGTTAAATAATGTGTTATAACAGTAAGACGATTGGATAAAACTTATGCCCGCCGAGCAGGAGAAGGTTACAGGTAATGGTATCCGCTTTGAAATTCGAGTTGCTAGCAGGGATTATCCAGAGGGAAGAGAGTACATAACATACCTCGAAAGGTACCCGCTTTCAAAAGAGCTCCTTCGCATAAATTCTGCAAATGGTACCCACGGGCCTGTTGTAAAAACAAGGAACATACTTCTAGCTGCTATCGGTGAACTGTTGACAGTCGAGGTTTTGGAGGATTTGTTCACAGAGAACTACAAAAGGTTCCCGAGGAACAACAAAGAATGACGGACATTCAGACGGAAATTCAGAGTGCAGAAAAGAAGGTCGTGGACATTCTAACACGGTTTCCAGAAACAAGAGTGAACGATAACTTGTTGGTATGGAGAGTATGGGCCGAACACGACCTACGTGTACTACATCAGGTCATTTATGATCTAGGCGACGATAAGATAACAAAACTTACAGCTTCAGAAACTATCACACGGGTACGGCGACTTTTGAACAAGCAGGGCAAGTTCCTCGTTGTAGACGTGCATGAGCGAAGGCAGAGGAGAGAGGAAGAAGTCAGAAAGCACTTCGCAACATTGGAGAGCTTTAGTGAAGGTTAGATGAGCGAATCAAAGCTTGAGCAGTTGGCCGATAAAGTAATCGATGAATGGCTTGATGAGCTAACTGTTAAACTGCTTAAAGACGTTGAGGGAATTAAGATTGACTTTGCAAACGCCGATTATCCCACTAGGTTAAGGGCCAAATCTATTCTTGAGCAGGCGTTGATACGGAGACTTAGGAAATGAGCGAAGATCGTGGAGATGGGAAGCGTACCTGTAAGTTCTGCGGTTATCCAAGCAACGGGAGACCCTTCTGTACGTCGGAATGTGAAATAGATTACAAGGAACGAGAAGTAATCAAGAAACTCGGTGAGCGACTTTGATTCACATTGGCGACTCTACGGATTACTCTGAACCAGGCCATATCGTTGATAGAGAGGAACGGGTTGAGATACCGATTTGGCATACGGGTATATTCGCTCAAAGCGGGATGGGGAAAACCAAGCTTCTCAAGTACATGATTAGTCAAGCCGTCAAAGAGCATTTTAGAGTTATCATCTTTGATAGCAAAGTAGTGGGGCCAGAGTTTGTAGGTATAGGGCAGGAAGCTCCTCTGTTCTTGCGTGAATCGACAGACCCCGATGTTTTCAGAAGCTTGCTTGAGGATATGAGAACAAAAGGACGTGGCAACATGGAGAGGTACAGAGGTGGCTTTATCGAGCTCTGCGACCCTCCAGATGGAGAGCCAGCTAAAGACTTTGCAGAGATAGAGAAGAGGCTTCAGAAGAAGCTTTCTGACAAAAAGATACGTGGTAGCACCCGCCTGATGTACTATGAGATCAACCACGACCTTGTTAAACTGAAGAAGCTTATACAGAGTAAAGAGATCGCCTCGGAGCCGTCAACCCCTAACTCCATGATCGTAAGATACCCGACGTGGCAGCTTCCCAGCTTGGCATTGCAGGGGCTTGTCGTTAAGTCAGTCATTGAGGAGGCGATGCCCTTTGCAAAGAAAACGATCTTTGTAATCGATGAAGCTCCCAATTTCATTCACCAACGGAAGTTTAATCCAGCAAAAGACGCAATTCAGACTTTAGATGCACAAGGACGCTCCAATGAGCTCTTCGGTTGGTACTGTGGCCAGACGCTAACAGGCTTTGATAAGGCCAACATGAAGAATCTCTGGTACTGGGTAATTGGTAGGGAGATGGAACCCAACGAAGCCAAAGATGCTTATGACATTCAGACCACGAAGATTCTTTCCGTTGACCAAATCAGGACGTTGAAGGTTCGTCAGTTCATAGTCGCTACACCCGATACCACGAAACTGATAACAGTTCCAATGGTGGATGAAAAAGCCCTATTTCCTCTGGAGAACGTGGACGTTATGCCTTGGGGTGAAGAAATCCGACCTTTGCCACCGATAAAGGATGAAGTAATACCTTCCAAACTCGAAGAACGTCTCTTAAAGCTAGAAAAGGAGCTACAAGAATGATAGACGCTGAATTGTTGAGGATTTTGAAAGCGTGGGCGATTGGAACAAATTCACAACACTTGCTAAACATGCTCAACGGGACAGAATCTCCTCAAAAATACCTGAAAATTCTCTATGAGAATACCAACAATAGAATCAATGAGTTGCGGGCTGGACTAACTACCGTTGAAGAGCAAAATAAAAACAGAGAGAGAGCAGAGCTTGTAGCATTACCAACCGATGGTTATTACGTAGAGATTTTCAAGCTGGAAAAAGAAGCAGAACGCCTTTCTCAAGCAATTAAGGATGGGTTGAAATGACAGTACAGGGTACCATTGAAACGATCTCCGTCTCTGCCACGCAAATCCATTCGGTAAAGTTACGTGCTTTACCAAAGGAGCTTTACTTCGTTCACAACAATAGGGTGAAGGATCTTAGCCTGCAAGAAGGGGACGAAATAAAGTTTGAAACTACGAAGTCGGGCCCCTACGGCAAGGAAAAGGAGGCTAGTTGGATGCTCAAGTTAGAGAAGGTTGAGAAGGCACAATGAAAGCAGAAGAATTTGAGAGCAGGTTATCAAAAGTAGAGGAGCTTGTAGCACAAAAAGTCAAGAGCCTAGAGGAGCAGCTTAACAGGAGAATACAGCAGAATCAGGATTTAGCTGGGGAGATACAACAGCTCCAAGATGAAATTATGGGCTACAAACATAGGGTAGAGATGCTTTCGGGCATGGAGAATCTTATGCGTGATTTTGTTAACGATGCCGTAAATGAAAAACTCGAACAGATCAAGCCGAAGCTCTTTGAATTACTGAAACAGGGTCAGGGAATACAGAGGATAGACCTCACCAACGTACAAACGGAGCTCACATTACACAAGGTAAGCAAGCCCGTCAAGTTTAGTACAGATACGGTGAGAGGCAAGATACTGTGGATAGCTGCAAACGACCTCAAAGGCAAGTGGGCTGTAGGTAGCGAGTATCTTGAAGCTGCTCAAGAAAAGGGTTGGAGTTTGAAGGCAAACTCTCTTTATCCTGCAATAGCGGAGCTGGCGACGAAAGGCTTGTTAGGCAAGAAGAAGGCCGAAGGTGATTATGCTTACAGGTTATCGGAGGATGTCAAGCTGGAGGAACAAGCAAGTCAATGATGTCTGAAACCGTGTCAGCGGCCTTAATTGGAAGCTCTACAAGCTTCGAGGCAATCTGAAAAGGTGTCTGTGCTATGGTGATGGCCCTCTCTAAAGCCTTCATGGGCTCAAGAGCTTCCTGTAGCTTGCGGATAGGCTCCTCACTCATGGTTGCTTGTATGCACAAGGGGAGTTATAAGTCTTGACAGAGAGAAGGTGCAGGGGTTGTGAGTGGCCACTTAACAGCTACCAAGCTCATAGGTCTGAGTTAGAGGGCTTCTGCTCAAGTGTATGTAAAATAAGGACAGAACGTGGGAAGGCTATCAATGAGTAAAGTAGTATTTCAGCTTGCCAAATGCAAGAAATGTGGAAAGGGAATAGTTTTTGATGAAGTCAATGGCCGTAAATTACCATTCGACCCCATCGGCAGCGAATCAAACGGATACAGGTCAAGCAACGTTTCACACTTCAAAACCTGCCCCGCAGTTCTGAAAGAAAAAGCGGAGAAGTCTTGCCCTGTCTGTGCGATACGCCGAGAGGGTCTTGTAGTCCTAAAAGACCGTCCCAAAGTCATATACGGCAACTTCTGTGCAAAGCATAAAGGCATAAAGGAATTTGTGGTAGATTGGTTTGGAAATCAACGGGTAGTTACGCTAGACTATAAGGAGCTTAGAAAGCTAAGGGACGAGTTTAAGAAGAAGATGGAAGAGGCAACCAAAGCAGATCAGCAGAGGGAGGAATATGGCGGAGGTATATCGAAGTGGCTTTGAAGTGGGAGCGGTAGAATGGTAAATACTGCCAGCAACCCAGATCATCAGAGCCTCAACAGGAAAATCGGCTACCATAAGCATAAGGCAATACACTTTCTCAAGAGGCTCTAAGGAAATTGTTATGCGAGAAGTTTAGACCTCCAAAGACCGCAACTGTTATAACACTTAAATAGTGCCTTAACAGTAACCGTGATATGCCTCCTAAAGAAGGTAAAAAGGTAGAAGTAAAGGAAGAACAGCTTGACGATCAATGGTATGAATGGAAGATACGCATAGAGAGCCTCTATGCACGGCAAGATCAGAAGAACACAGTTTTCTATAAAATGCCCGAGCTGATACGGCTTGTACAGGAACGCACAGAAGATTTTAGTCAGGGAAATGAAGTACGCAACCGTGAAATAGCGACAAGGACAACCAAAACAGTACGAAAAGTACAGCAACAGATACCGCTTCACCGTTTTGAGGTACGGGCTGATGGTAATGGCGGCGAGGTACTCGTCGCTCCTCTTGCAGGGAAATTTGGTATTATAAAACAAGCTTTCCATCGGGTACTCCTTTCAATGGGCAAAGCAAAGTACTGGGCCCCCCCGACAGACCTCTTGAACGTTTTTGGCCTTAACGGCCAGCAAGACGGTGTAGTGATAGGTAAGGCCCCTGCGGATGCGATCAGCATAGAACAACAAACAATGCACAGCACACAACAAAAAGGTAGAATGGTACAAGTGCCTGTCGCATGGGAGGTCGCCAAGAAGCGAGAGATCGTTCTATTCCTGAAACAGAACGGTGTATGTCCTCTCGGTAAAAAGGAGCTTGAGGCTATATTGCATGGTTGTAATGATATACCATTTGGCCCTAACAAACGTGGAAGTCTCACAGGCTTAGACTTTGCAGAAGTAGGAAAGCCGAATTGGACAGGAGCCAACTGAATCCAACGCCTTCACTTAAGCAACGCCTTCAAGCAGACGTACGTGCAAGATCGCATTCATACAAACACGCCGTATTCTTCCTGAAGTCGTACAGACAAACACTCTCTCAGCCAAGCAAGCGTACATACAAACAAACCCGCAGTCAGTCGAGCAGTCGCTTATACTTGCCCATTCGGCCCTAACTTCGCCATTAAATGTAGAGGAATGAATTGTGTTCGACATACAGTTAGACCTACAAAGCTTCATTCTGCAACGCTTGATATGGGAAATTTATGAGAGGCATCAAAAGCTCAAAGCACTCGACTTTACTTTTGGGACGGGGGCATTGTGGCAGGAGGTCGAAGATGTAGAGATAACAAAGTGCGATTCCCAACCCCTCGATGAGAACGTTCACAAAAAAGACATATTCAACGACGACTACGATTTTGGCTTACATGACTTTGCACTCTTTGACCCTCCTTACCTCATCGGCAGACAGGGCTTCGACTATTCAGCAAAATTACAGGACGGCAAATTAGTGCCGATGCAGTATCAAGGCAAAAGGAGCTGGGGTACGAAAGGGGTAGCCAAGTACACGGCAAACCCAACAGTCGAGCATTTCAACAACCGTGTTGTACACATAAACAACAAAGCTCCCAACGTGCTTAAACCAAATGGAATACTCTTTGTCAAGGTGATGAACACTAGATACAAGAAGCATTACGTTGCACATAACCACGACATAGTTAATCTTATGACGAATTTTGAGCTGGTAGCGGAAGTACCGTATATTAGGGCTGGGGCTACAACATGGAAGCAAAAGTTCCAGAATCTACACGGCGTATGGCTTGTCTTTCGCCTTAAAGATACAAAGCCTCTTGGCTAAACAGTCCACACCACCTCAACCGAACTAACTTACTTTTGCCTAATAACGAATTTAGTAAATAAAAAAAGGGGAGTGAAGAGTTGACCTCTTCACACTCTCTATTCAGGCACTACTATTCAGGCACTACTTGTTATCACGCCCTCCTCCCGACGGTTTGCCTGTTTTGCTAGGCCATCCGCCTTTACCTTTACCTATGCTTTCACCCCCCATTGTTTAGAGTGTTATAACACATAAATACCCTTCCTTCTAAATAAGTGTCATGCAAAGAATTTACGTCTTGTCGCTAACCTACCAGCTCTGGAAGCAGCTCAACAGAGGGCAGACGCATGAGCATAAATGGCTCAACGAGGAACAGCTTAACGACGAGCTAATAGGTTTCACGGAGCAGGAGGCCGACGACCCCAAATTTAAAACCATAGACTTGAACCCTAAAGAATGGAAATACGAACAATGTCTTTCGTGTGCCTCTGTTAGACTTACAAAGATGAGCTAGATGAAGTACAACAGCGTGGTTGAGGCTACAAACAAGGTAATTGCACAATACAAGCTACTCTTAACGGTTCGACAAATCTATTACAGGTTAATCTCTCCGCCATTTCAGTTATTCGCAAACACGATAAACAACTACAAGGGCTTCGACAAGATCCTGACAAGGGCGAGGGAACGGGACGACGTTGATTGGACACGGATAGAGGACAGAGCCAGAAGCACTCATGGCGGAGAAGGTGAACGGCTTACATTCGATACGGTACAGCAGTATGTAGATTGGGTCTTTGATACAATAAACGAACGGTACTACGATAGGAAGTACTGGCCTGATCAACCTAAGTACGTCGAGGTTTGGGTAGAAAAAGAAGCCTTATCCAGACTGTTCGAGCAAGTTGCCGAGCCTTTCAGGGTAATTACATTCCCTTCAAGAGGTTATTCCAGCTTTACTAAAGTCATGGAGGCGAAAGACCGCTTTGATGAAGCTGATAACCCCAATACCGATGAAGAAGCCAAAGACATGATCATTTTGCACTTTGGTGATCATGACCCCTCGGGTATTGACATGACAAGAGATTTAGAAAGACGGTTCGATCAGTATGGAGCAACCGTTACGATCAAGCGAATAGGCTTGAACATTGATCAGGTCAGAAGCTTGAACCTTCCCTCAAACCCGACAAAGAGTGCAGATGCACGTTCCCCAGCTTACGTCGCTCAATTTGGAAATGAATGTTGGGAACTCGATTCGATTCCCCCTGACCAATTACAAGATATGGTAAGGGAAGCAGTACGTGCGGAGGTCGATCAGGATGTTTGGGACGAAACAAAAGAAAGAATACAGGAGGACAGGGAGAAGATAAAGGAGGCACTTGAAAGCTCGAAGGACGCCATTAGCAAGGTAGCCGAGAAAGTCAAGAAGGCATTAGAATAATGGTTCGTCTATATTCGATTTCTGCATTAATAGGTGCGCCTCTGTTTTACGCTAAACATGGTAAATGGGATTACGCCGTTTATTACCTGACGATAATTCCATATCGAATACAGGAGTGTATATCAAGTCCCCGCCATCTTTATTTCGCTCTAAAGTTTTGGGTTGAAGAGATCGTTGATGAAGGCATAACTCATTACATTAAACACTTTGCGAGTTGATAATATGGTTAGTGAAACAGAGTTCAAACAGGCTCTTAAAGTCATTGACAGGAATACAAGGCTCTGTCTCCTTTACATCTCTGAACACATCGACCAAAAACTTGAAGTGTATTCAACATTACAGACGAGCCATCGCACTCTTATAGATACAAAGGTGAGCCAACTAGAGAAACAACTAGGGACTTGGCAGGGTGCGATGAAAAGCCTCGAAATTCTTGAGGTAAAACTTCAGGGCCTCATTATTGAGCTTGATAAGCTTGAACCACAAATACGTACTGCAAAGGAGCTCATGCAAGAGTTCGACAATATAGACACCAAAGAGGAATACATACGTAATCAGGTTTCGCAGATTTTCAACAAGGCCGTGCTACCTGTCCTCGACACAAAGTTTGAACAGGCCAAGAAAGACAATGATGAAACAGTCAAGATTCTAACAAAATTTATGGAGAGGCTTGCCCCGAAAGATCGTGTCTATTTTGCTGAAGAGCTTAGAAAAGAGCTTGACAAGCACAGCCCTTAATCGCTAACGACTGCCGAATGGTACTTGTGTTTCACGGGTTCGACGATCCTCGTAGCAGGGACACCCTTGAAGAAGCTATAGAACGCTTTGCATTTCTCGCATTGAACAGATTTCATTCGAGAGTTAACCATAGCACTTATCGAATTGCCACAGTCGCACCTGATAGTTATAGAAGTCATAGCTTCACGCCGAGAGCATATTTCAAAATCATCAAGAGTATGACTATGATGGACATGCCACTCATCGCACCCGTTAAGAACAGCAATTTATTCATAACTGCTCCTCCAGACATTCAGAGGCTATCTTATCGGTTCGGGTTTTGATGATAAAGGCATTACGGAGCTTCTTTTCTTTGGTAATTTCCTGAAACTCAACCTCTACGACACTTCCCAATTTAATATCATTAGGATTCACTTTCTTTGTGAACGTACCGACTTTTCCTAACTCTACTATCCCCCCTTTGTAGCCATAAACCCCTACGTACCATGTATGCTCTTTACCCTCCTCCTCTCTCAAAATCACAACGTCAAGGGTATCGTTCTTCTTCTTCTTCCACCAACAGTTAGTCTCGTAGTACTTGGAGCTTTGGTCTTTCAAAACAATGCCCTCGTATCCCGCTTGTATGTACTCGTCCCATAGACTTTGAAAATCGGCCTGCGTCCGCATTATTTTGTAAGATATAGCGAACTCTGGAGCTAACCACGATAGGTACTGTTTCCGTGTTATTAGGGGACTTGTCGTAAGGTTCTCCCCATCGAGCTGTAATACGTCAAAAAGAACTAGCTTGCTTGGAGGTACAAACTCTCCGTCAAGGATAAATTGTGAGGAAAGTTTAGTTAGAGTTTCAAGTCTGCCGAACAATTCTGGGTACATCTGCTTGGTGTAAGTCCCGTTATGTCTTGAGGCCATCACCAATTTGTTATTGCTACAAAAGAGGAACACACGCCTACCGTCGATCTTGTGTTCAGCGATCACAGGAAGCTCATGCTTCACTATCCATTCCCCAAGTGGCATTTTAACGGGCTTCTGTACTTTGTCTGCTACGTACTGCGACAGGCTCATGTTTATCCTACCTATTCTGCACTCTTTATGACGATCTCGCTTTCATCATCGACCAGCTCAACTGTAATCGGTTGCTCAACTGTGAACATTGCCTTTATCGTCTGTGCCTGTGGTTTGTCTGGTACGCCAATAACCTTTTCCTTAACTGATATTCTCAATTTCAGGTTCATTCACCCCCTATAAGCTTGGCTTGTATAACCGTCGGTTCAGCAGATAGAACCTTTGTCTTTGTATCAATAAGATCGCCCTCATTGATAATCTCCGCCTCGTCGTCTTGCACTCTTGCAATGGCTTCTTGTTCGTCTTTCGCTTCTACCTCATATACCCTACGCCAAGTGTCCTCGACAGCGATCTTGAATTTCATAACACCACTACATAATCAGAGGCGAAATTAAGGGCCTCTTGCGAAGTCTGTCTCTTTGTATGTACAAAAGCTCTCCACACATGATAACATTGTCGCTGTGCCAATTTCCACACGGACAGAGCCATTCATATTTCATCGGTGCAGGGACTTTGATATGTAATTTGTGCCTCTGGCCCTTTCGTGTACGGTGTCCGTTGATACCTCCCTTTATCCTACCATACTTCCTCATATCCTCGGGTAATTTTTCTAAAGGCATCAAGCTAGTCATAGTGGTACTCACAGTTCTTTTTGCAGTACGTTTGCTTACAATCGGGACAATAATAGGGTCGCCCATTTACTAAATCACCACAACCATTACAGTATAGAAGGCTTCCTTGTAGCTCTAAAGTCAAGCTGCATCTTCCCCATGCTCGAAGTTTTCGCACTCGTAATTATCACAATGGCCGTTAAGCATCTCAACGCCACAAGCATTACACGGCAAAAAAAGGAGAGTAGCCAAAGGCTCTCACTTTGAGATTTTTACCTTCGGCTTCGGTCTTGCTATTGTCGGTACTGGTACGGCTTCAGTTTCCTTTGCAGCTTCTAATGACCAAATTGGGTCGAATTGCAGTATGCCTTCACTCAAACCCATGCAGAGCCAGAGCTTTCCGTCTATCGCCCTCTCGTATGGATAGATTACGGTGGTGTAGTACTTGTAGCCCTTAAGTCCCCATGAGAAGAAGCAGAGAAGCCCGACTTGTTTCTCAAGCAGGTATCTTGCCAAGTCCTTAACTCTGCTACTCTGTTCCTTTTCCTTCAGGTTCGCCACTATCATGTAGAGGTCATGGAATTTGTATTCATTCACTCTGGATAGCTGCACTATGTTAGTCTCCTCCACGTCGAGCCTTTGGGTTCTGTCGAAGGGTGCAACCTCTTCACCGTCCTGTTTGTCCGTAATCCTATCTGCCGTGATCTCCTCCCATAGGCCCTTAACTTCGAGTAGCTCTTTGTCGAAGAACCTCCTTTCTAGCTTTGCCGATACGTTCCATTCCTCCGTATTCTGCAATTCTCCCGTTGGGCTGTCTATGAACCGTACTTTCTGCTTTCCTTCATCGTAGGAAACCTCCTGTAAGCCTGCACGTTCCCCTTGTTCGTTCTCTTTGTATCTATAAAGGCGTACTACCTCTTTAGACACCACTTCCCTACCCGTCGTCTTGTCGATCTTCTTGATGACAAGCTCGGGCATGTCGCCTTTCACTTTGCCAGCTTTCACATGATATTCGATGTTGTTGAGGTTCATGGTTGGGACGTTGATGCTAAGTACCCCTGTCCATGCCGTACGTGTCTGCTTTCCTTCTGAAGCCTTCTCGGCCTCTTTTAATACTTCATCTGTGGATAGCATGTTTAGTGCTATAACACTACATAGATTTATTCTTATCGGAAAAGTGATACTATTTAGAGATACAAAAGGGTATCAGAGCTATGCCTGATTCATCACTCGGAGAATTTTGGCTAAGAGATCAGTATGATCTTCTTCATCATCTACCCCTTTACTCCCTATAACCTATTTTCCACATCGACCAAGAGCAATGACAGTCATCGCACGTTAAGGTTCTACCGTTATCAGAAAGGCGGAGAGGCATAGTACAGTCTGGACACGGTGTAATCTCTTTTACCTTCGCTTTCTGCTTTGCATACTTTGTAAGTACAACTACCCTCCCTCTGCTGAAGTTCTCGTAGTAAGGTAGAGCTAACATAGGTTTCTCTCGCTAACTTTCAGGGTGTCCTGCCTTATAGCTCTAAAGACTACAACATACGTCGGATCTGTCTTATCAACACTAACCCCGTCTTTGTCGTTATAGAGATAACTACCTCTGATACCAATTACCTCAATGACAGCAGCTTCTATGTCGGTTTTTCGTGGTGGTTTCAGGGCTGGAGCTTTGGAGAAATAAACCCCCTTTATAAGGCCTAATCGGTGGATTTTTGCATAGGCCATTGGTTTGATATTCCTTACACTATCAAACATGCTTCTCTGCGATCTCCTTCAGGTAGTTTCTCATATCTCTAAAGAGCTTCATGGCATAGACTACGCCAAGCAAGATCAGGGCATCTAAAATCCATATAACATAGTCGGGTTCTGTCATTGTATCTTTGCCTCCCCTACCAGCTTTTTCGACCTCAATAAGATAGAACCACACCACGTACATTCTTGCACGTTCCAGACATCGAACTTAATGTCCTCGTATGGCGGTTGATACCCAATATTAAGAAGCCTATAAAGAGAGCTCTCCTCCCACTTGTGAGAGCATGTTATTCCCTGTAATTCCTTCACGGCTTGGTATTCTTGCGACAGTAGCAGGATAGACTTGTTCATACATCACGCCCTCGCTTGTATCTTAGCTTGGCATCGTTAATTTGCTGTACGGTGCTTGTATCTATAAGCATCTCAAGATACGATCTCGGTTCGTGCTTTAGAGGTACAGGCTTTCGGCAATTCGAGGCTTTTTGGTGCTTCTGTATTCGCTGATTAACCTCCTCTTGCGTCTTGCCTCCGACTGTGAAACCACAAACGCACTCCCCCTTGATCATTTTTTCAGCTTCTCCCCCTAGTAATCCATAGAATCGTCGTCGTCTGAATCGTCGTAATCATAGTCGTCCTCTGTATCATAGACATCCTCTTCGCTCATGCTGTTAGCTCCTTTACTCCGCCCTCTCTTGTATCTCTAAAGGCTCTGTGTGCATGTGTACAGCTGCTTTAGGGTTCTTACATTCTTCAGGGGTTAAGGCATCACAAAACGCTTTCATAGTTTCGCCTTGATCAAGTCCTCAAGTTTTAGCGGTCTTTCCTTGTCCTTGCTGTGTACGTACTTCGTGAATGTTCCCTGTATCTGACCGTCTTTTAGAGATACAAGAACCGTCCCGTCGCTCTGCACCGATACGCACACAACCTCACTACCTAGAAGGAAAAGTAAGGGGTAGGTCATGCTCTCTTACCTCTTTGTAGCTCTAAAAGAGCCTGACTTCGGTCAAAGTCCCACCCGAACCTATCGGCTAACTCTACCATAGCAGAATATAAAATTCTCCTGCTTCTGTTGTCTGCTTTGAACCATACGTTTGTTATGGCTTCTTCTCCACTTCCCATTGGTAGCTTAGTGGCCTCATCGCATAGTCTTGTCATGTCCTCATATAGTTTCTGCTCCTCTTTGCTTACCTTTTCGCTTTCTCTTGCTAGCTGTAGCTGTCTTAAGAATCGGTACAGTTTGGCGTTCTCTGCATCGCCCATATTCTCAAAGCCAGCTTTCAGCACGTTAAGGAATTGATCTTTGAGAAGTGGAGGGGTTAGCATCTCCCTCTCTAGATCGTTGCGTGGCTTTCTCTCTGCATCCACCTTTACCCTCTTGCCGTCCCTTGTAGCTTTAAACCCGTGATCGTTGTAGTAATCAACGGCATACTTGGCCTGTTCCTCTGTGTCGTATGTGTTCGTGAACCCGTAGAATTGAGAATTGAGGGGTGCTTCGTCGGTCATGCTGTTATCACGCTTCCCTCTCTCGTGTACTTCTTACAATGCAGAGCTAAGTCTGTCGGGTTGATCGGGCTTGTTGGCTTCCCGTCCTTGTCGGCTGGGAAACTGTTGTTAATGAGAGGAATAAAGGCTCTCACTATACCACATACAGAGAAGTGGTAGCATGTAAGGCAAGAAGGCGGAGAGGATTTTAAGGCCTCTTCCGCTTCAGGTGATACTTCTATTCGTTGCATGTCTTACTCCTCCTCGTCATAGATCGGTAGTATGCCTTCCATCTCAAGCCTTTCTGTCTCGAACTCACATACTCCGTCTAAATGGATGTGTGTCTCGTCCTTGATAGGGCAACCTTGTACTGTTGTCATGTCCTTAGACCCTCGCTTGAGGCATAGGAACAACTGTTCCTAAAGTGCTGTGTAGAACGTTGAAGTACTGAAACTTCGACCTCATGTCTGTCTGTGCATTGTGCCAGATCGCTTGGGTAAGGTCGTTGTACACCGTCCACATATCCTTATTCTGTTCGACTACTACCTTCTCGCTTAAGATCTTGCCTTTCTTGTCCTTCTCCTTCTCGAAGGTGATACCTGTCTGCTGGAAGTACTTCTCTGGAATCATGGTGTTGGCTAGGTGTTCGGCTATTACTTGGTTCAGCTTCACGGTTGCAAGATGCTGATAGTATGCTATCACTTGCTCACCGACTACCTGAAGCTGTTCTATGTTGGTGTCGAGGTGTTCTATGACTTCAGATAACCCTTTTGTGTGCCTGTGCTTCAGTTTGGCCGTTGCGTTCTGGCTCACTTGGTAAGGATTCCACGCCCTTAAGCCCGTTTCATTCATTACTATTGAGCCATTGTAGCAGATACCTCTAAACGTGAAAACGTCAAGCCCAAAGCCAACGCTTCCGTCTATACTGTTTCTTGCTACAAAGCCGAGCCTCACCTTATCCCTTCTGTCTCCAACGAAATAGCTACCTACCTCTTCGTCTCTCGGTAAGTATGTTAGGAAAACAGCGTTTCCGCTTCCGCTTGTGAAGCTGTATCTTGCATCTTCATAACGCTTGTAGTGGTTCTCTGCTGTCCATCTATCCATAACCTTAACGAGCTCTTCATTGGGGTATAGTTCGTACTCCCTGCTCAAGATCGCTATAAGATCTGCTTGGGTAGCTGGTGCTTGAACGCCTTCGGGTAGTCTGAAAGTTTCCCTTTGCTTCGGCATTGATACTTTAGCGGTGTTCCCCCCTTGCCCTCGAAGGACTAATTTGTAGTTGCTCGGTATGAATTGCGTCTTGTCCCCCTCTCTCTGTGCCAATAGCAGGGGTGCTTCCAGAAGGCCGTATTGCTTCCATGCGTCAGAAACCCCTCCGACACGGAGGGTTATGTACTCTCCGACCTCTTGATTCCCTTTCGGGACGGCTTCGGGGGTCGTGTCGCCCTTTGCCATAGCCAACGTTGTTTTAGGCATGGCTCTTATAGCAATAAAGCCGTATTTAAGTGTTATAGCACTAAACCTTTAGAGATACAAGCACACACACTTCACGCCTAATTCTCGGATCCGTCAAAAAAATAATCGTTGGACAAATGTGCAACTTTTCCAAGTCAAACAAGCACACAACCCCACACAACCCCCGCGCCCACAAAAAGAACCCTATTAGAGATACAAGAACAAGCACGAACAAAACACCGTTT
>ERZ1292644.100-Hain-H14-01um-R2-100-length-58242-cov-6_pt1 | contig 58242 bp, 69 predicted proteins | sample MGYA00564402_ERZ1292644 | MGnify/ENA primary metagenome ERZ1292644 (study PRJEB36523, sample SAMEA6512644) | groundwater metagenome | collected 2019-01-09 | study: AquaDiva: Metagenomics assemblies of 32 groundwater samples
ACGATGGTCTGCGCCATGGAGGGCAGGGGCACGCCGATGAGGGCGAGCGCCACCAGCCGCTTAGCGGGGGTCGGCATCGAAATTTTCCTCTGTCAGGGCGGTCAGCCAGAAGCGGCCATTGTCGATCGCGTAACTGATCCGCAGATTGCCCCGGAACTTGCGGACCACACCGCCGATCACCCGGACCTTCTCGACCGGCACGACGATCGCGCGGTCGGTCCAGGTGACGGGCTGGTCGGGACGGATATAGGTCGAGATCGAGAGGGTCGGATTGTCGGCCAGCTCGTCGAGCAGCCGATTGAGGCTGTCGCGCAAGGCGTTGTAGGCCGAGGGGTGCGCGATGCTCAGCAATTCCTGGAACTGCCGGTCCGCGGAATAGGCCGAATAGGTGCCGGACAGCGAGACCACGTTGAACGTGATCGTGCGCAGATAGGCTTCGGAAGGCTTGGCTCCGGTGACGTAGAGATCGCCGCTCGCGCCAAAGGGCACTACCACGGTGCGCTGGTTCTGGTTCGACGTGTACATCACCGTGCCGAGCACGAGGGTGACGCCGAACATGCCGGCGATGGCGAGCTTCAGGAGCCGGTTTTCCTCGAAGAGGTTGCTCGACCCCTGGAGGTAGCGGTGGATGCCGAAGCTGGCGGGCTTGCCGAGCAGCGGATCGCCGGACGGGCGGGGAGATCGACGGAACACGGGCGCGCTCACTCGAAGAACCGGGTCTGGGTCGGACCCGGATAGTTGCGGAAGGAAACGAGGCCCCAGCGCCAGGCCAGATGGGGAATGAAGCCCCTCGGCTTGGTCCTGAGCCACGGCACGAAAAGAAGAAGGCCCGCAACGAGCACCCAACCGAGCATCCCGCCGATTATGGTGGCGACGAAGATCGTCGTGATCACCAGCACGAACTCGTCCGATGCAAACCACAGGATCTGAACCGGCTTATGCAGATATTGGGGTAGCCGCTCGTCCACGAGCCTTCTCCTCTTGCTTCACGACCGTCCAACGAAGCCGGTTGACTTGATTGGATCGGTTGCACCGGACGCCTGCGCGTCCCGGTCCGGGGTCGCCCCGGCGCGGCCTCGCTGTTCGCCGCGCGGGGGCGTCGGCGTCAGATGACCATGCCGAACGTCTGCAAAATGGTGTCCGACTTGATCAGGCAGACCGCCGCCACGATGGTCGGGATGCCGACCATGACGTTGCTGAACAGGCGGCTGACGCCGAACAGGAAGGCCGCGACGCCGCCGACGAAGCCCAGCGGCCCCTTCACGCCCTTGTTCACCACGATATCGTAGATGTCGTAGCCGAGGTCGCCGGTAGCCGGCGCCGTAAAGGCGTGGGCACCGGTACTGGCTAGCGCGAGCACGGCCAAAGGGAGGCCGACATTGGCGACCGGGGCGATCCGGCTGCCGATCTTCTTGATCATAGACTTGCTCCGTTGCATGTGGGCCGTCCGCGTGACTGCCTGCCGGCATCGATGGAAATCGCTGTCGGCCGGCGGCATGGCTGGACGGCCCGCTGGGGCCATGGCCGCCGGCATTCCGGTCCGTGGGCGTGTCCTGGCCCGCTCCTCGCAGGCTCGTCCGCACGCCCGCGGCCGCCATGAATAGGGTTTGGTCAGCGCGGGGCATTCGCCGCGCCCTTGGCCGGAGCCTTGCTCTCGGCGAGGAAGGTCTCAAGCTCGGCCTGCTGGAAGCCGGAGATGAGCTTGCCGTCGGCAATGATCGTGGGGGTTCCGCCGATGCCGATCCTGCTCACGACCTCGGCGTCGGCTTTGACTTTCGCCGCGCCCGGCGCGCATTTTTGCAGATCCTTGGGCGCGGCACCGGCATAGACCGCCTTGAACGCGGCCTCCTTGTCCGGCGAGCAGAGGATGTGTTCGGCCTTGGCCGCCGCTTCGGGATGGATGCCGGACACGAAGAACACGAGCCGCCGCACCGGCTTGCCTTCGGCCGCCTTTGCCGCCCAGAAGCGATCGAGCGCCCGGCAATAGGGACAGTCGGGATCGGTGAACTCGATGACGGTCGGCGCATCGGCAGGGCCGATGGCGAGGGCCTTGGCCGGATCGATCGCTCCCAGCTTGCGCCGCGCCGATGCTTCCTGCGCCTGTGCGGTGAGATTGATGCCGTTGCGGTCGTAGATCGCCGCGAACAGCAGATGCTCGCTGTCGGGTGCATAGTAGATGATCCGACCGCCAGCGCTTGCCTGGTAGATCGGCCCCTTGATCGGCGACGGGCCGAAATCCTCGAACTTGAGGTTCGTGAAGGTCTGCTGGAGCTGCGCTTGCGCTTCCTGGCCAGCCTTGTCGAGCGAGGGATCGGCAACGGCCTGTGCCGATGCGGCGCCCTGGGCCGCAAACGGGAGCGAGATGGCGAGAGCAAGCGCTCCCAATCTGGCGATACGCATGGTCGTTCTCCTCATTTTGTCTGGTCTGCTGCGAGAATCCGCGCATCGAGGTGCATGTTCGCGCCGATCGGGATGAGCTGGGGCGGAGGCGGGGCCTCGCCGTCCATGGAGGCCGGAGCGACGACACGGATGACGAAGCCTTCCGCCTGCGCGGCAATGGTCTGCCGTTGCCCGGTGCCGGGCAACGGCGTTACGCCTGCTTTCCTGGCGCTGGCGGTGGCGCTCGCGGCGGTGATCAATGCCGCGGCGCTCCAGGCAACCGTCATCGCTTTGGCAATCGGCTTCATGCACGACTCCAATCGGCGCTTTGCGCCATCGTTGAGAATTACTAATGGTCCGAAAGTATCGAGTGCGATTCGCACCGCCGTTCCGGTGTGAGGACTTGTTGATTTGGAACGCGGTGGATTGCAACGGCACTCGGCACGGACGTGCCTGGTATCGCTGAGATAGTCCTAAATGTCGAAAATTAGCTTCATTCTGGATGAAACCGATATCATGCGGACGTTTCTCTGCCGATACGGCATTCTATGAAGCGGTTAATCAGCCAAGGCTAATTATGGGCATATTTTCGCCGCTTCTTTGAGAAAAGGTCGAATATATCGTTAACGAACCTCAATTAGGTGATGAAGTTCCTCTAAAAATATCGGCATCTAATATTGTCCGTAATTGCGCTCCACCATTACGTATCCGCGCAGCTTCTCATCGTCGGGAAACCGTTGCCGGAGGACGCAAATATGGAACGAAACCAGAAATTTGCCGATGTCGACACGTCGGCACTCAAGGATATCAAGAAGATCGCCGGTCAACTGATCAGGCAGGAACGCAAGCGGCGCCACATCACGCAGATCGAGCTTGCCGGCAAGATGGGCGTCAGTCTCCGATGGTTGCGGGAGATCGAGGTAGGCGCGCCGGTAACCCGTATCGAGGATCATCTGAACGCCGCGCTCCGGCTCGGCCTCTCCACCGGGCACATCGCGCTACCCATTCTCTATATGGGGCAGCGCATGCGGTTTCCGCAGCAGCTCATCCACGGGGACCTTCAGGCCATCGAGCGGATGTGCCTGGAAGCCATATCCGAGATGGCGATCAATTCTCTGAAGCGAGACTTGTCTCCCGAATGAGGACGACGCTATCAGGAGTCGTCGATCGCGGCGCAGCGCTTGTCGTGGAAGACGAGCACCGCGTTCGCGCAATGGCCGCGGAAGTTTTCAAAGCCGCTGGCTATCGGGCTATTGAAGCCTGCAATGCGGCGGAGGCCATGACGATTTTGGAAAGTTGCGGTGACATAGAGACGGTGTTCACCGATATTGAAATGCCGGGGCAAATAACCGGCGTTAGCTTGGCCCGCGCGATTTGCCAGCGCTGGCCGCATATTCGCGTTCTCGTCACCTCCGGCACGGCCATTTCCCGGTGGACAGCGCTCTGCCGATCGGCGCCGGTTTCATCGGCAAGCCCTATCAACACGCGCAGATGCTCGCCTCGCTGATTATGCCTTTGACGTCCCCAAGCTCGATCGGCACATGTTGGACCTCATCCAGGATCAGTCAAGCAACGCAGAGTGAGCCGTGACGCCCAATACACTCAGTCTTGGCTAAACTACAGAAGTGCGTCTATACCCTTGCGACGGATGACGTTCAGGATGGCGAGTGTCGATCCCGTAGCCTTTTTAGTGCCCCGTTCAAGCTGCGAGATATAGCCCGTCGTCAGGTTGGTGTATTTAGCGAGAGCAGCCTGGCTCAGATGCGCCTGCTCCCGAACGCGGCGGATTTCTTCCGGCGTAATCGGTTCGGCGGCTAGTGGCGCCTCCGGTCCCAGGTGGCGCACCGTGATCTTCTCATAAGTATCATCGCTCAACATCCCTACCCGGTGCAGACCCTCGGCCGTTTCCAGCAGGGCTTCGGTCAGATTGCTACGCTTCTTCGCCATTTTCTATCTCCTGCAATTCGCCTTCCGCTTTCGCCCGCTCCAGCGCGAAATCGTCACGGATCAACATATCGGCCGCCACAGCGCGCAGGGCCTCCAATTCATTGTTCTCGATGTTCTCGCGCTCGTTTTTGGCGAAGGCGTAGAGAAAGAACGCTCGATCTTCCGTTCGATAGGCGACAATCATGCGAAAACCACCGGACCGGCCCTGTCCGGGACGGGCAACACGCTGCTTGATGAGGCCACCGCCCAGGTCGGCGTCGATGAGCCCACGCTCGGCCCTCGCGATAGCTTCTCTCAAACCTGCATCATCAATCCGCTCACGCCGCACGAATCGCGCTACCCATTTGGTTTTGAAAATCCGCACGCGCAGTCCCATGTATGTGATATAGGACTATAGCACACAGGGCTATAGTTTCAAGGTGTCACCCCGGACGCGCTTGTGACACGCACATACGATCGAGGCAGGGCGAGATCCCCAACATGCGAGAAATCGGACGCGGCTACGACCCCTTCGGAAGCAGGATCAACCGCGCCAAAAGCACGGAAGTGGAGATTGAAGCACGACCTGATTTCCGCTCACTGACTCGTTCGCTGGTTGGGAGACCAATCGCAGCAACCGCTTTCGGGCAACTCCCTGCCGAAATGTGCGCTCATCGAGCCTATGGCGGGTCCGCCGAAAATGTTATCCTCACATTGCTTCAAGACCGTCCCGCGCCGCCCTTGGGGTAGCGTTCCATGCATCTGCGGATTCGAGGTAAACCAGAGCAACGGCGGTCAACACTGCTTGCGGCCCGTCTGGTGGCCACAGCCGATCTCATTGTGGTCCATATGTCCCGAACGGGCTGGAAGGAAAGGGGGAGGGGAGAAGGCAGCAGCAACGGGTGGATGGCAGCCGGCGATCCCAATGGCGGCCGCGATGCATAGTTTCCTCGCATTCTCCGATCTGAAAGCGAAAGGGATTCCCTTCACCCGGCAACATGTGGCGCGCCTCATCAAGCAAGGGCGCTTTCCCGCTCCGATCAAATTGGGCATCGGCACGAACCGCTGGATAGAATCCGAAATTGACGACTGGCTCGATCAGCGAAAAGCCGTACGAGATGGCACTCTGGCGTCGCGGCAAGAGTGCCCGTAGCCGAGTGAAGCCCTTGATGGTCGGGCTTGCGGGATGCAGTCTGGGGTGTCCGAACGCGGCACCATCCTCAGTGAGCTCAGTGATCAGCTACCTATTGGCAGCGGAGGTCCCCTCCTAGGGATGGATTATTGAGCATCTCGATTCGGCTTCGCTTGACCGAATCCCGTCAATGAGACCGGTGAAGAAGGCATCACCTCCGGGAACATTCCTGAACCGCCGAGATCACCACATCACCTGGATTCTGTTGCCCAGTTTGTTGCCCACTTCGGAAATGGGGCCAGATCGGCCATTTCAGTGACCAACCAAGTCGTTGATTTTATTGGATAATTTGGTGGACGCACTAGGGCTCGAACCTAGGACCCGCTGATTAAGAGTCCAATCCGGATATTGTAGCACGAAGCGCCGATTTCGCAATGACGCCTTCTCGAAAACTAGGACTCATTGCCCATTGGAGCGGATCCCTGCCGGTTTACTGCCGAAATTGCCAATTTAAGCAATGAGATACCTCTAGAAATAACGGCAGTTTCGAATGCGGTTCATTGCCTCCGCCGTTAGGCTTGTCAGCGGGTCTCATCCGTCAGCGTACATCAATGTTCGGTGCCGACCACCGCCAATCGGCCCGATTTGGCGTCCTATAGGCGTCCTAATTTGAAGGAGAATCACGCATGGCCAAGGGGTTAAACAGAATCGCGATCGACACCTTGATCGCGCGAGCCCGTCGTGGGGAAGAGACGGCCCACGAATTGCTCGACGACCGAGAACCAGGGCTCCGCATTCGAGCCGGGAGGCGCAGCGCTACCTGGTCGCTGGCCGCCAAGCTGAAGTCAGGTAAATCGACAAGGGTGAAGTTGGGAACCTGGCCGGGGATGGGCATTGCAGAAGCCAGGGACGCCGCGCGGACGGCACGGCGTCAAATTGAATCAGGCCAGGATCCGAACGAAGAGAAACGTGTAGCGGTCAAAGCGGAACGTCGACGTCGCTTGAACCAGATCGCGCTTTGCTCGGCCCTGGACACCTATCAGACCGAGGTGCTGACCCACCGCCGCACGGGCGAAGGGATTCGGCGAATGCTCGATGGAAGCAAGGGGCTCCTTCGCAAATGGGCTCGGCGCGAGATTGGGGCCATCACCAACGACGATATCCGCGACGAGGTAAAACGAATAGCGAAAGCAGCACCGATTTCCGCGAACCGCAAACTCGCTCATGCGCTCGCGTTTTTCAACTGGTGCGTACGTGAGCGCTACATCACGGAGAATCCCGCGAAGGAGATATCGAAGCCCGGGAAGGAGAAAGAGCGAGATCGCTACCCGTCCGTAACGGAGCTTCAGGAAATCTGGGCGGCAACGGGCTTTCTTGGATATCCATTCAGTCACCTTTTCAGGTTGCTTATCGTCTTGCCGATGCGGCGGCAGGAGGTGACTGCTATCGCGCTTAGCGAATTGAAGTACGGTGTCGACCTTGATCGACCCGATGCGGAATGGCTGCTCGCGTCAGACCGCACGAAAAAGGCCAATGCCTTGCGCGTGCCACTATCCCGGCTTGCTCGATCGTTGCTTTCGTCGGCGATCGCGGATGAAAGCCGCCCTCAGAATTCCGACCTTGCATTTACGACGACGGGAGAAACCCCGGTATCAGGCTATTCCAAGGCGAAAAAGCGGGTTGATAGCCTTATCCGGGAGATGCGCAGATACGCAGCCGCCGAGAAAGATGTCCCGCCGATCCTCATGGAGCACTGGACGCTGCACGACCTTCGAACATCCTTCAACACCATCGCTTGCGAAGATTTGTTGATCGACGCTGCGGTCGCGGACAGGATCCTCAACCATGTCGCCACCGCGACCACGTCCAAGGTTATGCGGATATACAACAAGTCCGAGCTGTTCGAACCGCGGAGGCGGGCTCTGGAAGCCTGGAGTGATTTTCTCGAGGAGCAGGTTTTGCCGCCTGCGGTTGCGCTCGCCGACCGTCACCTTGAGAGGATCAAGAAAATCACCGAGGAGGCGCGCCGAAGGGGCGAAGAGATCACCACGGACCTGGGTATTCCCGGTCCGGGTCAGCGTGGTCGTAAGGCGAAGCTCCGCGCCGTCGACTGGCCGGCCATTGTGGCGATGCTGGATACGCATAGTCATAGTCAAGTTTGCGAGCACTTTGCTGTCAGCCGAGCAACGCTCAACAAATTTCGCCAGCGCATGAGGAACGCACCCAGCGGGCAGTTGGAGGATATGACACAATATTGAATTTACGTATATATCTTCGGCTCGTCTTGACTGTACCCCAGCGCTTAAATCAGCCAACCGGGCACGATTTCCAGCCTGCCATGTCAGTCCCCGGTCAAGGTGACGTGATAAGGCAGGAAGCGATTTCATTGGACCCGCCGGCCAACCGCTCTTGGTGAATCCCGCCGATCAGGTCGCGCAGCATGGTGGCGCGCTCCATCGCCCATGCCAGTTCCTGCTGCGTAATGCGGTAGCAATGCCCATAGCGCGCCTCGACATAGGCGCGGCGCACGCAGCCGAAGGCGCGACGCTCGAAGGCGGTCTCGCGGGGCCATGCGGCGATCAACCGTGCATCTAGGGCCTCAGCGGCGCCACGCAGTTCATCGAGTGCGTGGCTACGCGGGCCGTGCAGAGTCACCAGCCAGAGAAGCGATTGATAGAAGTGCTCGCATGCTTGATGCAACAATAGCGCCGCCATCGGCCCTTTTTCCTGATCCCGGTAGAATCCCGCGCCCAGAAGGAAGTCGTTCGCGCGATCAAACCAACGCGCGAACGCGGCCTGCTCCCGGACACGCCGTTCCTCTTCGGGCACCCGGCGCGGGCTTTTCAGCCGCAAGCCACCTGTCGCGTAGAGTGCGATACCCTGCTCCACAACCGAGACGAAATGCGGATCGCCGTCGATCAGGGCGCGATTGACCCGTTCATGGCTGTGGACGGCAAGCTGAACCGGGTGGGCGATCTCGCCATGTTCCCATGCGCGGCGCAGCCGGTCACGTACCATGCGCCAGTCCTGTTCGCTGCGCGCGAGACGCGGATAGTTGACGATCGCCATCAGGGGAAAGGCTTCACCGGGCGGGCCGACATCCCGTTCCCGCTCCACAGAAGGGCCATGCAGGATCAGCGCGAGGATACGGCCTTCCCGATATTGCTCGGCGAGCCTTCCTTTCATTGTCTCGGCGAAGGCCTCGAACAGCAGCGCCGTCACACGGTGTAACTCTTGCTGAACCGTCGACGGCAGGGCGTCCACGTCCGTGCGTGGCATCATGACCGCGCCATTCGCGGGAAACTTCGCCAGCCCTTCGGGCGATGATGACCGGTCATGTCATGCACGTGTTCGATCAGCACGAGCATCAGCGGCAGGATGAGCGCAGGAACGAAACTGTCTGTATCCGACCGTTCACCTTTCCAGTCGTGACAATGATCGCCTCTCTTCCAACAGGACGAGAGAATCGCCGCAAATCGCGCCATCCTGGAACAATCATGGGCACGGCGGGGCGCGTTGACGGTCACCCCAGCGGGGCTCAACTGTGACGTGGTTCCAAATGGCGGCGACACGGAAGGTGTTGTTCCTTGTTCAGAGTAGGGTTGCTAAACGATCCTCAGGCCATCGCCGTAAAAACGATCATGATGTTAACCACTTGGCCGTCAAAAATCCCCTCCAAAAGGCACATTGCTGAACGAGCGAATTCCGGCATGATGCTGGCGAAATAGGCTGTTCGGAACCGGGGGTGAGCAACAACGGGGACATCGGCGCCGCGTGCGTGATGACCATGTGACGGAGGGCCATTGCCCATGCAGCACCATGCTCGAATTGAACCACTGCTGGACGAGGCGGGGAAACCCACGGTTTTCGCCCCTCTTTGCAAGTCGATAATCGCGACCAGGCTAAAGCTGGGGGAGATGTTCGGGTCCCTCTGTTCCGATCCTGGAAGCGAAATGCTGCTCGATATCTATTGGCGCGACAGCCAGGGTCTGAAGACTTCTCTCACGAGCTTGTGGCGCGCTACCAGGGCGTCGGAAATGACGGCCCGGCGCTGTCTGGCGGTCATGGAGGAGCAGGAAATCGTCGAGCGCATGCCCGACCCATCGGACAAGCGCTGCATCAATGTTCGGTTGACCCCAGCCGGTCGCGAAAAGATCGACATCTGTTTCCGCACACTCCTAGCCGGATATGCGGAAACCTGCCAGGACTGCTCTCGCACTTGCGAAGGCGGATTATTGCCGCAGGGTGGCTGCCCATGGGAGGCTGTCCTTTATTGCATGGCGACCGGCGGATTCCCTGGTGCGAGCCGTGATCCCCATTCGGTCGAATCGCCAGCCTAAGTGTCCATACCCCTTGGACAGGAGATTCGGGCGTCATAGCGACGGCGCCATCGCATGACTTTCGTGCCACGTCGTGCTGTTAGCGAAGTTCCGATCATAAGCGCCGAAGGGAAGGGGGTTTTGGGGGTGTGAGTATTTCTCACACGGAGCATCTCCCATGGCCCTCTCCCGGAGCAGCGCCGATCCCCGGCTCCACGCCGCTGCCGCCAGTATCGTCAAATCGCTCGGTGGAACATGGAAGCCATCGGGCGCGATGTGCCGCTGTCCCGCCCATGACGACCATCGCCCGAGCCTGTCGGTCCGGGTCGGCGAGCATAGCATATTGTTCAAATGCTTCGCCGGCTGTTCCACCATCGATGTCATTCGCGCGCTGCGCACCGATCGGCAGCCGATTCCCAAGGCCGATGCCGAAGCGGAACTGGCTGGTGGCGATGCCCGCGATAGCAAACTTGTTGGCCGGATCCGTTCGCTCTGGAAGGAGGCGCGCCCTGTCACCGACATGCCGGCCATCGCCTATATGGCGACGCGCGGCTTCAGCGGACCGCATCCGGCGTTGCGCTATCATGACCATGTGCCGCTAGGCCGGGGCGCTGACGTCCGCTTCCGCCCCGCGCTGCTCGCCGCTGTCGAAGCCGACATCGGCGTCATAGCACTCGAACGGCTGTTCCTCGATCCCCGGACCGGATTGCCGGCCACTGACGTCGATCCGTCCAAGCTGATGCTGGGCCGGCCGCACGGGGGCACCGTCCGCTTCGGCGCCGCAACCGATGTGCTGGGGCTGGCCGAAGGCTGGGAGACCGCCTGGTCCGCCCATTTGCTGCTCGGCATCCCCGTCTGGGCCGCGCTCGGCGCCGATCGCTTTCCCCTGGTCACTGTGCCCGAGCGGGTCGAGCACCTGTTCCTCCTCCACGACAACGACCCTCCCGGACGGCATGGCGCAGCGCGGGCGAAACAGGCACATGCGCGAGACGGCCGGTCGATCGAGCCGCTGCCACCACCGCATGGATTCAACGACTGGAACGATCTCTACCGGACGGAAGGAGGGGGGAGGGAGTTGGTTGCGGAATGCAGGCTGATGATCGGCTGCGCTCCGTACATTCAGACGCGCGCAGCGCCGTGGACACCCAGCCAGTCCTGAACGCGCGCCTGCCAAAAATCCACAAGGAGACGCGCCTTGACCTCGCCACAACCGAGCTATCCCGCCACGCTGTCGCTCGCCAGGATCGTGAAGGGCGACAATCCCCGCCGATATTTCGACGGCAAGAAGCATGAGGAGATGGTGGCCTCGATCCGGCAGCGCGGCATACTCCAGCCCATATTGCTGCGCCCGAAGGACGACGTCTATGCCATCGTCGCCGGCGAACGCCGGTACAGGGCAGGGCTGGAAGTCTATGGGCCCGACGGCGAGGTGCCGGTCATCATCCGCGTGATGACGGACCAGGAGGCGCTTGAAGCCGCTATCGCCGAGAATGACGACCGCGACGATCCCTCGGAGACGGAGCAGGCCGATGCCGCCGTTCGCTACCTCGCGGCATGCAACGGCGACCGCGCTGAGGCCGCACGGCGACTGGCCTGGTCCCGTACCAAGCTCGATCGCCGCCTGGCGCTCGCCGATCTCTCCGACACCGTCAAATCCGCGCTCGATGAACGCCGGATCAAGGTCGGTCACGCCGAGCTGCTCGCCGTCATCCCCAGGGACAAGCAGGACACGGCCCTCGAAACGATCCTGCGTCTGAACCTCGACGTGAACGATACGCGCAAGGAACTGATGCGCATCACGCATAGTCTTGCCAGCGCATGTTTCGACAAGACTGAGTGCGCCACCTGCCCGTTCAATTCGGCGGCGCAGCAGGTGCTCTTCGAGACCCATGTCGATGATGGCCACTGCACGAATCCGGGTTGCTTCAAGCTCAAGACCGAAGCCGCAGAGGTGATCCGTTTCGAGGAGGAGGAACGCGCCGCGAAGGCGGCCAGGAGAGCGACGCCGCCCGCTGTCGATGATGCCGATGGTGATGAGCAGGACGAGGCCACCGTCGAACCCACACCATCGATCGATCTCCAGCCGCAGCCGGAAAACGGCGCCATATCATCCAGCGCCGTCGAAAACCGCGAGCCTCCCCCGCCGCGCACTGCCGAAACCGTGCTGGCGGCATCGACGGCACATAAACCGACCGTCACGGCCAGGTCGATCGCGGCCCGGACCGCCGAGATTCGCGAGGCGACATGGCGAACCGCGCTTGCCCGTGCGCTCGCGGGCAATGCTGTCCACGCCCGGACCACGATTCTTGTCGCAGCGATGTCGGGCACGCTTTCGCAGATCAAGCCCGACACGCTGACGTCCCGTGCCGGCATCCTCGTCGGCGCCGCGTTCCCGAACCTTGAGTTCAAGGGCAAGATCGCGGAAATCCGGGCATTGCCGGACGCACGAGCGGCCAACGTGCTGGCCGTCATCGGTGGCGCCTACGCCAAGGACGTACTCAGCTTCAACCATGTCGCGGACCTTGCGAAGGTGTTCGACGTCGACCTGCGCGAGACGTGGCAGGTCGATCAGGCCTTTCTTGAGCGCTACACCAAGGACGAGCTCAAGTTCATCGCCCAGGAATGCGGCCTGATCGCGCATGTCGGCGAGAAACGCTTCGCCAAACTGCTCGCATCGAAGAAGACCGAGCTTGTCACCGGCATGCTCAACCGCGTCGGGTTCGATTGGGCGGGACGCCTGCCGGGCTGCATGACGCTCGATGGCGCCTATGGACCACCCCCGGATCGCGCTGCCCCGCCGGCCGAAGCGCCCCTCCCGCAAATCGCCGCCTGACCGGCATCCTCGCCCTTCCAGACAAGGACTCACGCCCATGTTGATCACCAACCTGCTCCCGCTTCTGGCCAACTACTCGCTCGGTTTCGATCTTGTCGCCGGCCCCGACGATACCGTCACGCTGACGGTCATTCCCCGCAAGGCGGAAGGGGCGAAGCACAGTCTCGAATCCGGCGAGACTCGGCCGATCTCGATCACGGCAACCGCCGCGGAGATCGATGCGGAACTTGGCCGTGGCGCGGACGGCGCGCTCGGCCAGCTCATCGCTACGCGCAAGACCCTTGCCGACCAGATCGCCGATCAGCGCCAGGCCGCCGAGGACGCAAGGATCGCCGCCGCGGAGGCCGCGAAGGCCAAGGCTGCCACCAAAACCGCGACGGTAAAGCCGACCACGCCTGCGAGTGCCCCGAAACTCCAGCCCCCGGTCACTCCGCCGGTCGACGCCAGGCCTGATCAACCCGCGACCCTGTTCTGAGCGGCGCCGCTCGACTGTTGCCGCACCCCCTAGCCGGAGACTTCCATCATGCAGATCAATCATCTCACCCGCGCGTACCGCTATGACGGCATCGACCTTCCGGTTCCGCCGCATCTCGCCAGCGACCCCGACGGCCTGCGGGCTTACCACGCCACGCTCTATCCGGCGATCCTCAACGCTGAGCTGTTCGACGCCGGTGTGTCGGGCGGCGCCCATGTCACCGAATACCGGCGCGCCGTCGGCACCAAGGGCTGACCATGGCGCGCAAGACCAGCGCGGCGATCCCGCCCGCCGTCCGCAAGTCCCTGGCCGAATGGATCGAGCATGACGATGGCAACACGACCGGTTCCACCCCGCCTGCCTGCAGCAGACAGGCCGCGGCGCTCCACGCGCGCGTCCTCTTCGCGGATAGCGATGGCCGAACCAAAGCGCCCCGGCCGCTCCCGCCGCCGCCGGGCCTGCGCCTCCCACCCCTCGGCTGACCTCGCCGGGCGCGTAGTGGCGTTGTCGGGCGACATTCCCGTCCTTTTCGATGCTCCGCTGGCGTCGCATCACAAGCTGATGGGCCGCTGGGCGGCATCACGGGAAACGACTGCGAAACGCTACACCCGCGACCAGGCGCGCCAACATATCGAGCGCGTCTTCAACACAGCGGTGCTCGATATCCTGGGAAGCATCGAACTTGCCGAACTCAGGGTCGTGGTCCTACAGGGTGAGGAAGGTCGTCCGCCGGCGATCACGGTGATCTGCGACAGCATGGGGCAACTCGATCTCGGGTGGATCGAGGAGAGCGATGCGCCCATTGCCTGGCGCGCGGCGGCCTACAAGGCGCTCGAGGACATGCTGGGCCGCGTCCTTCCGGTCTTCGGCTATCGCGATCTCTTCGACGAGATCTCGATGTATTATTGGGATGGCGCGACCGACGACGAGACCGCGCGGCAATGGATGGTCGAGTATCAGGGCGCGGACCCGGACGATACCGAAGAGCAGACGCTGCCATCCACCATGGAAGCGCGCCGGCCCGAATGGATGATCGCGGCAAACGCGGCCCCCTCGGCGCGCCTGCCGAAGGGCCTGCGCCAGAAACTTCATGAGCTTCGCAAGGCGCACGGTGCTCTCGGGCGCGTGCTTCCGGAGCGCAGTGCCTGGCACTTCGATTTCGAGGTCGCCTACGACTATGTCCCCGGCATCGACGAATGCTCGAGATTGCCGCCGCTGACGCTCGTGCCGGTCGAACAGTTCGCGCGCGAGGTCGATGACGTCGGGCGCCACGGCATGGAATATGGCTTCATGGACATGGCCGGCTTCTGCCCGCTGTCCGCTCCTGCCCGCATCGACGACTGGCTCCTGTCCTTGGCGGCAGGCGCGCGCTTCCTGCTCGCCGCCCAGCAGCTGATCCAGCTCGATCCCGCCAAACTGTGAGGCCCGTCATGACCGACCACAGCATCCAGTTCGAAGCCACCGCCGGCGGTCTTGCGCTGACCAACGCCATCCTGCTCTATCAGAGCCAGCCGATCCGCAACGTCAATTTCTACGCCGCCGCTCGCGAGGGCGCCGCGGCATTTGCCAGCATTCACCCGATCGAGCATGACGGCGAGGGACGGCCGATTATAGGTGCGGGCACATCGCTGTCGCGCGCGCATCTGCGTCAATGGACTGAGGCGCTGGGGCGGAAGGTTCTTCCCGAACTCCTGCCCGACAATGTGCTGGTCGCGCATCCCGACATGCTCGCCTGGTGGATCCCGGAGCGGGTGCGCCCGGCCTATTTCGATCTGTCGGCGCCGCCCGCCGGGCTGAAACTTCTGTCGAGACGGACGAGCGTGCCGGTGCCCTATCCGCCGCACCTGTTCCTCGCCACCCGATCGGGCCTGGGCGTCTATGCCCTGCCGTTAAGCGAGCGGCCGACCGCCGACACGCCGGTGCTGCACTCGCCGGTGCTCAACGTCTATCTCGACGGGCGGCTGTGCTGGGGTAATATCCCCAAGCCCAAGGCTCTCGCCATTGCCTCCATTCCGGAATTCGAGCGAGCCGTGTTCGACAGCTGGTCGACCCACCCCAATCCGGGGCAGGAATTGACGGTCACAGGCAAAGGGGGGCTTGTCCGGCTCTGGGACGATCTTGCCGCAAGGCGGGCAAAGCGCTTTCCCGTCAGGCGATTGAAGCCGTTCACTCCCTATCGGCAAACCCCTCGAGCAGCGGGTGCAGCCGCGCCCGCCGCCATGACCGTCGGGACTTTGATCCGAGGTAGATGGTGATGTCGATGCTCACCGATGATCCCACGGCGGCCGCCGTCCTTGACGCCGTGCCCTGCTACCCGGTTCCGCCGCGGGGGCGGTCGCCGCTTCTCGAAGCCCTGCGGGCCGCCAAAGCCGGGCACGGCCTTGCCATCGGCTGCGACGGCGTGATGCTGATCCTGCGCCGGCCCTGGCTCGCGCTCGACATTCCCATCACGCCGCCGCTTCCCGCCTATCTGCCTTATGGCAGCATCGGTATGCCCAGGGCTGAGCTGCGTTCCGGGTTCATTCCCCAGGAGATTTTCGACCGCATATCGGCCTGGTTCCGCGATGCCTTACCCAATGAGGCTGCGGCCTTCGTCGCCTGGGATGAGCAGACCCGTGCGTTCTCGCTGCTTTTCCCTGAGATCGACGAGGCCACACCATCCCGCCTGGTCTATCGTACGCCGATCCTGCCTGCGGGTCAGCACATCATTTGCGACGCGCACAGCCATGCGGCGGGACCGGCTTTCTTCAGCGCCACCGACGATGCCGACGATGCCGATGCCACGAAGATCGCACTGGTCTTGGGACGGCTCGACCAGCCGGACGGCCCGACGATGGTTTCGCGTCTGTGCGCCGGCGGCATGTTTATCCCACTGCCTCGCAGCCCGTTCATGGGAGATCGAGATGCAATCTGACACCCGCGTCCGCCACTTTCTTCCCGCCGTATTCGACAGCTCTGCGATGAGGGTCCTGCTGGTCGGATGCGGCGGCAACGGCGCGCAGGTCGCGATGGGCCTCGCCTCGCTTGACACGGCGCTGCGGGCGATCTCCTCGCGGTCGCTGGACGTGACCGTGGTCGATGATGATATCGTCAGCGAGGCGAACCTTGGCCGCCAGCCCTTCTACCAGTGTGACATCGGCAGTTCAAAAGCGCGCACGCTCACCGAACGGATCAATCTCGCCCATGGCCTTGCCTGGAAGGCGGTGCATGGCCGCGCACCCGGCGCCGTCGGTGTCGCCGACGCCGATATCCTCATCACCTGCGTCGACACCGCATCGGCCCGTCGCACGATTGGCGCGGCACTCGCCAGGAGCAGGACCGTCCCGGCCTATTGGATGGATCTCGGCAATCGTGCTGGCGACGGGCAATATCTGATCGGTTGCCCCGATCGCGCACCAAAGACGGCTCAGCCTCGCCTGCCGACCGTGCTTGAATATTTCCCCGAACTCGCCGACGAAAATCTCCCCGACGACGATGCCCCTTCCTGCTCGGTCGCCGAAGCGCTTGAACGCCAGTCGCTGTTCGTCAACCGCGTCGTCGCGAGCCATGCCCTGGCCTTGTTGTTCGACCTTCTCGGACGCGGCTCCATCGGTCACGCGGGCGCGTTCCTCAACCTCGCCAGCGGTCAGGCCGTCCCGATCCCGTTGCCGCGCGGCGACTGAACCTACCCGCGTCACCCCGTGCCAGCTGGCCCGTTCCGGCTGAAACCGCACGCCAGTCCGGCGACGCGACGGGAGAATCTCGCCCCACACATCCACACAAGGAGAGTGTCTATGGCTTCCATTTCCGAAAATGGGTGGACCCTTCATTACACGATTTGCAGCTTGCTGGCCGCCAAGGTCAGGCCGGGGGATATCGTTCCCATGCCGGGTGGGGCCGGCGACCTGATGGTGCTGGGTGGGCGCGCGCCGCAGCGCGCCAACGACCGCGGCAGCGTGTTCGTGCGCGATCCCCTCGCCGAGACCAGTGATCGCATGGAAATGCCGCTCCGGGCGCTCGGAATGGTTTGGATCAGCGACGCCGGTGGCTGGTCGGAGCTCCCGGCATGAGAGGGTTTCACGTCCATGTCTATACGACGATCAGGGTCAAGGTCGCGGTGACCGCCGAGGATCATGCGGGCGCGATGTTGCGGGCTGACGCGATCGTCGGGCGCGGGATTTTCCCCGTTCGTCTCCTTCCCAGTGCCGCTGGCGTGCTGGAGGCGGAGCCGGCTGAAGAGGTCACCGGCTATCTGGTCGATGGAAACCGACGATCCCGAATTTGAGAACAGCTGCTCCTACGATGCCGAATACCGGCCTTGCGGCGCGGGCGACAGTCCGGGCTGCACCTGAGGAAGGGGAGGGAGAACGGGGGAAGGTGCTTCGCGTGATGGAGCAGTCTGGAGAACCCCCATGCAGATCGAACTACGGCGCATCTCCTATAGCGCCGCGCTATCGCAGGAAACCGCGGCTTTTTCGGCGGACGTCTGGATCGACGGCGAACTTGCCTTTCATGCCCGAAACCAGGGAACGGGCGGGGCGGACTTCTATCACCAGATCGGTCGGTGGACCGTGGCCGAGGTCGATGCCTGGCTCAAGGCCAACCGCCCGGCGCGCATTCTGGATGAGAATCTCGCCTGCGACCATGATCTCGAAATCGAGGTAAGCGACCTTCTCGCGCGCGAACTCGAGTCCCGGCGCCTGAAGCGCCTTTTGCGCACCAACATCGTCACGATCGAAAACGATCAAATCCTGCAATATCCGCTCCGCAAGCGGCCACTCGCGATCGTCAGCGGCGCCGTGCGTGCCACCAATGCCGCCGCGGTTATCGTCAACGGCGCCGGCGACGAGGTGTTTGCGCGCGCTCTCGACCTGCTTCTCGCCAGCCGCTGACACTCCAGGCCGGAGATCGTCATGACCGACACTTTCGATCCCGCCGATGCGGGATGCTGGATGGCGCGGGGCCGTCCGGCCCATCACGCCCATGCGCTGGCCGATGCCTGGCGCCGCTTCCCCGACCTGCCGACCGATGCGCCCCTCGACGCCCGCATGGCGCGTTCCCGCGAGCGCGTTCAGGCGCTTCGTCCGCTCAACGAGGCGATCGCCCAGGAAACCGAGCGCCAGCGCACGGCCGCGAACTTCGCCTGTGTCGAACGCCAGATCGCGCAGGGCAGCACCGACAGCCGCAATGGCGCGATCCTCCATGCCCGCGACGTTCACGGCTATGACTGGGACGCCGCGTTCGCTTATGCCGAAGGGAATCACGCTGCCATCGCGGGGTGGCCAGCGCGTCCGCCGTCGCCGTTTCGCCGGGGAGAACCGGATGTCCGCCGGCTTGGCTATGACCAGGGATTTCTGGACGGCGGCGGCAGGCCCGATGACGTCTTCGATGTCGCCCGACGATCCTATCTGGCCACGCCGCCAGAGCCCGGTCGAACAGAAGAACCGCGCATCGCCCGGCCGCTGCCCAGCCAATGGCCAGCGCCCACGGACAGTCCCGCACCTGTATCCTGGCACAGGCGCCTGCTGGTGCTCGGCGCTTCGGAATGTGCGACGGGCGCCATCGGCATCCACGCGATGCTACGGGAACGGCCCGGACATGAAACCGCAGGGCTTTATATGCTCGGCGCTGACTCTGGATTGCGACCCATCGCGGCGACAAACGGCGCGACGCCTGGCGATCCAGCCGCGCTTCGCCATGCGCTGCGCCAGGGCGACTATGCCGACATCCTTGTCGTTGCCGACGCCGCCGAGCTCTCCCGCCTCGACGCCGACGCCGATATCCTCCCGCTCGCACGAACGATGGAGCGCACGCGCAATTCGGTGCTCCAGCAACGCGCGCAGTTCCGTCTCTGGCTCGCTCGCGGCCGCGCGCCCGGCGCCCAGTTTGCCGGCGGTCATATCCGCTGGTCCAAGATGGCGGCCGGGCTGTCGGGCCGCCTCGGGGATTTCACCGCCCGATATGCCGGCCCGGCGCGGCCCCGCGGCCATCGCATCGTCGTCGAGGACGCAAGCGGCGAACTCGCGCATGGCTATCGCACGCCGCTCGGCCGCAAACTCCGGCCCGAGATCGTGATCGGCAACAAGGCGCATGCGCGGACCGCGATGGCCGACCTGCTGCGCCAATTTGCCGCTTCGCTTCGTCTCGGATGACCTGACGCCTGAGACGAGGCCAGGCCCAGGACTCCCCGTCACACCCTGATCCCCGACCAGCCCGACACGCTTGTGGGCCGCCGCGCCGCGCCCGCGAACCCACCAAAAAAAGGAAGCATTCCATGCGAAACAGTGCATCCGCGCTGGCTCTCCAGCTATGCCTCGACTTCGACCAGCCGGCCAGACCGCCCGATCCGGCGTCCGCTGTCGCACCCGATGCCGCGAACGTTTCCCAGCTTTGCGAGCCTACGCTCTTTTCGCTGCCGCCGACGGAGGTCCTTGCCGGTCCGCGTCCGGCCGAGCCCATCGATTTCTCCTTCGCCGCCGGGCGGATGCTGGCGTCCTCATGGAAGGGTCGCGCGCAGGACAATGTCGAGGCGATCAGGCTGCTGAACCTGCTGGATCGCGAAAAACGAGGGGCGACGCCTGCCGAGCAGGAAGCCATCGCGAAGTTCATTGGCTTCGGCGCCTCCGAGCTTGCGAACAATATCTTCGCCGATCGCATGGGCACATTCCGCGATGGCTGGGAGGAACTGGGGCAGGGCCTTACCGCGGAGACGACCGATGCCGAACTCCAGTCGCTCAAGCGGGCTACCCAGTACGCCCATTACACGCCCGAATATATTGTCCGCGCCATGTGGGATGCCGCCCGCATCCTTGGCTTCACCGGCGGCCAGGTTCTGGAACCCGGATGCGGCAGCGGCCTGTTCATGGGGCTGCGGCCCGACTGGCTGGCGAGCGACACGATTTTCGTCGGCATCGAGAACGATCCCGTCACCGCCCGCGTCGCGAGCGCGCTCTATCCGGGGCAGATCATCCGCTGCATCGATTTCGACAAGGCGTCGCTGCCGCGCGACTTCGACCTCGCCATCGGCAATCCGCCATTCTCGAACCTCAGCATCCAGAACAAGACGAGCCTCGGCCGGCTTGGCCTGTCGCTCCACGATTTCTTCATCGCGAAATCGCTGGAGCACCTTCGCCCCGGCGGCGTCGCCCTGTTCGTGACCTCGCGCTATTCGCTCGACAAGAGCGACCCCAAGGCCCGCAGCCATATCGACGGCATCGCGGATTTCCTGGGCGCGGTGCGTCTTCCCGGCCGGGCCATGCGGCAGGAAGCGGGCACGGACGTCGTCGTCGATATCCTGCTCTTCCGCAAGCGCGAACCCGACACCCTTGGCGCCGGCCACAACTGGATCGATCTGGCCGATGTTCCCGATAGCGACGAGGGCGAGGGGCCGCTGCGGATCAACCGCTATTTCCTCGACAATCCCGATCATGTGCTTGGAACTCATGAATGGAAAAGCGGCCAGTTCGGCATGGACTATCACTGCGCCGCCGAGCCGGGCATCGACCTTGGGCAGGCTCTCATCGCTACCCTGTCGGGAATCGCATCCCGATACGAAGGCACCTGCCGCCCCATCCATCGCACGACGTCGCTGCGTGACCGGGTCGACGTCTCGCTCGACCTTGAGATTGGCACGGCGGCGGATGAGGCCGAGTTCAAGGAAGGCAGCTATCTCGTACCGGGCGGCGTCCTGCACCAGATCGTCGACGGCATGCCGACCGTCGTCGATGTCAAATCAGGGCGGGGCACCACGGGCCTGTTCGCCAGGCACGCCAGTATCATCAAGGCGCTGATCCCGATCCGCGATGCGGTTCGCGCGATCCTGCGGGCGCAGCTGAACGACCAGCCCTATGCGGCGTCCCAGGAGAAGCTGCTCGCGCACTATCGGCAGTTCACGAAGGAATACGGCCCGATCAACCGGACCATCACCAGCATCCGCGCCGATCCCGACACCGGCGCCGAGAAGGAATATCAGCGCCGCCCGAACCTCCAGCCTTTCCTCGACGATCCCGACGTTTGGCTGGTCGCCTCGATCGAGGCCTATGACGAGGCGAGCGATACCGGCACGCCGGGCGCGATCTTCACCGAACGCGTCGTCAAGCCGCCGGTCGCCCATGAAATCCACTCGGCGCAGGATGCGCTGGCGGTGTCCCTTCACGAGCGCGGCCGCGTCGATCTTCCGCTGATCGCCGGCCTGCTCGGCGTCACCGAGGCCGAGTCCCTCGCGGATCTCGCCGATGACGTCTATCTGGACCCCGTCCGCACCACGCCCCACTTCGACCACTGGGTTACGGCGGACGAAGCCCTTTCAGGCCCCGTGCGGACCAAGCTCGCCCTGGCGCGCGAGAAAGCCGAAACCGATCCCCGCTTCCATGCCGCCGCCACCGCGCTCGAAGCGGTCCAGCCGGTCGATCTCAAACCCAGCGAGATCACCGCGCGCCTCGGCGCCCCCTGGATTCCCACCAGGGTCATCGAAACCTTCGTCGCGGAGATCATGGAGGTCGAGACCACAATCTTTCATACCGTCGATATAGCGAGCTGGACAGTCGACAAGGCCCCGTTCGCCGGACATGTCAGTTCCACTTCGACCTGGGGCACGGCGCGCCGCGGTGCCGCTGATCTGCTCGAGGATGCCCTCAATTCCCATATCCCCAAGATCTACGACACCTGGCGGGACGCCGACGGCACGGAGCGCCGCGAACTCAACACCACGGATACCGAAGCCGCCAAGGAAAAGCTTGCAGGCATCAAATCGACCTTCGAGACCTGGGTCTGGCAGGACAGCGAACGCGCCGATCGCCTGGTCCGCATCTACAACGACGCCTACAACAACCTCGTTCCCCGGACGTTCAACGGCAAGCATCTGACGCTGCCCGGCGCGTCGACGACGATCCAGATGCGCGATCACCAAAAGCGCGTCGTCTGGCGGATCGTCGCCGCGGGCTCGACCTATGTCGCCCATAGCGTCGGCGCGGGCAAAACCTTCAGCCTGTGCGCCGCCGTGATGGAGCAGCGCCGCCTCGGCCTTGCGAACAAGCCGATGATCGCCGTGCCCAATCATTGCCTTGCGCAGATCGCGCGTGAGTTCCTGATGCTCTATCCCACGGCGCGCATCCTTGTCGCCGACGACACCAATTTCATCAAGGAGAAGCGGCGGCGATTCCTGGCCCGCGCGGCGACCGGCAACTGGGACGCAATCATCATCACCCATGATGCGTTCAAGTTCATCCCCACCCCGGCAGCGTTCGAAAAGCAGCTGATCGAAGACCAGCTCGCCAGCTACGAGGTGCTGATCACGGGCATCCAGAGCGATGACCGCGTCTCGCGCAAGCGGGTCGAGCGCCTGAAGGAGGGGCTTCAGCGGCGGCTTGAGAATCTGAAGGCCCGCAAGGACGACCTCGTCCATATCGGCGAGATCGGCATCGACCAGATCCTGGTCGACGAGGCCCAGCAGTTCCGCAAATTGACCTTCGCGACCAATCTGGGCGACCTCAAGGGCGTCGATCCGGCCGGCTCGCAGCGGGCATGGGATCTGTTCGTCAAGGGACGATACCTTGCCGGCATCAATCCGGGCCGAGAGCTGATCCTGTCGTCGGGCACGCCCATCACCAACACGCTGGGCGAGATGTATACGCTGCAGCGGTTCATGCAGCCCGATGAGCTGCACGCCAAGGGCCTGCACGAGTTCGACGCCTGGGCCGCGAACTTCGGCGACACCCGCACCGAGCTCGAACTCCAGCCGAGCGGCAGCTACAAGCCGGTCACACGCTTCTGCGAATTCGTCAACGTCGCCGACCTGATGGCGATGTACCGCAGCGTCGCCGACGTCGTTTTGAAGGACGATTTGCGCCAATATGTCCGGCTGCCCACCATCAAGGGCGGCAAGCGCAAGATCATCGTCGCCCAGTCCGGGGCGCCCTTCAAGGCCTATCAGAAGGTGCTGGCCGGACGCATCAAGGCCATCGAGAACCGCAGCGGCCGACCCCAGAAGGGCGACGATATCCTCCTTTCGGTGATCACTGACGGCAGGCACTCGGCGATCGATCTCCGCTTCGTCGACCCGACCGCAGGAAACGAGGAGGGCAACAAGCTCAATCTCCTGATCGAGAACGTCCACCGTATCTGGCGCGATACGAGCGGCAATCGCTACACCGACCCGGAAACCGGGCGACCTTATCCGCTGCCCGGCGCCGTGCAGATGATCTTCTCCGATCTCGGCACCGAGAACGCCATCGAGACACGCGGCTTCTCCGCCTATGTCTGGATCCGCGAGCAGCTGATCGAGATGGGCATACCGGCCGATCAGATCGCCTTCATGCAGCATTACAAGAAGAACAGCGCCAAGCAGCGCCTGTTCAACGACCTCAATCAGGGGCGCAAGCGCATCCTCATAGGGTCCACGCCCACCATGGGAACGGGCGTCAACGCGCAGCAGCGCCTCAAAGCCCTGCATCATCTCGACGTTCCCTGGATACCCTCCGATATCGAGCAGCGGGAAGGCCGGATCGAGCGCCAGGGCAACCAGAACGACGAGATCGAGCTCTACGGCTACGCCACCAGCGGCTCGATGGACGCCACCAACTGGCAGATGCTCGAGCGCAAGGCCCGCTTCATAGCCATGGCGATGTCGGGCGATCGCTCCATCCGCCGGATCGAGGATGTCGGCTCCAACGTCAACCAGTTCGCGCTCGCAAAGGCACTGGCGTCCGGCGACGATCGCCTGATGCGGAAAGCCGGGCTCGATGCCGAGGTCGCAAGGCTCGAACGCCTGCGCGACGCGCATATCGACGACCAGTATAATATCCGCAGGACCATCAAGCGGACCGCGGACGCCATCATCGACGGCTCCAGCCTGATCGCGAAGCTGGAAGCAGATATAGCGCGCCGGGTTCTTCCGCGTCACGACGAGGTTCTGTTCGATTGCGGCGGCACCATGGTCACCGACCGCAAGGCCGCCGGCGAACGCATCCTGAGGCAAGCCTTCGAGTTGCGGCTGCACGGCGGCCAGGCGCGCCAGTTGCTCGGCACCGTCAACGGCATCGATGTGGAGCTCTCAGGCTACGAGGCTGTCGACGATGATGGCGAGCGCGGTATCCGCACGTCCGTCGCGGCACTGCATCATGGCGAGCGCAACGGGTTCGAGATATCCGACAGGACGCGCTGGAGCACGGCGCTGGGCCGGCTCGAATCCTCCGTCCTCAATCTCGACGCCGATCTTGCCGCCGTGCAGGCCGATCTCGAGGCGAACGAGCGGCGCCTACCGGCTTTCGAGGCCCGTCTCGGCCAGGAATTTCCCGATGCAGCCTTGCTTGAGGACAAGCTTCGGGAACTCGCCGAACTGGAGGCCGATCTGGCGACGACCAAAGGCGAATACGAGCCGGATGACGAGGATATTCTCCTGGCGCCGCCTTCGGACAACGAAAGCGTGGCGGTGCCGCAAGCGGTTGCCGTCGCCGCCTGATCCCGACAGGGCTCTGGCCTTCGATGGCAATTTATGCCATTATGATCTCAGGAGATAAGTCAATGGCATCCATGAATGTTTCGCTGCCCGATCCGATGCGCGACTATGTGCAGAAGCGTATCGACAATGGGCATTATGCCAGCGTCAGCGATTATGTACGCGACCTCATCCGCCGAGACCAGGCGGATACCGAGAACGAACAGCGCTGGCTGAGCGCGCTCGACGCTTCGGTCGAGGAAGCCGTCCAGGAACTGGAGAGCGGAGGCGGCCGTGAACTCGGTGCTTTCTGCCGCGAACTCACCTCCGAAATCGAGGCCCAGGGCCAGCAGACGCCGCTTCAATGATCGTCATACTGGCGTCGGCCGCCCAGCGCGACCTGCGCGCGATCGGCCGCTATATCGCGCAGGACAATCCCGTGCGCGCGGTCACCTTCATCGCGGAACTCGAGAGCGCGGCACGGGGGCTTGCTGAAATGCCGCAGGGCTTTCCCCAGGTTCCCCGCTACGAGCGATACGGCATCAGGCGCCGATCCTATCGCGGCTATGCCTTGCTCTATCGGGTTGCAGGCGATCGAATAGGTGTCGTCCGTATCCTTGGCCCCGGACAGGACATCGACCGCGCGTTGAACCTTCTTTGAGATTGAGCGACGCACGCGAAGCGCCTCCGGCCCTCCGCCTTCAACGCTGCGGCTCATCGGCATGAAACATGATGCCGCTATCCCCAGCGAACGAAACCGAACGCAATAGCAACAACAAGGTCCAGCTGTCCTGCGGCTGCGGACTACGCTGGAATATACGATAACGCGCTTGGGCCTCGGCTGGGAAGGGGAGGGAGAGAGAGCAGGCGAAGCCTGTTCAAATGGACTGCGGTCTCAGCGGGACAGGCTCTCCTTTGACTGGAGAACGTTCCCATGACCACTCCCAGATCCGCGCCATGGACGGCGCAGGAAATCATTACGCTGCGCGCCTGGTATCCGGCCGAAGGGCACAGCGTCGCCCAGCGGCTGCCGGGCCGAAGCATCCACGCCTTGCAGGTCAAGGCCCACAAGCTCGGCCTGAGCACGGCCCATAGAAATCCCGCGCCCAGACCGCGCCTTGGTGGCGGGGATCTCGATGAAGCCATCCGACTGCGCGAGGTCGAGAACTGGTCGTTCAGCGCGATCGGCAAACATTTCGGCATCTGCGAGGCCAGCGCCTGCAATGCGGTGACGATCGCCCTTTGTGTCCGGCGCGGATACCGTCCCGCGCAGCGTGATGAGCATGGTCGCCTGACGGCAGAGGGCATCGAGCGGCTGCGCTATGCCTTGAAGAAGGGTTACAAGGGCATCGACATCCAGTTGCGTCTTGGCGTCTCGGCCGCCTGCGTATCCGAGCAGCGCCGCCGATATAACCGTGAACTGCTTGCCCGCGGCAAGGCGCTGCTACCACCGCCGGGCGGCGGTCAGGCCTATAGTGGCGTGAAGCTGTCGGCGGCGAAGCGCAGGCAGGTCGAGGACCTCTTCCTGCAGGGGCTTGGCACTCAGAAGATCGCCGATCGCACCGGCGTGTCGCGGACGAGCTGCACGCGCATCAGGACCCGGCTTTTACGGCGCCTGCGCCGCAAGGGAGAAACGCTCCCCGGATGCGATGCCGCCGGGGTCCGGCATGTCCATGCCGAGAGCGCCCGTTTCGTCACCGATGAGCAGAAAGACCTTCTGCGCGCGATGCTGCTCGATCACGTGCCCGTCCAGCGCGCCGCGCGCGAACTCGTGATCGGCGCATCGAGCGCCTATCGTCTTCGGGATGCATTTGCCGCCGAACTGGCGGGCGAAGGACAAGTGTTGCCGCCCCCCAGACGCCTCGGCCGGGCTCGCCATGCGCCGGTGCGTAGCTCGTCATGGCCTCCGGCTTCGCCTCGGGAGATTTATGCGTTCCGGCGTCTGCTCGGCACGATGGCCTTCGACGAGGCGAAAGCGCACTGGGAGGAAACCCGGCGAGCAAAGGCAAGGGCGGCACGCGATGCCGCCGCGACCCGCAAGCTCACGTTCGAAGAGCAGCTTGCCAAGGTTGCGTCCGGCGAACTGGGCATCACACGCGGCTTCGTTCGCAACCATCTCGAACCGCGGCGTCCCCTGCAGGTGACCATCGCGTGATCGCGACCGGTGTCGGCGCGCCCGTGCCGCCGGCATCTCCCGGCCGATCTTGTCAGTGCGCTGGCCTTCGCGCGCGGACCGGGCTGCAACTATCTGATCCTGGACCGCGACGCGTCCACGACCGATCGGCTCGCCTGTTACGAATGGTGACGGTCTGATCGAGGGGAGGGGGAGGGAGTGAGGCGGGCGTGATGATGCGCTCAGGTCTCAGGAGCAGAACCCCATGTCCTATGACGCCGCGTTTCGCTTTCAGCAGGCGCTCGACCCTTCCGCGCTGACCACGCTTGCCGGCGGGCTGAACGTCCTGATCCAGGCAATCGACGAGTGCCATCGCAACCATATTGACGTGGAGCGCGATCCGGCCGTCCTGCTGCTGGCGCGACATCTCGGTAATCTTGCGGCCGAGAACCGTCCGCCCCAGACCGAATTGCGCCGTGCCTGCGTCGAAGCCGTCGGCGCGGCCGAACGCACGCCGATCCTGGTGACGCTGGCACGGCGCGGCGTCGACTATGACAGTGACGCGAAGGCCGCTTTTCACCAGGAGGGCCGCGCCGCACTGCGACGGCTCGCCGAGGCGCTCGGCCTCCAACGGAACGAATTTCAAATTCGCTCAAAGATGGCCGGGGTCGCCTGCTCGGGAGAAATTATTCTTCACGCCGCCCATCTCTATATCCAGCTCGATCTGGGCTGCATGGGCCCTGGCCGCGAGGTGATGTTCCGCAGCTGCAAAGGCCGCGAGGATTATGTCGGCGGCCGCAACCATTTCGCTTCTGTGGCGGAGCTGATCGATCCGGCGAGGCTCGCCGAACGCATCCACCGCGACCTCGATCTTCCCCAACCGGACGCCGTTGCAACCCGGCTCTTCGCCTGAGGACAATCATCATGGAAATCATCGTCACCCGTTCCCGCATCGCGGGGACGCTGCCCCACTATGCCTATCGCGCGCTGGTTCCCGCCGACAAGGTCACGGCCGAACGCCGGGCACTGACCGGCACGATTGTCGGGCCGAAACATGTCGGGCGTCTCCCATGCGTTCGTATTGCACCGTTGCTGGCGCCCGATCGCTATTACGCGATGCCGCATGCCGAGCGGGCCGCGCTTGCCTCCCGCATCGCCGCTCTGGGACGCCGGATCGAAACCTTGATCATTCAGGCCAGCTTCCCGGAGATGACCGAGGCCTTCACACCCATCGTCGTCCAGCTCACTTCCGATCCCGGCGACGCCTCCACCTGGATCGACATCGACGACCTGACGGCGGCCTTCGACCGCCTCGAGCCGCGGTTCGCCGACCTCACCGCCTTCGATCTCGGCCTTTCCCAGGACGCTGCCCGCTGCGCTGCCTGATGCCCGCACCGATCCCGCATCCTCACTATCCGGAGAATTCGAAATGGATATTTTCGTCGCCAACGGAACGCACTTCTCGCAACCGTCCAAAATCACGAGCTATCACGCCAGCGAACGCGAAGCCCGGATCGCCGCGACCAGGTTGGTGAACCAGCTTCGCGCCGACCTCGATTCCAATGCCCTGCCGCCGATCGACGCCAGCAGCTGGGAGATGGGTCTGATTGCGGCGCAATGCCGTCACCTCGCCGCGCTCGGCATCGATATCAGCGACATGGACCATGACGACCTCGCGGATGCGGCCGGCTGCGATGTGTGGATCGAAAAGGCCGAACTCCAGGGGGTAACGGTTCTCGCACTCAACGATCGGGAATTGTCGACCGTGCTTGCGGCATTGCGTGACCACCAGCGACGCCACTGTGGGGCCGACCTTGACGATGTCGCCAGCAATCTCGGTCGGCGTGAGCCGCTGACTTCGGATGAGATCGATGGCCTCTGCATGCGGATCAACGGCGGTGAACTGACTCCACAGGAAGCCAATGTCGTGATCGAACTCGATGGCGGTCTTGTCCAGGGCATCATCGCGGACAGGCCGATCACGGTGCGTGTCGTCGACTATGATGTCGAGGGCGCCGATCCCGATGATCTCCTGCTGGTCTCACGCGACAATGACGACCCCGTCCCTGCCTCCGTCAGCAGTTGGGCCGTGGAGGACGCCTGCATCGATCCGGATTGGATAGCCCGCCTCGATACAGCCAATGCCTCGGACGACCGAGCCACGACACAAATGGCAGCGGAGTGACCGCCATGGGCGTTATCGGACATAACTACATTCGCAAGATCGAGAACTTCGACGGCTATGAGGTCCTCGCGCACCCGCTTGCCCATCGCGACGATCGCGTCTTCCATCGCGGTGAATCCGAAACCTCCCGCGTCTCGATCACCTATGCATCGCATGATGTGCAGATAGCGCGACCGACAGGTATCGGAAGCAGGGGTCGCATTGCTATCCTGATGCACAGCGGTCTGGGTTGCCGCGTGCTCGAGTTCTACGAGAGCGCCTTGCCGATCGCCACAATATTGCTCTCCCTTCCGGAGCGCGAACAATATGCCCTTGCCTATGCGCTCTTCGAGCAAGCCGATGAATGCGCTGGCGGCGCTCGTGCGGCCGAAGCGCAACGATGGGCCGATGCGTTCGTGGACGGACGCATTCGCAAACGCCGCAGCGGCGGCAGGCGCTATGTCCATATCGAGACGCCAGACGAGAAAGCGCTTCGGCGTTCCTAGCCGCGGTTGGGGATACCGTCTGCACGACTGCCGGGTCCCGGCCGATTTCTGCGCTCATCATCCCGGCGGCGAGCCGGTGCATTCACCCCTTTCCGAAAGGCCATATTCCATGACGAAACCATCTTCGTCGGCGAGCATGTCGCAACTGCCGATCATGACCCGTGCCGATGCGGAAAGCATCGGCTTCGCGATCTTCAACCATGTTCCGACCTTGCCGGTCGATATTCCGGACGGCGGCTTCACCATCAGCGCGAAAACCAGCGAGGGGCTGCGCGTCACCTTCTATTTCGGGCCATACCGCACAGGCGGGCCGCCGCGCTTCATCGACATCGAGATTCGGCGATGACCGTACCCGGAGGCGACGGATTGCCAGTGCCGGTGTTCGATATGCTGACGATCGCGGAGAAGGGGATCCACCGCTACGACAGCCGCAAGGCCGATATTTCTGAAAAGCCGTCGATCGCTGTCGTGCTGCTCGAAGCGCCGGAAACCCGCGGTGAATGAGGTCGTCGTCGAATTCGCCTGAAAAGGCGCCTGAAGCCGCCCATCCCGAAATCCTGGCGCGAATGGTTGGGCGCGCCGGTCGTGCCGCCCGCGCCGCGGGCCATCCCTTGCCACCCACCATTTTCACAAGGAGTATCTGCATGACGACTACCGACATCGATACCGCGACCGCCGAGCAACTCGCGCCCATCCTCTACGCTGCCATTCAGCGCCTCGGCCAGCTCGGCCGCACGGGGGCGATCGCGCTCGCTGCGTTGGTCGAGGACGACGATCCCGATTTTGAGGAAGGGGGCGCCTGGATTGGTGATGTAGCTGCCGGAGGCTTGCGCGAATAGCCTGCCCGACATCGACATTCCCCGCTTTCCACGAAGCCCGGCCATCGCGCCGGGCTTCGTGATTCCGGAGAACCGCAAATGCACCGATCTGCCCGCGCACATCATGTCGCAGGGCGCTCGAAAGGACGATCGATGACCAGCTTTACCGCAACCTACAGCCCCGAGGACAACAAGATCCGCATTTACGCATCATCGCGCCTCGATGCCGAAACCTATGCACGGGTCAAGGAGGCCGGGTTCAAATGGGCTCCGAAACAGGAGCTGTTCGTCGCGCCCAGGTGGACGCCGCAACGCGAGGACCTGGCCATCGAACTGGCTGGCGAGATCGAGGCGGAAGAGATGACCCTGGCCGAGCGCGCCGCGATGAAGGCCGAACGGCTCGAGGGCCTTGCAGACAGGCGCCACGCCCAAGCCAACGCCTTTGCGCGCCGCGCGGACGAACTGTCGCAGGCCTTCTATATGGGCCAGCCGATCCTTGTCGGTCATCATAGCGAGCGCGGTGCGCGCAAGACCCAGGAACGCATGCACTCCGCCATGACAGCGGCCGAGAAGGCCGAGAAGGCCGCGGGCTACTGGCTCGGCCGCGCGAGCAGCGCCGGGCATTACGCCAGCAGGAAGAGTGATCCGCGCGTCCGCGCCAACCGGATAAAGACGCTGCTGGCAGAACTGCGGGACCTTCAGCGCGGCATCAACAGGGCCCATGCAGCGCTGGCGATCTGGGAGGAGATCACGACCGACGAACAGATCCGCCATGCGCTCGGCAACAGGGATTCCCGCGAACTCTGGTCAGGCTATGATCTCTACTACAAGGTCGACAAGGGCGAGATCACGCCTGCCGCCGCACGGCAGCAATGCATCGACGGGGCAACGGTCGCCGTCAACGGCCCCAACCGCCGCCGCTGGATCGAGCACATCCTGCACCGGCTCGCGTTCGAGCGTTCCATGCTGGGCGACGTGCCGCGCTATGATGGCGAGCTGACCCCGGTCATCATCCAGGCCTTCGCTCGCGAGCATGGCGCGGAAAGCCCCAAATGCACCGTGATCGCCGCGGGCGCTTTCCGGCTCGAAAGCGCGGTCCCGCTTCCGGTGCATATCGCCTCGGCATCCTGTCTTGAATTGAGCGAGGACGACTGGCGCGACCTGATGCAGGGCAGCGGTTACACGGTGCCGGAGAAGAAGGCGCGGCGTGCCTCGGGCAAACCGGATGCCGTGCCGCTGATCAATCCGTCCGCCGAACAGGCCCGGCAATTGCAGAGCCTCTGGAACCTGCGGATGGTCGCGGCCTGCAAGGGCAAGCATGGTGCCGCCAAACCCGCTGAAATCTATATGACGACGCAGGCGATCTATTCGGAAAACTCAAAAGGGGACTATGCGCTCTTCAAGACCGTCGAGATCGCCGCCGATGGCCGCCGCGTCCGGATGGAATGGAAAGGACATGAGCGCGTTCGGTCTGGCGAGCCGGTGGCCCGCATTCGTATCTCGACGATCGGCAGCGAGTTCTACAAGCCGGATTCGGTGGTGGTGATCACCGACAAGCCGGGCAAGCCGTTGCCGATCGACCTCGACGCTCTGGAAGCCGATGCCCGCCAAGCCGCGAACGAGGAGGCTGGAGCATGAAAGCCGGCGTATCTTCGCGGCCCGCAGAGCCACCGCGGATCGCCGTCCATCCGCGCAGCGTTTTCGCAAAGGCCGGGATCGCGCCCGCTGCGAAAAACCAAAGCCGCGCGATGCCGATGGCCAATGTCGAATCCACCCTCGAAACCGCTGCCTGCCTCTGGGAGGCCGTGCTGACATTGCGCGATGATCCCAGCTCCGTCCCGGACGCCATCGCCCTGGCGCTGGCCATCCGTCAAACCTGCAATGCGGTCGGCACGGCTGACCTGCGCTTGACCGTCGTGGGCTGGACCAGCGCGGTCGAGGCGGCCTGGAGCGTTGTCGCCGACAGCTACGACCTGTGTTTCGACTGGGACTTCGTGCCGGACTGGATCGTCGAACATATCGACTGGTCCGATCCATTCCATCCCACGATAAAGCCGGAACCCGTGCGGCAAGATTCCGATCATGCTGCGGCCGATGAACCTGTCGCCGCCCAGCCGCCCGCCTGGCGGCCGTCTGCCGACGAAAGGAACTGACCATGGGACGCTCGGTATCCCATCCCGGCGGAGCGCATGTCGCGTTCGCGCAGTGGGATGCAGGCTGGATCGAGGACGACGACGATCCCGGCACCCGCCATTTCGATGAACTTGCTGCACAGGATGACTGGGACTTCATCGTCGCGGATTTTCGGGAACAGGTGCTCGCACTCTATCCTTCGGCATGGTCCCACGATGGGTGGATCGACCGTGAAGACCGGATTGTCGCCATGAACGGCTATGCCCGCTTCGGCCTCTCGGAATATTGCGGTTGCATCGCATACTGGGTTGTTCTGCGGAACGACATCGATACCGGTCGGGAAGGGCTGGCACAGCGATGGTTCGACCAGATCGGGCCAAAATTCGAGCAGCGTTTCGCGACCCTTGTCCGCCTGGGCAGATTTTCGAACGGCGAGTCCGTCTATCGGCGCATCGCCGCCTGATCGCCCGGCTAGCCGATCCCATTTTTCGTCCATTCCGCGCTCGCGGTGCCCCACCGGGGTGCTGCATCCCGATCGCGCAATCGCGCCGCGAAGGGGAGGGGGCGGGATGTTGGGGCGATGATGAGGTCGCAGAAATCCGGAGGCTTCCATGACCTTTCCCACGACAATCAGTACGATGGTCAGTCCGTCGCTGCTCACCAAAATCAGCCGTTTCAGTGATGGCGGGGTGCTGGCCGCCCTCATCGAAATTATCCAGAACGCACGTCGCGCTGGCGCGAAGCGCATCGATATCACCCAGGTCGAGACCGATCGGGGACCCATGCTGCGCATCAGCGACGACGGGTGCGGTATCGCGGATCCGGTCAAGTTCCTGGCGCTCGGCGACTCCGGTTGGGATGAGAAAATCGCCCGGTCGGAGGATCCCGCGGGCATGGGCGTGTTCAGTCTCGCCGGCCATCATGTTTCCGTGCGCTCCCATGCCGCCGACCATGGCGCGGCCTGGCAGGTGACGATCCCTCCACACGCATGGGAAACCGGCCAGCCGCTCGATGTCGTCCCTTGCTCGCTCGACAAGGGTACGGAAATCGAGATCGATCTGCCCGAAGCGTGGGCGCAGCAATTGGAACAGGCGGTCAAGAGCGCGGCTCGCTTCTGCCCGGTGCCGATCTGGTTCGGCGGCAACCGGCAACCGCATGAGAATTTCCTTCATGACGCCGTGCGCATCGAGGAATGGGACGGCTGCCGCATCGGCATCTTCACCGATAAATATGATCTTCATCGCGAACAGCCCCGGATCAACTTCCACGGGCTTACCGTGTGCTGCCGGCTGCCGTTCGTCAGTGACGCCGATGGCGGGCGGGGCTGGTATGCCAAGGTCGATATCATCGACACCTGCCCAATTCGGTTTGTCCTGCCGGCGCGCAAGGAAATTTTGCAGGGGGCCGCGCTCGAGGCGCTGCGCGAAGCCTGCGAGGCCGCGATCTTCCGCACCATCGCCCGCGAGGGCCACCATCGGCTGTCCTTTGCCCATTGGCTGCGCGCCAGGGCACTCGGCATATCCCTGCCGGAAGCAGCCCCCTGGCTCCATGCATGGACGCCGCGCACCGCGGAAACCGATGGCGTTCCGATCGGCGAACGGGTGGCGGGCGAGCCGATGATCCTGATGCCGGCGGACCAGACCCACATCGAGCAAGCCGTGAACCGCGCGGTTGCTTCAGGACGGCCGCTCGGTGCGGCGCTGGTACGTCCGATCGACGATTTCGCGGGATATGTCTGGTATAATGCCATCCCGCGGGTGCTCGGCTGCTCCTTCCGTATCGAGCGGGGTGAAGGCGACATCTGCGACTACGGTGCGGACATGGAGCCGCCGTCCGATTTTCGTTCCGGACGGGTCGAGGCAATCTCCCTCGAAATCGCCGTGCAGGGGCAGGGCGTTCCCACCGAAAACGCCGAAGTGATCGTGCTTCTCACCGACGTCCTGATTATGCCGCCCGATCGCTGGACCGATCTCGAGGAGGTCATCATCCTGCTCGGCGTGGACAGCACGATCACGCCCGGCGAACTCGCCTCGCTGATCGAAGCTGCCTGCTTCTATCCCGATGAGGATTGCGACGCCGACAGCTATCATACCCAGCAGGCAGCGTTCGAGATGCAGGCGCGCTTTGCCGCGAACACGCTGTTGCTCGGCGAGGATGCCGCGGTCCTCGAACGAGTCCGCGAGGCGATGCGCGAGCATGTCGCCTGGTTGATCCCCAGGGACCGGGCGATCAGGATGCACGCCGTCAACTACCTGGTCGAGGCCAGCTTCGCGGACAATGACGACATGTCCGCGCTCAGCGCCGCCGAATAGCCCTTTTCCCTTTCCGGCCTGCCCAGTGCGCTCTCACGCGCCGCGGCGAGCCATGTCCATGAGGAATCGCTCCATGACCCAGGCTCCGCCATTCAGGAAGATTTTCGACGGCGTCGCGACGCGCGAGCAGATGTTCGAGCTGTTCAACCGCGTCCCAGACTGCCCCTGTGAGGATCGTATTTCGGGAAGGGCCTTTGAGAATAGCTGGTTCGAAATCGAAAGCACCTCCTACGAATACATGCTCGAGATGCTGCCGCCATTGTTCATGCGCGCCGGGATGTTCGCGATGTCCGAACTCAAGGCCGGTTTTGTCGGCTCTGTCTTTTTCGAGATCGTGATCGGACGTAGCCGCTGGTTCACCGGCTATTGCAACCTTGGTGACCGCCATAGCCCCGACGCGATGCGCGCGGCGATTATCGAGCATGAGACAACGGGCACTGCCAGCCTGTCGCGCGACGCGAAGCTCGATCTGATTTGGGCGCGCACGCCTGCCGACTATCGCGGTCTCGCCGGGGAGACCGCTCCCGATTCCTGGCCTCCCGAACATCACGGCAAGCGTGTCATCCTTGTACATAAGCCCGGCGTCGGCACGGTCCGGAAGTTTCTCGACGATCTTACCGATGACGAGATCACCGCCCGGCTCCCCACCGCGCCGACAACCTAGCCGGTCGGCAACCATGCGGACCAACATCCCCCAAAGGACTTTGCCATGACAACGCAACGCAAGGTGCTGGTCGTGATGCGATCCAGCCATCTCCACACCGAGCTGGTCGAGGTGATCGCGAAGGTGAACGTCATCGGCGACGCCATGACCCCCAGGGTCGAAGCCGATCTCGCAATGATCGAAGGTCTCGCGCGCAAGGCCATGCGACAGCAAGAGCCGCCGCCCGGCCAGGAGCAACCCGGCTTCGGCCCTTTCGGCGACCCAGAGGCCGCCTTTGATCTCGATTTCGTGCTGTGTGCTCCGATCGACGCGGCGATGAACCGGGGCCGGATCGTGCCGGTCGAGCAGGTCATGACCGAGACCGTAGAGCGGTGGGGCAGGGGATCGGAGGTGAACGATGCCTAGATATTCCGTCGACGTGAAAGCGTTCATCTCCGTCATCGTCGATGCGGATGACGCCGCCCAGGCGCGGGAACGAGCCGATCACTTTGTGGAATGGCTGTCCCCGACAATCGAGCAGATCGACGACTACAGCGCCGACCATGATCCGATCGATATCGATACCGCCCCGTTCGATATCGATGGTGAAAGCTGCGCCGAGGCGATCGGCGACTGAACGGGCTTCGCGCTGTCGACTTCCATTCCGTCCTTGCCATCGAGGAGTCCGAAAATGGCCAATCACTATATGCAAACGGCGTTCGCCATCCCGGTGACGCCGCAGGAAGCGGCGCTGCTCAAGGAATGCTTCGCCGTGTCGGCGCAGCTGTCCAGCGACTTCGCCGAACTGTCGTCCGACAGCATGCAGGCGGTGAAGACCTGTTACGCTTCGCTCAGCGAAGCCTTCAGGAACACCTTCCCGAAAAAGCCGGAAGAGGAAGATCCCTTTGCGGACTTTCTCGATCTCTGGTCCGACCCGGGCTTCCCGGAGTTCGACGCCGACCTCATCATTCAGGGCGACCCGGAGGCCAGGACACAGTTCGCGTTCATCAGCGGTCATGAGGTCGACGTTCCGGCTCTCGCATCACTGATCCAGAAGGTCTGCAAATCCGCGCTGCCCTTCGGTTTTCAATGGGCGGAGGTTGCCGACAAGGACATCGCCGGCGCTTTCGGGGGCGGCTACTATGTCGTCACCGATGCGGAAATATTCGGCGGCTCGACCCGGTGGCTCATGGCGGAGACGCTGCAGACCGTGCGGGCGGGCGCGATATGAAGCCGCTGCTCAGGCGGCCGTGCAACGAATGCCCCTGGCGCCGCGATCATCCCGCCGGTTGGCTGGGCGGCTACCGGCCGGAGGATTTCACGCAGCAGATCCAGTTCGACGGGCCGCCGCTGCCTTGCCACAAGACCATTCCGGGCGACGGCAGCGATGCCCGTGCCATGTGCGCCGGTGCGCTCATTTTCATGCGCAACAGCTGTAAAGGCGCGCACCATCCCGATTATGGCGACGCGCTCGATACGGTCGAGCCGGATACCGAGACGGTATTCGCGTGGTCGCACGAGTTCCTCGACCACCATCGCAACCCGGCGCAGTGGATCGAGAGCGTCCGGGCCAGGATGATGAAGCGGCCCTGAGGCCGCCGAACAGTCCTTCCATTCCCGATAGAGCGCCGGGCGCCTCGTGCGCCGCGTCCGGTCGAATCCGCCAGGGAGACATCCGATGAACGACGATCATTTCGACGGGCTGGTCAATGACGCGACCCATGCGGTTACCAACCTCATTCCCGACACAGTGCTGGACGGTCTTCGCGATAGCGAAAGGTCGGACCTGCTTTTCCAGATCAATGACGCGCTGACACCGATCCTGCGCGATGTGATCGACAGGACCGACACCGACAATCCGACCCGCGCCAGCACGGTTGCTGCCCTGATCTCCGAGTTGCTGGAGACCCATGCCCAAAAGTGCGACGAGGGCGGCGATTGCGAGGATGACCGTCCGCCGCACGTGATTTCGGAAATCCACGGCACCAGCGCCAATATCGACAGCATCGCGAGCTGCGACATCGAGACGGGGACGCAGATCTACCTCGTGCTGGACGATCGGACCGCCTTCCGCATCACCGTGGAAGCGATTGCCGCATGATCGAGATGCACATGGCGCTCCGCGCACTCAGGCAGATCGCGCTCGCTTCCACCCAGAGCGAACTCGATAACGCCAGGATGGATGCCGCCGATATCCTCGACCAGGCCGGTTGGGAGAATTCGGCGCGCACCGTCATCGACAGCATTGGCCTTCCGGTCGCCTCCGACGATGCGGAAGGCGCACAGCAACAAGGCTGATCCCGCTGCCTATGCCCGCCAGCCGGGCACAAAGCTTCCTCACCGCAACATCATGGAGGATATCATGGCCCAACTGTCTCCCCTTCGCGAGCGTTTGGCGAGCGCGGAGCACGCATATGCCTGCGCTCTTCAGCGCCGCAGCGCTACCGGCCGCAACCAGTATGTCGTCCGCACCGGCAGCCCGATCCAGCCGTTCCGCGTGACAGAGACGCGCCCGGCGAAGGACGAAAATCTCGTCCTGCACGTCGCCTGATCACCATTCCCATCGTCGTGGAGGCGCCAATGAACGCTGCCGAGCGATACCCGATCACGCCGGGCATGTGGATCAGGACCGAGGAAAACGAGAAGCTCCTGTTCCTGCGATACTCATCGACTGGCCATTGGGGCTTCTTTTCCGAGGAGCGTCATCACACCGCGCGGGAATACAAGCTGCCGCTCGCGGGCCTCAAACCCTGGTACAAGGAACGCCGCCCATGAAAACGCACGCGATGGCGAGCGGCCTTCGGGTCACTCTCAACAAGACCGAACTGCAGGCCTTGCTTGCGCTCGCGCGCTATGGTGCCGAGCAGATCGCGGCCGCACACCACTCCTATATCCTGCCCAGGCGGCAGGAAGCCGTGGTGGCGGACGTCATCCAGGGCCTCGAACAGGGGCTGTCGTCAGTCTGCTGGAAACAGGCAGAGGCCAAGGCACGACGCGATGCACCCAAGCGCGAAGCCGAGCGGCGCGCAGCGCGCGAGCATCATGCCGTGATTGATGGATATAACGTGTGGGGCATGTTGGGAGACTGGACCGATCTCGCGGACGATCCCGACCGGCGCCAGTGGGCGGACATGTTCCACCCGGATACGGAGCCGCGACCGCAAGGCGAAATCAGGCGTCACGTCTGGCGAATCTTCATCAGCAAGGGCAGCGCCGCGGCGGACGATCTCATCGTCTATGCGGGCGATTGCACGCAGACCGCCGATCGCGGGGAAATCGGTGAACTCGCCCGACATATCATCGCGCAACATCGGGAATGACGGCATCGGCCGTTCCGGAATGGCTCGCATGGAGAAAGGGGGAAGGGTGGCGGTGAACTTCCCTGGGAGCTTGCCATGACCGCCAGCGATTTTGGTACATACCATCGACCGGCTACGCCGCCTGTATTCATTTCCGGATCGCTTTCCATCCGGCAGCTTCCGGCCTGCGTGATGAAGCGGCGTGGCGTGATCATTGACCAGGAACTGCCTGTCGTGATCGGTGATGCCCCCGGCGCGGATGCGGCCGTCCAGCGATTTCTTGCCGATTGCGGCGTGCGTCACGTCACGATCTTCTGCGGAGGTTCCGTTCCCCGGCACAATATCGGCATATGGCCGATCCGGCAGATCCGGGCTGATGCTCCCGCAGGCACGCGCGCCTTCCACAGCGCAAAAGACCGGGAAATGTGCAGCCTCGCCGGTGCCGGGTTCGTCATATGGGACGGAACCAGCCCTGGCAGCCGCGCCAACATTCGGCGCCTGTGCGAGCGCGGGCGATATGTCGTCGTTTATCTTCGGCCTGAAGACCGTTTCGTCACCCTCGCCAGCGATGCGGAACGGATGGCGTTCCTGGCGTCCGGCCGTCCCGGCTGACATTGCCGCGGCATGAGGGGCGCGGGGCTAACCATAAGCCGCCTCACTCTTGAACTTCCCTGACAGGAATAACACCAATGACCGAAACCATCCGATTGTCCGCCGGAGATATCCGGCGACTACGAGAGATCGCCGAACGCATTGCTCGCCGTGACAGTTCGGCTGCCCGCTTTGCGATCGAGATTGCCGAGCGCGTCAGCCTCGTGACGGGCGATGCCGCCCTCAACATTCTCTCGATCAGCCAGGACCCGGATTGGGCGGATACCGATCTCAATCAGACATTCCCCTGGTCGTGCATCCGCGAGCGCCATATGCTTGTAAACGCCCGGGCGCTCTTCGACCTCTATGTCTACGAACGGCCCGGCATCGGCGAGACCGGCGATCTTGTCTGCTGTGTCCAGGCCGAACTGGATGAGCAGGGCCTCGTTGCCGTCCACGCCGACAGCGCCAGGGATGTCTGGCGCCGGGCGGATCTGTAGACTGTCCTCAGGTCCATTCGATACGATGAGCGCGATCCTGCACAGCAACCATATCTTCGGGAACCCCGCCATGCGCCTATTCGGACTCTATGCCGGACGCCGCGATGGCAGTTCGGTCTGGCTTGGGGCGGCGGCCTGTGACGCCGATGCCCGCGCATTGGTGATCCGCTTGTAATGGTGCGCCAATCCATCGGCCCAAGTGACGGATCGGAGAGGATGAGATGCCGTCTCGGTCAGGAGAGGAGGGAGGGGGCGATAGTGATCCAAAATGGAGAACATCGCCATGGCCACCAGCGAAGAGCCCTCGAAGGCTGTCGAAATCGTCGTGACCATCCATAACGAGGAGTGTGATCATGACCACGTCTGATATCGACATCGCAACACCGGAGCAGCTTGCACCAGTTCTCCATGCGGCAATTCAGCGCCTTGGGCAGCTCGGGCGGACGGGAGCGCTCGCGCTCGCCGCTCTGGTCGATAGCGAAGACGACGACTACAATAGTGGTTCCTTCTGGATCGACAGCATCGCCGAAGGCGTCGGTCACAGCTATTTCGAGCGTCGAAAGGGACGTGCGATGTGGAAATTGCGATACTTCGCGAACGCAACCCGCCTGCTGTTCAAGGGCAATATCCGGTGGGTCATCTACCGGAAGGTTTTGCGCGAATGGCCTATTGCCGTCGCCGGAAAGGGCGGCGCCTATCGGCTGGACCCCGATTTTTCGGATCGCTAGTAGCGCCTGCATCCACGGAGCGCGCGCAAGCGCCGGCGCACAGACCGCTTGAAAGACAGGCTTCACCTTCTTAAATGGTGAATCGAACGATTCGATCAATTCGGTCGAATGGAGGCAGCTATGCAGACCATCACCGCCAATGAAGCCAAGACCCGCTTCGGCGAACTGATCGACCGCGTACAGCGCGAGCCGGTGCGCGTGACCCGCCGCAATCGGGTTGTGGGTGTGATGGTTTCCCCGGAAGACTATGCAGCCATGCGGGCATTTTACGCGGACAGGCTTGCTGGCACGCTACGCGAAACCGCCAACGAGGCCGCGCAGAAGGGCCTTACCGATAGCGAACTGGAGCGTCTGCTGTCCGATGAAGGGTGACAGGTTCGTTCTCGATACGAATGTCCTCATCAGCGCCGCGCTTTCAGCAGATTCGACCCCCGCAAGGGTGACGCTCTGGGTGATCGCCCATGCCCGGCTGATCTTCGCCGAGGCCACTTTCGAGGAATTCCGTTCCCGTCTTTGGCGTCCGAAATTCGACAGATATCTGACCATCGAGCGTCGAAATCAGATTCTACACGATTTTAGCGCAATCGCCGACTGGGTGGAGCTGAATGACGATGCTCTTCCGGTCAGCAGCCGAGATCCCGATGATGATATGTTCATCCGCGCCGCCATGGCCGGCTCGGCTCGCTGGCTGGTGAGTGGCGACAAGGATTTGCTGGACGTTCAGGGATTGCCGGCGATTACGATCCTGACGCCGGCGGACATGCTGAAGCGGATTTCCGCATAGCTCTGCCGACAAGGCGCGGGCGGCGATCAGGCTCCTTCGAGTAGCCGCTCTCGTGCGAGATCAAGCGCGTGCGACAACCGCATCGCTACCACCTGATCCCTGGGGCCGTTCAGGCATTCGAGGGCCGCCTCCATCAGCTCGATGGCTTTTTTCAAACCTGGCTTTTCGTTTGTCATGTCTGCTTCTCCGTCCCGTCGCGCTCAGTCGGCGGGCACCCTCCCCGGAGGAGGATGCCGGCCCCTGAGCCGGGTGACGGTTTAGCTGAGGTCTTTGAATCCTTCCAACGTGGCGTGATGCTGAACGGCATGTCGTGCGCAATGGAGGAATGAAATGGCGAAGAAGATCAGCAATCCGGCGATTTTGGCGCTGAAAGAAGCCGCCAGTGTCGATCCGGCGCGAGGGCGAGTCTGGGTCGGCCTCGACGTTGGTTTGAAATCGACGGCGGTGTGCGTGCTCGATGGTGACGGCAAGGTCGTCCACCAGTGTTCGATAAAGACCAGTGCGACCGAGATCGGGCGCTATCTCGACAAGAACTACACCTCGAACGTGGTCATGATCGGGTTGGAGTCGGGTTCGATCTCGACCCATCTCACGACGAGGCTGAGACGGCTCGGCCACCCCGTCACGATGCTCGACGCCCTTCAGATCAAGAAGGTGCTGTCGATCCGGCGCAACAAGACGGACACGAACGACGCGCGCGGCATCGCCGAGATCACGCGGACGGGCCGGGACTATCTGACCGAGGTCTACGTCAAAAGCGCGGCCTGCTTCGAAATCCGGGCGCAGTTGCTGATACGACACCGGCTCGTCCAGCAGCGGGTGGAAAGCGAGTCCATGATCCGCGGTATGCTGCGCGTCTACGGCGGCCGTGTCGAACCGGGCGCGAGATCCGCCGCGACCTTCCGTGAACGGGCAGTGCAGCAAATGCTCATCATCCAGGACGAGGAAGGCATCAACATGCGCCCGCGCATCCTGCCGATCCTCGACCTTTGCGAGCGCCTCCAGGCCGACGCCGAGCGTATCGGAACGGAGCTGGAACTGCTCGCCAAGGAGAACCCGATCTGCCGGCGGTTCATGGAAATACCGGGCGTGGGTGCCATCACCGCGCTGTCCTTCTATACCGCCATAGAAGACCCGACCCGGTTCCGGCGTTGCGACGACGTTGCCGCCTATCTCGGCCTGACGCCCCGGATCAGCCAGTCGGGCGAGACCTTGCGCAAGGGGTCGATCAGCAAGATGGGCAATCGGCTCACCCGCACCCACCTGGTCGGTGCCGCTACCGTGATGATGTCCTCGACCAAGACTTTCAGCTCGCTCAAGGACTGGGGGGTGCGGCTGTCGAAGAAGGTCGGCTTCAACAAGGCGAAGGTCGCCGTGGCCCGCAAGCTCGCCATCATCCTGTTCGGCATCTGGCGAGACGGCACGCACTTCCAGTTCAAAACGGAGACAGTCGCGCCGCATCGCGAGATGATGGCGGCGGCGCGCGCCTGATACGAGATCCATCGGCCTGCGCGCTGATGGCACGATCCTCCCGGGAGGCGGAGGGACCGGAGACTTCGATTAGACTACGTTAGGGCAGCGATGACCCTGGGCTCGGTTGATGAAGCTCCACCCTTCGATACGGATTGAACCCTGTTGCGGCATGCGAACACCCCGGCGTTATCGCCCTCGCATGACCCCGAAGAGAGTGTTGCACCTCGGGTTGATCGGCATCTTCAGGCCAGGCCTTGAAGAAGGAACGAAATGATGATTTGATGAAGACATCCAGCGTCTCCCCATGCGGAGGGGACCTCAGCTAGAGAACGGTAGAAAGACGCGAACAATAGAACGCGCGCCTGATCTTTAGCCGGAGCCTGGACATAATCAGGCAATCCGGCCGCAAGGCATGCGCCGACTCTATTGTTCGGAGTTTCTACTCTCCGGCCCACCACCGGCGGACATGCCCATCTAAACCAATCGGGCAGCAACTGCCAATCGGTTCCGGGCAAAATTACCGGATGTCGCAGGTGGGGGCAGGATATTCAGCGTGTCGATAGACGCGCCGCTTCGACCGGCCGATACATATCCGCGCGATCGCGCATTACGCCCGTAAGCCAGGCGAGATGGCTCGCCGCGTCCGCCAGCGGCAACGTGGCCACCGCATCGAACAAGCAGCGCTGATAAGGTGAACCGCGATCGAGAATATCGGCAAGGCGCTCGCGAGCGGGGCTATGGGGATCGCTGATCCCGGCATTGGCTTCGCGCGCCGCCTCCAGAAAGGCTTCGGCCAGCTCCTGCGTCTCGTAATATCCGGAATCCAGACCTTCCCCGAGGGCGAGCGCGGCGATCCCGCTGCGCACATCCGCGATGTCGGGGTCGTTGACCGCATCGATCAGGGGCAGGTTGAAATCGAAACCGGCGAGATAGTCCGCAATCATGGGAAATCCTTTCTTCCAGGATTAGAACATAGGACGAACATGTTTACAATCGTAATGATGCCCCGCAATAGGATTCGTCGTGATCATGTGCATTTCCTCTTCCGCGTGGGCCGCCCCGACCGGCCGGCACCCCGCGCCGTGACCGCGGCGGCCTCTCCCCTGCGCCTCCGTGGACAGCTGCGCCGATCCGAGCGCGGTTTCCTCCTCGAGATGGAGGATGGCCACGTCTGGCGCCTCGAGGGCGCGCAGGATTTCCCGCCGCTGGTGGACGCGACCGTCATCGTCGAGGGACGCAAGGCGAGCCCCAGTCTCCTCGACGTTCTCTGGCTCGGGCCGGCGTAGCGATCCCGGCGGCGCGCTCTGCTCCCTCGGGCGTTGCGTTTGCGGCGCCGTCGTCGCGGACCTCGGCGAGGACGCCTCGGCCCGCATCAGCGTCGGACGAGGTCTGTCATCACATCCTGCGCCGCCCTCGCAGTGTCTCGGCGTGCCAGGGCTGGTCCGGGCAAGCAAGGGCTGCCTCCGGCCAAGCTGCGGTAGAAGAAAATGGGCCTGCCGACGGGATTATCTGTCCCAAAGGTGTCGGCAGGCCCATTTTCTTCAACCTCCGCGTAAAGGCCGCAGCGCGACGTCCCTTGCTTGCCCGGACCAGCCCTGACCCTTGAGCCCCGGCGAAGGCGGCTCCGGATGCGATGACAGACAGGCACCGTCTCGCCCTCCGCTGATCAGGAAGGAATGGCTTCGCCATGCTTTTCCTTGTTCGGGACGCTACCGCGTCCGTTTCTTTGGCTCAGGCTCACCAAATACGATGAAAATCTGTCAAGAAAACAATGACATATACTCAAAAAGGGGGAGGGGGTATAAGTATAGGTGCGGATGGGGATTGGCCCCGGAAGCACTTTTCAGGAGTATAGGTCATGAATATCGGTGAGTTCAACCTGAGGAAGGGTCGCTTGATTGGTTCGATTGCTACCCGTGCAATCGACCTGCCCAAGCTGGCCTTACGTCCCGTCGAGAGCGACAACGAACTGGCCCCGGCTTATGAAATCGTCGCGCCCAATGTCGGGGGCCGCGTGGTGCAGATCGGCGCGCTGTGGGAAGCCACGGCCAAGCGGACCGGCGAAGTGTTCCTGCAAGGGAATATCGACGATCCGTCCATGTCCGAACCGCTCCCCATCGCGCTTTTCGGCACGGTCGAGGAAGGCTATCGCGTGGCATGGCGCAGGCAGGATCAGCGCGACGATTTCGGCCCTGCCGTCCGCTCCCCGCGCGACAATGCGCCGTCCGGTTCCGGGCGCGGCGATGACTACGGGTTCGGGGACAGCACCGCCGATGCAAACGGCGGACTGTCGAGCCAAGGCGCCGCCGCCGATCTGGACGACGAGGTTCAGTTCTAGGCACTGAGCCAAGACGGGCCGGGGGAGCGCAGCAACGCTTCCCCGGACCCTGACCGATCATCGAGCATTCAAGGAATGAGACCATGAGCAAGAAATCAGCTAAGGCAGCCGTTAGCACATTCGCCGACCTGCCGGAACTCTACGCCGAAGCCATCGCGACGAACCCGTTGGAAGCATCCTTTGGCGATCCGTTGCCGCTGTCGATCATCGAACCGGGCGACGATCCGGGGGAATATGAGATGCCCGAACCCTTCGCGGCGCAGAAGGTATGCGGCGAACTCATGACCTCGCTGCATGGCCTGCTGCACGACACGCGGCTTGACACGCTCGCCCCGCAGATCGCTTGGGGTATCGTCAACAGCTTCCATTTCGTCGCGGGAACGCTGGAGCGTCAGGAGGATCGGCTTGCCGACAAGATCCGCGACATGACCCGGCGCATGGAACCGGGGGAGGTGTTCAACAAAGACCTTGAGGATACCCAGTTGCTTTGCCAGTCGCTCACCGAACAGCGCGCCGCTATCGAGGCGATGCGGGATTATGCCGCCGCCCTGTATCGCGCTTGCTGGCGCAAGGCATGGGCACCGACCAAGGGCAGCAAGGCGTCATCCGTCACCACCGCAAGCTATGTCAACGCGCTGGATTTCTTGCAGGAACGCGCCCTTGCCAAGCGCGAGAAGCACCAGCCGCAAGGCCCTGTCGTCATCCTGTCCGGCCCCGCAATGTGGGACGAATGGGAACCGCTTTGGGCCAAGCTGGACGAGATCAAGGCGCGCGTGCCGCATATGACGCTTGTCACCACCGGGCAGCGCAAGGGCGTTGACGCCATCGCGGCGGCATGGGCGGCAAGGCAGGGCGTGCCCGTTGTCGCGTTCGGCCTCTACGGGGGCGGCAAAAAGCCCGCCTTCACCCGCAACAAGAAGCTGGCCGAGCTTGGCGCGGTGGAAGCCGTCCTTTGCGAGGGATCGGGCATTCAGGCCAATCTCTACCAGACCTTGCGGAAACAGGGCGTTCCCATTCACGCCTTCCGCAAGCCCAAGGATGCCCCCGCTTCCCGCAAGGCGCAGGACGGCGAGGGAGATACATTCAGGCGCGCACGGCGCAGCGCCTGACACCAGACAGCGCGGCGCTTCCCCCAAAGCGCCGCGCCGCTGACAGGACAACAGACCGGCCAAGGCTGGCGCGCTTTCCGGCGCGCTGGCCTTTTGTCGTGCCGCCGGCCGCCGCCGCGCCTGACGGCGCGGCGGCGGGGAAGAAAAGGCAAGGGCCGACAGCTTCATGCCCCCGCCAAGGGTACGGACGCCCCGGCATCATTCCCCCTTGCGGGCGCTGGCGCGACTGGCGCTTTCCCCGAACGGGGGGCATCGGGCGCGACCGACACCCCCTTGAGCGCAGCCAGCGCACCAGCGCCGCCCAGCCGCAGCACATGGCCCAGCACGTCGCGGAACTCGCGTTCCGTCAGTTGCTCGATCGGCAGCGCCGTCACGATTGCCGCATAGCGATCGCGCAACTTCTGGCGCGTGGCGGCAATCTCGCCCGCAATGCGTTTCTCGCGCGCTTCCAGATCAGCGAGCTTATCGCGTTCAGACATTTTCGGCATGACCAGTTTCCTTGTTCAGGCTGGCCCGCTCGTCACGCGATCCTTGTCGCACAGGCGCACCCGCGCCACAAGCGACCCCGCCGCATCGCGCGGCCTATCTCCCCCCACATGACCACCACCGCCATGGGTGCGCCCGGCAGCGGTAGGGATGACGCAGCGACGCTGTCGCTGCGGGCAAGCGACGCACGCGCTGCGCGGTTTGTAATGCACCGTACGCACGGGTGCTGGGGCCTGAAACTGCCCTATAATCAATGAGTTGTGCTGTCTGACGCGTCAGACAAAATCCCTTATTTCTGTCTGACACCAGTGACGCCTCGGTTCCGGTAGCCAAAAACCCCAGCATTACCGCGGCTTTGGGCTGTCTGACGCGTCGGACGCGGCGATTTACTTGTGATGGCCCGCCGTCGGCGCTATAGTGCTCTCGCGTTGTGACCTGCCTGGCGAAGCTCCTGATGGAGCAGACGCCTTGGCGCGCATTACTATCCGCATCGACGACCATCTGGCCGAGCGCCTGATCCTGCGCGCCCGGCGCGTCGGCGTCACTGTCTCCGAACTTGCCCGGCCCGCGCTCGAGCAGGCGGCGGACAGCCGGGCCGGATATGTCTTCACCTCGCAGGACGAAATCCTCTCCTGCGTCCTGCAGACGCTCTCCATCGTCGCCGCATCGGTACGCCGGACGTCGCCCGAAACGCTCGATCAGGGCATGGCCGACGCCAGGGCGCTGCTCGAAGCGAAAGGCCTGCTCGGGCCGGAGCAGCCGTCATGAGCCGGGGCGTGGGTCCCCACCTCGCGGGCACAGGCTTTCCTCCCCGTTTCCCCACGATGCGCTCTCCCATGGGCGGCGCGACTACCTCCGATAATTCCCTGCCGATCACGGGCTCCCCCAATCCGGGGGCACGTCGTAGCGCGACACCGGCCGCTCGGGGGAGGGCGCGGTCATGAGCATCTTCCGCAACGACACGCTGGGGAGTTGGACGCGGGGCGGGCAGGCGACTGTCCACAATGTCCGCATGACCACCCAGGTCTTCTTCCAGACCGTTCTCGCCGGGCTGATCCTCTGGGTGATGGGCACCGGCTGGTATGCCTTCGAGAAGTCGACCGACTATCAGCGCTTCGTTCTCGCCAAGCTGGTGGAGGCGACGATCAAGGCGGATGCCGCGCCGGGGACCAACGACCCGGTGCTGTTCCGCACCCCCGACGGCCGGCAATACTGGACCTCGGCCGATACGCTTGCCGAGTCCGGTGTCGCGAAGCAGGCGCTCCACAAGCTCGAGACCGATCTCATCCATGGCGCGGCCATTGCCGGGCTCGTCGCCCTGTTCGGCCTCGTGAGCGCCTGGTTCTACTTCACCCGGACGGGGCGGGGCCTGGGCTCCAACGAATATCTGCGCGGTGCCCGCTTCGGCACGATCGCGGAGGTCCGCCGCGCGCTGCGGGGGCAGAAGAAGGGGGCGCTCACCATCGGCGGTGTCGCCGTTCCGGAAGCCTTCGAGCCCGAGCATATCCTGCTGGTGGGTGCTCCCGGAACGGGCAAGACCAACCTCATCACCACCATGCTCGAAGGGATACGCAAAGAGGGCAAGCGGGCGATCGTCTATGATACCGCCGGGAGCTTCGTCGAGAAATTCTATCGCCCCGGCAGGGACATCCTGCTCAACCCGCTCGACCGGCGCACCGACATCTGGAGCCCCTGGGTCGATGTGCCGAAGGAATATCATTACGACCAGATCGCGGAATCGACGATCCCCGACAAGCATGGCGATCCGTTCTGGAGCAAGGCTGCGCGCGGCACGCTGGTCGCGGTGCTGCGCAAGCTGGCGCGGCAGAAGCATACGCTCATCTCGGTCCTGCTCGACCGGGTGCTGCGTTCCCCGCTCGCCGATCTCGCCGCCTATGTGAAGGGCACCGACGCCGCCGCTTTCATCTCCGCCGAAGGGGAGCGCACCTCGGCGGGCGTCCAGGCCGAGCTTGCCTCGGTCATGCGCAGCTTCGCCTATCTCGACGATACCGAGGATGGCTTCTCGATCCGCAAATGGGTTGAGGACGAGAAGGACGACAGTTGGCTCTTCGTCACCGTCAAGGCCGACCAGCTTCCCTCGCTGCGCCCCCTGATCACGGTCTGGCTCGACATCGCGATCAGCGCGATCATGAGCCTGACGCCCGATCGCGACCGGCGGCTCTACTGCGTGATCGACGAGCTGCCGACGCTCCAGAAGCTCCCCAGCCTCTCCGACTTCCTCGCCCGTGCGCGCAAATATGGCGGGTGCGGCATATTGGGTTTCCAGTCCTATCCCCAGCTTACCGCGACCTACGGCAAGGAGGATGCCGCCGCTATCACCGGCTACTGCTCGACCTGGGTGGCGCTGCGGGCGAACGATACCGATACGGCGGAACTCATCTCCAAGAATCTCGGCCGGGTGGAACAGGTCGAGGCCAATGAGGGGATGAGCTACGGCGTCAACGATATGCGCGACGGGGTAAACCTGTCACGCATGCAGGTGACCCGGCCCCTCGTGCTCGACACCGAGGTCAACCATCTGCCCAACCTGTCCGGGTTCCTGCGCTTCGGCCGCAACCTTCCCGTCGTGCGTTTCACCGATCGCTTCAATCCGCTGCCATCGGTCGCGCCCGCGTTCGTCGAGCGGACCGAGCCCCCAAAAAGGCTGCCGCTCGGCCAGGCCATCATTGACCAGACATGGGCAGAGCGCCGCGCACTCCAGGCGCGGGAGGAGGCGGTTAAGCGAGGGCAGGCGCCGGGGAAGCCGGGCACGCCGCCGTCGCCCGGCAAAGGCCAGGGCGACCTGTTCACCGGCCCGGCAAATCCCCCGCCGGCGCAGGAGCCGACTGAACAGCCGCCCCAGGAGCCGCCCAGCGCGCCGGATTCTCAGGAAACCGTGCCGCAGGATGAGGCGTTCGGGCCGCCCGACCAGCGCGAGCCCGGCATGGCGGACGATGGGCCGCCGATCGACGATCATACCGACGAGGAGAACAGGGTCGCCACCCCCATTCCCTTGCTGGGGCCGGCGCGCGGCACCATCCGGGTGCGGCTCGACAGCCATGGCCGCGCGCAAGGCCCGCGTGAGAAGGCGAAGCCGGCATGATCCACCCTCGCCGCCTCAAGGGGACACCCGCCAATATCGGCCGCTATTATACGATCGGCGACTATTACACCAAAGGCGGCAACGAACCGTCCGAATGGGGTGGCAAGCTCGCCGCAAGTCTCGGCCTCTCCGGGCCGGTCGATCCCAAACAGTTCGAGGAACTGCTCGCCGGCAAGGTCGGCGACCAGCAACTCGGCCGCCGGCGCAAGGAGGGGATCCAGCATCACCCCGGCTGGGACTTCACCATCAGCGCGCCCAAGTCGCTCTCGATCCTGGCGCTGGTCCTGGGCGACGAACGCATTCTCGCCGCGCATGAACGCGCGGTCGGGGTCGTGCTCAAATATCTCGAAGAGCACGCCGAGCTGCGCCGCCGGGTTGAGGGTGAAATCGTCCACGAGACCACCGGGCGGCTGCTGTTCGCGCGCTTCACCGAATATTCGAGCCGCGAGCTCGATCCCCAGGTCCATACCCATGTCGTCGTCCTCAACATGACCAATCATCTCAATGGCGACCGCATGTCGAGCCTCGAAACACGCGCGATGTTCGCCGAGCAGATGGTCATGGGGCAGATCTATCGCAACGAGCTCGCCCGCGACGTGCGCGAGACGGGGCATGAGGTCGTGTTCAATCCGCGCACGGGGCTGTTCGAGGTCGAGGGCATGCCCGGCCAGCTTATCCGCGATTTTTCGCAGCGCGCCGAGCAGATCAACGAGCATGCCAAGGAACACGGGCTCGAGGGCCAGGCCCAGCGCCGCATCTCCTTCTTCGCGACCCGCAAGGCGAAGGAGAAGATCGGCCTCGATGATCTGCGCGAGCAATGGCGCGCACGGGCCGAACCCTATCGCGAGGATCTCGACCGGCTCCAGGCGGCGGCGCGGGAGCGCGGCGAACGCACGATCGAGACCGATCCGCACGTTGCCCGCCGCGCCGCGCTGTTCGGCATCCGCCAGAGCGAGACACGCGAGGCGGTCAACAATATCGGCCGCATCTATCGCACCGCGCTCGCATCGCATGTCGGCGAGGTTCGCCTCGACGATGTGCGGCCGCTATACGACGCGCAGCAATCCAGGGGCAAGCTGCTGGTCACCGTGCGCCAGACGGGCGACCAGCAACTCCTGCGCGGCCGGACGTCGCGCCGCACCGCGAAACTCGAACTGGCGCTGTCCGAGCATCTGTCGCTGGCCATGGGCGATGCCAAGCCGGTCGCCACTCGCGAAAGGCTGGAAGAGGCGGCCACCGCCGCCGGGCTGAAGCCCGAACAGACCGCCGCGCTGATCGCGATCGGCAGCGGCGTCAACCGGGTGGTCGGCGTGCACGGTGTCGGCGGCTCGGGAAAGTCCACCCTGGTCCGCGCGCTGGTCGATGCGACCCGCGACGACTATACCACAATAGCGCTGGCTCCGACCTCTTCGGCGGCGGCGGAACTCGGGCACAAGGCGGGGATCGACTCCCGCACGCTCGCCTCGCTGCTCGCGAGCGGCGGTCATGGTATCACCGACAGGCATATCCTCGCGCTCGACGAAGCGGGGCAGCTCGGCAACCGCCAGGCATTGCGCGTTCTGGAGATCAGCCGCGCGACCGGCGCGCGCCTGATCTTTTTCGGCGACAACAAGCAGACCGGCGCGATCGAGCAGGGCAAGGCCTATTGGCTGCTCCAGCAACTCGGCCTGCCGACCAGCCAGCTCAAGGAGTCGCAGCGCCACCTGACCGACGCGACGCAGAAGGCCGCGGATATGGCGCGCAAGGGCGACTATGCCGCCTCGCTTGCCGCGCTCGACCGTGTGACCACCGGCGACACCGCGGAGAACCTCGCCAGGGCGATGGTCGCCGACTGGACTCGGCTCAAGCCGGAGACGCGCGATGAAACCAACATTCTGGTCCTCGACAACGCCACCCGCCTGATCGTCAACAGCCATATCCGCGAGGTGTTGAAGCGCGAGGGCACCGTCGCGGCCGAAGACCATCGGCTCGAAGTGCTGACGCCGGCTGGCCTCACAGACCAGGAAAAGCAGATGGCGCGCTTCTACAGTGCGGGCCAGGTGCTCAAGTTCACGCGCGACAATCCCGGGCTGGGGATCGCGCGCAATGCGGACTATCGCGTCGTCGGGATCGGACGGAACAATCATGGCCGGCAGGTCGTGCGGCTGGTCGACGAACATGGCCGTCAGATCGAATGGCGTCCGGGGCTCGGCAAGGCGGCCCATGTCAATGTGTTCCTGCCCGAGCAGCGTGATCTCGGGCAGGGCGACCGCATCCAGTGGCGGCTGGTCAACAAGGAACTCGAGGTCAAGAATGCCGAGCGCGGCACCGTGCTGGCGCTCGAGGGCAATATCGCCACGATCCGATGGGACCGGGGCGAGCGCATCCAGCAGGTCGACCTCTCGGTCCACCGGACGTGGGATCATGGCTATTCCGAAACTGTCTATTCGTCGCAGTCCAAGACCTATGCCCGCGTCTATGCGCTGGCGCCGGTCGAATCCGGCCTGGTCAACGGGCAGAACTATTACACGGCGATCACCCGCGCCGCCTATGGCGTGAAGCTCTGGACCGAGGATCAGAAGCGCCTCGCGGAAAAGCTCGCCTCGCGATCTGGGGAGAAGACCTCGTCGCTCGAAGGGCTCGGCCGGATCAGGGCCGATAGCCACAAGATGCGAGGGGTTCGCCACAAGGATCGTCATGACCGATCCCGCGAGGAGAATGCGCGGGAGCGGGACGCCCGCAAGGCCGAGCGCGAGCAGCGCGAGCGGGAACGGGAGGAATGGGCCAACCGCCCGCGCAGCTCTGCCGAGATCCTCGCCGGTCGCGCGCAGGAGGCCGCCTCGCTGGTCGACCGCTTTCTGCGCGGCACGATCGAACGCGACCGTCAGCACGTACCGGCGGAGCCCGATCGCGGCGGGGTGCGCGAGCCTGTCCACCAACCAGAACCCCAATCTCAACCCCAGCCGCAACACGATCATGGCGATCGTGGCGATCATAGCGGCGGGCGTGACCGATAGGAGAAGATGATGGAACTTTTGCTGATGGCGATCGTGTGCGCCGCCCTCGTTGCCCTGCTATATCGCCATTATCGCGTTCCGATCCGTCATCGTTGGCGACGCCGACAGGCGCGAATGATGTGCGAGCAGCTGCGCGGGCCGGATCGCGATCAGCCCGCCGCCTTGCACTATGCACGGCTGCGCGCGATGGACCCGCTGGCGTTCGAGGAATTGCTGCTCGAAGCGTTCGAGCAGCGCGGGCATCGCGTCATCCGCAATCGCCGCTATACCGGGGATGGCGGCGTAGACGGGGAGGTCATCATCGATGGCCGGCGCTGGCTTATCCAGGCGAAGCGGTATCGCGATGTGATCAAGCCTGAACATGTGCGTGAGTTCGCCATGCTTTGCGCTGCGCGGCGGCGGCGCGGCCTGTTCATCCACACCGGTCGCACCGGCGGGATGAGCCGGACGATCTGTTCTGGCGCCGATGGCGTCGAGATTGTCTCCGGGCAGCGGTTGCTTGCGCTGCTGACGGGCGCTCCGTTCGAGCCGGATGGTCTGCCATCTCGCGATCTTCCTCGACGTGGCCCTTCCGGTTTTCGTGATCGGACAGTGCAATGAGGGCGCGTCGATCAATGATGTTCCCGGTCTTGGTAGCGAGAAGGGTGCTCGCCAGTATAGCGATCCTGTCCGTCATGCTGACGCCAGCTGCCGCGTTGGCGAAGCGCGCCGCGCCGGGCGAGGAGGCAGAGATCGCCCGTTGCATCCGTATAGCGTCGCGCGGTCACACCTGGCTCGAAAAGACCCTCTGGGGCTTGCGTGAGCAGGAGGCGGGCTGGCTGGGCGCGGAGGTTGCCAACAGCAACGGCACGCATGATCTGGGGCCGCTTCAGATCAACAGCTGGTGGGTTCCGCGTATTGCCCGGTTGGTTGGACGACCCGAACGTCAGGTGCGACATTGGCTCCAACATGACGCCTGCTTCAACGCGGAAGCTGCGCGCTGGATATTTATCTCCGGGTTCCAGGCAACCGGCAATTATTGGCAAGCGGTCGGTATCTATCACAGCCCCACGGTCTGGCGGCAGCACGCCTATGCGGGCAAAGTGGCGATGCTTATGCGAGCGCGCTTCGGCGCGGATGTATTCGCTGCTGCAACCGCCGAGAAGTGACGATAGATGGGGTGAAAGGCCGGCGCTGTTGAGTATTTCATAATAGCTCAGAATCCGCGCTGAATACTATTGGCGACCGATATGCATTGTTTCGGATTCCGCGACGAACGAGAAGCGTTATCCATCACTCCAGTATAGACGTATTCATGTCCGCCCTGTCCGGTCCCTGTGTCACGTCCGCTCGACCCATATGATCGACGACAATCAGCATTAGGATCGCGTAGAGGAACGGGCGCGGATCTTCGAGCATCCCGGCTCGAAATAGATGGCAACATGCTTGCCGAGCGGCCAGATGCGGCTGGCGACCTCGGCGAACCTCTCCTTGAGACGATCATCGACAAGACGCTTCAGGAAATTGAAGCGCGCGCCGCGAATGCCGTCCCCATCCAACTTTTCTATTTCCGCGTCGCCACTCGGCTCGAGAAGACTGCTGAACCTATCTCGCCCTCATCACTCTCGCCGCACTGTCCTATGGCAGCAAAAAGTGTCCGCACTATCTAATCGCTCTCTCCCGCTCAACTCTACGGGCCATCACGAGAACGTGGTGGCCCTTTTTTATAAGCTCGACCGAGAGCAATTCGGGAAAATTCGGATTGTTCGGAATCTGACGAAGTCGTTCGCCTCACGCCGAGACGGCAAACCTTCGTGAGGTTAAGAGTGGGCACATATCGCGTGCGCAGCAGATGACATGACCGCGACGCGGGAGGGGAGCAGGAATGCGCGGAAGGGTATGGACGTTACTGGCATCGGTTTGCGCGCTGCAGGTTCTTGGCGCCTGTGATGACGGCAGGCGTGATGAGCCAGGCGACGCCGCGGTCGTCAGTGATGGTGCGGCGCGCGACCCTACCGGAAACCGCATCGTCAAAGCCGCGGAAGATCCTGACAACTGGCTCAGCCATGGCCGCGATTACGAGGAGACCAGGAACAGTCCTCTCACGCTTATCAACGCGGGGAACGTCGCCCGCCTCGGGATCAGCTGGTATCATGATCTCGACACCAATCGCGGTCAGGAAGCGACGCCGATCGTGGTCGATGGCGTCATCTATACGACCAGCGCCTGGTCGAAGGTCCAGGCGTTCGACGGCGTGACAGGCAAGCTGCTATGGCAGTTCGACCCCAAGGTCCCCGGGGAAACCGCGGCCAAGGCTTGCTGCGATGTCGTGAACCGGGGCGTCGCCTATTGGGGCGGAAAGATTTTCGTCGGCACGCTTGACGGCCGCCTGATCGCGCTCGACGCCCGGAGCGGAAGACAACTCTGGTCGACGCTCACGGTCGATCAGAGCAAGAACTATACGATTACCGGGGCACCCCGCGTGATCAAGGGGCGCGTCATCATCGGCAATGGTGGTGCAGAATTTGGAGTGCGCGGCTACATAACGGCCTATGACGCCGACACCGGGACGCAGCTTTGGCGGTTCTATACGGTCCCGGGTCAACCCGGTCGCGCCGACGGCGCGGCGTCGGACGCTATTCTGGCAAAGGCTGCTCAGACATGGAGCGGCAACTGGTGGAACAATGGCGGCGGGGGCGGCACGGTCTGGGACTCAATGGCCTACGATCCGGCCCTTGATCTGCTTTACATCGGCGTTGGCAACGGCTCCTATTGGCGTCGCACCCTTCGCAGCCCCGGCGGCGGCGATAATCTCTTCGTCGCGTCGATCGTCGCCATACGTCCCGAGACCGGCGCGTACGTCTGGCATTATCAGGAAACGCCGGCCGACCAGTGGGACTATACCGCCACCAATCACATGATCCTGCTCGATCTGCCCATCGAAGGAAAAATGCGCAAGGCCCTGGTGCAGGCACCCAAGAACGGTTTCTTCTATGTGATCGACCGGGTGACGGGAAAGCTGATATCCGCAAAACCTTATACGGCCGTCAATTGGGCCACGAGCATCGACTTGGCGTCGGGCCGACCGGTCATGAATCCCGAAGCAGACTATGCAAAGACCGGCAGGACATGGTCGGCGATGCCAGGAGCACTGGGCGGCCATGACTGGATGCCGATGGCGTACAACCCGGTCACTCGCCTCGTCTATATTCCCGAACAACAGCTCGGTTTTCCCTACAGGGCTGACCCGGGGTTCAGGCCCAAAGCGAAAGGGATCAATCTCGGGGTCGATCTTGGCGCGCTCAACCTGCCCGATGATCCGGCCGTCAAGGCGACCGTTCGCGCGACGGTGAAGGGATCTCTGCTCGCGTGGGATCCGATCACGCAAAAGGCCGTCTGGAGCGTACCCCATGCGGGGGCCTGGAACGGCGGCGTACTATCGACCTCAGCGGGGCTCATATTTCAGGGCGACGGAGATGGCCTGCTCAGCGCCTATGACGCGCGGAACGGAAAGCGACTGTGGTCCTATGATCTTCAGACCGGGATTGTTGCCCCGCCGGTCACCTGGGCCAGGAACGGAAGGCAATTCGTCACCGTCGTCGCGGGGTGGGGCGGCGCCTATCCGCTTCTCGTCGGTGAGCTCGCCTGGGGCAGAAAGGGGCCAGTCCCCAATCGCAGCAGGGTGGTGACTTTCGAACTTGGCGGTAAAGGCAAACTGCCTTCCGCCCCCGCGGTGGCACCTCGCGTGCTGCAAACACCCCCTCAATTCGGCTCGCCGCAGACCATCGCAATCGGCCGCCAAGCCTATGACAGAACATGCGTTGCGTGTCACGGCAGCGGGGCCGTGAGCGGCGGGATCGCGCCGGACCTTCGCTACTCCTATGCCATCACCGACAAGCCGACGTGGGACAGTGTGCTCGTCGAAGGCGCCCTCAAGGATCAGGGAATGGTGTCCTTCAAGGAGAATTTCACGCCTTCCGAACTGGAAGCCATCCGCGCCTACATCATAGACCGTGCGCACATGCAGTCTCGGCTTGGCGCCAAATCGGCGCGCGCGCGATGATGGCGGGTCGAGCGAGAGGGCAGGGCGTTGTAGGGCCGGATACGCACCCTTGCGAAAAGCCGTCCGGTCGGTCAATTTATCAGGATAACGCCGTGCGAGTCGGAAGGAAGAGGAAGCCGAGCAATTTTCAGCGGCAAAGCGCACCCTTCCTGCTCCAACATATAGATGGGGAAGTGCCATGAACGCTGCGACCGATACCCATTCGCCTCCTGCGGAGGGACGATATATTGATAAGAAACGCTATTGGTGGTGGTTGCCGCTCTTCGTGGCGATTTCGCCTGTCGTCGGCATTGCCTTGGCGGTTCGGCTGGAGAACCAGGCCTGGACGTGGCTGACCGTTATTCTCTGGTATATCATTCTGCCGGTCGCCGATGCGATCGTCGGACGAGACCGGCGCAATCCGCCCGACGAATTCGTTCCCGATCTGGAGGGTGACGGCTATTACAAGGCGCTGGTCTGGCTTTCGATACCAATCTTCTACCTGTCCTGGATTGGAGGCGCGTGGGCCGTTTCACGGCTGGATTTCAGCTGGATGGGGTATCTGGGCGTTGCATTGAGCGTCGCCTTGACCAACGGCCTGGCCCTGGTGGTTGGACATGAAGTTGGCCACAAGAATAACTGCTTCGAAAAGCGTCTGGCTCAGGTCGTGCTCGCCGTGCCGGCTTATGGCCATTTCTCGGCCGAACATAATCGCGGGCACCACAAGGATGTCGCGACGCCGGATGATCCGGCGAGCGCACGCCTGGGCGAGAGCCTGTACGCGTTCGTGCTTCGGGAGATCCCGGGTGCGATGCAGCGCGCCTGGCATGATGAGAAGCTGCGGCTCGAGCGTAGCGGAAAGGCGGTCTTCGGTCCTTCCAATGAACTGCTGCAGTCGTTCGCGATCACCCTGCTACTCTATGGCGCGGCGTTGGCTTATTTCGGACCCATGCTCATACCGTTTGTCCTGATCTCGACGCTGTGGGGTTGGCAGTTCCTTTCGACCTCCAACTATATCGAGCATTATGGACTGCTGCGACAGAAGCTGCCCGACGGGCGCTATGAGCGGTGCCGCCCGGAGCACAGCTGGAACGCCGATCACATCATTTCCAATCTGATGCTCTTTCATCTGCAGCGCCATTCCGACCATCATGCCAGACCGACGCGGCGCTATCAGGCGCTTCGAAGCGACGCTGCACCTGAATTGCCCTCGGGCTATCCCGGGTGCTTCACGCTGGCATATTTTCCGCCCTTGTGGCGCGCGGTGATGGATAAGCGGGTGTTGGCGGTCTATGGCGGTGATGTCGGCAGGGCTAATATCCAGCCCTCGAAACGGCAGAAAATCCTCGAAACATACGGCGCGTCTCGGTCGTGAGGGGGAGATGACGCATGGCAAAATATCAGTGTCCCGGATGCGGTTATATCTATGATGAGACCCAAGGCGCGCCTAACGAAGGCTTTCCACCGAACACGGCCAGGAAAGCAGTGCCGGACGACAGGGCATGTCCCGAATGCGGTCATGGTGGCGATGAAGATGTGGTGCGCGTCCGGGCAATTCTTCCCGTCCGACGCGGTGAGCATGGCGATGGACATCGCATAGATGATGGCGCCGTAGGTCCATACGCGCCAGAACGCGGGCCGGTCCCGA